>Ga0307515_10016518_pt1 | contig 13503 bp, 7 predicted proteins | sample 17_EM_MG_FD_194513 | JGI IMG/M metagenome (GOLD analysis project Ga0307515, IMG submission 194513) | Populus trichocarpa ectomycorrhiza microbial communities from riparian zone in the Pacific Northwest, United States - 17_EM | ecosystem: Host-associated > Plants > Roots > Unclassified | place...
TTGGGTTATGATTGTTGGGGTGAATGGTTAGCTTCATACTTATTATCTCTGTTTCTATTTTCGCATATCAGATCACTTTTTTTTCTCTGTTTTTTTTTCTGAACAATGGATGCTATTTTATTAAAACTGTCAAGCTCTCCATAAATTCTGCATTTACATTTGTTATAGATTTTATTGTAAATGCATAAAAATAGTCATATAAAACAACACTTATCTAACTGATATCAATTATTTTCATTCAAATATTTAAATTTTATTTCCTTAACACAATCTAATATTAAATAAATGTATTTAAATAATATTTAAAATGAACACCTCAAGGGCATTCAATAACTTTGTCTTTTAATAAGATATATCATGAAAAAGTAAGTTAATTCATGTTTTTGGTATTTTTCTTCTTTTAGCTCAAACTCAATTTAATTATTTGAAAGTGTTATTGATTTTAAAGGATTATAAAATTCTAATTTTATAGAAAATAAATCTTTTAAAATCTTCTAATAAAATTTGAGATAAAAAAAAATCCTTTACAAGACTGCTTATTTAAGAAAAATATCCAATTAAAAATCTCCAACCTTTGCATGCTGCTAGCAACATTCCCAGCCTTCTTGGATTGTATTTTTCTTAGTTGCTTGGTTTATTTGTAGTAAATTGGTAAGTACCAGCGAGTTAGGTTAAAATTAGGTGCATATCTGAAGCATTCCTTAATGTTTGACGTCATAGGAATGTTCATATCGTGACAGTTAAGGTATCCTTTTCTCTTTGGAATTTAAGCAAAAAAATTCTCTGTTTCATCAAATTGAGTCGACATCGACTCATAAATTCCCTCAATTATATCATTCAAGCAAGAACAACTTGTTATCGTCAATCGACATCACACCAAATAATTACGATAACGAAAAATAAATTTGATTAATTAGCTGTACTGGACTTGGAATTAATGCATTCACTGTTTTCTGAAACTTTTCCTAGTAGATTTTCAACTTTGCTATGAGTTTTCAAAACATGATAAAAAGATTTCTATTTTTTTATTTTGTTCAAGCAACACTGACGACATGGCAATAAGCTAGCATTTCACTGCTATGGATCATGGCGATTTGATTTGTTTTCCAATTTACAATTTAGTCAAATTCAAAGAAAACTAACACAAAAAAAGAGAGTAAATGACCTGTTCAAAATCTAATTAGAAATAAACTTCATTTTTTGATATATGGGAACTGATTATAATGATAACTTGACCATTGAAACCTGAAAAGGCATCCATCTGAAGATGCCACCTACATGATTTAATGTCATTTTAGTTTTTGCCGTATACAAAATCTCCAACCTTTGCATGCTGCTAGCAACATTCCCAGCCTTCTTGGATTGTATTTTTCTTAGTTGTTTGGTTTATTTGTAGTAAATTGAATTGAAGTAGTAAATTGGTTTATCAGCTAATCAAGTTCTCGAGTATAGTTGTGAATTAGTTATTTGCTCTGGATGCGAGGGACCGATATGGGGTCCTTGCTACAGTCGCACCTCTTGCTACTTCTTTCTTCATAAGAAATGCGCCGAGCTGCCCCGTGAGATCAAGCGGCGCATTCATCCGAGACACCCTCTCCATCTTATGCCACAGCCACCGTATAAAACACGATGCTTTTGTGATCGGTGCGGCAAAACTTTCAACAGTTTTGTTTACCACTGTTCTTTCTGTGAATTTGATCTTGATATCAAATGTGCTTTTCAACCGGGTTTTTTGGAAGTTGATAGTCAGGCACATCAATTTGCCCACAAGGATCATCCATTGATTTTGAATGAAGAGCAAGAATATCATGGTGAAGGAGTTATGTGCTCTGTATGCAACTTCTTTCTTCACAAGAAGTGTGCTGAGCTACCCCCAGAGAGCAATCGGCACTTGCATCCAAAACACACACTTCGTCTACTGCCAAATCATGATACGATGCGTGATTTTTGCAACGAAACTTGCTATGAGAGTTTTGTTTACTGCTGTTTTGTGTGTGAATTCAACCTCCATATCAAATGTGCTTTTCCACCGTGCGTTTATGCAGCTGATCAGGATCAGGGGCATCAATTTCATTAAAATCAATCTCCTTTCACTTGCAATGCATGTGGCACAGATGGAGATGACTCCCCATTTGGGCATGTGCCAACTCGTGGTCCACAAAAAAATGCATTTCATTGCCACGCACCCTTAAAACGGTACCGCACCACCATCCCCAAATCATCCACACCTATCATCTTCAACAATAGATCAAATCTTTAAAGAAGTACTGTGGAATTTGCTGTCGGGAAGTTGACACAGAATACGGAGTTTACTATTGCCCAGACTGTGACTTTGTTGCACACGTGGATTGTAGTAGAGAATATGGCGATTCTTGAACAGAGATTGTTGAGAATTTTGATATTTATTACAAACTTGAAATCTTTTTATGATGAAATAATTTCAGATACAATTCAAGATACATAAGAGTAATAATAGAAGGAGAATTTAGTAAGCATTTTTTCCATATTTTAATACTTCTCACTATAATTTCTATGGATATTTAGCATTGCATCTTATATTTGGTATTTTTCTGATTTAGAAAATTTTAGTTATCATATAAATGATTTATTTATCTACTATTTGTTTTTTGGAACCCTATTAAGATTTCCACTAATTATACAAAATCTTTTACTCCGTAACCCAAGGCTTTCTAGCCTCCTGAAGAACTGAACCAAAAGGAAAATGAAGCATCCAATTCATTTATGGATTTTTTTTGTCCTTTACAATAAAAACTGCTTGCAATATTTTTATCTTTTCATACAGTGCATTAATTATTATAAATTTATTTAAAAATATTTTTATCTATTTAATATATTTATGAACAATAAAAAAATCAAAATACACTTAGAATGAAAAAAAAAAACTAACACAGTAGGGCTGGGGTGTTATTATAATTTTTTTTAAGAATATAGTAAAATTATATATATAACCTTAGGGACAACAAAAAATTAAGTCAATGAAATAGGGGTATTGCCATCTTTTTATCTTCTTTTTTTTTTGTATATTTTTTGTTTGGTTGAGGTTAGTAATGTAATTTATCATTTAATTTATAATTTTTAAATAAATTTTTTTTTAATTAATAATAATAATAATAGTTATAATAATAATAATCGGTAATGGTGATAATAATGATCTCGGCGGCGGCAGCAGCTTAATATGTACGTCGTGGGCTTCCCTCTTCCTCACCTATATTAATGCAAATGACTACCAACCTGATTGATTTTTAACTTAGATAAAAAGTCCTTTCTAGTTCAAATCCAATTTAATTATTTTTCAGATTAATGGGTAGTCCAAAAAAAATAATTAATGCTTTTTGAAACTTCTCATGCATTTTTTTAACGATAAAAACAAGCTATTGAGTAAAATCACTATATTAAAATCTTAATTCTCTAATTAAAATATAATATTATAGTGTTTATATATTAAAAAAACTGAAAATAAAATAAATTTTAAACTAAATAGAAAAAAATTCTAAATCAACTAATAAAATATTATAAGTCTGGATATTTTTTGTGGTTTTATTGGAAAGTCTTATTGATTTTGAAGGACTATAAAATTATAATTTTATAGAAAATAAAGCTTTTAAAATCTTCGAGTTGAATTGAGATAAAAATAAAAAATCCCTTACAAGACTGCTTATTTAATTAGAAAAATATCATATATCAATCTCGTTTGGAATTCAAATTGTTGTAGCCTTAATTTTGTAGATATCCAATTAAGAATCTCCGACCTTTGCATGCTGCTAGCAACATTCCCGGCCTTCTTGGATTGCATTTTTCTTAGTTGTTTGGTTTATTTGTAGTAAATTGGTTTATTTCTTCTTAGTTGTTTGGTTTATTTGTAGTAGATTTTCAACTTCGCTATGAGTTTTCAAAACATGATAAATAAATTTTTCTTGGATTGCATTTTTCTTAGTTGTTTGGTTTAATGTTATTTTAGTTTTTGCCGTTTACAAAATTTTACAGCACATTGAGCCATGAAAGTGACACGTTTTGGAATGAGTCCAGAGGGGTCTTTGAAATTGCAGCGAGACTTGATTTTAAAAAATTTTATTTTTTTATTTTAAATTAGTTTTTTATATTTTTGTATACATATTGTATTATAAATAAATTTTAAAAAATATAAATTAAAAATTTTAATCCATTTAAAAAAATATTTTTTTACAATGATCCCATACCAAATCCATGTAGCATAATCGGTTTGGCTTTGAAAACAATGTAATTTTCCAGTTAAAGAAAAATTTGGCTTGGTTTCCAGAATAATTTGTTTTTTTTAGCTGTGTTTGTTTTCCAGAAAGTGATTTCTAGGAAATTACTTTCCAAACTTTCCTGTGTTTGTTGCCGTTAGAAAAGTTGGTCAACGGAAAACACTTTCCAGTCAAAGAAAAATTTGGCTTGGTTTTCAGGAAAGTATTTTCCTGAAAAATTTAGGTGGAAAACACTTTCTGAAAGTTGTGAAAAATTTAAAAATTTCATTATTTGCTGATTATATCAAATTTGATCCTTAAACTTTTTATTGTTATATATATATATTTTGTTTTCAATATTTATTTTTCAATTTCATCTCTTAAAAGTTAATTTTTATATTAACTTTGGTCCTTATTTTTATAATTGCTATTTTTTTCCTTATCATTTTTTTTATTGAAATTTTTTATCTATCAAATTTGGTCCTTATTTTTTTGATTGTTACTTATTTTATTTGAAATAATTTATGAAATGTTAATTATTATTATTTTAATTTCTTCATCTTTTATTTTTTTTTTAATTTTTTAGATTTGATCTCTATTATTTTGATGATTATTTATTTTATTTGAGAGAATTTATAAAATTATATTTTTTTCAATTTCATTCTCATTCAACCTTTTAATTTGTAAGATTTGTTCCTTATTATTTTGTTATTTTTCAGCTTATTTTTCATGACATAACCAAACACTGGAAAATATTTTCCAACTTATTTTTCATTATATTACCAAACATTAGAAAAAAATTCATTTTTTTAAAAAAATAAAAAACTTTTCAATAAATAAACGGTTACTAGGACCCTACCTGTCAGTCTTTCCGTAATAATTATCGTTGAATGACTGTCCTCCTTAGTTTACAACACCAAGTTATCTCCATGTATCTCTCTTTGTTTCTTGATGAAATTCGGTAGACTTGCATGATGGTGCTTCCGCGATATGTCGTTGGTTTCCATATCTTTTGCACTAGGAAAGCCATATATGGGCTAGGGTTAGGTATAGAGCCGTGACTAAATGTTCTGAGGCCGTAAACACTTGAAAATTAATAACATCTGCAATATAGTACACACTTTGGCATCTGCAATGTTAAAGGATGATGATATCTAAAGCCAAACAATCTCTGTGTTCTGTTCTTTGTGGAGTCAGATTGAACACAAGATTGGCATTTGAGACTTCATTTTCAATCTGTCTCATGAACTGTAAATGCTTGATGAATGATTGAAATCATGCTTGAACTTGACAACTCCATTGTTTAGTCACTTTCCAGATCATGCATCTAGAGATTGTTACGTTTTTTTGCTTACTGCTTTCTCTGAGTCAACTCCTCCTCCTTGCACAGCCTGTGTTAGCCGGTTGACTAACTGATGCAGTATCTGGAATTGCAGGATCAGTTTTCATACAGTATTTGGAATTAAAAAAGGGTTAGTGATTTCTAATTGTTCATCCTTATGATCGATACTCTTAACCCGAAAAAAACAATGCAGGAGCTAGAACTGTAGTAGCTTTCTTGTAATCATGATCTTTTTTTTAATAGTTTATTTACATAATATATTATGGTGATATATAGTTAAATTTTAATTATTTTTAAAAACAAGGATTTATTTTACCTAGAGTTTTACTAATATTTAAAGGAATGCTACTATTGTTAAAAAGAAATTACTTTGATATTTTAATAGTTTTATAAAGAATTTAATTTTTTTTTTCTAGCTAAAACCAGACGATGGCTGTGGTAGTTATCTCCTGCCTCTCTTTTTTCCCCTACATCACTAACCCTTATCTATGGCTAACACCTATAGCTCGGCCTGTTTTCTTTTAATCCAAACCGTATTTTACTAAAGTGGGCCTAGGTTTGGAAAAGCTAGCCTAGCCCATCATAATACAGGAAAGCCGTTGCTCCACAGCAATTTTCAATTGTTCGTTTTCTCGGCATAAGGATATCAAAAACCATCAAGAATACACGGTTAAGGGACAATTTATTTCTGTTAGTATACTTTGTGTGTGTAATGTATACAAGCATTTAATTAATTATACATTTAATTAAAAACTCTATCTTTTTTCATCATCACCGCTATCACCGTTATCAAAGTCTTAGTACACGTTTGTCATTGAACTTGAACATGTTTTTCATTAAATTTTGATTTTTTTTTGTACTTTATATTAATTATGTTTTAGTATTTTTGAATTATTTTGATGTATTGATGTCAAAAATAAATTTTTAAAAATAAAAAATATTATTTAATGCATTTTCGAACTAAAAACACATTAAAAAACAATATCTACCACATTTATAAACATGCCATTGACAAACTTAGAGAATGGAAGTCTTGTTATTACTATTTCAAACATTGAAAATTTAAAGGATCACCATACCATCTTGTATTTGTTCCATTTCAAACATTAGATTACTTTTTATTTAACCAATATTTTCTAGTGATGTATATATTTTGTTTTATGGTTGGATGATTTTTCTGGTACGGTTCGTCTTATAATTAAGACTAAATCCATTTCAAGGATTCGAATAAGGAGATGCTAATTATTTGTTATGAGACTATTAGATAATAAAATGCCAAAACTGAATAAGTGAAGGAAAAAAAAAAAAAAACCCATCCAATAGACTAGCCAGGCAAATGGTGCTGCCCTGTTAAGCATCATTTTCGTTTTGATGTTTTTCAAGGCTAAAATAGACTATATGGCCTGTTTGTTTGTCAATTAAATAATAATAATAATTGGTTTGCTTGATAATGCCAAGCCCAATTGGATAACAACCCACCTTCAAATCCAAGTAGTTTTTGTGGAGGGAGTAAAAGAAGTATTTTTGTCATAAGAAATCCCAGCAGAGAACCAAACTGATATTCTTCCCTTGCACAGTACTTTCAGACATAAGCATGATCAAGCAAACGGATGAATAATCAAGAACATAGTTAATAATTCTCCAGGAAAGAACATCTCAGGCCACTTTCATAAGCACAGAGGTTATGCAATGCTTCAATCTTCAGTGCTATCTCACACCTTACCTGCTCCTGACTTAGTGTTACATATGAAGGTTGCATTTGGCTGGTTTGTAGTGTTTTCTGTTAGATGATTTCACAAATGAATTCTTTCCATCTTATCATATATCTTGCAAGGAGGAGGGGGGGAGTTGGAAGGAAAAGCATGAGAGATGAGAAAATCCAAATAGCTGCACTGCCTAATATTGTCCGCCACAGCCTACAAGTCAGTAATTGCAGTTTTAGCATCAGAATCTTTATCAGCAAGCTCATCAGGAAGAGGAATATCCTGGTAGTGCGCTGCTGCTTCTTGAAAAGCAGCACATCGTCGGCCGTCCTAATCAACGTTGCCCTTGGCAAATCCCATTTCCCCGTGCAGCATGGCGTCTTTCACAACCGCCTTCGTGTACAGTTGAAGTTGATTTTGATATCTAAGAAATCAAAAATTGATAAATATCATAATACCGTCCGTGAATCCTCACAAACGTGAAAAGCAGCACATCGTCGGCCGTGCTTATCAATATCTTTGCCATTTCCCTTACTCTGCTCAACATTGCTCTTGGCAGGGGCGGAGCTGGTAGCATTTGACAGGGAAGGCTAAAACTAATATAATAAGATATATTTTTAAAAAATTTATTTATTTAAAATAAAAATATCATACTATTTTATATTTAAATATTAAATAAAAAAATTAAAATGTTTTGCAGGGGCTGGCCGCTGCTTGCCTCCCCTGGTTCCGCCCCTGGCCCTTGGCAAACCCCATTTCCCCGTGCAGCGTGGCGTCTTTCACAACCGCCTTCATGTACAGTACCCCTTGAGAGCCCCGTTGAAGTTTTGATTTTGATATCGCGTCGCAACCGTGAATCCTCACGGTCTGCCCATATGGAGAGAGCACCATTTAATTAGGCCTTGGCCCATACACCTCTTACAAGTTACAACTAAGCTATAATACCTCGTGGAAAATATACACACACAAAAAAAAGGATGACGGAAATGGATAGAGGATTCAATCAAGAAATATCTAAAAATATGATGACTTAATTTTAGTTAAGCTTGTTAGAAAAATAATTAATTGTAAATACACCAGTTAAGATGTAGACCACCTGCTCAAAATCAAACAAGAAACAAAAGTTGATAAACATCATAATTTATTTTAACAAATATCTATATTGATTTGTATAATTTTGAAATGTTGATATACTTTCCTGCAATCATCTTGCAATTGACATGGAATACAAGTTTGTCATTAAATTTTTTAAAATAGTTTTTGCTCTAAAATATTTTAAAATTATTTTAAATATCAATACATCAAAATAAAAAAAATAATAAATAAATAAAATAATTTTTTATTTTAAAAAAAATCTTGATATGACTGCAAAATAGCGTAGATAGTAACATAAAGTTGTGTTAAACAAAAATTATAATACTTTTTTCTAAAAAATGGATAACAGATGATCATTTAAAAAAATAAATTAAATTAGTCCATCTCTTTTCATTATAAAATCTAGAAATCCAAAGGCAATAAACAATAAACAATAAAAGGACATGAGAGGATGAATATGAATTGAATCCTAATTAACTCCACTCTAAAACTAATAACTTATTATATGGACATGATCCAGTAACTAAGCAATGGACCCATCCAATACAATACTAAGCAATGGACCAATCCAGTAATAAGAAGTTGAGGAGACCCAACGAGGCTTCTCCTCCAACCAGAAAAGAAAGGGGAAAGTGTCTTCTTATTCACATGCTTAAATAATATCATCTGCACAAAAAGATAGCTTTCCTCACGATCTTCTTCCCACCTCCTCCTTACATATAACACCCTTCCTTCCTTTTTGGGCTTCTTTGAATTCTGGGTCCTTTAAATTCCTTTTTCGTTTCGGCTTTCTGTCCCGTAATCTTTGCTAAATGGGATGAAAGAAGAAAAATGCTTCCCCAGCAATTGATTGGCTGATCTGTAATGTAGCAGCAAGCAGCTGTAATTATTTAATTAGCCGTCGGTGAAGAGGTCAAGTTTCAGTTCAGAAGGTGAGGTATTGAATACTAGTGGCACTCAACTTTTATTTGCCTTTCCATTTCGATAACATAGAAGGTTAAGTCTTGCCTTGGCTCAACACCCCTCATTTCCTGCTCTGTCTTCTGAGAGAGCCAGAGACATGGAGGTTGAACATTTTAGCCACCCAGATCATCCATTGATCCTCGTTAATCAAGTTCTCGAATATAGTTGTGAACTAGTTATTTGCTCTGGATGCGAGGGACCTATATGGGGTCCTTGCTACAGTTGCACCTGTTGCTACTTCTTTCTTCATAAGAAATGCGCCGACCTGCCCCGTGAGATCAAGCGGCGCATTCATCCTAGACACCCTCTACATCTACTTGCAAAGCCACCATCTAATTACACAAGATGCGTTTGTGATCGGTGCGACAAAACTTGCAACAGTTTTGTTTACCACTGTTCTCTATGTAAGTTTGATCTTGATATCAAATGTGCTTTTCAACCGGGTTTTTTGGAAGTTGATAGTCCGGCACATCAATTTGCCCACAAGGATCATCCGTTGATTTTGAATGAAGAGCAAGAATATCACGGTGAAGGAGTTGTGTGCTCTGTGTGCAAGGAGCCAATGTCTGGTCCTATCTATAGTTGCACTTCTTGCAACTTCTTTCTTCACAAGAAGTGTGCTGAGCTACCCCCGAAGATGAAGAGGCACATTCATCCAGAACACCCTCTTCGTCTACTGCCAAATCATGATATGATCTGTGATTTTTGCAACGAAACTTGCTATGAGAGTTTTGTTTACTTTTGTATTGTGTGTGAATACAACCTCCATATCAAATGTGCTTTTCCACCGTGCATTTATGCAGCTGATCAGAATCAAAGGCATCAATTTAGAAGCCTGCTGAATCCACTTTCATTCAAATCAATCTCCTTCACTTGCAATGCATGTGGCACAGATGGAGATGACTCCCCATTTTGGTGCACTATGTGCCAACTCGTGGTCCACAAAAAATGCATTTCATTGCCACGCACCCTTAAAACGGCACTGCACCATCATCCCCGAATCATCCACACATATCATCCTCAACAACGCATCGAATCTATAAACAAGTACTGTGGAATTTGCTGTCGGGAAGTTGACACAGAATACGGAGTTTACTATTGCCCAGACTGTGACTTCGTTGCACACGTGAATTGTAGTATAGAATATGGTGATTCTGCAACAAAGATTGTAGAAGAAAACGAAGAAGAGCAAAGTGTGACTGTTTATGATCAATTCATGGAACCTAGCTTGTGCGTTGTCCGTGAGATCAAGCATGGAGAGGAGAGAATAATTGAAGAGATCAAACATTTCAGTCATCAACATAACCTAATCCTTATTGACAAGGTTGATGATGATCTAAAGTGTGATGGGTGCATGGTACCAATCTCAACTCCATTTTATAGTTGTGCCAGTTGTAATTTCTTTCTTGACAAAACCTGCATAGAATTACCCAGGCGAAAAAAGTGGCAATATCACGAAAACCAACTGATTCTTTCATGGAACCTATGGGAACATGATCTGTGCTACTGTGATGTGTGTAAGCAATATTATCGTGGGCTCAGGTACACATGTGATGTATGTGGATTCTGCATTGATGTCCGATGTTTCAAATCATTGGAAGATTCTTTTAAACATGGAGGTCATGAGCATCCCCTTTATCTTCCAGCGGGCAGAAAGAATATTCTCCGTTGCAATATTGGAGGTCGCTGGCTTCCCCCTTCGGTTGCATCGGACGGAGAGAATATTCCCCATTGCAGTGGCTGTTGTGTCAGTGAAGAATCAAAGGTATTTTTTAAATGTGTGGTTTGCGATTTCAAGCTGGGTATGAAATGTGCTACACTGCCATACAAAGCAAGACACGAGTATGATGACCATCCTCTCTTCCTCACCTATATTAATGAAAATGACTACCAACCTTCCTGTATAATTTGTGAAAAAGATAGAGACCCAAAGCTCTGGTTCTACCGTTGTGAGGAATGCGACTTCGATGCTCATCCAGAATGTGCTCTCGGGAAATACCCATATTTCAAGCTAGGGGGCGTTCAAACATATCCTAAACACCCTCACCCTCTTGCTTTGGTCATCAAGACAGAGGATTATCGTCCGCAGGCATGCGATACTTGTGGTGAGCCTTGCGATGAGTTGGCCCTTGAATGTACTGATCCTAACTGCAGTTTTATCGTCCACAGGAAAAGAAGGCAATGCTTTAACTCATTATGGTAATTGGATTGCAGTTGTTGGCTTTTTTCTTATTTTTGGGTTATGATTGTTGGCAGTTGCTAGACAGAGGATTATTATCTCTGTTTCTATTTTCGCATATGAGATCACTTTTTTCTCTCTCTCTCTTTTGTTCTGAACAATAAAAGATGCTATTTTATTAAAACTGTCCTTGAAGGTAGTTTGTTGTTTCCTTGAGCCTTCGTAGTGACAGAGATGTCTGACCTTCCACCATTTTTCTTAGCTCAGCAGGAAGCTCTTGATCCTCTCCATAAATTATTCTACTTATTGTTTCGATTCCCTCTTTACATTTTTGTTATAGATTTTATTTTAAATGCATAAAAACATTATCATATAAAATAATACTTATCTGATTTTTCTTTTACAGAAGAATAAGAATAAGCCGCGATCTTGTTTATCCAATCCCATTTCAATTATTTGGTTAGATAACATAAATCAGCGGCGAGGCAATTTAGAACCTGATTGATTTTTAATTTAGACCAAAAGCCCTTTCGAGTTCAAACCCAATTTAATTATTTTTCAGTCTGATTAACGAGTAGTCCACAAAAATTAATTAATGCTTTTGAAACTTCTACTGCATTTTTTTTTAGCGGCAAAAACAAGTAATATAAAATTCTATCAAGTAAAATCACTATATTAAAATTATAATTCTCTAATTAAAATATAATATTGTAGTGTTTATATATTAAAAAATCTGAAATAAAATTAAAAAATAAAAATAAAATTTAAACTAAATAGGAAAAACAATTCTAAATCAACTAATAAAATATTACAAGTTGATAGTTTTTGTGGTTTTATTTGAAAGTCTTACTGATTTTAAAAGGCTATAAAATTCTAATTTTATAGAAAATAAAGTAATAAAATTTGAGTTGGATAAAGTAAAAAATAAAAATAAAACTAAATCCTTCACAAGACTATTTATTTAAGAAAAAAAATCATATATCAATCTTTTATCTCAAATTCAAATTGTTGTTGTTTTAATTTTGTAGATATCCAATTAAAAATCTCCAACCTTTGCATGCTGCTAATAATATTCCTAGCCTTCTTGATATTAAGAATTTGTTTGTTTTTGTATTTCAAATTAATTTTTTTATATTTTTATATTGTTTTGATATGTTAATGTTAAAAATTATTTTAAAAAAATTATTTTAATATTTTTCTAAATAATTTTTTTTTTAAAATCAATCAAATAGTTAACGTGGATTGCGATTTCAGCCCTTGTAATAAATGGGCTACTCCGCCATGTAAAGCTAGACACATGTACGATGACAATCCTCTCTTTCTCACCTATAATGATCCAAATGACTACCAATTTGTCTGTCAAATTTGTGAAAGTCATAAAGCTCTGTTTCTCCCGTTGTGAGAAATACGACTTTGATGCTCATCCAGAATGTGCTCTTAGAAAATACCCATATATCAACGTAATGGGCGTTTACACATGACTTTCAGACTCCCCGATGCACGAATCCATGAACTCTTCTTCTTCTTCTTCTATTACTGTGTTGTGTGTGTAGGTTTTTAGAAGAAGAAGAAGACTTTTATTTCTTATTCATTCAATAGATATGGTTACAAGATAAAATAGTAGAGGAGATCACCAAATTAGAAAGGCCACAAATTAGGAAATCAAAATAAAGATTGGATCTCAAGGCTAGAAAAACAAGAAACGGGAGCTTTGTTAATGTTGGCATATTCACAGGCATTCAGAGTTTCTTCAAGAATTCTCTTTCTATATTCTACCTCAGCACTGCTTCTTGCAACCACATTTTGTTTCTTACTTTGCCATGTAATTATATTTCCTCAAACTTAAGTACAATATTCTAATGTGGATCTGCATCAGTGTATGCTTGTATTGTCTGTGCTTGTCTGGTGTGCTTTTCAAGTATATGAGAATCCGATAAACTGCTTCAAGATGTTCATGTGCAATGCATGCGGCATGAACATCAATTTAGACGCCTA
>Ga0307515_10016519_pt1 | contig 13503 bp, 3 predicted proteins | sample 17_EM_MG_FD_194513 | JGI IMG/M metagenome (GOLD analysis project Ga0307515, IMG submission 194513) | Populus trichocarpa ectomycorrhiza microbial communities from riparian zone in the Pacific Northwest, United States - 17_EM | ecosystem: Host-associated > Plants > Roots > Unclassified | place...
GCCCCTACGGCCCCTATTATTAAAAGGACCGCAACCACCTTCGCCTAGAGCTAGGGGTATAGGGTTAATGGCGTAGGGAATAAGGGGATAGGACTTAGTATAGTATAGCGTGTCTTTAGACTTCCTTTACGGGGAAGGCTTTAACCTCATTCTGGTAAAAGCTAGTGTCTTAAAAAGGTCTAACTACAAGGCTCCTTACGGGTAAGCTTTAACCTCGCCTAGTTAGTTTAGATCCCGTATAGGTAAAGAAGCTAGTGTCTTAGGCGGGCCCAACTGTAGGCGTTATAAGCCCTATGGGTTAAGATATATAGACTTAGCCTCTATCCCTAGAGAGAGAGCGGGCTTAGCGGGCCTTTACTCTAGCGAAGCAAGAGGAAGATAACAAGCAAGCATAGTAGGCCTTTACTTAGTAAAGGATTGGGTAAGAAAGTACGGCGGGCCTTTACTCTAGATTAATGGTAGATAGGTAAGTAAGTATAATAGGCCTCTACTTAGTAGAGGATTAGGTAAGCAAGCACGGCGGGCCTCTACTTTAGATTAATAGTAGATAGGTAAGTAAGTATAGTAGGCCTCTACTTATAGTAGAAGTGGAGCAAGCACGGCAGGCCTCTGCTCTAGATAGATGGTGGATAGGTAAGTAAGCATAGTGGGCCTCTACTTATAGTAGAAGTGGAGCAAGCATAGCAGGCCTCTACTCCGGGTAGAATAAATTTACTCTCTTATTCTGCCGTCAACCTACTACTCTAATAACGTAATGTAATTGCGTCTATTACTAATATATAGATAGAGGCTAGTATATAGTTACCGCACGCGGGTAATAGCCTTTACTTTTAGCGGGGGTCTATTAATATAAGCTACTGCTACTCCAGATATCTCCTAAACTCTTATAAACTTATACAAACTTATTAGCCAATTAGGATAAGGCTAGGGGCTTAAGGATATTATCGCAGCTTAAGCGGAGGCCCTATATTAAGACGTCTTTTATAGGTACTGGCTACTACTCCTTATTAAGTTCCGCTAATATAGGCCTCTAAATATCTCCCAAACTTATATAAACTTATATAAACTTATTAGCTAATTAGGGCGAGGTGGGGGGTTCTAGGTCAAAATATATCGTCTAACTAATAGCTTCTTAGGGCCCATTAACATAGGCTCCAGCCCCCAATCTGGAGATCTCCTAAACTTATACTAACTTATATAAACTTATCAGCTAATTAGAACGAGGCTAGGGCCCTTAGTTAAGACGTTTTATATAGATAATGGCCTTACGCAATTTCGATAATAGACTGCAAGCGTCCCACACTCTATAGTGGTTTACGCTGCCCTAGCCAAGGAATAAAACAAAGTAGCGATACCAGCGTTGCTGCCGTGGTCGTTGTTTCCTAGTAGTAGTCTAAGGGGAGTTAATATTTTAAGTCCTAGGTGGCTGGTATGCGGGCGTATAGTAGTACCCGGTACCAGGCAGCTCCTCCTCCTTATAGTATTTCCTAGATATCCTCCTCTTAAGTAATTAAGACTAGGGCTAGGGTAGAGGGGCCTTATAGGGTGAAGAAGAGGGAGACTTATAGGGCGAACTAGAGAGGAAAGCCGCGCTTTAATTAGCCGATAAGTTTATATAAGTACCCCTAAGTTTATAGGCTACTTAGAGCCTCCTAGCTAGTAGGAGGCATATTAGAAGTAAGATCTAGTTTCTTTACGTCACCTAGCCCGTCTCTAATAGCGTTAGTAAAGTCTTATATATCTATAAAGCTAGCTAAGTCCTCTATATCTAAAGGAGGATAAGAGGTAGTAACTAAATATAGACCCCGTATATAGACCTAGTTAAACTCATTAACCTTCCTTACTAAAACTTCTACTCTAGTACTAAAAATGTTATAAGAATCGAATAGGCGTAGGCCTACTAGCTATACTAGTTGCTATAGTATAGCTAGGTTACCAGAATAGAGATTCCAAGCAAGTATAAATATATTAAGGTCCACCTTCGCCCACATATAGGCACCTAATATCTCCTTACTAAATATATTTTCTATCTTACTACGCAACATTCTAACTATTATATTTAATAAGCATACTTAATTAAACATAATATCTATATCGTAAGTAGAGTTCTTATAGCACTTTATCTCAATCTTATAGCTTCCATTTAAGTGCTCTAGCCTAAGATTAATAGCCTTATGCTTATCTAGAGCTCCAAGCCAGTTTACTAACCTAGAGGATAGGATTATATGCTAAAGTTCGGGCGAATTAACCAACGTAAGATTCCACCAATAGAATAGCATTTCTCAACCGTAATTATACTATAACGCGCCAAAGAAGAACACAATAAGGGGGTCGATAAGCCGCCGCAGCATACCTATATTGGCATGCTTAACAGTATACTAAACAGTAAGTAGAAGCTCAACTTCCTAAAGTATATAATACATTGTCCGAAACTTAACATCATTATACTTCGCGCCCGTCTACGCGTCCCAAGAAAAGGCGTCGCGCTAAATCTCGTTAATAATATCTAGGAACTGCTTGGGAGTAAGGCAGCTAATAGCCCGGGTAGTGTCTTTAATGCACTTAGGGGAAGATAGGTTAGATAAGGTATCTAGGTTAGACGGCTTAGATAAATCGGGTATACTAATTCTAAAGCCTTAACGCTGTATAGCAGCATAGAAGAGGGCGGTTATACGCGCCATAAAACCCCATTTAATAATAGGTACTAACTCATAGTATTTAGCATTCTCTCGCGTAATTATAGAGCAATTCTATAGCATTATATCGGACCATAGATAGTAATAAGCCTCCTCTTACTTATCCTTGGGTATAAAGTATATACGCATAAGAGTACTATATAGATTTATCTTAATATAGAACCATATAGGTATACCAAGCAGCCAGTCCCAACAGTTAAAAGGGCGGCTAGTATAAATCTGCTCCTATTTTACTAACCTAATATAATACACAGTAAGCTAGTCACCATAGGTAAGCCAGAGCCGCTTAGTAAAATTATCGGGAGCAGTGCTATTATAAGGGTTATCTGGAGCCTAGAAACTAAGCTAATTAAGGAAAATGCTTTTATAGACGCTATAGGTACCCTAGATAGTACCCTTATCCTCTATAATAGCACCAAACTACTAGAATTTAGTCTTCCTATTACTAATATATTATATGCTTAGCATCTAAGGGAAAAGATTACTATCTTTAAAGATACGCTCTATACTAGCAAGGTAAATCCCCTTTATTACGTTAGTAATAAGGTAACGGCTAATCTATAGTAATAACTTATCGCTAAAGCCGGGAGAGCGGTAGATGTCTTTAACATTTAGCGGGATAGTTAGATTATGCATTAACTAACACAGCCCTAACGGAGGCAGTTTAGAATAATAGACAATAGTAGCAGTCGTTAAGGAGCGTATAACAAACGTATAACTAAGCAGCTTATTACGCTTTATATTCTTAAAGTTTATATTATTATATATAACGACCATCTAGGGGTTATACGCCAGCGTTATAAGATGCCTCTATAGATGTTAGCCCCTAGCTAGCTAGTAGTCCATAGAGGCCATACTAATTGGCTTATAAGTTTATAAGAGTTCACATAAGTTTAGCCGAAAGGCCAGTGCTAATAGATATATAGTGCTAATATAAAAACTAATATACCTTTACCTCTTTGGCAACACTACCTATAGTACAATTTGCAGAATAATAACCATAGCATAATCTAAAGCCAGCCAACGTTTTAAACACCCTTCTTTTTACACCAGAGCCTATAAAATATATATCCACTACTAAAGAAAAGAAATTGGACCGCTTCTTAGCCTAAGAGAAACAAATTATACTAGTAATAGTATATACCCGCCTCACTAGCGCATCCTAGCTATCTACCTTCTAGTCCTCCGCTTTCTAATTACTATAACTAGCCCTATACGCCCACTAATTACCAAGCAGTTGTATTAAGGTTGCATACTATCCTAGGGCAGTATCCTATATAAAGCGGAAGGCGACGTTAAAGTCTAAGTCCTCGATTTTTAATATTTTGTTAAACGTGGCAAAATATAGTTCCTAGATAAGGCGATCTAGCTCCGTAGTATATGACTCTGTTTATATATATAGGATATTGCTTAGCTGCGGGTCTCTTATAACTACATTTAACAGAACCTAACGCCGCTGCCTAACGCGACTATACCAATAGTGCTTAATTACAATTCCCTTCTCCCCTATATTATCCGCCCTAACCTAAGTAGATAGTAACTAAGCGAAGCTCCAACCTTCTTCTTTTAATGTGTTAACTACGGCTTATAACCTCCACGTGCGCTTCCCCTACCTTCTATAACACCTTAATAAAGGCTTAGGCGCTTTATTCTTATTACTACCCGTCTAGTTATTGCCTATATTATTGTTGCTATTAGAGGAGGAGGGCTTAAATAGTTCGATAATGTTTTCTAACTAGCTAAAGAGGCTAGAAATAGAGGGAGAACGGCTAAGGGTGTCTTAGTTGGAGTAACGCCTACTTAGGGCACGGCTGGGCTCTATTGCGGATGGATTCTATAGAGTAAGAGGAGGGCTTTTAAATAGAACTATCGGCGAGTTAAGCGGTGGTGTATTAGGGGGCGATATACCGCGTTAAAGGTAATACAGCTGTCGTCTACTAGGCAGGCTGGCCTGCCTTTATAAATCGCGCCTATAATCTCTTAGACGCTTCGCAAAGGAATTAGGGTGGCAGGGGTAGTAGGGGGTAGCGCGGCGTTCTATTGGCTAATAAGTACCTATAAGTTGGAGCGACCATCTAATTGGCTTATAAGTTTGTATAAGAGGGCCTATAGCGTTAAAGTAGGGCGGGAGCAGGGGGGTAGCCGCCTCCTTAAATTCCTTAGCGAAGCGGATAAGTCAACTAAGATAACCCTTACTGCCCTAACTGCTTCCCCCTATACACGTACCCGTTACTACTTAAGGACTTCTATTTTAGGTATAGTATTAGCACTCTAGGAGCGCTAAAGCTCTTAAATCCACTCGACGCTACTAATAAAAGTACTTAATCCACTGCTAGAACAAGTTGGCTCCATCCAGCACGCTAAATTGCCGCCAATCCAATAATATCACTGCTCTTGGCAAAGGACCCATTTCCGTTATCCTACCTTTTTAAAGTGTAACTAATATTAGCCGCGCTTATGGGCTTTAAAAATTACCGTTCTTACTTACTATGGATATCACATAATAGTATTTAGTAGGCTTAGGCCTTATAGCTTTATTTATTACCGCTTCTCCGCTATTAAAAACTATTAAATTTGCCCGTACCTACGCAATATTTTATTTTTATAAGTACGTATTTTATTCACAGATCTATTAATATTTAAGAGGTTCTAGAAAAACAACGCTATTTAACGCGGTTTTAATTCTGGCATTCTTAGTAGCAAACGTTCTTTGCATTACCGTCTAAGTTAAAAATATTTTTAGGCTGATAAGACGCTCTAGACTAATATCTACAATTAATCTTACGCTACTGTTATTAGGGGCCTAGATAAATCTTATTACTAGCCGCTATAGAATTAGGCTTAGTACCTACGCCCAGATACACTAATGGTTAGGAAGAGTAGCTATAGTTAAAGGCCTTATTTATACGGCGGCGGCTACATCTTTATAGAAGCCTAACCTACGTATATATTTAGATGTGGCGGCGCTAATAGTAAGCTAAATTTAGTCCTAGGAAGCAAATACAAGCTAATAGAGCTCTTTAGGCTGCTATCACTATAGCTATTATGCTACTCTCTTCTATCGCTAGTATACGTTAATACGCCTACAAAATCTTCTCAAAGCTCCACCTAATACTTAACGCTATAGTTATAGCTGTAATATATCTTCATAGTCCATCTAAAGAGTTATTAACGCCGCTAGCAGTATATTTATTCGCAGTAATATACCTTTAGATATTTATAGCTGTCCTGCAATTCGGTTAAGTGCTATACCATAACGTTAAGTATAGAAAGCCGCTAAATTAAGTAAGAATACAACAAATAGCTATTAAAACACCTTATAGGAGGGAGATACCCGTTCCGGATGCAGTCTATATATATATCCAACTATTAAGGCCTTAGAAGCCTTAAGCTGGCCAATATATATACCTCTACATTCTAGGAGTAAACTATACCTTATTTACGCAGTCACATCCCTTTTACGTATCCTGGTGGTATCGCAATGCCAAGGGCAATAATATTATAGTTTTAATTATCTAGAAAAGGAGTAAATTTACTAGGAGCCTATTCTTATACGCTAATAATAATCTCGTCCATAATTCTAAAATAAGAGCCGTAATTAAGGGACCGTATAGGAATAAACTTAACCTTAAATTATATGGGACGGTCTTACTATTTGCTATAGGGATTAAAATAGCAGGTTAGCTTCCGTATATCATACAGCTTCTAAAGGGATACCATAATTACAAAGTAAAAACCTAAAGGATCGCTCTATTTTAGGAATTAGACTCTAAATATAAGCTCTCTCACACTTCTATAGGAATAACTTGCTAATAACCTCTCTAAAGTACACGCGGCTTAGGTCGCTAATATAATAATAGAGCTACTTAGTAAAGATATTAATAAGGTTCGTCTACTTCTAGATATAATATAAGGTATTCATATTAATTAGGTATTAGATTCTAGACATTTAGCTTTTTATTTTAGGTAATTATCTTTCCAGCTAAACAAAGTAAGGAGATATTATTTACCCTAAAGAGCGTATTAATACGACGTACACCATTATAAACGCTAAAAGTCTAATTAGATCTAAAATTAAAGGTTAAAAGGGTTGTACGGTAGTTTCTTATAAGTTATAACAACTAGTCCGCCTTTTAATTACTACTAAATATAAAAATAGTATATACAAATAATAAGACGAGCGATAAGATTTGTGAGATTATTCAACACATATTAGATAAGGACATTTATTTAAAGGAACTGGACTTTTGTTTATACTTACCTAGAGGATATAACGGGCGGCTAAGGAGTGTATTCAATCTTAAGAGATTAAAGGACATTAGAGGAAGTGTGTAGGTTCGCTTAATATAATAGATTTAGAGGGGTAGATTTTCTTAGATACCTAAGAGTCTCTAAAGTCCTTTTGCAATTTAGTAAATGCAGCTTACTAGTTATACCCTAAGCATTACACGGATACAGTGATTGTGATCACTTAGCTAGATAGAAAGTAGGTCGGAGATTATAGTATTTTAACTATAGGAAGTTATTAGAGTACATCTAAAGGAACTAATATTTTGTTAATTAGGAGGGTCTATAGATAAGGATAAATTAAAGATTTTAACTCTAAAAATAGGCTCTAGAACCTTTATATATATATAATAAGGGAGCCAGTACTAAAGATTATTAGTTAACAATATATTGGCAATACAATTTTGGCAATTATTTTAACTTAATTTAACCCCTACGCAATTTCATCCTCAATTTCCTTCTATAACTTTTGGCAATTATTAAGTACCTATTAAAGGGATTTAATAACAAGCCTTGCTTCTGCCACAACATATATACTTCTATAGTGCTTTTGCCATAGACGCTAAAGCTCTAGCGTGAGCTAGCTATTCTCCCGCGTTGTCCGCTTAAGCATCTATTAAAGATTAGGAGTCGGCATTTCCTTAGATATTTACAATTTGTCTTTAGTCGCTTTAATTACTATAGATAACTTATTATTATAGCTAATTTCTATATTAGCAGCGGTGGGCGTTAGAGGTCCATTAGAAGTAGGGGAAAGAAAATAGATTTTTATTTACTTATGTCTAGGTATAATTCTTATATTAAGAGTTATCTATAGGTTTATACTTACGGCTATAGATTCGTATCTTTATAGCATTATACTAGGGGCAAAAGTCGTTTACTATTAGTGCTTGGGGCCCGCTTTTAGTCTATATTAGATTTAGAAATTATAGGGTTTTAGTTTACGGCTCCTATTATAATACTAGGGTCCGCAGAGCTTAGAAAAGCTTATACCTAGCGTAAGCTATATCCTTTCTATAAGGGAGATATAAAAGTTCTAGTAATACAGGAGAATAATATTAGTAACTTCTCGCTAATTAATTTAGTGGCTACTCTCCTAGCTTATACTAGATATAGGGTATTAGTTCTTAGACCCTTTATACAGTCGTTAGCATTTAACAGTCTAAAGTTTTCACTTAGTCAAATGTTGGCATTAGGGAGAGACGCTATTTGAAGATAAAATTAAAACCAACTAATATATAAATAAGTGTAACTATATGCCTACTATACGCTCTAGAAACAAGAGAATGCTAGTGCTATTCTTTAACTCTATTATACTTTCACATCCCTATATTATACCTCATTGCTACCCACCTACGCTTTTTACCCCTCCTAAGGGGCATCACCTACTGCTCTAAGCTCTCTCTATATAGTCTTTTCCTAATACTTAGGGACCGGATCGGTTCCGGAGATAACTTTAGGCCCACTAATTCCAATTATATCCGCTTAAATTCACTAATTTTGCTCTCGGCAGCACTAATACAATTAGTAGCATTAATTAATGCATTCTAATAATCTTGTATCATCTTAGACTTTTTATTTAGATAATCTCGCATTATCTCAGACTTCTTATTCTTATAATCTTATATTATCTTAGACTTTTCATTCGTATATTCTTATATTATCTTAGCCTTCTTATTTAGGAGCTCCTTAATCCTGCCTTTAAGTACCTCCTTTATTACGGTAGTATTTTCTACCGTATCCTAGTCTGCCTTACTTATATTATAGTCCTTATTATTACCTAGAATGGCCTTACTACCTAAACGTCGCTTATATTCCCAAATCCTAGACTTATAGGTATAAATGGTTTCTTAAGTACTTTCTAGTTCCTAATATAGGGACAGACACTTATTTACCATATTACTAAGTTCCATAATCGCTTTCTTATGCTGCGTATATAGAGATTTGTATATATTAGCGCACTAAAGACGGTTCTGCTCGTAGGCAGTAAGTGCGGCTCGAAAGTTATATAGGTTCGTGTAAGAGATACCTATAATCTATAAAGTATTATAAAGCCTATTATTAATAGCGAGAAGTTGCTAGTTAATAGGAAGAGATTAAGGTCGAGCGTTAATGCGAGAACTTAATAGTTCTCTTTTTATGTTAATACGGGTCACCTAATAGATTAGATAGAACTAGTACCTAAAACTCTTAGGTCTTACCTAGACTGCATTACTACGTTTAATATAACATCCAGGCTGTTAAGGGGCCATATTTTAACTAAAGGACGGCGTATATTAGAGGGCTCTAGCTTAAATCGGTAGACTCTAGCTTAGATTAGTGGACTCTAGCTTAGATCAGTGTCTTCTAGCTTAATAGATGGAATGCCTTATATCTATAGAAAGAAGGAAAGTTAGAGTTATATAGAGCCTAAGCGGGCGGTGCCGTTTAGTGCAAATATTGCTATTTATACCTCCTAGGAGAGGATAAGCTCTAAAATAAAGTTTAAGCGCCATATCTGCACTTTAAAGTCTTATCTAAAGCTGAAATCACTATTGCTAAGCCTAGAAATTCTAAAAACTTCTAAGAAGTCCGACGGAATGGTATATATTGCGGCGCGGATAAAGGACGCGTAAGTAATAGGCAAACTCCTAGCCCTATAGTCCTTCGCTAAGAGATATACCCCATGTTATGGCGCTAAGGAGGACGCCCTATACTGCTAAGAGGAGGACGCGTAAGTAATAGGCAAATTTCTAGCCCTATAGTCGTTCGCCAAAAGATATGCCCCATATTGCGGCGCGGAGGAGGACGCCCTATACTGCGGCGCGGGGGAGCACGCGTAAGTAGTAGGCAAATTCCTAGCCCTATCCCTTTAACCGTTAAGTTATATCCAATGTTATTAATAAGATTTTAGCTAATAAGGAGCCTAGATTAATAAACTTTTGGTATTATATACACGGACCTATTATCTTATTAATAAGCAAGACGCCAGATAGTTATTCGCTAAGGGGTATACCTAATATTACGGCGCAGGGGGCGCGCAAGTAGTAGGCGGCAAACTCCTTCACTAGGGGTATAACACTATACTAACGTTACTAATCACCTCTTAGAATAGCTAAAGAAAACTAGCATTAGTTCTTAACTACTTTTACTAAATAAAGAAAGTTTAATATAAGCCGCATTCTTTTTTGCTGCCTTAAGGGCCCTTCCTAATCTAGAGGGACTATATTTCGGTTCCTTATGGGGTTCCAGTTTTTGGGCACTTAGTATGCCCTCCTATAAGAATTATAGTAGAAAGGCCTTAACTATAATTTTAAAATCTACTATATACTCTTAAATGGAACACGGCTATTATAAATAAATATATCTAATGTATAGGAACTTTATCTTTAAACTCTAATTAATAAAAAGCTTTATAAGGACAGAGGCTGTCTCTAAAAGTTTCTAGTATACCAACAATTATATATAAGACTTTAGCTATTTACAGCGGATGCTAATAAGAGGTTATTAGGGAGTAAGGAAGCTGTAGATCTGGCTATAAAAAAGGCGCGGGACTAGCTTCAAGGCGGATAGTATAAAGGGATAATAATCCTTAAGGACAGGATTACTATGCATTTTAGTACTAATAGACTCTTGTCTTTAATGCTGGAAGATAGTATAAATCTATAGTTATTTGCAACTAACCTATGGGGAATAAAGTGGGAAGATATAGATTAGGAGTTAGGATAAGGCGTAGTAATAAGACATTAAATTTAAAACCTTAATTTTAAGGGGAGAGACTAGTTTAAGCTATAATAATAAAATAGGAATAGGTCTAAGCTACTAAGCATAGACTGTTTCTATTAATTCTTTACTCCGCAGTAGCAGAAGGTGAAAGCGTAATACTTAAGGGAACGATTAACGTTTGAAATTAATGATAATACAAGCGTTTATATGCCACTATATCTACGCAGAGTATATAGTAAGTCTCTTAGTCAGCCGCTAACCAGGTAGTTACTAAGATATTATAGTAGGACTTTACCTATTTAGAAAGCTACCCTTACTATAAATTATATAATTTTCCACTATAGCTTCCCGATAAGCACTGTTCGTAACTATCTATAAATATATTATATAATTTAACTAGTATAGCTAGTCTGCCAACAACTACCTGGGGATAGCCCGTATAGGATAATCTATCTAGTCTTTCGGCCATAATCCCAGACGATTCGCTACTGTAGATACAGCCTGCTATTAAAGATTAAAATGTTTTATTTGAGCCATTAAGTAAGGAAGAGAGACTTAAGGAACTCAAGTAAGCCGTTTTAGGGCTTTAAAATAGAGTAGAGAAACTTAAAGGGCTTTTTATAAACCTATAGAATAATTTTAGGAGCTTTTAGAATAATTTCAGGAACTAGCAGAATGAGTAAGTCTCTATATAGGTAGGAAGTTTTTAAACGCAGCTAACGTATACTTATAGATTAGAGGAATAGAAGATAAGGTAATAGTTTAGAACCTATTAATAGTTTAATTTCTAATAATATAACAGGTTTTATTAGGAAATTAATACTTCTGTTAAAAAGTTAAAGGTATAGACAGTAGAATTTAAGCGGACTGTAGATAGCGTAGTAGGAGAGCTTAAAGATAGCACGAAGTTAAAGTAGCTAGGTTATTTAGGGATAGTTTACGCTATTACTAGCCAACAGTTTGTTAGTTACTCTAAGTAGAATTTATATAGCGAGCGACTATTTATTAGTATGGGACTCTATAGAGATAAAGGAATGCAACTATTATATCCCTTTTCTATTCTAATAAGGTGCTTAACTGCCTAACTCTAGCAGGAATATATAGGCAACGTTCTTAGTTATAAGAAGTCTATATCCTTATATAATTAAGCTCTAGGCTCTATATAACTAGCTACTAAAACGCATACAGCTTAAATAACAACCCACCTTCTCTTACCCCTACTTGGTTACTATTTAGCACCTTTTAGAATTTACAAGTATACGCACTATATTAATTTCTTATACAATATACTATGTTTTACCTATATTACAGCTGCTTAGAAGAGCCTTTGTTTAAAAAAGAAAAAGGGTTACCTAGCGTCTCTACTTATCTCTTTAACGTAGTTAGAGGGGTATATAAGAAATCTAGATTAAAGAAATTTAAAGTTTTAGGCCTTTATAATGCAATATATCGGAAGTATACCTATAAACTATTAAAGCAATTACTAATAAAGAGATAAAAGTTGTTAGCCCTTAAAGCAACATTAATATAGCTAAATCCATCCACCTGGACTATATCCTAAATCTTTAGTAGATTCCATCCTAATTCCCTAGAACGCAAGCCAGTCTTACTTAGCCGCTATTTCCTTATAAGTGTATTTTTTAAGCGCATTATATATTAACTAAATAGCTTTATGGGCCTTCTGTAGTAGATTAAGTATAGAACACTAGTATTCCTAATAGCGTATAAGACGTCGCTATAAGAGGAAACTCTCCCTTATAAGCCTTTTAAGAGTCTCTAGTTAGTCCCTTTTTATTAAGGTTTTAATAGAGAAAGTTTTATTTAGGGTAGAGGGTTATATAGTCAAAATCTCAGTTTTATAGCTAGAGTTAGTGTTCATTTTATCATTTGTAAGACAAGTAGGGGTACACTTTAATAGTAATATAGCGGAAAACATTACTAAGTGCTAGTTTTTAGGTGGGAAACTTAGGGACCTAAAATATGTCCCTCTTACTATTATTATCTAGGACCTACTTCCGGCCAAGGACCTGGTTTTGGGCCCGTTAACATACGGAATAATAATGCTCCTAATAATATGCCCTCTATATTGGGTCTATTTCTAGAATAATAACCATTATTTATAAGGCGCCTCTGCCTCTTAATAGTCTATTTAAGTATGCTCTTATTATAATTAATTTTTATATCTCTAGAAATACTATTAAGCTAATCCAAGCTATTTTGATCTAGAAGATTAATCACTACTTCGACTAAAAATTAAATAAATTAGTATATTCTGCGGATGCGGTTATGCGCTAATATGGCCTAAAAAGAGCTCTTATAGGCCTATGTCAGAGGATAAGCCGATTTACTCCCCTCGCATTATAAAAGGAATGCAGGAGAAATCTTCTACTAATAGAGACAAGGCAACTGTAGTGCGCTTTTATAAGCCCAGTTAAATCTATTTTAGAAGACCTACCGTTACCGGAACCTATAGTAATGGAAGATCTAGCTAGCAATACTAGGGAGGAGTAAAAAGGATATCTCCTTATAGGTTAAGGGGATTAGCCTTATATAGTGCGCTAAACATCCATTTATTCTTTATTCGTAAATTTAAGGATTATTCCTAAACTATATTGCTTATGTCGGTATCACCCAAGTGCACTTAATTGGCCTATTAACTAATGAATTGATTCTTGTTTAATAGGTGTTAAAAGCAGAGGATCGTAAGGATCGCGGTGCCTAAGTAGGGGGTTAATTAGTCACCATAAGGATAACTAATTAAAGACACGACGACGACACGTCGACGACGCGTAACCACGTAACTTCTGTCCTTATA
>Ga0307515_10016520_pt1 | contig 13502 bp, 16 predicted proteins | sample 17_EM_MG_FD_194513 | JGI IMG/M metagenome (GOLD analysis project Ga0307515, IMG submission 194513) | Populus trichocarpa ectomycorrhiza microbial communities from riparian zone in the Pacific Northwest, United States - 17_EM | ecosystem: Host-associated > Plants > Roots > Unclassified | place...
GAGCCCCCCCCTAAAGGCCCCCCGCAGCCTGCGAGCCCCACGCCCGCAGCCTGCGAAAGGCCTTTAGGCCCTTACAGGCACCCGTTTTTGACTGCCTAAGAGACCCTCGGCGCAGGGGACAGATGTGAGGGCAGAGGGAGTATGGACGACACTGCCGTTGATTACACTTCCACTGGCTATCTAGATAAGCACCTTGGAATATCCAGTAAAGAATTTGACCCAACAATCGTCAAGGCAATAGTCACACGACGTCTGGCCGTTAGATTTCCTGATACTCCATTATTCCCACTCCATTCCACTGTCCTTTTTAGGCAGCTCCGGCATCTTGAGCTCGTCTGCAAATCTAATCATAGAATCCTAATTTTTCCATACCTGGAACAAATCGAGAGGCTGAAAATTTCGAAAGGGTCCATTCCTGAATATTCCTTGAACCTTGACTTGCCATTGACCCATACTCTCCAGTGGCTTAAACTGAGTTTTTTAACACCATTTTGGATGCTCGGGAGGACCTTCGAGGCCCTGAGATGGTTCATGGTTGATACACCACTAGACGAACCCGCAATCCATTCTGGGCATGAGGGGCTGCAGGTGGGCCTGCCTGCCTGCACAACATTAGAGTTGAGGTACTGCTCAATGGATTACCTCCGGTTTCTTTCCTGTTCAAATGTCCAAATCCTTCGCTGGTACCAAGACTCATTCCAGACCCCCTTTGATTTGGCGGCGTCCAATTCATTACATGATTTCTTATCCAGTCTTTCTTGTTTGCAAAACCTTATCATTTCTGTTCCCCAGGGTTTGGGGATAGATTCCTTGATTGATTTTGTCTTTTGTGGGGCATCGGAGCACGGAGTATGGCGAGATATCAGCAGCGTGGAAGCGATGATTTGGTTTGATTCTTCCTCAGAAGCATCTCACATCTTTGACCAGATAGTTGGACGCCAGCAGCGTTATCGAAAATGGTGGAAATCGTTCACAGTCACCCAGAAATACTCCACAAATGCCACAATCACTGCATTTATGTGAAAGGTCTCGTAGAAATGGTAGACCAGGGGCACATTTTGCCGTTCGGCTGTAATACTACATTTGCTTTCAATCGGATTGTTCCGTATTTTCATTCGACCTTTAAAGTACACCCAATGATAAGTAATAAGCTTCCAACTATTTGTAGCCAATTCATGAACAGATCGACCCATCAAATCATCTACACCAGGCATGACCTCAGCCATGGGACATGGCACGACTTGGATCATCATTCGCAAGCAATAAAAGTATATGTAGAGACGGACGGGCGGACGAGGGGCTGTCGCTACGCAGGGTGAATCGGGTCGGTAATAGACTCGCGGTGGGTGGTACGGACATCCCCCGCATTTACACCACATAGCATAGTGTATACCTTCCCTTCATCCCCATACTTCTAGCAACCGACAAATATCCAGCGAGAGTAGGGTGTCTTTTCGAGGTGACTGTAGAGTTATCGTGGCTCACGATGACATTCGCGAACAAGGCTATGACAACGGTCGAGCGACACCTGATGGGGTCATAGTCGTGGCAGCGTTCGCAATGGTGCAGGTGAGTGTGACTTGAGTTGGGGTTGTTGTGGCACTGCGAGTCGCTAGGGTTGTGCACGTGCTCGGCGTGCTCAGCGAGTAGCTTGATCCTATCGTCTGTCGTGGACAAATAATAATAGATCGCGTGGCGAGTACGTGTCGACGTGGGTACGGCGGAGGCGATGATGAAGGTGGATTCAGAGCGCCATCGAGGAAAAGAACAATGAGAAGCGTGACGTTATGTGAGCCATGTGGACAAACGGAAAACGAAAGAAGGCGATACGCACATGGCAGTCCATGATCGGCCTCGCGATAGATAGCATGAGCGCCGCCGATGAAGCTTGTGTGGGTGATGGGCTCGTAGGTGAGGGTGGTACGGCTATGAGGTCGAGTATCAGCGAGATGGACGGTCAAAGAGCACATAGATAGGGTGATTAACAGGCGATAGAAGCGCACCAAAATAACCGTTTTGGAAACACCGGGCACTGGTGTGACTGGGCAGGGCAGTAACGGTGATCGTAGCTGGGAACCCGTGACGTTCCTCTGGACGGATAAATATCCATAATAGCTCGGTTGCGAACGCATGGACCATTCGCGCGCCTTCTTACTTAGGCCGCCTTTCCGCCGTTGGTAGCTGGTGACTCGTGACTGCTGCTCGCAGATCACCGCGCTATCGTTCGAATTGTCTTCGACGAGTAGGACGATGTGCGAAGTGAAGTGAGGGCGAGACCGCCGGCGCGGAGGAAGGGTAAAAGGCCCCTGAGGTTCGTCGAGATCATCGTGGACGAGAGTAAGAGTGAGCAAGTAGGGCCATTTTCGAGGGTATTCCTGTCGGGTGATGAGTAGGAGAATGGTCTTGTTGTTGAATGCGCAGTGGGATAGCGGGCTGGTTGTCTAGCTGAATGGAGCGTTGGCAACGAGCGGTGAGTACGCAGTGGACGAGAGTTGTGGTGACGAGAGACGAGTGCATCGAGGCAATCTAGAGAGTTGATCCGCTCACATCGCCTATGCAAGAGAGCACCGCTGGCCCGAGTAGTCGGTATGTCCCTTGCTTCTCTCCAGCTGGGAAACGACGACGGAGAAGAGGGAAACTTCATTCGAATAATCGGTGTGCAACGCGCTGTGTAGATGTGGTAGGAAATCACACAATAGAGCACCTTCACTGGCAGTGGGAGTCTGCCCTGGAAATATAGCCTCATTAGTACTCAGTACCTCCAGTAAGGAAGAAAGAAAATCGCACAATATGGATTGTAAGTGTCGAATTCTCCGCTCATTCGGCCAACGGAAAACAATTAGCTCCTATCGAAAATAGAGAGATTACGGGTGCTTGTCCGTTGAGTCGAACGCGTTCTGGTTGCGCCTCCCATATCCGATCGCTCTCGCGTTAAAGCGCCACTCGAACGGTCAGCGGACATCTGTGGCCACCGACTGTGTATCCACCACCCACCACATAGCCCCCACCTGAGCCTTGGTGATTCGCACCCATATTCCTCTCCACGAAGGCGCAAACGCGGTGGACATCATAGTCGTGACGAGAGTGGATAACACTAAGTTTTCGAGAATTGTTGAGACTCCGAGCCAGCGAGGAAGATAGGGGATGTTGAACCAGTAATTGACCATTATTCGAATAGTCATTTGTACATTTTCTGGTTTGTACGTGCGACATGTCGGGCAGCTGCGCGACGGAAGTGCTGGGATGAAGAAGGATCGCACGACGCACACAATGAGAATTGCCGCCTCTGGCTCATCCAACCACCTCCCAATGGACTATTGGTGGAAGAAGCCGCTTGAGACGCCCCATCAGTCTCGACACGTTCGCCTATTCGATATCGTGTTTCGGATCCATTCCATGCTGAACAGAAGAGCGAGAGCGGGATTAGCGGAACGCAAACTCGATCTTCGTTTGCGAGCCAGTTTGTACCACCCGAAGCTTGGGTAGGTGTCGAGTGGTCACTGGTTTGCACCCAACGCGGGGCCCATGGAGTCATGCGTGGAAACTAGAGCACAGAAGTGGCGTACGACATAATGCGTGGGGTGTGTCTAGTGCAGAGTTTGATCGATTGCCGTGTGTGTTCAAGTGAGTCCTGAAATGGTGGGTCTGGTACGTGGTGGGGTAAAGCATTTTGAGCCGATAGGACAGTAATTCGCTGTTCACGATACCGCTAAGAGTGGCCATATATAGATCGAATGTGGGACGAGGCCGTACTTGTTCTTAGAAAGGCGGCAGCAATTGGCGGAGAGCGAGAGAGTGTAAACATAAGGAATATTATGCACACGGAGAGAACATTATACTTACTTACGATGCTCAGTGGGAATATGTAATAGCGACGGCTTGTGCTCACGACATGATGCGTGTTCGGGTGCGCCATGATATCAGATTTGAGTATATCACGAGTGAACTTCCATGGTCTTGTATAGGACGACAGCAGTTAGGTATCGTAGAGGCAAAGATAGTGGATGGCGGTTCGCCCGCGAGTCGTTGCCTTCGTTCATGCGAGAGAACGTGGTTCCCAGAAGGACGTCGTGCAGAAGTAGGCAGGACGAATTTGATAATGGGGACGGGTGGTTGATCCGAATGAGCCATTGACGAGGAGGGACGATTGGGCGGGAAAACTAAGTTAAATATTCGTTGGGAGGAAATGGGCGTTGTGCAGAGTTATGAAACGGCTCGCAGGCGTTGAACAGAATTTCTCTCTACGCGCTGACCACGTGAGGCGCGTGGCGATCGTCCGTCGAAAGGAAAGGGACGAAATTCAAGAACAAAGGATCCACCCTGGCCTGCGCCGACATCTTGGAAATGAGAAGAAAAGCAGGGCGCCACTCCATATCATGCGTCGTTCGTTGTATTCGTTACAGTGACCGATTTGGTCAGTCCTGCATATTGCGGGCGTCGTCGAGGTGTGGACCTGTTTGGACCGCTATAATAACCATTTTTGCATGATTAAGGCGATGACCCCTGAGCACGCAGACCAGAAACAATGGCAGCGTCTATTTAACCTCTGAGAGAATTTCTCTCCATACCTTAGTTGGTGTACAAGGTATGTAGGTGCCTTGCGCGATGTAAAGAGGCTCTGAACGAGCGCATTCACTGTAGGTTTCCACAGTTTACAGCGCTTGGAGAGAGCCATGGAGCGGCCAGCACTCAGCTGCCCCCCAACCACGCCGGAGAGCCTCATGCATACTCATAACGTCAATATGTACTACGCAGTGCTACTTTCCTACCAACCCAGCTTTCTTTGTACCCATTAGTTCGTGGTCAATTATATATGGAAAAATAGGTTCAGTGTATACATTGTCCTATCTACGTCACGACCGTCCGGAACAGGGATCAAACAACAAACATAGCGACAACACCCACTCAACAAGCAGGACGTGATGAAAATCGTTAGTTTCACTTGAAGGAAGAGTTAGATGTGCGAGGCGCGTGGATGGATTAGTCCCAGTATTCGCGAAATCTTCACGCGATATCGCGTATCGCGTTCAAGAGGTGTGGGCCGACTTCCATGTCCGCGCCAGTTGTAAGGGTGTCGAGTAATCACCAGTTTGCACCCAACGTGGGGCCCATGGACTCACGTGTGGAAACTAGAGCACAGAAGGGGGTGTATGAGATAATGCGCAGGGTGTACCGAGTGGTGTATCGAGTGATGTATCGAGTGCAGAGGTTGATCGATTGCCACGCGTGTTCGAGTGGGTCCCAAAGTGGTGGGTTTGGTACGTGGTGGGGGAAGCATTTTGAGCCGATAGAACGGAAGCCCGCTGTTCACGATACCGCGAAGTGTGGCTATAAATGGACCGAGAGTGGGACGAGGGTCGTACTTGCTCTGAGGGAGGCATCAGCAATTGGCGATGAGCGGCAGAGTGTGAACATAGGGAATAGTATGCACCGTCGAAAGAATATGTGAGGTTAGAGTGGAGACAAATGGGATGCGACCTTGTAATGAACGGAGAGGACATACGGTGTTCCGAGGGAATGAGTAATAGCGACAGCCTATGACTCTGCATCACCAATCTCTCTGAGTAAAGTGCCATGGTCTCGTCCAAGACGGTCCTGCGGATTGTTAAGGCAACAATCGCAGAGGCCAGAAAGAGAGGGGCACAGAGGATAGCAGTTAGGTGTTGTAGAGACCAAGATACTGGATGGCGCGAGTGGTTGCCTTGAAGTGTGAGAGATGCGATAGAACGGGTTTTTCAAGTGGCATCGAAGAACCTCGTGCAGAAATAGCAATGGTTGAGGAGTAGTTTTGATACGTGAAAGGGAGGTCAACTGAACACCAGTCCGGGCCGCTCTCGATGATATTGGAGAGCGGATTGCCTGTGTGAGTTTCTGATAATACACGATGCACTAGAGATGAGGAGGGACTATTTTAGAATGAATACCGTAATTGTCCAGAACGAGCGATCCTCCACAACACGAGTGTCTGCGAGATGGCCTTGTCGTCGTCGATGCCGGCGTGGATGTGGTGGGACCTTTGCTGGCCCAGTGGTAGCAACGAAGTGCGGCTCAAGTACAGATGCTTTGTCTCCACCTGCAGCGAGGAGGATCATAAACCGACGGGCTGCGGGAAATGAAGGTGAATGCAGACAACGGCATATTCGACGAAGCACGGCGAGGTGACGCCCTTCTGTGCAGTAGACAGTAAGGCAATACCAAATGGTCAACCCAAAATAAGTAGCTCGCCCGACCTCCACATTTGTCACCTCAATAAAAGCCGGACTAACCACGCCCGTAACCACCCGTTATCCATAACGGCAGGGGATATCCCGCTTCCTTCGAAGGCCTGTCGCCATCTCTTCCCGCTTGCTCAAGGCAGTTGAAAGGTGCCAATTCATTTCAATTGTATCCCCTTCTGTTAACGATGATCGATGGCCGCCCTCTAGAAGAATGAGGCTGGGAGACCGACCTCCACGCACCTCATCGATGGTGGTAGCTGTATACACTTCCTTTTGAAATGTGGAATAATCGCGTATTCCCGTACTCAGATTGGCCTGAATAGTCGGCCGAGGCACCCATCAGGCCGAAGAGGCACACATTTGACCTGCGCGAATGCCTTGTAGCGCTCGTCCATGTTGATTCTGGATTATTGGAGCAGTCAGCTGGCCAGACTCTGAACCGTCTGCAAACCACGAGGCAACCGCGTGAAAGGACCCCCGGCCCCAGAGAATTACGCCCGCGCTGCTTGTCTCACCACCACGCTGGCCAGTCCCTAAGCAATTGACTACTTCGCTCTTGAAACACTGCACGCTGCACTCGAGTCATCGCTCTAGTTCAGCGCGCGCCTCTCCATCAATTCCTTCTCTTCAACCCGTGTCCTCGCCACCATCTCACTCGAAAAATAACCCATCTACGCTCAGGATATGTTCACCACTTACCGTGACCGTCCAGACTCGGACATCGCTGAAGACTCGGACATCGCCGAAGACTCGGGAACTAATTCCTACACCCCAAGGGTACCCCGGAGGTCTCCGGGACCCTTGACGGCTTGGCGCTGGAGCTGGAAGCCTCGTGAAACCATCAATACTTTCCTTCCTATGGAACTTGTGCGAGAGATCTTTCTATACTGCATTGCATCGAATCAAATCAAATCTGTTCAATTGGCTTCTGTTTGTCGTTACTGGAGGTCAGTTATCACCATATTGTCCGGTTTGTGGTCCACCCTGAGGGTTGGAACCTGGACCGAGAGGGAACGGGTTTCTATTTGGTTGCAGAGAGCATATCCGAAGAAGATTGTCATTAACACCCAGGAAGATCGTTGGCTGTCATCCAATGCTCTGCCACTTGCCGCACTCCAGGTTGCTCTTGCACACACTCGCCAGTGGCATGAACTTACAATTTCCTCATTTCCTGCTGAGAATGCAGCTAGTCTGCTTCACTTTCAATTCGCAAGCCCAATGAATATGTTGAAGGTGCTACACGTAGAAGCTGGATGTATCCATTCTCTCTCATTTGTTCATCTGCTCAATCTTGTTCCAACCGAAGCTCCTCTCTGTGAGATGAGACTCCATTCCCCATTCGTCACCACCCACTTTCTCCAACCCCATTGGTTTCCCGTTTTGCGGAATCTCACAGTGCTTATTGTCAATGGCAGAGATATGAATGAGCCATTTGATCTTCTTCCTACTTTTACCCAGCTTCAGATATTTGAGGCGGATCGTGTTTGCCTCCCATTTTATGAGCCGAATATCAATCTGCCTCTTCTCGGTACTCTTCGGACACTGCAGCTTAGAGCCTGTTCGGTCCAATGGATGGCTGGGAGACAATTCCCATACCTTGAGGAGTGTGCAATCTTTCTTCCTCATCATTGGGAGCAAATTCAGCAGCATGAGGTGCAAATGCCATCCTGCAAGAAATTGGCGTATCATGGTTATCCAATGACCACAGCTCAATATTTCCATGTTCCCGAAATGAGAGCAATGGACCTCAGATCTCATGATTGCAATGAGCGGAGGGTCTGCCAACAGCTACGCCATATTTGCAGAGTAAATGGAAGGATTTCCAACCTTACTACTCTACACCTCACATTTCAGTGCAGTGAACAAGCCTTAATGAAAGTAGTGAAGTATTTGATCCCTCTACAAGAGTTGGCGTTATCCATTACCCATCCCTCACCGTCCTTCCAACACTTTCTTGAGTCACTGGCCGCGAAACCATCGACAAATGAATGGCCTGGATGGCACTCATGGATAGATTATCATGAAGGGTGGGAGGAATGGTGCTCCTCTCAAACCTGGCATGCCAATGTCCTCCCGCGACTGAAATTCTTGCGCATACAATGCCCCAAAGGCTTTTCTCAGTCTGAGCGCCTTGACAATTTCCCATTACTTAGAGCTATTGGATGGACTAGGGCATATTTGACCCCTCCTTTGGAGCAATTGAAAGTATGGGAGGGGAGAGGGAGCGTGGATGACATTGCGGTTGATTACACTTCCACCGACTACCTAGATAGGCATTTTGGAGTATCGAGTAAAGAACATGACGCAGCGATTGTCAGGGCAATAGTCACACGACGTCTGGCCATTGCGTTTCTTGATACTCCATTACACACACTTTATTCCACTGCCCTCCTTCGGCATCTCCGGCATCTTGAGATCATGTGCAGTTCTCATTGTGAAATCCTTATTTTGCCATACCTGGAACAAATTGAGAGGCTGGAAATTTCGAGAGGGTCCATTCCCGAATATTCCTTAAACATTGACTTGCCATTGACCCATACTCTCCGGTGGCTTAGACTATTTCGCTCAACATCCTCATGGATGCTCGGGAGGGCCTTTAAGGCCCTGAGAGAGTTCAGGCTTACTCTTCTGCGAGAGGAAGCCGAGAACCATTCTAGGCATGAGGGGCTGCAGGTGGACTTGGCTGCCTGTGCAACATTGGGGTTGTGGGACTGTTCAATGGACTATCTCCGCCTCCTCTCCTGTTCAAATGTCAAAATCCTTCACTGGTACCAAAGCTCATTCGTGACCTTTGATGCAGCAGCGTTCAATTCATTACATGATTTCTTGTTCAATCTCTCCTGTTTGAAAAACCTTGATATTTTGGTTCCACAGGGTTTGGGGATGGATTCCTTGATTGACTTTGTGTTTTGTGGGGCATTGGAGCACGGAGTATGGCGAGAGATCAGGAATGTGGAAGTGGAGATCAAGTTTAATGAGATCTGGTCTATTTCTTCCTCAGGAGCATCTGAGTTCATCGACCAGACAGTTGGACACAAGCCGCGTTATGAGAAATTGTGGAACTCGTTCACAGTCACCCAGAGACATGCCACCAACGCTACAATCACTGCGTCCATGTGAATGGTCTTGAATAAATGGTAGATCAGGAGCACTGTTTGCCGTTTAGCTGTAATACTACATTTTGCTTTCAATCGGATTGTTTGGTATATTCATTGGACTTTTAGGAGGACGTTCAGCGCACCTTATGATAAGTAATAAGCTCGAGTGTCAGCGAGATGGACGGTCGAGGGGCACAGAGATAAGCTGAGGAACGAACAGCCGACCAAGCGCGAAAGACGCGCACCAAATAAAAACTGAGTGGCGTTGGGTACATGTCGCTTACTGGTCTCGTTACAGTTCCAATCTGATCGCCACCGGTGGCCGAGTTGATGTCACGTCTACTGAAAAGTGGAGCCACTGATTTCGTCTGTCTGCCCACAGTGCCCTTCTCATAATGTGATGTGGGGAGGAGCATGAATAACTCGAGGAAGGCTGGCTTTCAGTAAGAGCTCCAACATTTGCCCAGCCTTTCTTTTCCGGCTCCCCACCCCGCGCAGTAGTGTAACTACCTTGCCCATACGAGACGACGCGTACGTCCGCAGCGTCACTCAGAAGCTCTGTATCAGCGAACAATGAAGTTGCTCGTCAACTACGTCTGTGCTGCTGTTGGCTGACGATTATTGCCACACATTTCCTATTCGGACAGGCCTCTTATGGTCTGTTGAAACTGTACAACGTGTGTAGCCTATTTCCATTTCGATTATGTATTATGTTGCGCCAATCTCTAGCTGCCATCCACGGCTCTGGGTGCTGATTCTTGGAAGACTGCTGCATCTCTGGCCACTTGCCGCTGCCTGATGTACTCCTCTCGTACGAGGTCCATCCGTTCTGGAGTAGTGCTGCAATTATTCATCAGTCCAACCATCCGATATACAAAATCGCCGGCTCCTCGGAAATAAACGTACAACTTCTGTAGACATCGTTGTATATTGAGATACTTTTCCTTGCACGCCCAGATTACCGATACAGTTCGGCCAGTTGCGCATTCTGCAAATTCTAGAAGAAAAAAATATTAGAATAGGAACCCATAATTATTTGTGTGAGGACGAAGACATTGACGGGATGGGATGATTTGATTCATGCGAGAATTTTACGGCAACCATCGTCTCCCTCTCCTCCCCCAACTGCCTCGGGCAGCGCTGGTCTCGCTTCTCGCTGCTCGCTGCTTACGGGTGACACCAAGAGGAGAATCACCGCGCCACAAACACAATACGCGTCTATATAATGATGCGAAAGATTGGCAGTTTTCATGCAATAACGAAATGTGCGAGAAACCTTTTATCACCGGATCACATTCTTTCTGGGCTCGCGCCTTGGTCGTCTTCAACAGTGCTTCCTCTTCACGTCTGGATAAAGTGTCCATACTTTAGAAGATGACGCGAAATAACGCGTTTATCCTGTTGATATATTGGGTGTGGAGGGAGGGAATCGGTTCAAGCTCCATCGGGAATTTCCGAAATGTACAACAATACATACGTCGAAAAAAACTGTACGAAAGTAATGGGTTATGGGTATTTTAGAGGCATGTCCAGCGTTGAGTGACATGGACCATCGGTCCCGGCGGCCTAAGTCGAAGGTGCGAAAACGACCTTTCCAACTTCGCCTTGATCAAACGCCCTATACGCCTCTTTCACCGCTACTTCATCCTGAATCGGTACAATCTTATCTATAAATCCGCACACTGAAAATATGTGGTGGTATTTCTGGAGAATCGTGGATGCTGGTTCGATGAGTGCACGCACTGGACAACGACCGAACGCGAGGGAGACGTTCTTGTTATATAGCGAGCTTGGAGGGATTGGGAACGTGCTGGAAGTATGCGCCCCTGTCAATGGTGTGAATCTCCGTTGCACTGTGCAAGGAATCGAAGTCGACGGACCAACGGACGAGATGACCCCAAAGGGCCTTATGAGCTCATATGCTAACTGGAGCGCATCGTTGGATCCCACCACCTATGCGAACTTCAGTCGGAGACTATTCTCGGCTCATCACTAGCTCCTCACCTCTAAGACGGCATGCATTGCTTCTCCCTTCATCTGCAATCAAGGAGGGTCGTAATGTCGAATATACAGTGGCAATGAATGAAGCCCACCTCGTCCAGAGAACGACAATGAATACGGATGTTGACCCGGCCTTCTTTTGCCAATCCCTCCTCAGCGAGTCGACCTTTCCCAGAAATTATGATCTCCCATCGTTCCCTGGCAATCGCTTCAGCCATCTTGAGGAACTGCGATCTTCGGTTCTCGAGAGGATCGACTGCGTATATGGCAATCGAAGCAGGGAAATAGTCTGACTCCAAAGCAAGATGAATAAGAGATATTGCTGCACACTGCATCAGACGAGGCAGGGATGCGTGAGTATGCGGCCAGCCCCGTGGCTTCATCGGTCGAACCGAATCGAGACCGAGCAGAGACTCACCAGTCCGACAGGCCCAAGGCCTAGTATTGCAAAATGGACTGCAAGTTGTATCCTTGGTTCGTCCGGATAATCTCGAATCTGCTTCAAGATGCCACTCAGATTCGGGTGCTCCCAGGCTTGTTTCGCCGCAAAGTAACCAGTTGGGAGGATATCAGCCAAGAGTAAAGTAAGCGCTTCCTTGCGGAGTTTGTCCTCGGCCGACAGGGCTTGCAATGGAGATGGGAATGAGACGGCGGGAATGAGTGATCCGCCTGCATTGGGGATACGAATGTATTGGGCTTGAGCTCCGGGAAGCGTGGTTGTACCGAGCAGTTTGGAAGTAGAACATCGAGCAGTAAAACCACGAAGGCACATTCTGAGGGACTGTGAGAGTGTTTCCACTATGGTCATCAATCAAGAGAGCCTACGTGCATTCCATGCAGCTCGTCGAGAATGTCGAGACAACCTAGACTTCGGTAAACATCCAGACCTGAGGAGATATACTGTATTCTGCGCACCTTATCGCCGATTTTGAGATCCAAGTAGCCGCGAGGTGCAGCCCATCCTTTCAAAGCGCCTGTAGAACCGAGTTGGATCTGGCGTGGGTTCACATTTTCGGACGTATTGGCGAAGCTCGTGCCAAGTCGAACGATTGTGCCATAGACTTCATGGCCCATCACAAATCTGGAGGCAATGAAGTGTCATACTGACGCTGATAGCAGTAGTAATAGTAGTATGTCAACTTACGGTTGGTCAAACGGGATATTTCCGCGGTAGAAATGAAGATCGGAACCGCATAAACCGGCAAGGTCAACTCGGAGGACGGCATCGTCGGGATCCTGAATGCTGCGAAAGACGATGACTGCCTCAGTTATAGCGTTGAGGAGGTGGAAGTGGAGTGTGGTAAGCCGCACACGGGCAACGGGACAGGTTCGACCCGGACGTTGTGGGACGGCGGGTGGAGTGTAATCGCTAGATGTGTGTTATTGCTATTGCTCTGTAGGTCATCGTGATCTTGGGGCATGACTGAGGGTATTGATTTTCAAATTTCGAATTTCGAAAGGGATCGGGCCTGTCCAAGGTTTAGGGATTTGACGTGCAGGGCTAATAAACTTGATCATGAACATGAAGAAAAGCAATAGCAATATAGGGATAATTAATGCAATGCTGATTATAATTATTCACAGTAATAATAAATACCTAATGATAATGACGTCAATGCGCCTTGTGGGGGTCGCTTAATGTTTGCCTGCCAAACAAGTTTCTTACCTTTGACCACACTCGCCTTTTCGCCCGGCGGCGGCAAGAGTGCCAACGCAACTCAACGCAACGCAACGCAACGCAAGGGCAACGATGAAGCGAAAGGTGGAACAGCTTGTCCCGTATTTGTCCTTCCGTCCCAACGTTCTCACCATTCCCGGCTACCGTTTCACAGAGGTTCGTATTTTCTTCTAGTCCGATGTGATGAGCAGCTCACTATGTCACTATGTCATATTATATTATCATTCTGTGTACTCCTCTCACGTCCCTCCCGCCTATCCCATGACAACACTTGCCTATCGCGCCGTCGATCAAATCACCAACTATAACATAACATAACATAACACACGACATTAATTACTATTAAAAACTGCTGATCGTACGCTGCATGCAACGTCACAACCTCAGGCAGTGCCTTGGAACGATACTGGAAGTTCGACCATCCTCGCTGAAGGACACAACCTCAAGGACGGTTCCAATGTACTTGCAAAGATAGCACCCGCCCATTCCAATGGCAGTCTCTGCCTA
>Ga0307515_10016521_pt1 | contig 13502 bp, 7 predicted proteins | sample 17_EM_MG_FD_194513 | JGI IMG/M metagenome (GOLD analysis project Ga0307515, IMG submission 194513) | Populus trichocarpa ectomycorrhiza microbial communities from riparian zone in the Pacific Northwest, United States - 17_EM | ecosystem: Host-associated > Plants > Roots > Unclassified | place...
AAAAATATGTCTCTCTAACTAAAACCCCTTTGTCTCATTAACGTGTTTATTTTTTTTAACTTTTTATAAGAATATTTATTTCATAGACAAAATTTTATCATAATTCCAAAAGCAAGTTTCAATTACAAAAAAAAAAAATAACATTCTAATAATTTTAATACAAGGGCATTGAAAAACATAAAGTCGCTGCAATTGCCAATATGCTGAAACATTATTTGGCTTGTAAATCTAATACATAAATCTGATGTGATTTAGTTTTAGAAGCTTCCAGATTTAATGCATGAATTCTAGCTAAAAACATCACTTTTCTAGTTATATTAAGACTTAACTTTATTATTCATTATTTTCATTAATTAGTCAGATTTAGTTGTTATTATTTGAGGATAATATTTAGAATATTTTTAGGAGATTTGTCAGGCTTTTAATACAGGGAATGGACTTCAAAAGGGAAGGAAACCATCATTCTAGGGACATCTTTTTATTCCCTCTTCCCTAACAACTCTTTCAGGGGTTTTCATCATGACCTTGCATGACTGCACTTTTATAATTGATTAGAGGAGATAGAAGCCTTGGAATCAATACGGTGATATATGATTATTTTTATTGTTTATTTTACACTTTGAGTAATGGATATTTTTCTGTGTATATTTTTATGATTGTCTCATTTAATTACTAGGAGGCATACTAGTGTATTATTCATTGCAATTTGCCGCTAGATATCCATAATGTTTAATCCCTCTAATTTGTGAAGCAACTAAAATTTAATGATTTGCTGCATCATAAATTATTAAATCTTAGAAAGAATATTCAACTAAATTAAATGCAACTACTGCTTGTACTATTTAGTTTTATTAATCTCTCTAATTCTTAAGGTTACAACTAGATTACACTTTCAACACTTGTCTTAGGTTATTTAGTAGTTACGATTAATCTATTAATTAGATTGCTTATTTCTAATTAAATGCAATTAAAAAAAGATATGAAAATAATTTCAATGGTGAAAACTCAAAGTGTGAATTGATATATACTTGCATTGATGATCAATTATAAAATTTCAACTGTGGATGTTGACTTGAACCAATGTTTTTCTAGTTAATTTCGATCCTTTACTTAGAATTGTTTCTTAGTTGTTTTTCTTATAATTGTTTCCGTTATACTTAAACCCCCCCTCATCTTTGTTCACACAGACTAGGTTAGATACTCTACTTGGAAACGATTTTTACTCATTCTAGTAAATATATTTTTAAGAATTTAGGTTTTATATTTGGTTTCTACAACAACGGTAATTTATATTGAAGGAAGGTTTGCTCATTATGGATTTGAATGTGTTATATCAGTGGTGTATGCCTTAAATAATGATAACTCTTTTAAAAAAGATTTATGGAATCATTTTGTGGAAGTTAAAGCCAATATTACTAAGCCATGATGTCTTATGAGAGATTTTAATAAAACTATATTTCCTTCTAATATAAAGGTGGGACTACTAGTACATGCATGTTATATGGAAGTATTTGGAGATTGCATAAATGCTTGTGATTTGCTTGAATTATCTTTAATGGGTAAAAAGTTCATATGGTCTCAGCTAGTCATATTGATTTTTCTTCTGAATGGTTGAAAAAATTCCCTTCCTCCTTTTTGTGTGGTTTTTCTAAGTCTATTTTTGGTGTTGGATATATATATACTCAAACCTGATGATAACTAATTAATTTTAGAAGAATGGTTCAGGGCTTCTAGAGGTTTTCTATGAATTCTATCTGTGGTGGTGAAAAAGTTATGAAGGTTGTCAAATTCCTTAAACAAGCTCTGAGAACATTGTGGAATAGAGATATTGTCGGTAACACTGGTGAAAAAACTTAAAGCTTTAGAGAAAGAAGTTAAGACTTTAGAGAATAATAAAGAAAGTAGGGACCTGTCTTTTGAAAAATAGGACAGGCCATCTTGCTCAAAACTGAAATTCTAGAAACTTTTGTCATCTTTGTCTATCTCTATAGAGGTACCATTCACATTGGATGAGGTTAAAGAAATTATTTGGGACTGTGATAGTAACAAAGCACCTGAACTTGATGGTGTTAACCTAAAAAAAGCTCACCTGGTCACATTTAACATACATTTTTGTCTGTGCTGTTGTTGTTAGGGTGTTGAAATAGCAGGGAGTTTCTAGTTGTTGTTGATGTAGGTATTGCGGGGGAAGTTGGGAGGGACTTTTCATAGATAGAGAGAGCGAGAGCGAGAGAGAGACTGTGGATGTGGTAACATGTGAGATCGTGAGTGGAAGGGACGGCGGCCATGATAGTTTTTCGTTTCTCTCCTTTTTTGCAGGTTAGGTAAGGGTGGCCCGAGTGGACAGATATACTTACTATATGTATACACACAGATACAGACATGGCTTATACTGGAACTTGATTTGGCAGGATTCCGGAGGCTATTATCCTTTTCATTCTTTCAACCGCCGTATACATATGTTGACATTGATGGAAGTTTTCATGTACCCCACCACCACTCATTGCTCCCAAAGACTTCCTCTTCTCAACCCACCACACCTCTCTCTCTTTTGTTTCTTATGAGAACGGACATGAATACCAGCTACTCAAGAATCGATTTGAGCTGCAGACACTCCCTTTCTCTCACATATTTGATTGATATAATATTCGTTTGTCATAACCCTTTTTTTCTCTCTCTTTTTTCAGGCTACTTAACGTTCCTCACCAAAAGAGGCGGAACTGGACGCCGCCGCCTCAGCCCTCCCGAAGTTCAAAACAATCTTTATTTCTAGTCTTAAACTGTGTATATAAAACACCCTTTTAGAATGAAAAAAACAAAGATATTCTTTGGTCTCTAATTCATAACTTTTTAATCTCATTGTTTATATTTATGAAATGATTGTTTCATCTTCATAGATCTATCGGCTCTTCAATATAAAACTAATTTGATCGACTCTTGAAGCAATTTCTTTTAATGATGCTTACTTACATAAATGAAAAAAATTAAACTTATATCATAGTTTGATTGATATTATCGAAAGGACAACATAGCCACTACCATGACCACTTTCTTTGATATTGTTTTACATGCCCATAGCTCCACATCTCCACTATATAATTAAGCTAACTGAGAATTGCAGCATCATGGAGTCTGAACGACGCAAGGAACATAGCCAAAGCCACGCACATCAAAAACCTTATTTTATGGCAACCCAGAAAAACATCAATTTTAATTATGCACAATCAGAATTGCTTTGGTTCCCCCCCCCCCACCCTAAGATCGTACTATCTTCAATATCTTTGATTAAAAATAGTTAATTTTCTATACAAAACGAAGTTGATCTAGAATTTCTAGGAATATCCTTTATGCTTAAAGAAAGAGAATCATATAGTTTTAAAAAAGAAGCAGCAAATAATTATGACGAGCGTATTTGATTGGGATTTTAAACATCAGTTGCTTAACTTTGAGAGTGAGATTTTTTTTTTATTAAAATATTTTAAAGATATATTAGCTTCTATTTTAAAAATCATGGAAAATGTTGATATTTTTTTTAGATGAAAAGTTTTTATTTATTTATTTAGAAGATAAAAACAACCATAAATATGGGGAAAACAAAATTAGATGAGAGGGGCAGATCTATATATCACTTAATTGAAATGTATCTTTGAAAAGCATTTCGATGAGAGGTATATATCAATCTCTTTTAGGATATTACCTGTACTGTAAGAAAATTGTTTTTAAGGATAAGTTCGACCGATTATATTCAAGCATGAAATACTAACAAGAATTTCACAAGTTAAGGATTTAGATAATTTAATTAATATCCACATCACACTTGAAAATAAATCTAAAAAGAAATAGTCAATTAGAAGAGGATAATTTTTATACAAATTCTATTATTTATATTTTTTAACTCATGTATAAATATGTGATCGACTAGTAATTTTGAGTTAATAATTTTTTTTTTTATGGTTTGGTTTTTAAGAATAAACGCTTATCTATAACTCGTGTTCATGATATAAAAAAATAATTTAAAAAGAGAATTAAGCTTAAAAAGGGAATTAAGCTTTGCAACCAAGTATGTGCCACTTTTATTTCCATATTTAATTTTGATTTCATTTAAGTTCCTAATATCTAACACAAAAGAATATATTTTAATTAAGGGATAATTAAGATATAGGATAATTAAGAGGCTCCCTTCTCTTCTAATTTGCTATATTTGCACAGAAAAAAGAGAGTAAATTCAATGGCCAATCCTCTCCTCTCATTTCTTGCCCAAATTGGATCGGTGGATGGACAACATCCAACGTCATCTTTTAAAAGCAGCATTTAGTGTGGATTGCATGTTAAGATAAAATTAAAGAGTGATTAACGATAAACAAGTTCTTAATTTGCAACATAAACATACGCGGCACCAAAAAACGTGTTTGCTTTAATTTTATTGTTGATTAAATACGAGTTAAGTTTATTTTCATATATATATGTGTGTGTGTGTGTCCTTATTTGTTCCACATTCAGTTCATAATAGTAATTACTAATTAGCTTTTGAAACTTGATTGATCGCTATTGATTATTATCAAGATTAAAACCTAACTAATAATTAATTAATTAATAAGAATATATCACTAAATTTAATGTGAGAAACGTGCATTAGATAAATAGTCAGGCAAATACATTATTATTTCAGAACTTTTCTAGCAACTTTCACAAAAATATATACATATATATATGCTAATTTGCATCAATTTTCTATACGAATTATTATGTCACACCCAGAACCAAAACAATCATGAAAATACTTATTTTTTAATTTTTAATTGCTAAATATTTTTTAATAACCCTAATATACAAGCAAAAACTCAATTAAAAGGTAAGAATAGAGAACACACATCTTAAATTAATAAAAGAAAACAAAGATTTTGATACTAGATTAAATATATAAGGTTTTATTTTCTTCGTAGTCTCTAAATTATTATATAATTATTAATAAATCCATTATTTCTTATAATACCCTTAATTAATAAAAAGAGGCATAAGAAAAATCATAATTAATTATATTATTTTATTTATGTTTACGTTTTTTTTTCCGGTTTTCACAATTAGAATATATATCCTCTGATGAGCTTCCACACAGGTATTTAATTCCTCTCATGTAATGTTTTAGACAGTTATATATCCATTTCCGAACTCGTGTTATATATATATATATATATATGGTAGGGTTTGGTTTACTTAATTATTATAGTCCTCTCCCACTTACACAGGATGAAAAAGATTAGCCCTCAGTGTTATTTATTCAATTCATCTAGTGACCTAAAAAAACCTAATAATCTTATTTGATAGACAGCTCAGATATTCCCTTAATTAATGGTCCGTACAGTTGATTTTGTGTATAAGAGGGAGATAAGCTGTGACTGTTCAAGTCTTTTACTTCTGTAAACTCTATTGGTACAACCTTAAAGATGGAAAGGAATAATTTCCAGGAAACATTCCGTTCGGCCCTTACTTGTTGACCGGACTAGTACATGGTGTGAAACACAGAAGGAGCAAGGCCAAGTACTGCTTGTGTTAGCTTGATCACACATGCACCAAATAAGCCAATAAGAGGAGGAGGAGGAGGAGGAGCAAAGCTTCTTGATTAGAATGGATCAAGGAGGAAGAGAAGTTCCAAATTACGGGCTACAAGTCTCTTTCTCTACACCACAAGCAATCCATGAGATGGGTTTTGTTCAATTTGAAGAAAACCAGGTCTTGAGCTTCTTGGCCCCTTCACAATCTTCTCAGATATCTCAACCGCTCAATACTAATACAACCACCAATATTCACATGGGGTTTAGTCATAATGATGAGCAGGTATGTATTCTTTACTATTCTGTAATGGAAAATCTTGTACAAAAAAGACTAGGGTTGTTAGATCTTTAATACTATTCATGTATCTTTCTTTGTTTTTTATTTTTCTTCTTTTGAAAAAAACTTGGACCATTTCTCATCATATTACTCAATTAGTGTCAGTGATCCTAATTTTATCAGATATCTTCTTCTGTAATATTGGTATGCATGTGGAGTACTGCATGGTCGGTTGATTTCGAACTATATTATTGTTATCGAAAATTTAGGTGGGGACAATGGATCCAAAGCCTTCCAGTGACGAGAACTGCACTGGTAATGCTAACAACGATGGCAACAATTCATGGTAATGGTATCCTTCTCTCTATGGCGTGTTTCTTTTCTACTGTTCTGTTTCGAAGAGCTATAGCCACTTTGTTTTGTCTCTCTCCACAACAAGGACAAACATGCACGCACACAACATATACATGGAAGAAAATATTCTTCAGGAGGTCTAAATTTCAACAGAGTCCAAAGAGATCTACGCATCATATAAGTGGAAGAGATAAATGGTTTCCACTTTGTCACAGTGTGCTTTTATATACAATAGTACATAACCTCTCTCTTTTCTTCTGTTGAAGTCTTGCTACCCTTTGATTCTTAGATCTTCCTGTCCATCAATGGATCTCTTATCTTTTTACATATATTTAGATAAATACTTGTTCATTTTTTGTTCAATCTGAATCCCCCTATATGAACCAAGACAAAAGGGTTGAGCTAGCTAGGATTTGAAATGATATTTTTGCAGGTGGAGGAGCTCATCCTCAGAGAAAAACAGGTTGAAAGTGAGGAGAAAGCTTAGAGAACCAAGGTTTTGTTTCCAGACAAGGAGCGATGTGGATGTTCTTGATGATGGTTATAAGTGGAGAAAATATGGCCAAAAAGTTGTCAAAAACAGCCTTCATCCAAGGTAAATATGTCAATAGTTAATCCCTGTCATTTTTCCAAGGTTAATGCTTTCAATCCCAGACAGGTTCCATGCGCACCTGAACCAATATTAGCAATGGTTGTTGCAATTTGAACCTTTACTTCAAGCAACGCTTTCAAGTTTCAATATATTCAACATAACATTTATTACAAGTATTAATTTAATTTCAAACTTTGTCATTTTATAAAATAACCAGCATAATCTTCAATACCTTTTCGAACTAATTAATAATTCTATAAATAATTAATTAAATACAGTTATTTTAGTGAGTGACATCATGCATAATGTATTTTTTTTAAGAAAGTTATGCGTAACTGTTTGATTTATTACCCTAGCTAGGTTAATTCTTTTGGAAACAATGATAATGGCATTATTGTAGTAAATCATAGCAAAATTCACAAACACCTTGAAGCAGTGATTGTCAATAATTTCATTCAAAGTCATCCACAGGTAGAGAAGAAACAATAATAGTACTACGGTACTGTGTCAGCCGTTTCTTTCAATCATTTGTCGGGGATGCTAAGAGAATATATAACCAAAAATTAATAATTATTATTGGATTGCTATTTAGTTTATTCAAATTTTATTTATATAAAAAATAATTTGATAGTATTAAATTATGGTATAATAAAAAATCTTACATAATCATTTTCAGTTTTACCTTTTCTTTTTTGGTTTTTTATTTTTGTTATAGCAAATCAGTTTTTTTTTTCTATTTCTCTAAATTTTTTTATGGTCTTTTTAATATACTCTTGATAATTATTAAAAAGAACACAAGCAAGCAACTGATTAAGGATTGATGGTACTTCATCACTTGTTCTTTGAACACTAATTAATTTTATTAAAGATTTGATTGCTTTACATTTAATTAATATATTGCACAATTGTAACCAAAAATTAATAATTATAATGCAAAATGTTTTTAATTACCACTATTTTAACTAGAAACCATCCTAACTTTTCCATCTATCAAACATTATTTTGCAACCATTTCTATACTCTTCAATAATATTTTCAAGGAAAAAAGAAATGCTCTTATAGTTTATTTTATTTTATTTTATTTAAAAAAACAGCTTCTTTCAAGCTTTTGGAAGTAGAGCTAGGTACTAGCTACATTTTGATAAATCAGTCCAAACACACTCACGCACAAATTAAGACAGAGACATTGCCTTCCGAAAAATACTTGAGATCATTCTATAGTTAAATACTTGCTAGAGTATGGGAGCAACACAATTGTACAAGATAATATATAGTATCCTAATTAACTCTTAATCATTTAATTTAATTAAAGAGGCTCTAATATGCATGATAATATAGAAAATCTTAATCCAACAATTTAAACAGGTGAATTCACATTAATTCACTTGAATCAATATAAATACACTCACACACAAAACATATACATTGCCTTCCAAGGAATACTAGTTAAGATCACTTACAAGTATAATTGAGCAACACACTTGTATTCTTTTTGTAATTTTGCTGTGAGAGAACGAGAGTGAGTTAACCGAGTAATTTAATTCACATATGAAAACTACCCGTGACCTCTAAGGTTAGGCTTTCAGCTTTGAGGCGTCCGTGTACACATAGAACTTCAACAATTGTAGCTTCTCTCCTTGCTCCTAATTATCTGTAAAATGAGATAGAGATAGCTGGGAAATACCAACCTGTCGAGAGAGTTGCCTTTAGTCTTATCCAGTAAGACTCGAGAGGCAGTCTTCAGTCAGGAAATATACATACAGTGAGCATATAATATCCAAGAGAATGGTCAATATATACTTCTTCTTTTTTTTCTTCTCATTTTCTGTTTGTAATAACGTGCTGGCAGAAGCTACTATCGTTGTACTCACAACAACTGTCGAGTGAAGAAGAGGGTTGAAAGATTATCAGAGGATTGTCGAATGGTGATAACAACCTATGAAGGCAGACACAATCACTCTCCATGCGAGGACTCAAATTCATCAGAACATGAGTGCTTTACCTCTTTCTAATACATGCTTTAGTTAAAGTATTAAGAAAGACAATGTTGTAATATTAGAATCATAATGTTTAACGTGTCATCAGCTTGTGACAATATTTGCTAGTACATGATTTTGAGGGGTTTTCATCTTCCCAAGATCAACAAATTCTGACAATTCTTGATATTCATTTATTTGGATATCAATCTGAGAAAGATGTGTTCTCTTTATGGACTTCATTTAAAAGACTTGAATTAATCATGGATTATGGAGGGTACTATATTTCAGGAGTCGTAAGAATTTTCGGTAAAACTGGTATTGTCATTTCAATCTTGTAAGTTCGAGGTTAGTCTCGATCGATGTAATGAGACTCGCAAATGCTGTATAAAAATTTAGATCCTATAGCTCGTGTTGTATGGATATATAAATGGATGACACATGTACAAATCTGTGAGGCAAGGCCACGGGGAATAGATTCTTTGTGAATTTTATAAGCTCCACGATACCACCGAACTATATATATATATAGACACACACTATTTATTCATTTATTGACCAGATTTAACCATTTACTTTATAATTCTCAAACCTTTTTTTTTTAATTGTATCCTTTTACAGTCTAATTATATAAAATTAGATTCTAAATTATAATGAAAATACAAAAATAAAAAACAAAAGATTTAAATGTAAAATACTGAGAAAAAACATAACTCACCTTAAACTCACAACAATTTTTATTTTGGTCCAAATATTTATTTTGTTTATTTTTTAGTTCTTAAATTAGAGAGAGGATTGAGAAATTTGCAACAAAACAATAGAAAAGAGAGAAAATAGTAGGCAATCATGATTCCAGCAACAAAAAAGATCAAGCTTGATGTCAATGAATTCCATTTAATAAGGAGAGTTTCATAGTGATGGGTTTTTCCAGTAAACATGCTTGAAAAGGAAGATTGAGTTTTGTTTTGATTTTCTAGGTTCAAATGATTTTGGTATTCTAGGGTGATTTAACGGTGTTTTAAGGTTAGTAAATAGTTTAAAAAAGCTTTTATGATGTTTATTATGTGTTTTTTTTTAATGAAATGAGTTGAAAATAGATTTTTAACCTAAAAAACCCTGCCTCATGATTTTTAGACTACCACAATAGTGACTAGATTCTAAGTTGGGCAATAATAGGTAAGGTGTCACCTACCCCAACAGGCAATATATCGCCCCTTATAAAAGAAAAATAAATAACAAAGGCCACGCGTCTGGGATTTTTAAGGCACTAACACATTAGGCCACTTAGGCCCACGTTCCTAGCCTAGCCTGTTTTTTGTTTTTAATAAAACAACCCTTCAAACATTAGATTTTTTATAAAAAAATTATTATTATTTCAATTTTATTCTTTAATATTGGGTTTATTTTGAATTGGTGTTTATTTTTTATCATATAATTAAAATTAAAAAAATATTATTGAACCCATTAGAGTCCAAGACCTAGGTTACTAATTTGACAAGTTAACTCGAGTTGACTGGAATCGATCAAATATATCATCAGCTCAATATATATATAAAAATATATCAGCTTTGATTTTTTAAAAAAGTCAAACCACTTAATCTCAGTCGTCAAGGTTGTCTTTTGAACCTGCATGTTTGGTCTTTGTTTTGTTTTTTTTTTTTTAATCTTTGGACCTGCCATATCAACTAGGTCACACATCAAAGTAACTCCCATATAATTCAATTTCATACCCGGACTTGGAAAGGAGTCGAGTTGGGAGTTTTCAAATTTAAGTCGTTGGACTATGTTTAATGACAATGTTAAAGAGTTCCCCGCAACTTGGATATTCTTTTTTTTTTTTATGTTAAAAAAATTTAAGTCTAACATGCAACATAATTCGAGAAGTAAACTAGTAATATAAAAAAAATAAGAGATACGTATTGCCAAGACTCTTAGGCCTTGGTCCACATTAATTATTTGTAGAATTACCAAAGCCCGTCCATAAAAATAATTGACCTAATCTCTAATTGAATAAATATTGAAGGATAAAACTTAAAAAACATGAGCTTAAAAAAAAAGGAAAAATCAATCAAATACGGCGAATCTCTCAAATCTGGGTTAATCTCTAAAACATGAAGCTCGTGAAATCATAAATTCGAGCTTAGTCAAAAGGTTCAATTCTTAACCAATCTAATATCAATTAAGAAAATTTGCTAAAGAAAAAAAATTAATACTAATTGTTGTAACCTATTTTTGGGTCCCCGCACAAAAAAAGAAAAAAATACAAAAAATAAAAAAAATAGTCGGAAGAAATCCAAAAAAATAATAGCAGTAAGAATAGGATGCCGGAGCGCCCAAAAAATGGTCAGAATTTGGTTGAGGGGGTTCAAAAAAATAAAGATTGAAATTTGACAGTATATATTTGACTGATGAGTGTCCTGTTGAAAAAGAAAATTCAATTCGAGGAAGAAATGCCCAAAATTAGATGTTTATGGACTCAATTAATTAAATTTTATTGAAGGTTTCATTGAATTTATGGAGGGTTTGATTACAAAAAAAGTTGATTTTAAAGTCAATTTGGGCTTTAATTGGAAGCAATTAAAATTCTAGGATCAAATTATAATTCTTGAGAGTTGATTTGGTCAAATCAAAGGTCTAATTGAAGTTTGAAAGCCAATTAAGGGCTTGATTGAAGAAATCCGAGACCAAGGGCTAGAGTGAAAAATACGGCCAACATCGGGGACTGATTTGGAATCTGATGCGTTCTGGCGCCATTTTTTCATTTAAATGAAATGGTGCGTTTTGGGTAAAACGATGTCGTTTCATGCACTATTCACTAAAAAAAAGTCAAAACGATGTCGTTTTGAACGGCACAGTGTGCCTTCTTTTTCCCCTGGACACGTAGAGGCAAGGGAAGAAGAAGATTCTCTCCCTTGCAACACCCTTATCTCCCTCCCCACTTGCACAAAACCTGATACAGCCCACGTCCCTCATTTGCCACCATGATGAAGATTAGACAGAGGAGCCCTGTGGGCGGTTGAGGCAACTGCACAGAGACGCCCCAACCACCCTACCCTGTCTCCAGGATTGGACATAGGCAGGGTAGCTCCTCTCTCTTCCTGCCTATAAATACGGGGGAAGAGAGCAGAACAGAGGAGGGGGGAAGGAGAAAAAAACAGGGGGCGGATAGAGAGAAATAAGTGAGGAGAAGAACGAAAAAACAGAGGGGGGATTTGAAGAAAAAAGAAAGAATGAAAACAGAGAGGAGGAGGAACGAACTGGAAAAAAAAGAAGAAGAAAGAACCACAAGGAAACAAGGGAGGTTTTACAGACGAATGAAAAACAGAGGGGGGTTTTGAGAATTGAGGAGCACGATCAGAATAGAAGAGAAAAGAAGGGAAAGAAAAACGTAGAGGAATAGAGACAATGAGGAACAAAGACATAGAGGGGAGAAATATAACAGAATAGAGAGAAGGAAAACAAAAAAAAAACAACAACGAAAGAGAAGAGAGAGAGATGAGAGACCAGAAAGAGAGAGATGAGAGACCAGAAAGAGAGAGAGAATGAAGGATAGAAAGAGAAACAGAGAAGAACAAACAGAAGCAGACGAGGAGGAAAAACAGAGACTTGTGCCTTTGCACAGGGAAGAAAGAAGAAGAAAAAACTACAACAACTCCTCCTGGAACCACCGTCATCAGCAGCGCCGCCAATGACAGCAACCACCATAGGTTAGCTTCCCTCTCCTCCTTCTTCCTCTTTTTCTTCATCGTCTCCATTCTCCACTGTTCACAGGGCCGGGTCTGGCCTAGTAAAATATTCAAAATTTCTAATATTCTTCCAAAACATTTGTGATTTTCCGCGTATTTTTCTACTGAATTTTAATCAATATCGGTCTGTATTTTTATATTATAAAGATACAAATCCGGTATTAAAATACCCGGTTTTCTCCAAAGTGTTACAAAAAAAAACTACGCAAAAGAAAAAAAGATGTCTTGTTTTCATGCATACGGTCAAATATCTAAAAAAAAAATCATATTATATTTTCATACAACAATGAAAACTTCAAAAAATATGTTTTAGCATGCATTTTGGCTTTAATAACCAGTTTATTAAAGTCATGAGAACTAGACCAATATTTCAAAAATTTCAAAAAAAATCAATTTTGTTTTCTTTTAATATTAAGGATTACACTCTTATACGTAAGGCATATTCCTGATATTAAAAATGTAGTTCTTTTATGTATAGACTTTAGAGCGGTTAAGTTTTACCTAGTAAAATAAGAATCTCTTTATCGATGAGAACTTTTTTTAAACCGTGGATGGACCGGCAATTGAAAATACAAACAAGACCTTAGATTTCTATCAGACAATTAAACAATGCAGCTTACCTTAAGTAGGTCGTATATTTGGGGTGCTAATACCTTTTCTTTACGCAACTAGTCTCCGTACTTGATCTCCGAGACCAGTTAGGGTTCCTAGTGACCAAAATACTAGGTGGCGACTCCCATTTCCTTTCCCACTGATAAGAGACAAGAATTCCTTTTCTCTTTATATTTGCTAGATAGACATTATACCTGAGGGTGGACGATTCATCGCGACGCCGCACACGTGCGACAGTAATAAAAAGAACACGAATCAAATTTGACAGGAAAAAAAACTTAAGAAGGATGAAATTGTAAAAAGAAGTAGATTTAAAAAATTATCTTAAACAAATAGCGATCAAAAGAATATGGATTAAATTAAAAAAAAAATAAAAATTAAAGGGGTGAAATT
>Ga0307515_10016522_pt1 | contig 13502 bp, 3 predicted proteins | sample 17_EM_MG_FD_194513 | JGI IMG/M metagenome (GOLD analysis project Ga0307515, IMG submission 194513) | Populus trichocarpa ectomycorrhiza microbial communities from riparian zone in the Pacific Northwest, United States - 17_EM | ecosystem: Host-associated > Plants > Roots > Unclassified | place...
TGACAAGGCAACCCACTATTAAGCCGCCTGTTAATTGCAAAATATATCTATCTATTATTCACACGCTTGCGGAGAAGAGGATTAAGAATTAATCTAATTGGTGGGTACGGGCTTAAAGGCATTAATTAAGAATGGGTATATTCGCAAGGCCATTTATAGGGGATTACCCTGCCTTAACTAAACGTGATGCCCATGGACCCGTACGTAAGTATATCGCTATAGTATCTATTTACAAAGCCCAAAATATGCAACTAAAGAAAAGGTGCGGGTGGGAGGGAAAGCAAGCAAGCAAGGCTCAATTTTGTGAATGTTAATGATATTAGTGTTGCTAAGATGCAGGGGTACTACAGTGCTCGCTTGGCCACATAGATATATCTATCTATTATTTACACGCTTGCGGAGAAGAGGATTAAGAATTAATCTAATTAGTAGGTACGGGCTTAAAGGCATTAATTAAGAATAGGTATATTCGTAAGGCTATTTGCAGGGGATTGCCCTACCTTAACTAAACGTAATGCCTATAGACCTAGAAGCGCAGCGCTTATACTATATAAGGTAGAGTAGGGGGAAAAAAAGAAAAAGAAAAAAAGGGGGGGAAGGAGAGATTTAAGTTAATGTATTAGCGTGCCAAAATAGGCACTCCTGCACGCCGTTGTGCCTAAATACCTTCGCCCATTATATCCAGGGCGAGTAATAATAAGAACGGTATTGGCGTTCTATATTAGAAGTTTATACTTAGCCGGAATAGGTCTTTTAGGGATAATAAACAGTAAAGCTGGAACGCTTATAAGGACCACCGGCCTAGTTGCTGTATTTAGCCGTCTATAAAACCGTTATCTTAAGCGTATTAAGTAGCGCCTTTCCGAAACGAGTGTCCGTTATAGAGCTTAGAGTGGAGGCCGAGAGCGGCAACTTTACACTTTAGCTTATTTCTGACCGCGTAGCTTATAAAGGCCAATCTCTTAAAGTAGAAGAGAGGGGCGTTTTTAGGTTGGGGGTTGTTTTTAAACAGGTGTTTTATAGCTTAAACTGCGTATTTAGGTTGCCCTAAAGCGGTAATTATAATTAAGACTTCTTGGTAATTAACGTCCGTTTTACTATGCTTTAGATATAATATTATATAGTCCTCTGCCAGCGTTATATTGTTTCTAGTATATTTTATAGTAGAGAAGGCGTAGCTATCTTTCTGCGCCTTAGTATAGGTGATCTCGCCTAGATAAAGGAATCCCGTAAAGGCTATGGTGACGGCGGCGTTGAAGTTAAAATCCTTAACGGATTAGGCATTTGGGGTAACCAATTAGGTAAGGATGTCTTTAGTAATTGGCAATCTTTCAGCCGTAGTAGAGGGATTTATAGATATTGCACCGTCTAGGATCCTCTTAATAATAGGATTATTAAAGACAGAGGTGTTATAATTAGCGTTAATATGGTGGGATCAAATTGTAGAGACATAGGCTCTAACTATAGTAGGCTTAATACGGCTTATTCCTGGACTAGCATTGCCAAAGATCTGTTAGGTAATCCATTCTCCTAGGTAGTAGAGGGGCGCTAGGTACTTCACCGCTTTATAAAGGTCGCAGTAGCCCTTCTAACTCTTAATTGCGGGACGGTATAAATCTCTTATTCCCTCGGAGAGGCTATGCTATAATAGTTGGCTAAAGTATTCTAAGGGGGCTTTTACCTTAATCCAGAAATTAGGTAGGGGGTCTTTAAGAGGAACTAGGTCTTTTATTTTAGCGTTAGATTAAATATAATAAAGAAGTGTATAGTAATGGTAAATTAAAAGTATCCTAATGCGGGCATAGTAATAACACCCTATCGCGATTAAAACGAGATAGAGTATTAGCTAGCCCATTTTCTGCAGAGGAAACCCACTCTGTGTAGAGCGTAATATTGTAGGCTGCGGCTAGTTAGAGGATCTTATAGAGCGGGTAATTACCTAGTCCTTTTACCACCATATTTTAGAATCCTAAAAGTGCTACCGTATTATCCGTATGGATATAGACTAAGCTATACTCCTACTACGTTGCCTAGAGCTAGAACGAGGTTATAATCGCTCAAACCTCCCGCTTATTAATTAGGGCAAGGCGGTATTCTATATTAGGGTAGCAGCTTAAAGAATTATCTTAGGGTAGAGATACTAAATAGGGCGGCTATGTTGTCCCTTAAGAGTCCTTAAGAAAGAAGAAGGCCCCATAACTAAGAATCCTAGATACGTCTAAAAAGAGATAGAATTATTTTTAATCCGTATTGTTAAAGAAGAGGATACTATTTAAAAGGGTAAGAGCATCCCTCCACTATAATAAGTCTTAGCGAAGTTTAGCTGTCAGCCGTTAGTGAGGATAACCACCTGCCTTTATAAAAGTGGAGATAAACTCCTAGATAGAGCGGTTGTATAAACGCCTAAGCCTAATTACCTAGGCGCTCTAAGCGAGTTTACTAGCCAGTTTTTAACTCTAAACTAGCGTTAGGGATCTACCACTTAAAGCTTTATTAATCTCCTTAATCGTAGTGGCCTGTTTTAAAGAAGAAAGACGCAGCTTAAACTTTAGAGTATCTATAATATAACCTAGGACTTTAGCTATAGTACCTTCAATATTCTTTAATTTATTTTATAGGATGCCTAATTTATCGCTTAATTGGTTATATATACTAAGTAATTAAGGGAGGATAAAAGCGTTAAAGAGTATAAAGATAAAGTCATCTAAATAGTACTCTAAGGCGGCGTTTGGGATATGTTAAATAAGTATCTAGTGGAATCCCTCCGCAAAAAGATTAAATAAAAAGGGTGTAGTTCGAAGGCCAAATGAGAGGCAACGTTTAAAATACACTATACCCTTCTAGGAGAACCCTATAAGGCGTTAAGCTTTAATAGAAAGTGGGATATTCCGAAAGGCGTCCTTAATGTCCCTTTTAATAATTATGCAACTATAGCCTATATATATAACGTGTTAGAGAACCTAATCAACTGTTAAATATTATAGTATGGCGAATACTATAGGGATTAAGTCGTTAATAGATTGGCTAGATGGTGAGGATAAGTTGTGAATACGGCGCTATCCCCTATTCGCTTTAGGTATCAAACCTAGCGGCAAGGATATAACGGGAGATATTGCCATTACAATCCTGCCTATGTCTAGATCGGCGCTAATTTTCTTTAAGATTAGGACCGTATTTGCGGCTGTTAAGGCTTAGTTCTTCTAGGAAAGGAGCTTAATTTTTAGGTCTGCCCTAATCTGGCATCCGAACTTTAAGATACCGATAATATTACATTAGAGGTTGCTGGGGTACAGGGATAGATGACGCCCCTACGCTTAAATAATTAAGGGGGATAAAGAGTCCTGTAGAGGAGAGGAGGGCAGGAAGACTGGAAATAATAGTATAGTATTCGGCCTACCCGTACTATAAGGGTGGAGCACGGTTTCGGCGGAGTATAGGTATAGCTTAATAAAATCCTTTTCCTCCTCTTTCTTTTCCTTATTAACACTTTCCTCTAGTAATTACTATTTGCAATTCCTCGCAGCATATAGGCCACCGCACTTGCTACAGGTATGCGGGAACTTACAATCCTTGCCTAGGTCACACTTCCCTCTATTAAAGCTATAACAGGTCCTTAAAATATTAGTACTTACTCACGCGCGTTTTAAGATAGATGCGGATTTATAAGTACTGGGATTGTAATAGATATCTAGGAAGTTACTAGAGATCTTCTAGTTGGCTAGCTCTAACTAGTTCTTTTAAATAACTATAGAGTGGTGCTTTAAGGCCATAGTCATTAAGGGAGTAATTTAGTAGGTGGCGGATAGCTAGATAACTTAATTATAGAAGGCAAGCATTTAGGGAATAAGATCTACCGAAAGATTCTTATATATAATGATTAAAATCATTATATAGTTAAGGAAGCCCTCTACCCATACTTTAACTAATAGGTAGTCCTTTATCGTCCCTTCTTTTGGTCTTATAGAAAGGACGCTGTTAACGATAAGGATATTATTCTAAGGCTTAGACTAAAGCTGGTATATCCAAAGGCGAGAGAGGTTATTAGGCAAGAAAGTACCCTAAAATACCTTAAGTATCTCTTTATTTGGGACGCCAGGGAGGAGGGTATTTAGGATATTGGCTATAGAGGGGAGCAACTTACCTGGTTCATTAATTGGGGTTAAGGATAACACTGCCGTAGCTAATCTCGTTGTTACCGTAGCGAGGCTTAATATATGGAGTTCAGTCGCCCGATCTTCCTGTTCTTTTTAAACGCGTAGCATTTTAGTACGGTCCTCCTATTCCTAAAGGAGTCTTATTTTCCGGTCGGTTGCCTAGTCCTCAACCTCTTTTGCCTAAGCTCTTCTAATTCTTAGGTCCTCCTTATGTAGTTATTAGAGCCGTTCTTTAGCTTTTTTAGCGGCTAAAGTCTCGCGTTAAGCCGCGGAGAGAGGCGCCATTATAGAGGATAGAGACTGTAATGCCGGCGTATCGCCTAAAGGTATAGGGGAAGGTGAGGGAGACTGGTAGGTAACCTCTGAGGAGTTTAGCTCGTCGAGTGTGTCGTTATTGGTCGAGTTTTTAAGGGTTTTACGGACGATTCGCGAAGGTTTAGACGAGCGTATAGGTCGTTAAGTTATTAACAGCAATAATTAATTATTAGAAATTGAGTAAATAAGGTATTAGCTCTCGAATGAGACTAATATGGAAAGCAAGCAAGCAAGGCTCAATTTTGTGAATGTTGATGATGTTAGTGTTGCTAAGATGCAGGGGTGCTGCAGTGCTCGCTTGGCTATATAGACATGTCCATAAAATACACTTAGGACATTTTACGGACCTACTAGATTAACATATACGTTAGACCCCCTAAGTATATCACCCATAACGCCAGTAGGAACTTTATTAGTAAGGAATTCTAATAGTATTCTACGGCTATAGCTATTTTAACAAAAGCCGTTTTAGTTAAGGCGCACTAGTTTATTAGGCTTATTTAGCTTTATAGAGAGCTTACTAGATTATTATAGATAAGTATAAGGATATCTAAAAGGAACTAGCTTTACAGATAGCCGTAAAAGCCGTTAATAACACCGCTAGCCCTAACGGACTAGTACCTAACCTTTTAGTTTATAGAGCCTACCTAAGAATAGACAAACTAGACCCTCCTGCCCCGTCTATTATAGATTAAGTAGCTATAATACGGAAGGTAATAGCCGAAATAGTTAAGTTATGGGCTAAATAAACTGTTAATAGCGCTCTGTACTACTGTAATGGACCTAATATAACCTTAGTACACAACCTCCCGCTTAATTCTGAAGTCCTTATATAGCGTAAGAGCGGCAATTAGACTGGACCTTATTGTTTACTAGCTATAGAAAATAAAATGTACTATGTATAACTTTCTAGTAGACTAATTAACTTTAGAAGCACGTTTATAAAACCCTATTTTCGGTCTAAAAGCACTTATAATGTTAAACTATATAAACTGAAAGCACCTTTACCTACTTTAGAAGTCCCCCGCAAACTTACTAAACCCGCTAAACCTACTGTAAAGCGTAGCTAAGGACGCCCCTAAAAGCACCCTATAACTAAGAACCCTATAATAAAGAATTACTTAACCTCCGCAAGCACATTTATAAGGCAACTCCCACCTACGGATATATTAGTCTTGGTATAGGAAACCCCTTTTACGAACTTATAACGTAAGGAGATTAATAAACTACTTAAAAAGGGCGTCTTTACGGTTATAATAGAGAGAGACGTTCCGCAAGGCGTCTGTATATTTAACTTACGCTTTGTTAATAAGATTAAGCACCCTAGTACTAAGAAAGCCTTTAAGAAATTAAGGCATATTATATAAGCTTATAATAACTAGGGAAAGGACTTAGTCCTTACGCAATTGCCTATAATTTAACAAGTTAGTTAACGGATTATACTTATACTTACGCCTAGACTACAGCAAACTAAACCTATAGCCCTTTACCTACGGGATATTTTATAAGCCTATATATAGTCTAACACCTACCTAAGTAGAGACATCTATATACAACTACCCCTTAAGCTTAATTTATAACTAGGAATAATTTTATAGGTTATAAAACCCCTTTACAGAGTGCCAGAAGCTAGAAATTACTAATTTAAGACATATTACTAGCATTACGTCTATAAACTTAAGATGGAGCAGTTAATATATAACCCCTGCCTCCTATACACCCCATTAAACGGCCTTAGTATTATTAGACTCTAAATAGACAATACCCTCTTCTTAGCGGACTAGACTTTTGTGGATACTAAAGAGACTAAACTATAAGAAGCTAAGTTCCTAGTAAAGCCGCGAGAGTAGTTAACTAAGTAGACTCCAATTAAGTTTAATAGAGGTTTAATTATATAAAAGGGTAACTTAATCTAACTAACTTAGGAATACTAAGCTTAAAACCTAAGGCTTATTATAACAAAGCCTACGGACCTTACCGGTTCCCGCGGAGAGACCTATAAAACTATAAATATAAAGGACTAATACGTTGTATAACATGTAAGAGGCGCCTATATTACTATAGTCTATTAACCTAAATCTACCTATAATTTATTCTTTACGGCCTAGGTAATAGATCTATAAGAGGAAAATATTAAATAGCTTAATAAGCGTATTTAGTGGTAAATTAACAATATAATAAGAGGACTTACTTTTATACCACTAGACCTAAATTCCCTTAGCGTACTAGTATTTATAGATACCTCCTTCGCTAATAACAGAGACCTATTATTAAAAATTGGCTTTATAATTGTACTTATGGACCATAATTAGGACGCAAATATACTATATTAGTCTTTAATTAAATGCAAATAAGTAACCCGCAGTATACTAGCTTCTAAACTATATGCATTAGCTTATGGCTTTAATATAGCAGCCGTAATTAAATTAACAATCCAGAAGATTCTATAATTGGAGCAGTTACCCCTAGTCTTATATACCAATTCAAAGTCCCTCTACAACTACCTAGTCAAACTAGGTATAATATAAGAGAAGAGGCTTATAGTCGACCTAATATGCTTATGTTAGGCCTATAAACAACATAAGATTACGGAGGTTAAATGGATTAGCGGCGAAGATAACCTAGTAGACGCTATAACTAAGGCAAAGCCGTGCTAAGCTCTTAAAACCCTAATTAATATAAATAAGCTTAATCTAAAGGTTATAAAATGGGTGGAACGAGACTAATAGAGCACTTGCGGTTTATTTACGGCCCGTTAAAAGGTCGTACGGTTTATTTTACGGACCGTAAACAGGACTTATAGCCAGCTTAGAGCACCGCTTAGAAGGCAGCCTAGAAAGCACCTTAGGAGGGATTTCCTATATATTTCTTTTATGTTCTGCGGTTCTATTAAAGCAATTACGGGGGCTATATATAAGTAGGTCTATCTTTAAGTGCCGCCAGTATATAATTACAGCACGTAGTATACTAAACGCGTAGTTACGCGTTTGGTATACTAACTACTTATTTATAAAGTGCTAACTAATTAGGGGGGAGGCGCGTCAGTATATAGACTACATAGTCTACCTTAATAGAATCGACAGTTACCACCATCTAAAAGAGCATACGATACTATACGTATTTCGTGCCCCTGGATATGACTTACTTATATTATTAAATTAATACAAATACTAATATAAGTGCTTTAAGGTTATAGAGTTCTTTATGGATTGCTCCCATTAATTACTAGTACTAAGCTTTTAATGTCGCTCGCTATTAGGCTAAAGTATCCGTAAAGGACTATTATATTATAGTTAACTGTTCCCTAGCTAGGGCTATAATGCTTATAGTTAACGCGGTAGGTTTAAGTTCGTTTACTATTTTAATAGTAATTGTTTTAATATAACGTAATATAAGGGCACAAAGAGACTTTAGGGAAGATTTAAAGAAACGATATAAATTCTATCTAAATCTAAGGGTATATAGCTCTCGCTAAGAACAAGACATTATATAAAAAAGGGAAGGGAATAATAAGAGAGTTATATATTAAATAATTATGGGTCTTAGTAGTTAATACATACGCACGTACGTACGCGGTCTTCGACTAACTTTAGTAAAATTTAATACATCTAGCAGAAATTAGTAGAAGTTGGTTAAAGCGTTGGAATTTATCTATTAAGTGTTTTACCGAAACATTCCTACTGTAACTGGGCTAGTCCCGTTATACTAAGAAAGGCCACTCTAAAAGGTCTAAATAGCCCACCTCTAAAGTATAATAGGCGGGTATAAGCGAACGGCTATAGTACTGCTTAAGAAGGAAGCCAATATTCCCCCCCTATAACTATATATTAAAGCCGCTATAATATAAAGGGCGTAAAATAAACGTAACTCTAATATTATAAAGTATATTAAAAATATGCCTAAATAAACTATAAAGGAACCCTAGGGTGCCCTATAGGAGAATTAATTAATAACTCTAAAGTAGGGAAGATATATTAAAGAAATAGGTATTAAAAAAAAGTAGAAGAAGAATAGTACCGTTTTAGGGCCTAGGCCTATATAGAGGAGGATAAAAGACGTATAATAGTAAAAAAGAGAAAGGAGCTAAAGTAGAGTATAAAAGAATGCTAGGAAACTATCTACCGCGATATAATACTGGTTAAACTAATAATAGAGAGGTATATAGAAGTTAAAGGTATAGAGGCTAATTTAGGTAAAAGGAACCTAAGCTATAATATAGTTAACGCTATAGGAAGTAAATACTTAAGGGCTCTAAGAAGGCCTAATAAAGGTAGAAAATATAATAGTAACAGTTTTAAGAATAGGAATAATAGGACTAAAAGACTGGCTTTACTAGGTAGGTATTTTAGTAGGTAGCCCAAAATATAAATATGGTTAGCTAAGACAGACACTAAAATATATAATACTGTTATACCCCCTATATACTAACTAAAAAGTAATACTCTTAGTAGCTAGTATAAAGAACTCTAATATACTACTCTTAATATAAAAAGGTCTTAAGGCGGTTACCTAGTAACTTATTAGCTAAAATATGCTAAACTAGTTCCAGATTATAAGGGGAATAGTAATAAAAGGTAAAGGGGTAAGTATAAGGGGACTTTATAGACAAAGGGCTATAAGGACACAATTGGGACAGGATAGATTAGTAAAAGAGACGAATCCTTAAGAAGGTAAGGCCTTTAGGATCGTGGAGACTATATACTACGGGTACGTACCTCTAGCACGTAACTAGCGACTATTTAAGGGGCATCCGGGGGTTGTCCTAAGGGCAACCTAAGGTGTCCGCAATAATATCCCTTATATTGCCCCCCCCCCCCTTCTTACGGTTGGCCCCTAACCGCTATTACCTTATAGTAGGAACATTATAAGGGCTTATCCCAAAAGGGGTTTGGAAAGATATTAGAGAGATATTAGTATACTACTATATATTATCTATCTATCTAACCCCTACTTTAAACTCCTAAAAAACCGTAATAAGGAAAGAATATAACTGGAGAAAAGACATAAGGATTACTAGAAGACCTATTAGAAGCGTACTAAAAGTATACTAGTAACTACCTAGGCTAACATAAGGATTTTTATATAACTTTACTTCTAAGCCTTTATACTAGTCTATAATTAATTATAAGTACTATAGGCAATTTAGTATTCTAGTATAGTTCTATAGAACCTTTTAGTATAGGATTTAACATATAGGGCCTTAGCTTGCCGTTATCTTTAACTAAAATATAATCTATAATCGTTTTATATAATCCTCTGCATTACTAACGCATTATTTCTATATCTGCCCTTAGGCTATCGGGTGCGGTTAAGGTATTAATTAGTTAATTAAGGAGACTTATCTCCTAAGATCTAGTGCATATACTTTTAAATCTAATAGTCCTATGCCGTATATTAAGCGTAGCTCTATTACTTAGCAAATAAGAGAAACACTTTATAATAGCACCTATAGCTATTACACAATTGTTAAGAACGTTTATAACGTTGTTCCTTAATACTATAGTATCATTTTAGGTATAATTTAACCTATATACGTCTTTAATTAACGTCTTAATTGCCTTCCCTTAGCCGCGTACTTAGTTTTTATAAGTAATAGTTAGATAATATATACTTATGTTTCCTTCCTTTTAAATACCGCTATTATAACGGAGTTATATTGGTAAGGTTGCGGCTATTTACTAAATATAAAGATACCTTACTTATCGAGCTGCTCCTTTTCTTAAACACCTTACTTCCCGCTATTAGCCGTTGTCTAATTTTAGACGTATCTTTAATATATTATTAAGATTTTCTTCTTTTTTATTATTAATTTAATATACCTTTTTGTTCTTCTACTAACTATCCTTTTAAGTAGATTCCATAGCATATTCTAGCCCTACCTAAATAATTTTACCTATAGTCTTTAAAAGACTAGAAATCTAATAATAGGATTCTAAAGGCTTATAATAAGACGCACTATATTAGATCTAATACCTTTAGTCCTTATAATTAATGCATGCGTACTAAAAGTGGTAGTTATATTAAGGTAAGCTTTTCTATTCTTAATAGATTTCTATTACTAACTTTAAGCTTTAATAGCCTAGGCCTAAGTAGCGACGTTTCTTTAATATCCTTAACTACTATATCGCCTAGGCTCTCTCTTATTCCAGCGTAAATACTAAACAACTTAGCCGAATTTAAGACTATGCTATAGCTATCTACACTGCCTATAATTCCTAGTAGGCTAGCTAGTAACGCCTAATATAAGAGTAAGGTTAGTATACTAAGGATAGGGTAAGGGATAGGGGTAATAAGAAGAAGGTTGCTATCTATTATAGGAAGGAGTTTGCGTATACGCGTTAAGTTTTAAAAGAGCATAATATAATACGTTATTAGGTAGGTTACTCTTCGGGCACCTAGCGAATAGGTAATTAATAGTTACTATAGTAAGGTCTTAGTGGTTCTGGACTATACTAGCTAGCTAACATCTCTATTTATTCTAGGCTTAAGCATATCTTTATTAACTATAAGCTTACGCCGCAAGAGCTTTATTAGTATTGGTTTAGACCTAATATTAGTATTAAGCGTTTAAGAGTCTTTACTCTAGCTACACCTTATTATCCTACCCCTATTTTTATACCTACTTATATACCTACTAAGGGATCTAGATCCTATTCTTGTTAGCTATTACTTAGTGGCCTAATAAATACTAATCCTACTCCTAATAATAAGGCATAGTAGCTTTTCAGATTAGGCATTTATAGTTTAGACTTTTAGGATTCGTTCTTATATATAGTAGTAATTAAGTGCTTAAAAGGGCCTTATAAGGCTTTTAGAAAGGGCTTAGAAGCCCTAGGAATAATATTCCTAGTATAGATTAATAAATAGGAATATAATTCTAGCAAAATGCCCTATTAATTCTATACTATATACGTAAAAGGGCTAAGGACCTATCCTGCCTTAGGCTGTAGCCCTATCCCTATAGTTTCCGGAGCCTATTTATTCTATATCCGATTTAACCTATTTACTCTTTTCGCGAGCTTTCTTTATAGGTCGCAATAACACCGTAGTATTAAAGCGCTTTTTATAATTTATAGATTATAGACCTTAGTCCTAATATTCTTTTAGAATATCTTTATAATAATTAAGGTAATCCTCTAGTTCTTAGTGGGCTAGCCTAGCTATTTAACTTTATATTAAAGCTTGTTCTTAATAGACTTATAGTATAATATAGCTTTAACCTTGTACTACTCGCCTACTGCCTTAGGGTATTTAATTAGGCCTAAACAGAAGTTCTTTTCTAGCGGTAGTCTATGCTATAGCTTTAGTAGGTTTATATAAAATATTAAATATATAGAGGCTATAAATAGGGGTAACTAGAGACGGTAGGCTAGCTTACCAATTTATTTCTTAACTTAAAAGGGACCTAGATATCTTATATTAAGCTTCTTTAATAGTTAATAGGTCTTAATATTTGTTAAATATAATAGAACCTTATCGCCTACTCTAAAATACTTATCCTAGTATTTGCGGTTATACTAGAGTCTCTACTACTCTTAGGCATCCTACAGGCTCTACTTTATATACTTTTATTACTCCTCTTATTCCTAGAGGTATCCTTATACTCTTTAGTAGATATCCTTAAACTTCCTAATAGGATCCTATAACTAATTATACGGCCTTATCTAGTAATTATTGGGTATACTATTAAACCTAAATAGTTAGACGCTATAGGTAATCTAGATTAGTGCATATTTATATAATATATATTACTTTAAATTATAAGCGTACTCTACGTACGGAAGTAGCTTATACTAGTTATCTTACTAGTAGTTTAAATATATTTATAAGTAAGACTCCAGTTCTTAATTCTGGCGTTCTATTTACCTATCCGTTTATAAATAAAAAGCTATACTATAATAGTGGTCTATCTTTAAATAAAAGTATAGATCTAACTAGTACTAGCTTATAAAGACACTGCCCCTATTAGTAATAATAGAATACAGCCAATCTACTTTAAGGAAGTATTTCTCCTTAATTAGGCTAGTAAGCACTTATATATTAATCGTCTTATTAATAAAAAAGTATTAGACATACTTTAAAAACCTATTAATAAGTACAAGAACCGAATTATATGTTTATCCTTAGCTATATTTAAATAGCGGAAGATCTATAATAAAGTCTATAGCGTAATATTACTATAGCTTGTACCTGCGGATCTTATATACTTAATACTTCTTATAATAGCTAATATACTCCTTTACTTCCTAATTAAGCTTTAGTTAATAGTATTTGCGCTAAAGTAATTCCACTATCTTTATTTAACTATAGTGGCCGCTTAGAGGATTATTATAATTCTTTATAAGAATCCTCTATTATAGATTTGCTTCTTACAGCACCTAAACCTTATTACCTCTACGTAGTAGGCCTATTGGGTTTAGTTCCTAATAGTAACGCCTAATAGCTTCCTTTCCGTTACATTTCCGGTCTACTTCTATATTAAGGATAGTATAAAAAGCATCCCTTTATTATACCTTACGGATAAAATCCGTTAACCTTTTAGATAGTTCTTAAGTATAAAACTAAATAGTACTATAGATCTTATAACTCTTTAATACGTATACGTTAAGAAGGCCGCTATAAGGTTAAAATCCTTTAGTTATTATAGGGCTCCGAGTTCTAATTGCTTTATAGCTTTACTATTAGTTTAAGGGGATAGCTTAGCAATTAGAGATAGTATATTACTAAGTTTTAAGAATATATTAGAGACGTTTTATCTAGGTATATTTAGACCCTTACTAGCTATAGACTAAGTTAGCTCATCGGCAAAATATGGTACCCTTTCAATGGCCTCAATGGTTGGTGGTTGACGCAATTGGCGCGCAGTTGAGGGCATTTGGCAACTCGACCGACTAGCCTATGTTGTGTTTTTTTGACACGCAGCCTGCGCGCAACCTGCCAGCAATCTGCGCATTTGGCAACCATAATTATATTTACCTCTTTTATACTAATAACATATTTTAAATAAATAAAAGCTATTTTAAAGCTATTTAT
>Ga0307515_10016523_pt1 | contig 13502 bp, 13 predicted proteins | sample 17_EM_MG_FD_194513 | JGI IMG/M metagenome (GOLD analysis project Ga0307515, IMG submission 194513) | Populus trichocarpa ectomycorrhiza microbial communities from riparian zone in the Pacific Northwest, United States - 17_EM | ecosystem: Host-associated > Plants > Roots > Unclassified | place...
ATTAGACAATAAGACAAAGAAGCCAATGCTGAGCCTTTGTCAGGACAATTACCGTCTGGTTTGGAGCCCTGATATAAGAAATCACCTCCTATCGTGTGTCGAAACACGATTCTCACTACTAGAACGATTTCAAAAACAACTTCTCAAGCCGAGATTCTCCATTCTATCTCAGTAAATTACCAAGCCAAACCTTCCACTTATCTACCGCAACAAAATGCACACCACGCCGACCCTCATCACCACCACACTCTTCGCCCTCACCCTCGCCGCTCCCACCCACCTCTCGGACCCCAACGCGCACAGCAAACAGATCCTTCCATCCCGCCGCTCCGCCACCGAGTTCGGCGCCGTGACGTACTGCCTGGACGAAGACTTCCAAGGCCAGTGCAACCACGACACCATGAACGCGGGCAACCGCACATGCACTAACCTGGAGGCGCCGTGGTACCGCAGCATCTCGTCAGTGCGGCCCGACCCGGGCACGCGCTGCGACTTCTGGTCCAATCGCCACTGCAACGGGCTGATTCTGAGTATAGGGCAGGAGGGGATTGGTGAGCTTAGGGGCTGGAGCTTTAATGATCGGATCGCGAGCTTCGCGTGTAGTGCGAGGACGGGGAGGAAGAAGGGGATTGCGGAGGAGGGGATTGTGTTTCCGGATCGCGGGCCGAATTCGGGAGGGGATGGGCCTTGAGAGGGGGAGTTAGGAGAATGGGAGTGAGAAGGTAAGTATTGTGGTTCGTGGGAGGGGTGGAGTTCGTCTTGGATGAACGATGGGAGTAGGTAGGTCATATCAATGGAGCGGAGTGGTGATATCTGTCTCTGTGAAAGACTGTCATCTACGTTAGCTGATGGAATCTGAGAGTGAGGATGGTTATAGTCTGCTTGTTCAAGGAAGTCCAGTAGTAAACTACAATACTCACTATGCAAGTGTTGAAGTTCAGTTTACTCCTAGACGTGTCTGAAAGTGACTGGCAGAGCAACAGTTCAACCCATTAAACTAAGAGAACATACTTCCTCGCATTGGTTAATTAAAAAGCCGTCCAATAATCACAAATTCACACAAGGGGTAAATACAAAATCCGCCCTCAAAGTTTCGACCTCCGCCTACTATAAACTGAATCTACCTATCTACCTAATTCGGCAATTGGTTTAATACAGCGTAATACCAATCTACGTGTTAAGTCATAAATAAGCTTAGGTAGTTCTAGAAATTCCCTAAAACCTAGCGCGCTATGTTCCCCCTTTTAAACGAGATTTAGTGGAATGACTAAAGAACCCCAATTGGCAGGAGGTGGATTCAGTTTATAGTAGGTGGAGGTCGAAATAAACAAAACTGAGGGTGGATTTTGTATTTACCCCTTCACACAATCCTTCTCGTTTCACACCTGTAATCTCTACAAAGAGAATAAGTCCCCCCCCCTCTTGCAATCGAAACTCCTCTCCGGCCCGTCTGTTCCATATATACAAGGTATCGCACTGGCTCTTTTAAACAGTCTATTCGCAGCCTTTCCCGACTCTTGTTTGTTTATTCAAGCACTCTGTTGATTCAGGTCATTGTTGTGCGTATCGACGGCTCGAAGAGGGTACGTAGGGCTGTGGCCGTTTAGGCAGTTTATTGTTTTGACGACCGGGAGAGCCTTTGCAATGGCTCTGTGAAAACAAATTAGAGATAGCAGGAAGCTAACGGATATAAGGTCGAATGCAGAGGAGAGAGATTCCGAGGGTTCTGAAAGTGCCGAGAATATGTGGAAAGTCAAATAGTAAGCTGATAAGAAGTGGGAAATTGCTGCTGCATTCTGTTATTAGCTATTCATCTAGTTAATTATTCATCTAACGATGGTGATATCCAAAGGTAATCTAAGCTTTGATGAAGCATGTTCTGTTGTTCGAAATATGACGAACATTGTTACGAGTGAATCGAACTGCGAACCGGAAGTTGAGTTTTAGGTGCTTACAGTTAGCCTACGATTGAGCATCAGAGCCTTGAAGCAACTTGAGATCTATTCGAAAGGCCTGAGTGCAACTTTGGAAAATTGTTAGTTGCGCTTCATTGGTTTAGTGAACGGAATTCGGTGAGCTCTACTGGTGTAGAAACAGTTGCAGAAACCGCCTTTTTCGGTCAACAAAAGACAACCGGAACTTCATCCATATCACATTTAGCAAGTCCTTCTATCATACGAGATAAGTAAAAGTATAGTTATGGTTCTGTTCGTTACGAGTAATGAGTGCAGGGACAGCCTTGCAGCAAAATTCGTATCCTCTTCTCAAAGAAGACAACATCAATGAAGACAATATATTTCCTCTAGATAAATTGCACGATGACATTAACGTGATTTCATCTGTCTAGAACAAAAAAAGCATATACGAAGCTACCCGTGTCCTCCTTTCTCAGGGATAAATCCCAGCTTTCCTAAAATGAACTTTCCGTTGCTTCAACCAGAGATATCTTCTCCGCAGCAGCCGGGATTTCTCACTACACGTGAGATATTGAGTCCGAAAATGAATTGAACCCCGAATATATTTCAAATAAAATATAGCTCAGACATCTTCTGCAAGCAGCATCACAGGAGTCCGCCTCTATTCTTAGTCTCGCTCGCTCACCCCTGAACTCGGCATTCTCTCCTATTCGAATCCGTATGCCTCGAAAAAATCCCTGATATCAATATTTTGCCCTCAGCCCCGAAGAGACCCCATTCGCTTCGCCAGTCGGCGACCTCAGAAGAAGCCGTAGGATTTCCTACCCTCTATTCCCAGCAAGATACAAGACACATAGTAGAAGTGATAGGCAGAGTCACGCCATTTCGAACGCTTCCCCCTTCCCCCCTCCCCACAGTCTCAGGCCCAGCACCAGCACGCCGCTGAACTGTGCGGCAAAACGGTCGCTGCCGTGAGTCCCCGCTAGCAATTCTCCGTGGAACGGTGCAGAAAGCCCGTGCTGGCCTGCGCTACTCTACACGAGAAAGCAAAGGGAGAAGAAGAAGTAAAACGGCCTCGGGATGGTCACGTAACTGCTGCTCCTACAGGTACCGATCAACGGCACGTTACTTAGGCGTCCAGGACCGCATGCAGCAAAAGCACCGCCCTCAACCCTCTCCGAGCAGTGGGCACAACGACTCCGTGCGTGGCCATGGGCGAGAACCGCCAGAAATGGTGATCCAAATGCGTTTCAGATGGCGCGGAACAGGCCGAATCAGGAGGCTAAGGAGCGGGTGGCGCAGGTAGTAGTGGGCCTCCAAACGGAGCGGGCTGTCATAGACCTGCTGTGTTGAGTAGGACTGGGGGAGAGAGGGATGGAGCGAGGCGGGGCCACGGCTGAGAACGTTTTGCCGGTTTCTGGTCTTGAGGTGCGTATTCCCTGAGATTATTTCCGCGCACTGAAGCGGTGGCTTGGGGGCTAGTCATCTTTAAGTGCAGCGCTTGGCAGGGTGGGCGAGAAGTTACTACCCCGGTGACAGGTTTGGTATCCGTTGATCGCTGGCGCGCGGGTTCTCCGCTCATCGTAATCAATGGGGGCTAGTCTCATGCCTGATTCCGTGGGACAATGCATGCAGCAGAGCCATCCAGGAACGTCACCGAGCATATCGACTGTGAGAGTCAGGTGAGTGGAGTGTGTTTAAAGTAGTATGCAGTGTTATGTCGGATGAATATAAACTGATCACTACTGTTTACTTTTATATGAAGCGTCGCGGCGGCTTAATTCCCATGCACTTGTCGTAATAGAGAGCTTAAATGAATATTTATGAGTGAACGAAACCCATCTCCCCGGCCACAAAGGGCACCAGGAATGTGTATATTCTGTTTTTAGTGCGCGTGTGCGTGTGTAGATCCTAAAGCTAGGCAGTTGTGTTCAGCGACTGAAAACCTACCGGTAAAATGAGCGTGTTGAAACGTCGTACGATTTTGAGGGCTTGCAGAATAGTGCGTTGCCACGAAGGGCGCCATGAGCATGGCTAAACAGGACTAGGTAACCTGCTAGATTTGTTGCTACATGCTGGCGATGGAGCCATCCTGCTGGGCATCTACTGTACCGTCTGGCGCTGGTGATTTTCATTCTTCGAATTCTCGGATGCTTCGGGGCATCAGGCACGTCTTGCGTCCTGAAAAACCTGCCAGCGATCATGCCTGTGAAGCCACGCTGCGGAAGTCGAAAAAGGATATTGCACCGGCAACAGAGAGGGATCCGAAGTTCTTCCTTAGGGTGTTTTCTGCAACACTAGCCCTAGCGGACCGTGTTGGAGACCTCATTGGGTATAAACAGGGGTGACAGTATCGAATGGAGGGATGGCGCGGATATGGTGGCTTAATAACCGTAAAGGCAAGCAGTGAGACGTCTGACACACCATGAGAAAATCCCTATGCACTCATGGGGTGATATTGAGGATCTGCTATACCTATGCCAGCATTCTAAACAACAAGAACAGGGGAACGCGTAAATCATTTCGAGAAATCATGATGTTCCATGATTCAAAAGATATTGTTCAAAATGAGACAATAGAAAATTTAAACCATTACAAGGCTGTATAAATTGCATGGTAGCAATGCTGTCGGCCTAACCACTGATCAGTCCGCCCCTTGTAAGCCCTGGATCCTCTGTAAAAAAGGGTTAAGACGTCCGTGGGTGGCAGAAGGCCAGGGCTTGAAATGTACCAGGCAACGCAGGCTATGTATCGACGGCACATCATATCGTTGTTGCATCCCAGTAGCTGGGGTCATTTCGAGGCCAGGCAAGAGCGACCTTGGCCTGAAAAGAAGCTGAGTCGAGTAGGCGCGACTCCGACTGATCTGAGACTTGGCGCAGCATTGGAGGCGTTCCAGGAGGTAGTTTGGCCAACCGAATTTGTTCCTTCATTCGTGGGGGGTTGGATCTACGTCAGCAGCTCTCCAGGCCCTTGTTACGCGCAATATGAGCATCGGAATATAGCCTTAAAACGGTTGCACATGGCCTTAAGCCTGGACCGTTTTCCGTCAGTTAGGTTATGCTCAACATTATCAGTCCCGTTTAGTGAGGCCACTGACACTTGGATTCCTCTTCGGGTGCTATGGCATTTGCTTTTGGTAGAGTTTCTCCCTCAGCTCTCCTACCCATGCCTTGTGATCTGGAGCAAGGGTTCGTCCATCCGCGAGACATCGCATCCAACAAGCTCGAGCGGCACAGTGCTCGACCGGAGCCCGCCGCTCGGATTAGCGAGCTCTAATTTTTACCTTCAACTTGGTGATACTTTCTCTGAACTGTGGAATGAATGTATCGAAGCTATCGAATATGCAACTGCTGTTCTGAAGGCCAACACTGGGGAATAAGTGAGGGTCTTGCATCATACCCCACTGCCGATCAGGGCAGCGATGATCACAAATTCATTCCGCGGACTACCCTTAAAGGCCTGGTCTGACATGGTTTCGGCCACTCAGTGATCTATTTGGACCGGCACGAACACTCGCGCCAATTGGAACCAAAATGACGGGCTAGCCTATATAGGTGACTACTATTCCTATTTAGGTATGGTGCATTGGATTTGGACCGGGGCATTAGGGTGGATTTGACCTCAGATCCACGCCACGCCAGTCCAAATAGATCACTGCGGCCGCCTTGCTGTTCGCTAGAGGATGTGTGGCTTGAGTCAACACTCCAGAGTGAACAGTCAGGACGAACAGCATGCGGAGGAGCAAAGGACTTGCTGACACACATCGGCCGCGAACGGCTGGTCCGGACAGCCGGATCTATGAGTTGGCCCACGGGCCGCGCCAAGGGCTATCTCGCGGAAGGCACTGATTTGAACAATCTATGACAAAATGAACGTGCAGCGAGGCGTATGGTGAATGTTGCGTAGGGTAAGGCAGCCAGTTGCCCGACAACGGACGCACAGGTCGTTTCTCTATCGTAGGTCGCGTCGATTGAAGTGAACAGAGGGTTTTGCATTGGTTAGGACTTTAAAACTTCGAGAAAAGAAAATTCACGGATAGGAGACAGGCCAGTCCTAGTTGTGACAGCCACAACTGACGAAACGATTAACAGGTGCAATCTCGCATCCATAGGGCAAGCTGGACTTATTAACTACGTGGGGCCAGAGCCTTGTGGAAACGAGCAGTGGAAGTATTAGGATAAGTCCATAATACTTACTACTCTTACATACAGGGGTTCCTAAACTAGTGTCGAGGAACGACAGCGATTGGCTGCCTCTGGACTATGTAAACCAATAATCGAAAGAGGAAGCTGGAGAATGCAAGAGAGGGAGCGTGCTGTGGGATCTCGTCGATTTTCTGATTGAAGCAGCATGCATGTTGCTTGTCCAAGTGCTTGTCCGGGTGCTTTCGGGCCCTCCGTCGAGCTAAACTGTTGGCATTGTCAGCCTCACTTTATCCTTAACGTTGGCATGAATAAGTTTTGTGAGAAGCGCCGAAATGAGTTTCATGCGACATGCGACGATATCCCCGTGTTCCAGCTGGGCGTGGCCGTATTCAGACATGGCTTTGTCGCGCAGGGTGATGGCTGGGACAGCAATCGATCGATTTTGGCACGGGCGATATGCTGGAGACAGGGCAACGGCGGTACAACGACGGATGGTTTCGGGCGCATGCCAGAGCAGGAGAGAGCGTGAGAGCGCGAGTGAGTGCATCTCAACAATAAATGTTGAAGACATCTCGACATCTCGGAGTGAGTCCGATCGGTGCATGCTCACGCAGCGGGGTCGTCCCTCAGATGCAAGCCGCATCTGGGATTTGCAGTGGGAATCTTGAAGCCTTGGCCAAGCTCCATCGCAGCCAAGGGCGGACTCTCAAGCAGCTGGTACCGGGATGATCGCCGTGTGGCAAGGGAACGAAGCATGGGAAGTACAACATGCGTGCAAGCGAGTTCTTCTGGTGGGATGGACCACCCCGGAAGAAGAGAGTGTAGTGCGTGTGGAGGATGAGGGGGAGCGTGCAGATCGTGAGTCTTGGCTTTTGCCCGTGGGCGCCAATCACAGAATATCAAACCCTGGAGGCGGGAAAGTGGGAAAGCCGGAAAGCGTTCTTAGCTTCTCTCAGCTCTCTTAGCTTCTCTCAACTTTCTTAGCTTCTCTTAGCTGTCTTAGTTTCTCTCCGCTTTCTCAGCCTGTCGTACGAGATTCTGAACTGCGCACCTGCATTGTTTTATTTAGCCGTCGTGCGCCGAGGCTGTCTTCTCGCAGTGAACAAAAACCAACATTCCTTCGAGGCGGTATTATACCGCCAGTATGCCGGCAGAATGCCTGATTTAGCAGACCGGCCCGGCACGCGGTGTTGAGTGGACAGCACCAACTGTCGCCCGCCGTTAACTTACCGCTGGGTCGGTGGGGCGTCGAGGAGGGATATAAGCATAAGCTGTCAGAGCACAGCCATAAATAACAAAGCCGTAACAAACGGGTGGGAGTTATGGAGAACGGGTATGAAGGGCTATGAAAAACTATGAAGGGCTGTGGAGATACGCAGGGTTCGTAGTGGGTCACACCAAAAGCCTTCTAGAGCCTTTTGGGCTTCTTTTTCACGGGTAGCGAGTGATCGCCTGCTTCCGCAGCGAAGATTCCATTCCGTATTGCTGTGATTAAGCTTGACCCGTCAGGGACGACAGGGGCCGCCCACCCGTCCATGGCTATCCTTGCACATGCTCGCCCGTCCACCGCGAGGCCATGAGCGTCTCCCGGAAGATCATGCACGGTACCCTTCAGCAAAATGTCCGCTTCGTCAGGCTGCACTGCTGCTCCGCCATTCGACCGCCGCTGCTGGGACGACTCCCCTAATGGCCTCTAATGGCTTCCGGGGGCCTCCAAAGCCTCCAATCACCGCGCAGTGGACGAGTGCTGGCACCCAGCGCGCCTGCGCGCTTTTTCGCCTGCATGTCCGCTCTTGCAGGCTCGTGTGCGGGGGCCTCGACGAGAATATCCGCGCTTCGGGTTGAGCGCAACGCGCCCCAAGCCGTGGCTGCATTGATTGTGTCATCTCCACAGAGAGATGCACGATCCGGGGTGTCGGGACATGCTTTGCGAAGTGCGGCAGCCATCCCATGTCACAGGAATTCTGTCCCATCTTGCCCATCTGCCATCTGCCCATCTGCCCATCTGCCCATCTGCCCACCTGCCCTATCTGATAACTTCCGGTCCACTCGTCTGCTGCTGGTGCTGGCTCGCCAAGTTTTGCTGGCGGGCTGTGTGGCCAGCACCGATCCTCAAAAAAACAATACAAGTATTGGGAGCGGCGCGCTCCGTCATGCGCTTCTGAAAACTGTCAAGTGCAGCATGTGGGAAACCAACAGTCTGGCAATGTGGTAGTCTGGCATCTGGCACTCTGGCGGCTTTGTACCCTCTTGACCGCCTCTCCTCCGATCACAAGACGACCCTCTAGCTCATATTAGAGGCCACTTAGCGTCGCCAGAGGCAGTTGAAGAACTTACCCTCGCCGCCCCGACAGTGGGGTTTGGCCGCGCATCCGATTGCGTGTGACGAACGGTGATACTCGGCCATCGCAGATCCATAATGCCCCCCCCTCCCATCGCGGTGGGCTCGCTACAATGCACTCCGCACTGACTCTCCCTCTCCGACGGGAGGAGTGCATCTTCAATCTAGCTAGCTGCCAAGGATCTGGCGTTTGGTAATAGTAGTCTTCTGGCGGGCATGTAGCCATCTTGCAAGCGTCTTCGGCCACGGCATTTGCGCGAGTTGCTTGAGTTTCGGCATGGCTGGATGGGGAGGTCGGCAGAGACAGAAAAGTGACAGCAGCCAACGTGGCTCCCAGGGTTTAGCTGCATGCACTTGCGTTGATCGACCCGCTACGTTCAGAGATCCTCCACAGACAGTTGGGCCAAGACGTGGCTTGAACGCCGCCATCCACGCTCGCGGATCATCCACTCTCGTCGCAGTCGTCCTAGCTAAATACGAACGGAGACGGCTGCCTCCCTCGGTGCTAGCCCAGCACGAGCGAACCCTTTTTGCTTCCCGCGCTTGCCTCCTTGCTTGCTCTGGCTACCACTCCTGTCTCTTGAAACGCATGAGTGCAAACCCTCCTGCACGCTCCGTGGTGAAAGAGAGCAATGGGCGGTTTGAGGCGTGATGACGGCGTGCCCTCCCTCGGGCCCGGCGCCGGCAGCAGTCCCGGCAGCGAGTCAGGGAGGTGCGGTGCTGCATGGTGAGGCCATACGCAGCCTGCGGGTTGCGACCTGCTCGGTCTGGCGATGGAGCCGTGTCGAGTGTGGTGGTGCTGGAGGTGGTGGTCATCAAACCTGGGGGGTGTTCAAGCCGCAACGGGCTGCTACTGGCCCAAAAAAAAAGTAAGCGGCATCCTCAGATCAGCCATGCGGATCATCGTCACCAGAACCCTCTAGCCGTTCGCTCGGAGGATTCCAAAGCCTTCTAGTGAGAGGTCGATCAGCGTGCCTTCTGCACACAAGGCGCGCTGGACCAACGGCATCAATAGATAGCTTCCGTTTAGCCAGCGCCTTCCGCGCCTCTCTCGTCTTCTTGCTCCATGGCCGCGTTAGCCTTGTTCGGCGTGGCATGGCACAATAAAACCATTCCTTTGCCCACTTCAGGCGATATGACAAGGAGGGGGCTTGGATCTTTAAAGTGTGCGAAGGCTGTATCGCTTTTTCTAAGTTTCTCTCATCTCGTGTCCTCAGAACCACTCCGCCGCTCCCAGCAGTTGCTCGCACCCCTGCGTACTCTGCGTGCCCTGCCTATCGAACGCGCCAATCCGAAATAGTGCGTAATCCTTCGTCAGCCCGTCTCTTCTGGCCTGCAGGCCTTTCATTTCGTTGCGAGTCCTGCTGCGTGCGTTGGGATCGTGGTGGATCGTGTGCACCCAGCGTGGCAGTCTGTGGCAGCCTGAGGCAGTTGGATATCAGGTACGAGGAGCCCTCTGGGAGAGCAGTGCTTGTCGTCGATCGATCCTCCCGACCACTCGACCGCCTGAAATCGCATCACTCGTCCAGGTGCCGACTTTTCGTATCCTCTTCGGCCTAGCTCGCAGCCGCACAGTGCCAGGCCGTCAACACGACTAGCAGAAATCTGGTCGTCGTTGGCTGTTGCGGCTGGCGTGCTGGCCGTCGCCATTTCCACGCCTCCCTTTGGGCTTGCGCCGATACTCCAGGGTCTCCCGCACGACTTCAGTTCTAACCGAGGAATTTATCCGTCGCGCTGGACTCGTGGGAGCCGCTGTGAAGGAGCTTCGACCGCTGTCCTGGCTGATCTGCAGTGCATCATTACCTGTCCGTGGGCTCCCCTGCACGCCTCATTCCCCGAAGAGCTCGATAGCCGGTGCAGTATAGATTGCCAGGCTAGGATCCGTGAGCGGATCTCCGTCCCTGCCCGACGTGCGAACAGACCATAGCAAGGCAAGCCTAACTGTACTCGACTATCATCTGCATTACCGTTGCGAACAAGTGGGCGCCCAGCTCTCCAGATTATAACGTTCCGCCTCCTCGACGTTGCCCGTCATTGTCTCGACAGGGGCCGCCGCCTGTCTGACCCACCCTACTGGCAACGGTTTGGTCTCCGCGCGCTGGTGCTTGATTTCGCCTTGAGAAGATACTTGAACGCTTTACGTACTGGCCCGAGGTGTTGTTCCCGCTTTCCAGCCCAAGCCTCAGTCCTGGTTGCTTTCGTGCTTGAGCTTCTTCTGCCCCTCTTCCTCTGTCTCTTCCTTTTCTTCTACTGTCTGCCCTATCTGATCTTCCTTCTGCGGAGCAGTCCTGTTACGCAGACTGTCGTGACACTTTCTATGAGCTATGCAGCTTGCTAGCATGGTGCACGGCAGCGGGAGGGATCGCGAGGCGCACGATCATCGTCAACTCCAACACCAACACTCCAATTTCTACGCCCAGCCGCAAGGCCGAGTATACCATCCTCACGCCGACGTTACAACGGCTCTTGTCTCAAACCCTTACGCCAACCATCAGCAAGTGGAATACCAGTATCAGCGGGCACCTCAGTCCCCGCCATCGCCACCTGTCGAGGAAGTCAGCAAACCATCATTACCATCCATATCGAGTCTGTTAGGAATCGCAGATGGTGAGCGTGGCAGCTCTGAAACTGGTAATTTTATTTTCTTCGGACTTTTGTTGAGAGCGCTGACATGAAATCTAGGCGGCCAGAGCCCGCGTCAATCGCAGCAACAGCAACCATCACAGACACAACAGCAACAGCAGCAGAACGGCATCTCTGTTGATCATTTAGAAAATCGATTAGATCAGGTACCGCAAGCTTTCGGTCCAACGATCGTGAGCAACCCCAAAATGACCTTACCACCGACACCTCCAATGCAACCGGACTCCGTCGTTGACGGGAATCAGTCTCCCTCCACATCCACCCAATCTTCGATATCGGCTCAGCCGTATTATCTGGGCCAATCTCTAAACAATATGGAGCCGCACCAGCAACGGCAGCACGTTGCGTCTGCACCCATTTTAAAACGTCATTCTATTCCATCGCAATCCTCCATGTCACCATATAACACTTCTCCGTATGATCCATCACCATACGCTTCATCTCCTGGCGGAGCATCTACAGCATCGTTTTACTCACCTGAAAATCACCCATATACTTCAGCAGGGATGTACCAACAGCGTCCACTTCCTTCGAATTTCCCACCACAGCCGATGCCCATGCCTGTCGCACCAAATTCAGCCAATGCATCCAACCTATGGCAGCATCATCACTATATCAGCGCTTCTAGCCAAGCGGCGTTTCCTCAATCGCAAGACCGTTACATCTGCCAGACATGTAACAAGGCCTTTTCCAGGCCGAGCAGCTTACGCATCCACAGCCACAGTCACACAGGAGAAAAGCCTTACAAGTGTCCGCAACCTGGATGTGGCAAAGCATTCAGCGTGCGCAGCAACATGAAACGGCACGAGCGTGGCTGCCATGCCGCTGCTAATACCCCGATTACTGCATCATGATCATGACGAAAGGAGGCCTGAGGAGGAGCCTTAGGGAGGAAGATTTCGATACGGCGTTAGGTGGCGTAAAATGGTTCGCAGCAAGCAGGTTCTCTGATGAAAGATGTTTATGTCGTTCGTTTTTGGCATACTGGTGCCTAGCTTTATACCATCTGCACAGTAATTTGGACGGGGAAGGCGTTTTGCACTGCATATCTCCGCATTCTAAGGCGTTCTTGTGTTCATTTTTCTAGGGTCAGACTTTTGTCATTCATGTCGCGAGATCATGCTCGCGACAACTCTACTTCTCCGTTCTGAACTTGGGCTTTTCAAAACATGGAGTTTCTTTCGCTCCTAAGCCGTTAAATCCAGACAATCTGTAACGGTCTAGGAATGGCGCTGGGCCATCACGCTCATTACTTCTACTTCTAGTGTATATTAGGGGTTCCCGCATAAACAGTTCTAATGCTGAAGACCTGTGAGGAAACACTTATTTCGATCTCAATTCCAACGACCACGGGTCATCCCTGATGCTGACCCCCCTGATTCAGTGGCTGTAATGGGTGGGAAATTTCAGAGTCGTCGTATTAATTACCGGTGAGTGCTATTCTCGTTCGAGGTCAAAGCTTTGGATAATAGCGACTGATTAAGTCGAGGTTTCAGATCCAGAAACTAGATCCACGAACGCTCACAGATGAATATTACCGCGATTTATTGTTCCATCGACGGGAGAATTACGAATGGCCTGGGTTCAAGGGCGATCATCCGTCTTATGCGCAGGCATCAAGCCAAACGATCGCCCGTTCAACTCTGACGACCAAATCGCGCCCGATAGCTCCTAATTTCCTTTCCACAATGCGACCCAGCATCTACTCGAGATTACTAAAAATATCTTCGAGATTTAATAGTGACGCGCGGACGATAAGGTTGTCGGATTCACTGCAGCAATGCTCCGAAAATACTACAGGCCCTGCCGTACGGTCGGAAGGCTCCCAAGCTCTCCTTCCACTCTTGAACCAGAATCACAGCAGGCTCTCGTGAATGCCTGCAGGTTGAAGAATGGGATATCAGGAAATCGTCATTTTGTCGCTTGGGTTAACTTCATAGCATCGGGCAGCGGCGTAGTCTGGGCTAGAGGCAAGCCTGCAAACTCAAAATAATGGCATCCGCTCTTCATTATGAGCGTTGTAGGTGAGCTCTAAGATTTAAAACGCGACTGGCTGGAAGTAAGAAGTACTAAGTAACAATATTCTAGGATCGGTTCTGATCGTTTTTCCACTAAAATGCCACTTTCGCGATCAATCGACTCTTCGCGGCACCGTGCTAGCATACCCAAAAGCAACGCCCTACAGTAGTTTTTCGTACCTGAATCGTACCCTGAACTGGGCCGGAACGATATCCAATGGATGATAGTGGAGGAGCCCCTGATGACAAAAAGGAAGCCCACCGCCTGATTGAATCGCTGATGCCGTGTTCGAGACTGGAGAGTTGGCTCCGACCCCCTACCCCCCAGTTCAAAGTCAAAGTTCAAAGTCGAAATATTACAGTGCCAAGCCAATCGCTGATTGGTTCGATCGGAGCGCCGAAGCTCCGGCCATGGTCGGAGCTTTGGTGCCACCCA
>Ga0307515_10016524_pt1 | contig 13501 bp, 5 predicted proteins | sample 17_EM_MG_FD_194513 | JGI IMG/M metagenome (GOLD analysis project Ga0307515, IMG submission 194513) | Populus trichocarpa ectomycorrhiza microbial communities from riparian zone in the Pacific Northwest, United States - 17_EM | ecosystem: Host-associated > Plants > Roots > Unclassified | place...
TAACATCGGTGGAATACTTGTCGATAGAATCACAGGGCACGTCGCGTGAGATTAAATCTGCCGCTTCTTTAGGCAATGCGTTGGCTCCATTCTGACCAAGTGTGAAAAGAGTTGTTCCCAAAAGGAGAGGTCGGATGAATGACATGGTGAGTAGTAAAGAGTAGAAGATAGGGAGATTTGTAATGCTTCAGTTTGAATAGACTTTACGGATACGCGGTTTAAGATATGATCTAGGAGTTTGCAGTCTCAGAGGGGAGAGAACGAGGGTGTTTATATGCACTTCAATGAATTATGTGTTATCAACCGGTAAGACATTTACTAATGCATGGCGGTGGCATAGTAGGTTCTTAGGATGTCTACTCCTTCATCTTGAAACCCTCTAGAAGAATCGTGCCACTCGAGAGGCTGTGTTGTTTGGAAATGCTACAGATATACAGTAGTCCGACGTAAGTGTGGACTTGGGGCACACGACTGATGAACAATGTTTGTGCCGCATGTTGGTGGTGGCTCTAGGGAAGTATCAAGAAAAATTCTACGATGCATTGTTTGATAGAGGAGCCTTTGCTTACCAGAATGACCTTTAGTGTTTTCAATAATATTTAGTTATTAATTTGGCTTATATCCGCATCTCTATTTACAAGTATTAGCAGTACCCAATTCAATTCAATAAATTGTATAAGCTTACTAATATAACGCTTGCTATGCTATTACAAGTCTCTATTGATTTTTATCTCCTTCAGCGCCTCCCTCATTGCGACCAGAATTTCTCCAGACCTTCTTATACCTATATTATCACTCCCTAAACAACTCGTAGGGCCTATGAGTTCCGAGCTAGTATATAAAAGCCCTTTAAAAAACTTATTCATTAATTAGCCTTATATTTAATTCAAGGTTTAAATATTTGTTATATTACGAGTGAATATTCGATTAAATAAGAATATTGTTGGAGCCCCGCCACCTATCCAAGCTCTTGTATGAACACCTATCCCTTCGGCTGGTAGCGTCCTACGAGAGTTAGACCAGAATCAAAAATACGCGTATCCACGGAGCCTTGATCCCATTGATTCTATTGGCTGGCTCTTATCGATAACCGTAGGACTAAATCTACCAGCCGAAGGGATAGCTAGTTTCCTCTTTGAACATAATGTACTATAAATAGTGACGGTTCGCATAATGAGGGTTTAAGGAAAAGTGGGTAAGGCGTTGCACTCTCAAAATCTTGCATAACGTTAGTTAACGTTGGTTATGGATTTTTAACGGGCCCTCCGGTTTTAACCGAAAGGAACATCAAGAATAGCAGGCGGTACGGCGAAGGAACGAACACGTTTCATGCGGGCAAGCAAAGGACACATTTTATGCGGGCAAGCAAAAGAATACGTTTCATGAAGGGTGGGATGGCATAGTCCATCTTGCTTCATGATTTGGCTGAAACCCCCACATGTTAGCTAACCGCCAGGTACTCCTACTGCCGTGCCGCTTTGCGGCACAGCAAGTAAAGGAAGCCTAATCATCACCCACCCCAGCTCCATAATTAAGACCTACGACCTAGCCTCTCCGTATCCCGCTTACATTTATTTCAATTTACAAGAGGCAGAAAACCTTCGACCCCCTCTCGCGAATACCGAACGCAGCATAAAAAGGTAACTGAAGACCTTTCCATATTATGGTCCTGTCATTAATTTAGCGTTGGCCTTCAAAGACATCAGCCCAAGCTATAGTCAGAGAGGATATATCGCTATGTCTGAATCTCTTTGCTTCCTAGAAGCTATGCTTGCAAAGAGCAGCAAGAGTATTACAGAGAGAGAGTACTTCAGCCACCTTCTCGCACACTTTCGAGGGGTGCGGCATCCTCGAGACAGCGGAAGAGAGCCTGCTGTATCGAAATTAGACCCTGTGGGGGGTTCTATTCGAGAGATGGCTCTAAGAGACGATTACGAACCGTTAGGGGTAGAACGTAAGCACGCCCTCTCAGAGCTTATTATAAATATCTGATTTGGTTGTTATCAATTAGAGACGAGCCTTTACGAGGACATCCTGCACAGCTGCTCTATTGGGAACTTTGAAGAAATGAAGGCTACACTTGAGAAGATCGAACAGCAATCCCTCCGCATCCCTATTCAACCCCTCGCCACCATGGCCGCTCTCGCAAGCAATGCAGAAATCCTCCAATTCTGCCTTGACAGAGGGGCAATATTTGACCAATATCTTGATCTCACTGCTAAACAGGGTGCCATAACCCCTGCTATGCTTGATGTCCTCTTTAGGGTAAACTGGCGCAATATTCAAGGTTCACAGGAAATCATGAATCAGCTCATCGAAATGGCCGTTAGGGAAGACATCCATATGCTGAATTGGCTTCTCGCTCATGGTGCTTGCATCAGGCCCGAAGATGTGAGAAAGGCGGTCACAGGCACAGCCGCAGTTCACGTGCCTACATTGGCCATATTGGTAGATGAGATGGGTGGCATAGACCATCTGAGGAAATCGGGAGTAATTCAAATGGCAGCGCAAGATGGCCACAATAAGTTGATCTCCTACTTACTGGATGCGGGAATTGATGTTGACGAGGCTATACCGCCGTATAAGATGGATTTGAGACAGGCAGGGCCGACTACAGCGTTGTATGCGGCTGTCAAGGCAAAAAATGTTGAGACCGTACGGCTCCTTCTACAACGAGGGGCGAAGGTGGATCTTGCTAACGAAAACGGGCCACACGGAAATGAGACACCGTTGCAGGCGGCGGAGAAAATAGGTGATACGGAGATATTAGAGCTTCTTCGAAGTAACGAACATGTAGCTGGCGGGTTGTAGATGAAATGGAAAAACTGTAATAGCTCTAAGAACTGGTAAATCTCTAACCTCAAAATGGACTACAGAATAGCATCGCGTAAAGTGGTAGGAGACGCGATTAATAGGATTCCTTAGTTAGTATTGTATTACTCTTACCTCCTAGCAGTAAGGAAAATACTATATAGGGATCATATCGAGAGTTTCTATCAGCAAGAATCGGTATACTTCGTAGGGGTCAATGGAAATAATCCTTATAGGAAGCTGCGCAGCTTTCTCTAGAATATAGCCCTCCTTAGAGAAGGCCAATTTCTAAGTTCCGCTTCTTAGAGAGATGGGTATTAAGAAACCGGAGTGTGTAACTTGGATATCCAATAAAATGGGTTGTGAGGCACGAGGTAGACAGGGAGTCTAGTTGAGATGTATTAATTATCTCAGGTGCCTCAGCCGCTTCTTCAAGGAATTTGTGGCGTTGCATGGCCCCACTCTCTTGCCACAGCCCCGCTCTGCTAACTCGTGCGAACTCCTGAGCCAATAGAACGTCGCGCTACCCCCTAGACCCCTGCACCCCCCCAAATTCCTCTACGAAGCGTCTAAGAGATTATAAATATATATTTACTATAAGCCAGGCTAGATTTCTAATAAGTATTAACTTTAAGTAACTATAATAGGGTTAATCTAGTAGCTATAGCTATAGTTCGCGATATAATTAAATTATGTCAGACGCTGAGCAGGCTGATGGAAATGATACATATAATACTCTATAAGGAAGAATCTTAGGGGCTCGAAGGCCCCGAGAAGATATCTACACGATGGCCCGCGCGCTGTCACGTGACACGTCGCCGAGCTCAAAGAGACTGCCTAAGTACCTCCCCTACCAACAAATTATAACCTTCTTTACTAATATATTTTAATTAATATAGCTAGCTAACTACCGTATAAGGGGTTAAAGTAAAGCCTTAAAGTTTAAAAATAATAATTTTAAAGCTAGGCTAACTAACTAGCCTTATTATAGCGACTATCCTCTATTACTATACCTCTATTTATCCTAAAACTTTCTAAGGTACCTTTTATTCCCTATTATAAACAGCTTACCTAATTATACTATACCTATATTAGTAGGTATAGATTTGCTTTATAGTAGGGGAGAAGCCTTAGGTAGAGGCTTATATAAAGCTTTATATAGAGTTCTACATAGAGCTTTATATAGAGCCTTATATAGAGCTATATATAGGCGTATAGATATATAGATTATAGACGTATAGATATATAAACATTTATATAGGCGTTTATATAGGTAATTAATTAAATAATTAATTATATGGATATTTATAAAGCCGTTTATATAGGCATTTAGCTAATTAATTATATAGACGCTTATAAAGCTATTTATATAGACAATTATAGACCCTTCCTAGTATATTAGTGCTGCGTATTAGGAGAGCTTTAAAGCTCCATATTAAGCTTTAAGTAGAGCTTTAAGCAGAGCCTTATATAAAGCTTTTAGGCAGAGCTCCGTATAGAGCCTTAAGTAGAGCTTTAAGTAGAGAGCTTCCCTATATAGACCTTATATTTAAGCTTGCTTTTAAAGGCCTTATTAACGGCTTTATATATCACGTGTCTATACATTACTTAGCCGAAAACCCTACAACTCAGGTATTCAACCAGATGTTCAACACGGTCAACAGCATCATTGCTTACAACTGCACTTAATAGGTCATTCTTTTCATTATAGATTGCTTGCGATTAGTGTTCTGAGTGGCCTACATAATTTATTAAGGTCCATGACTGACTTTCTAGCCAATAGCACCCGCTCGAAAACTCCTCGCTTGACCGCCCTATCATCTACCTCCTTATCTACTATCCCATCTACCAAACACACCATAGTTTCATCTTTAGAAGAAGAAAGAGCTAGGAAATAAGACGAGAGGGCCTAATAACTCTATAACCTAGAGATCTAAAAGAGAGAGTAGGAGGAATAGGTATAGATCTAAAAGATAGAATAGGAGGAATAGGCACGGATCCAAAAGACGGAATAGGAAGAGGAGTTTTACTAGGCAAGGCTAGCCGCTCTAAAGCAGCCTACTCCACTAGAGTACCCCTCTACCGCTAAGGCGGACAAATTAGGTAAGTCCTATAACCTGCTGGAAGGCTTAGGCATACTTAAGCTCAACCTCCCTAGCCTAGCTAGAAGAGACCTCTATAATATATAGAAAGGATCCTTCCGCCTAGAGAATCTAGCACGTCTATAGGTATACTCTGGCTACCCAGACCTCTCTAATATAGCTACTATTAAAAATGGAAAACTTATTTTAAAGAGACCTACTACTAGCCGCAAGGTCTATAAGAATAAGGAGGTTTAGTTTACTGGGTTTATAAACTATATAGTAATTATAAGCACTCTCTATATATGCCCAACTAACCTCTATATAAGGATGTTGCTTTAGATAAATAAAATCCGCAACTACTCTATAACCTATAACTAGACCTCTATCCTAGACCTCGCACTTAACTACTATAGGTACATTATGGATCGCAATTAGCTTAAGCCTAGTAACTAGAACATGCCTACCCAGTTTAAGGCCCTATACTACCGGGCGGCTAATATAAAGGCATAGAGCTAGGGGCTTAAAGTCCGTAATATAGCATTAAAAAGATCGCGAAAGAATACCTCCCCTCCCCCTACCTCCAATAAGCCCTATTACAGCTGAAACAACTAGCAGGCTTATAGAGATAATCTATGTTATTACCGCCATATATGCTTTAAATGCGACAAAAATCACCTATTAAAGTCGTGCCCTAGGTAGCTTACCGCCATAAATAGTTAGACCTAGGATTTAATAGTAGATAAAGATATATTCCTAGGTTCAACCATCTAGATAGACCTGCTATAAGCGCTAAGGCTTTAAGGCAGGCCTAATTTAGTACCTCTTTTCGAAACTTACTTGCAAACGACTTTTCTAGCCGACTCACTATTACCCCTAAGGCCTCTCGCTTAGAGCACGCTTCTTTATAAGTACCCTAGAAATCTCCTAGCAATTTTACAAGGCATCCTTACCTATAGGGCAGAGATAGGTACCTCGTTACCTATACTATCTAGTATCTATAAAAACCACCTCTCCTTATGCAATAACGAAGACCTTATCTCTAAAAAAATCGTTACTAACCTAGCCCTAGGCCGTATACAGGCCACTAACTCTACAGTTACCTTACCCCTAGGCCTAGTGCCTAAGGCAGATAGCGGCTTCCGCCGTATTCACAACCTCTCCTCACCTAAGGGATCCTTAGTTAATGACTCTATCGACCCAGCCTGGGCAACACTACACTATACCCGGGTAGAGACTATACTAGCATACGTAATTATAGCTAGTAGGGGCTACTACTTAATTAAATGAGATATTAGAGATGCCTTTTAGATCATGCCCGTCTTAATACGGTTGCGTTACCTACTCGGCTTTATCTAGAAGGGAGTTATATACGTTAAATGCTATCTACCATTTAGCTTACAAACAGCCCCATTTCTCTTTAACTTATTCGCTAAAGGTCTCCACTAGATCCTAGCATAATAGATCAACTCTGCTATTAAGCACTACCTTAATAATTTTATATTTATAGTTAAGTGTCCAACTATACTACCATTACTAAGGGAGGTATACCTCTCGGTTACCGACTAGCTAGGGGTACCCTAAAATAATACTAAAAATATTAAAGGTACGGAGGCTAAAGTATTAGGTTATATAATTAACACTATAGCAATAGAAATAAAACTCTTACCAGTTAAGTAATAGAAAGCTATTAATTAGGTAACCAAAGCTCTCTAGATGGGCTGGCTATTATTATAGCAAGCCTAACAACTAGCGGGCCGCCTAGCATAGTATATAAAAGTTATTCGCCTTAGGCGCTCGTACTCTCGCTCCTTGTAGGACTTCATAATAAAATAGCCTATTAGGCTATTAAGATATACGCACTAGCGCCTCCCCCTAAAGCTTAAGGAAGACCTTAACCTCTAGCTTAAGGTTCTTATATTAAGTAACGGTATACTATTCTTTAATAACAAGGAGAGGCTATAGTTTTACTTATTTACCGACACCTTATCACTTAAAGGCTATAGAGGCTTCTACTTCAGCGGAGAGAATGGCTATTAGCCTAATTACGTAGCTTCCCTACCCTAGGCCTAGGCTTTTAGCTATTACCCCCTACTAGACCAGGCGAATAACTATATTAACCTAAAAGAAATATATGCTATTACAGAGGCATTTAAAAGGTGGTTATTGGTATAGCGGTATAGGTCTCTCTGTATTTATACAGACAATATAGTTACTTATAGCGGCATCTAGAATAATATTATAAAAGGTTCTGGAAACCAATTACTCCGAGAGATACTTATATCCTTAATAACAAATAATATTATTATAACGACTATATAGGTCTCTAGCGCCAACAATAGGCTTACTAATACTCTTTTACGATTTAACTGTAAGAAATTATTATTAATGTGCCTTAAGTGGTAAATAAATAACGGCTTTTTACCGGATAAATAACAACTATATGGGTCTCTAGCGCTAAATGGGCTTGCTAATATTCTCTCGCGATTTAACCGTGAGAAATTATTATTAATATGCCCTAAGTGGCAAATAAATAATAGCTTCTTGCTAGAAAAATAATACCTCTTTAGGTGGCTACTAACTCTTGCAGTTAACCCAGAGTTATTTAATTAACCTCCCCTAACCTTTTAGAGCGAGATCAGTGGGTCTTACTACTTTTTGCTACTTATATAGCATAGCTTGGCAGCCAATATAAGAAAGGGCTATTTCTCTGCTATTAAGAGCTGGGAGGCCTTCTTAGCCCTAAACGGTTCATTACTGTATCTAGCTAAGAAGATGGACTTAGGGGAATAGATTACTTAATAAGCGTTTAGTACAGCCGCCCCTCTAATAGGTAGGGTTAAGCTAGAAACCCTCTCTAATTATATCTCTATAATCCGATCTCATTATATAAATCTAGGTCACTTAATCGCTGCCTTTAAAGACTATACTATTAAGAGGGCCCTAGCGGGGGCTATATTACTATTCCCATCTACTAAAAAGACTAAATTACTAATTATAAAGGACATCTTAAACAAGATTATTATGCTTAAGCCCTATAAGGCGGATGTAAATATAGATACGGCATTTATAATAGTGTTTGTAGGTTTCCTATATATAGGAGAAATTATATACCTAAATAGGAAAGCTAAGGACTTTAGCACTACAAAGGCCCTCCGTAGTAATGTTAGGATCGCCCCTAATAGCCATTTAATAGTCTTCTACTTAAAATAGAGCAAGACAGATAAAACCTATAGTAGCGTTAATATTTAGATCGCCGCTATACTAGGAGATTGTCTATACCCCATAGCCGTAATAATACGGTTATTTAACCGTAACCCCCAGCCTCTATTAGATCTATTATTTAGCATTAATAATAGAGCTTTTTCGGCACTAGTAGTGCGTAAGATTCTATTAACCTACCTAGCCGCTAGTAGTATCCTACCCAACGGCTACTCCAACTATTCCTTCTATAGGGGTGCAGTATAGTATACGCATAATTATAGCTTTATAGAGTTATAAACGGCGTAGTTAGGTCGATGGATATTAGATACGGTTAAACTTTACTATAATACCTTGGAAACCGAACAACTTTAATTAAACTTGAATTTCCAGCGGAGTGTGCCTATACTGGCTATATAACAGTGCTAGAGGCGCGTTACTTAGCATGTCCTGCCATATCTGCAGAACATAGCAGAAGGCGATAGGCAGAAAATAGTAAAATATGGTAGAATGCAACTAGCAGAATATAGCAGAATATAGCAGAATATAGCAGAATATAACAGAATGCGACTGGTAGAATATAGTAGAATATAGCAGAATGCGACACTACATGTATACTACGTCTATTACACCATGTTAAAGCATACTAACATTAGCATATTACCGCGATATTGCCGCAATATGCCGTATATTACCATCTGCCGTTCTACTATACTACTAAGCCTAAGGTGGAATTAAGACTTTATACTTTTCAGACTACGGAAATTACCCCCGTTTTAACTTAATTCTTTATAGGTGGCAGGCGCTTCGCTAGTAGGCACTGGGTAGGATTTAGGCCAGATCTCCAAAGTTTAGGCCTAAAAAGCCTTATAAACGCTATAATATTGCCTAGATCCCGCCCTATAAGCCTACACCCCCCACAATTAATATATTTAAAATGGACTATAACCTATTTATGCCGTGCGAGAGATAGATATCATATATCTATACATTACTTGGCCGAAAACCCTACAACTTAGGTATTCAACCAGATATTTAACACGGTTAACAGTATTATCGCTTGCAACTGCACTTAATAGGTTATTCTTTTCACCTACCTACCCCCCTTCCAATGTATATTAGATTAGATACTTATAGTCCTGTTTAGGTCTAGCGGCAGGCTACCCTATTAGGGGCACCGGGTAGGATTTAGGCCAGATCTCCGAAGTTTAGGCCTAAAAAGCCTTATAAACGCTACGATATTGCCTAGATCCCGCCCTATGAGCCTACACCCCCCACAATCAATATATTTGAAATGGACTATAACCTATTCATGCCGTGCAAGAGATAGATAAAGCTTTAAACAGAGCTTTATATAGGCGTTTATATAGAGGACGGCCTAAAAAGAAATTTCTACTTCCTTTTTAGGAAAAGCGCGGTTTTGAGCGCTAAGACCCCACTAAAATCAACTTAATTAGCTTGTGTCGACCTAAATTAGGTTATCTTATTACCGACTTAGTTACCTCCTATTGACTTAGTTATTGACTCGGTTACCTACCCCTTATTTCTATTACTACCCCCCTTACCCCCTTCTTGTTCTTATTTCTTATACCTTTCCTATATATATATAGAGGCTCTTAGAGCTATACTTAATAAATAAAGTCCTTATTCTTTTTTTATAATTAGTATACAGACTACTAATTAATAGCTTAATTAGGGCTTTTAATACTAGTATATTGTCTATATAGCTTCTAAAACGTAGTATTTTAGTATTTAGCGTTTACCTAGTTAACCTTATTCTACCGCACCTTATATTTTATAGGCTTTCGAGGTTTTTAAGGCCTTAATTGTCTCTATTATTCTTGGCTCTCTAGCTGGCTCTCTAGCTGGCTTTCTACTCGTTCTATTATCTAATTACAATCATTTCTTTAAAGTCTTTAGTTATAATAGGTAGCCCTATTTATTTATTATACCTATAAATAAGAATTAGTTTAGGCTGTTCTTTAATAGGTATATTTAAAAAGTTAGCCAGCTTTACGGTATACTAGGTATCTATTAAGGTAAAGGTATTTACTCTAGAGTTAGCTAAAGGAGAGGTTAAAACTTAATATTTATTATAAAATAAAGTATAAGGGATAGCATAGCTTTTTCTACTAACTAGCCGACCTAGATTAATATATAATATATTAATCCCTTTTAACCCTAAAGAAGAGTCTTTCTCTAGGGTTTCTCTTTTTCTAACTTTATACTATCCTCCTAGATTAATAAAACCTCGTCCGCTTTTATATTTATTAAATATTTCTTTATATAGTAACCTTTCTAACCATAAAAGAAGTAAACTCCTTAATTACTAAAGGCCTATCTTTAGGGGTCGCTGTATATAGGCTAAGTATACGCTAGGCCCGTAGTAGGACTGGCCGTATAGCTAGCTGCTAAATTAACGGCGGGCTATATAGCTAGTGCTATAGGAGTTACTAATTATATTAGGGCACTACGGGCCGTTCTTATAGTAGTCTAGGTTGGAGAGTTTTAAGCTTTATACTATTTAGCTTATACCTTAATTTAATAAAGGCCTTAGTTAATGGCTAAGCACTAGTCTATAAGTTCCTTTAGCGTCTATATAGTAGTAAAAACTAGTATTACGGCTTACTGCAGGTCTAGGGTAAGCTTATTAAATAGGCCTAGCATTAAATCTTCCTAAGGAATTTAAGCTTAGCTAGCTAGGTGTAGAAAGCGGGTCTAAAAGGCTAAAAAGGTCTCCATCGTTTTTATATTTAGGCTTTTATAATTAAGGCGGGCGTTTTATACCTTAAAGGGGTCCTTATAGATAGAAGATAAGTAGTTAATTATCTCTTCTCTAAAGAGGAAGGGATTTACTAAGTCCTATACATATCGCAGACGTAGGTACGTCTATATCTCTCTACTAGTGCGGCTAAAGATATATGCTATTTTAGCTCTAGTAGTTAGGAAGTAGTCTATATTAACTTTAAGCTTATTCTATAGTTAAAGCTTCTAATTATTAAATATAGGATTAGTTTTATTAGTAAGTAATAGGGGGTCCGTAACCTTTGCGGACTATAATAATACTAATACTATACGTTAGGCTAGAGCCTTAAGGACTATAGTAAGTCTCTAGGTATCTAATAACTACTTACTAGGTATAGGGGGTTCTCTAGCTTTAAGCAGTTCTTAAAGTTGTTTAATTTTAGTATTAGCTGCTATAAGCTCTACTTAGGAGTTTAAGTTAGTTGTAACGGAACCTTGTAGCAAGAACTACGGTGGGTCCTGTTATTGGGCTAGGTATATAGGAAATGCAAGTATAAAAGTCGACAATGTAATAATAACTGGTGGAGTGGTTACCTAACAGATTAACTCTAATTATATTCTAAGAATTACTATAAGGAAGGAACTATCTAGGTAGGGATTAAGGGTCCTTAAATATACAACCATACTCCTATAAAATCCTTCTTATATATAATATACGTCTTATATATAAGGTACATAAATTCCTCTTATTCCTCTTATTTAATATATAGCACATTATATAACCTTGGTTACTATTCCTTATTATATAGTTCTATTAGCTCCATCCTAGACCATACTTAAATTAACTAACTAGCTTCTTATAACTCTTCCCTAAGTAGTTATAATATTATACTTAAAGTATCCGTAACACTATCTCCCTCCTCTTTATCTTTATCCTTAAAGATTCCTAATATCTTTAAGTTATTTACTAGAGGTATAATATCTATCTAATTAATTTAGTTAATATTATTGCTCATTATACCTAAAGTAATTTCTTCTTTATACGCCCAACGTCGTGCTTGCACTATTGCTGCGATATTATCTCTTAGTAAGATTATACCATCTTTATATTCTTATTGTTTAAAAAAGGGGCTAGTTTATATTATGTTAGCGAACCTATCTTCGCAACAACTATCCTCTTACTTAGAGTGCACTAAAGCGAATATTCATTTATCCTATAACGTTCGCTCTACCTTTAATGCTAAATATACGCGACCTATTACTCTTAATAGTCGTCTAGTTTCCTAATTAATTTATCTTAGGGTTTTATATTTAATCTGCTACTACGCGGCTAGATAATAAACTATCTATTACTCTAGTAGAGTTAGAATGTTCCTATAACGCGGAACAGAAGGCCCTAAATACTTGTATCACGGCGTTTACTTATTTGCTTTATCTTAAGAAGGTTTATAAGAAGGTCTGTTTTAAGGAGCAGAAACTTATAGAATAGGGTTTATAGAAACTTAGTAATAAAAGAACAAATTCTCTTCTAATAGAGAAGGAAATAGATCTAAGTAGTTCAGCAACTACTCTTCTTGGGTCCCCCTTAGGTGACTTATTCTTTAGTAATCCTTCTTTATTAATACTACCTGACCTAATTTCTTCCAATACTCCTATACCTTTCTTATAGCGTTCTTTAAATTCTCTAGTAGCTTCTAGATAGTTTTATTATAGCCTATCTACTTAACCTTATACTATATTTCGTCATTAATATCCTTATAGCTAACAATCTTTAAAACTTACTATTTGTCTTCTTCTTGTCCTCTATATATATCTATTTTATAAACTAGTGGCTTAATATTCCCGTATACTAGCTTTAGCATTACGATGTACTATATAGGGTAGATCTTTATTTTAGCTAGTAGGTTTAACTTAAATATAACTAGTGAAATTTTTTTTATAATTTTAAAAGGTCCTAGTCTAACGTAGTCTAATTTCTTACTTAGTTATTAACTCTTGAAATTTTTATATAGTAGCTATACTTTATCTCCCTCCTTAAGATCTAGTCCCTTAGATCTCTTAGCATTATAGTACCTTTTTATTCTTTCTTATACCTTCTTTACTAATTCTATAAGGTCTATATAAAAATTTATTAATATCTTTATTCTTTCTTTAGCTGTACTACTTGTTTTCTTTACTTACCGTAGTAATAATAATATTCTTAGCTTATATCTATAATTTACCTTAAATAGTAATATGCCTATCCCTTCTTAAGGTATTGCATTATATATAAACTATATAACTAATAATAGCGATACCTAATTATTCTATACATGATTAATATAGTGCCTTAGATACTGCTTTAATATCTAATTTAATCTTTCTGTTTAACCGTCTGTCTGCGGATAATATATAGTAGAAGTTACTACTTTAACTCCTTATTCCGCTAAGAATACCTCCTAAAATGCTACTATAAATCTTAAATCTCTGTCCGATATAATTTTACTTAATGCTCTATATTTTACAAACACTTCTTTAATATAGATTCTAGCAATATCTTCCACTAAGATTTCTTCCGTGTATGCTATAAAGTATCCCTACTTCGTAAGCTTATCTACTATTACTAAAATCGCGTTATAATCTTGTCCGGTAATAGGGTCTCTTAACTTTAATAACTTAATAAT
>Ga0307515_10016525_pt1 | contig 13501 bp, 4 predicted proteins | sample 17_EM_MG_FD_194513 | JGI IMG/M metagenome (GOLD analysis project Ga0307515, IMG submission 194513) | Populus trichocarpa ectomycorrhiza microbial communities from riparian zone in the Pacific Northwest, United States - 17_EM | ecosystem: Host-associated > Plants > Roots > Unclassified | place...
TAGTTAACTAAATAGGTCCTATTTTAAGATTAATAATCCCTCCTCTATAGGTTATTAGATCTCCTAAAATTATTATTAATAGGTAAGAGTACTCCTTTTTCCTGTATAGTAAACCTATTCTTTTAACTGCTATTAGCAAGATATAGTTTCTTATTACTCCACTATCTATTAATGCCTTAAACTATTAATCTTACTACTTAACTTATAAATTTAGGTATTGTCCTTAAATTCCTTTAAGGGTTTAAGGCTTTACTACTAGCTTTCTCTAGTCCTATAGGCCTCTACTTTTCCTAACTATTAGCTACTTAATTCTATTTATACTTAGTCTAACTTAAGCCAATACTTAGTTCGATTTTTATCTTTAATATACTATAAACACGTATTTTCTAGGTATTTCTACTACTATCGTCTATCTAGGCATTCTTCCGTAAGGAATCTTCCTAGCTAAAGTATTAAGTCGCCTAACTCCTAAACTTCTACTAGATGCTAACTATATATATACTTAGCATTTCTATAATTTTATTCTTCTGCTAACTAATATATTCTTATAGGGTACTTCTAATTCTTTTCTTTTAGATTCTTATATATATTATATATATCGTCTATATATATAATCTATAATAGCGTATAGTATACTTAGTGTCTTAGGTTAACTCTTAGCTCGTCTTTATTCTTAAGTTTAAACCTCTATCATGTTAATCTAAACGTTACAACTTTATTTATAGGTACTAAGATACGTCTCTTACTTCTCTAGTCCTCTAAACACTCCTCTAGATCTTTTAATATTATAATTAAGGCTCCTTTAATGTGATTTATAGCCTTTTCTATAATTAGGTGGTCTTAGATAACTTTCTCGTCCAACTATATATAGAAATCTTCCTACTTATCGTTATGCCTCTGCCTATACTACTTTTAGTACAGCTACTAGAGTATATACAGCTTATCCGTAAAGAAGTATCTTCTTATTACTATATTATAATAGTCTTTTATATATCGTTCTTTAAACCTAGTTAGAATCCCTAGATCCTCTTTATTTTCTAGTTTAGTAAACTACTTAGCTCTTAGTATACCTACTCTTAGCCTATTAGTAATTCTTTATATAGGTGCTCTGTCCCTTATACATCCTAATATACTAAATCTCTTATCTAGTTTCTGTTCTTACTATACAATAATTCTTGCTCTAAATTCCTCTATAGTTTCTTTTAGTTTACGCCTTATGCTTAAATCCTTAAAGTTGTCTTACTTTTTAATCTTAGTATTAACTTTTTAATCTTTAGGCCGAATACTATATTCTTTTAGTAAGTCCTCTAGGTCTATATATCTATCTCCTAATCTAGTTACTATTTAAATTATAAATTCTCTAATCTATAAAGAAGCTCCTTACCTCTTACTTATAGGTATTCTAATTTATACTCCAAATTCTTAATTCTTTAGATTCTTTAATTCTAAGCTTGCTTCTAACTTAAGCTTAGCTTCTACCTTAGTCTAACTAGGCTTACTTAGTATTCTTATCTTATCTTAAGAGTCTTAAATCTCACTTATCTTGTCTTAAAAATCTTATGCCTATAGGAAACTCTATCCTAAGCTTATTTGTATATCTTTAAACTAAGCTACTACTCTACTCTATTAGTTTTTGTCTATTACGGGTCCTTAAGCTTACCTTATTTTATTTTAAAAATCTTAGTTATCTCTTATCTCTTCTTAAGAATCTTAAGCCTTTAGCCTTTTACCTTTATTAAGTGCCAAAGTGGTTTACTATTCTACTTCTCTTACATTTTATAAAGCAATAGATATTATATCTAGTGGGGTCTTAATCCCTACTAATATTCCCTATTTTATAGTGGAATTATCCTCTACTTCTAGTATAATATCTTAGAGGTCTATATACTCCTAGTAAGCTACTTTTATTACCTCGTTATTATAAAATGTTTCGCCTATATTAAATTTATTATCTTTATTATCTAGTCTATAAACTAGTTCATTAGTTCCTCTATACTCTATAGATTTTAGCTCCTATAGCCAATAGCTTATACTATACTTAGCGTCTTTATAAATTTAGTATGCCTTATTATAATAAAACGTAAAACTTTTAATTAAACATTCTTTTATTCCGCGTAGTATACTATTATCCCTCTATATATATATATCTTCTACTATTAGTCTAGTTCCCTTTATTATATAGTAACTCTAACTATCTTTATAATCCCTCGCGAAATAACCCTATTTCCTATAATTTATATAAGCTCTATCTTTAAACCATTAACTTTACTATAGAGTCCGCCTAAACGTCTTCTACTACTAAAATCCCTAGTTTAGCCTCTGCTCCTTAGTCCTATAATTACTAGATCTTTAACCTTTAAATTTCTATAGTTTTTTACTCCATCTCTTATAGGCTTCTTTAGTACTACTTAGGTCCATTAGCTCTACGCCATACTATAGTTTCTAACTTAGCTTTAGTTATTACGTACTCTACGTCTTATATAACTATAAAACTCTATCCTAACCTTTCTTAGCCTGTTCCCTTTAGTAGATCCAATTATTAATCTTAATTACTTAATCTATTAGTTCCCTTAGGGTATCCGCATCTTCTATTAGGATAATTACGTCCTAAACTTTAGCCTTAAGTCCCTACTTATACTATACTATAAGCGCCCTATTATTCTACTTTACTTATATTGCTAACGTCTGGAACTATATTATATACTTAATTGCTAAAGTTTATTACATAATATCTTAGAGTTTTTTTTCCGCTATAGTTATTAATTCCGGGTCTCTAAATATTTATATAAGTTACTCTATAAATCCTTTCTAGCTTAAGAACATAAATTATATATCTTAGTTAGTGGTTATTATTCTATTCGTTTATATCTCCATAAAATAAGGTTTAAACTACTTTAGTACTTTTTCTAATAGGAATAGTCCCGTATAGGCTATTTAATCTATAGGTATTAGTAGCTTTACCCCTTTCTATAAAACTTTAAAGTATATTTATATAAGAAATCCTTTAAGCTTTAATCTTTCTCCTAAAAATCTCTTAATAGATAGTAACTTAACCTTTACTACTCTAATCCCATTAACCCTTTTTTCTAACGCTGTATTATTAGCTATTAACTAGTTAATTACCTTTTATAGTTATCTAACCGTTACAGGTTACTATAAGTTAGTATTTACTATACTAGTATCTACTAACCTTAAAGTAGTTGCCGCCGTTAATGGCGTTGTAGTGGCTGCTTTTAGTGGCATATTATTTAACTTTTTATATTAATACTATAACTAGGTAGTAATTATATAACGGAACCTTATAGCAGGAACTACAATAGGCTTATTATTAGGCTAGGTATATAGGAAATACAAGTATAAAAGTTAATAACATAATAATAACTAGTAGAGTAGTTGCCTAACAGATTAACTCTAATTATATTCTAAGAATTACTATAAGGAAGGAACTATCTAGGTAGGAACTAAAGGTCCTTAAATACACAATTATACTCCTATAAAATCCTTCTTATATATAATATACGTATTATACGTATTATATATAGCCGTACTATCCGTACCTTATATATACTGCGTATAATATTATATAACCTTAGTTACTATTCTTCGTCACATAGTTCCACTAGCTCTATTCTGGACTATACTTAAATTAACTAACTAGCTTCTTCCGACTCTCCCTTAAGTAGTCGTAATATTGTATTTAAAGCGTCCGTAATATATACCATATTAGATCTTAGCAAATCCTATTTAGAAACGGCATTAAAGATATAACGCCTACTAATTTAACCGTCCTAAGATTAAGCTTTTAGAGTTAATTAGTAAGCTTTTTTAGTTTAGGGTTTGTTTTCTAAGTCGCTTAACAGGTATTTACCAACTTGCTTAGCTAAGAGACTATAGGTAGTTAAAGGGCAGTATCTCTTTAGTTTATTATAGCTAGTTGCTAATTATGGAATTATCTAACTAGCTAATAAAGACCTTATTCCTTAGGATTCATAATTAATAACTAATTAGCGCCTTTATACAAATTAAGCCTGTCTTCTACAGCTCTCCTTAGCAGGTAAAAGTTAAAAGACTCTCGCCTATCGGGGTTAGCTCCTGTTTTAGTTATTATATATCTTTAGTATTTAAATGGGAGTCCTCTTACGAACCAGTACCCTCGTTCGCGGTTTTCCAAATTACTAGCCTTAGTAACCTTTTAGGAGATTAACGTGAACTGCCTATAGTATTCGCGTATACTGCTAGGTGGATTATTCCTACACTGCAGTATATAAGCTTCTAAGAATTCTACTATTTTAACTTGTTAAAAGTAGTTACTTCCTTAGTAGTCTGTCCTAAGCTTTCCTATAAGTTCTATCTAGTTACTAATAGCAAACTTAGGCAGACTTTAGATCTATATCCCTATCTAATAGTCGCAATACTCCAGAAGTCCTTAATACTTCTTATTATCCGTAATACAGTGCCGAATATATAGCCGCTTATACTATTCAATAAATTGCAATATATTTTATCCTATAAAGTAAGGGATTCTAGGGGTTCCCGAAACTAGTATAGGCTAAGCTATAACATATACCTTATCTCGTTCTATTAGTAGTTTAGTAGAAGATAGCGGACCTATAGTCTCTCTAGGGATAGGTAGGTAGACCTTATAACCCTTATCCTTTATCTATTAAGGGTTATCGGTCCCTAACGTTATAGAAGTTAGAGTTAGTATCGCATACCCTAGTTTAGGAGAGCTTCGCGGTTTAATAAGCTGCTTACTTTCCTCTCCCTTTTTAGTACCCTTACCGTCGTTATAGAATGGGCCTAACATTTCTAACAATCCCTTTACTAGTACTGTTGCTATTATTATAAATTTAAAGGTAGCTCTAATAAATGTAAGAATAATAGTATAGACCGTTGCAAATATAGTAAACAAAATATAAAAGACTTTTCTCTACCGTTTCTAGTGTACTATAGTCCTTCCTTTTATCCTTCGTCTTACTATACTACGTACTCGCCTTCTCGTCGCTACTTACCGACCACTATTCCCGCATAGAGAGCTCGGTAAGTGTCGTCGGTTCATTCTTTATAGCGGTGGCTGCGCACAGGTCGCTTATATGCCCGTACTTCTTTATCTTAGTCGTTCTATCGCAGTTCCAGATCATTCCTATACGTCTCCTGTATATAGAGCACCAGACTTCCAATCTAAAGAGCTTGCCGTTGTCCTTACGTAAAATGCCATAAAATATATGGGAGGGTACGACCTCTCTAAGATAAGAAAGTCTCAGTGCTGTCTGTCAGTCGGTTAGTTAGTTAGTTAGTTAGTTACTATTAGTTAGAATTAAGCAGTAAAAAGAGAAAGAAAAGAGTGTCTTAAAGGAAAATTGTGTGTCTATTGGTGTCGCCCAAGTTATTAAAGACTTTAAGGGCTCTAGACCGATCTATATAACTTATAAAAGGTCTAGGCTCTCCCAAAGCTACGCCTAATCTAGATGTTAAATCTAGGGGGCCAAATCACACCACTATAGTAGCTTAGGTTTAATTATTATGGCTTTTATTATTACTACTCTAGTAGGGGTTCCCGTTAGGTAAGGCTGCTTAATATTAATTCTCTATTAAGTATTAAGTTGGTAAGGTTACCAGGGGCGTAAAAACTTAGGTGGCGTTATATACAGTAAAGAGGTATCTAGCGTTATTATAAATGTGCTTATTAAGCTAAGATTATAGGTATTTAATTATGCCCTCTTTTTTAGTAACCGTAGCAATAAGTATAATCTTAGCCTTCTTTAACTATTAGATGTCGCGTTTAGATATATAGAGGTTGTTTTTAGTCTTTTAACGCGTGTTATTAGCAAGCGCCTTATAAGCTTATAGGTCTTAAATAATATCGCAATCTTAGGCAGTACGCATCTCAGCTTATATAAGCTTTAGGTAGTAGTTCTATAGAAGGCGGTAGTATTTATTAGGTTCTTATACTACTCTTTTTATAAACGTCTTAGCGTCTTATATTTTAATCTTAATAGGTAGTAACCCTTCCGCTTACTTGTCTATAGTTATATAGTTAATAAAGGATAAGATATTATTGGTGTCTACCTTATTAAGGTTATTGTAGTCTTTTGGGCTACTAGGCTTCCCTTTAGGGGTTAAGGCTAGGGCTAATAAATTGAATTCTCCTAGGATTAATTGGCGGCGTAGGTTAAGTGTAGGTATTAGGTTGTTCTTTAGGTTCGATATAATAGCTAGTAAGAAATATTGTCTTACTATTATGGGTTCTTTAAAAGTCTAAAGTAAGGTAATTTATAGACATGCTACTTTTAGTAGCGCCTGCAGTATTATAGAGACGTAGAATTAGTTATAGGCTAAGCGTTAGTAATAAAAAAGGCGCAACGTAATATTATGGGACGGGGGCAATAGCTACAAGACGTATGTATTCGAGGAGTCTACAAGACGTTGCGCGATCGATCGTAAGGGTCGAGGGCGTAAGGAGGTGATATACCTACGCGTAGCTAACATAAGCTGTACGCGAGGTGTACACAAGAGCACGGGGCTCTCCTATGGAGGCCCCTGCGGTAGGGTTCCGTAACACATCTTTATTATCTTTAATAAGCTTCTTTACAAGGTCATTTTTCTACTCTTAAGACTCCGGCTCCCATATAATATAAGGCCGAGGAATAGATGGATCTGAGCATATTGCACCCCAAAAAGAATAGGTAAATTGTACGGGAGGATCGTGCGTAGCATACTCGTTGGCATTCGCTCCCATAGGCCTAGAGACTCTAGCCTTACCCCCTCCTAAATGGCTAGAACTAAAGTGCTTAGGACTCTCATTAGAACAGATAAATATAACCTTTCCTTAGGTCCTCTTAATGGTGTTTTAAATCCAGGTACAATAATTAAATCTTATTTATTTCTGAGAGGCATTAAGAGGTAGCTTCTTAGGCCTAATTCCTCGTACAATTGGCACCTGGCAGAGTAGATCTCAATAGTTATAAGCAACGCGTTTAATCAGCGCTCTGCTTACTGTTAAGCCTACGGTATATGGTGCTGGTGCAGCAGCTTCCTCAAACTTATAGTCGTCCCATTGGAGTATATCATGGCGGATTTCCTTAGACAATTTACTCCTATTCTTAATCTTTAGTTTCCTTCCTCTCGTCTCCTTTTTAGGGGCAAGAGAGGCCAGCATATCATAGAAATCCTCATTGCCAGCGTCGTCCATAGCCCGGTAATAGATGCAATGCGCTATAGACTCTAGGACGCCAGTTTTTAACTCAAGATCGCTAAATTAGAGCCCAAAAAAAAGGCGCAGGGCAATAAGAGCCCCCTTCATTTGTATGGGCACATTAATAGCCCCCTTTGGGCGCCCTCCGTGGTGGTAATGTGGCATATTAAGTGAGTGTTTACATATATTTAGGCGGACGCGTCAAAAGATAGGTTAAGGGCTACACCGCCTTGTGATGCGGCAGCTCTGATTAGCTGCGCACGGTTGTGGCAGAAAACTAGAATCGATTGGAAATTGATTGAAAATCGAGCCGCATCCTTTGTAACTTTGTATGGGTTTACCTAACAAATTTGAAATACGCACGTATCGCTTAGGGGCCAGAGTCATCTACCGAGGCATCTATACCCTATTTTTACTACCTTAACTTCAAAATCGTCAATATTCAATAACTTTCAGTATTGAACATATCGTATTGATATTGCATATTGAGCGTCAATATTCAATATTCAATAATCGTTAATCAATACTAAATATGGATAAAAGCACTGCAAAGAAAGCACACAGGCTCCTGAGATATAGCCAAGGTATCAGGCAATGAACAATCAGGACGACGTTTCGCCTGTGGATGAGAAAGACTCAACCAAATCCCTCTTCGGAGCGGGATTCTATTCGAGCGAAGATTCCCGCCCCAGTGGTATGAACTCCTTTGGTACCCTTTCGCCGAGTCCTGGCCGTAAATTGCCAACGCAGACAAATACGCTCCGTCCGCAAGGAGAGAGGTCCAACCATATTCCCGGGGGCTTCCCGGCAACACCGGGTTCTACCAGTCCCGCAAGGCTAGAGTCAGACTCTACTAGCATGTATAAAAAGGATGAAATATCGACAAATGAACTTGACTTGAATGCCATCCAGGAACTTGACGAAAGTGGACGATATAGTAGACTAAGTGGACAAATTGGTCCTTCAACTCCTGCCCCTAGTATTAACACAACAGAAACAGCCACGCTCCCGCTTGGGCTTGTCAATCGAACTTCCAATTCATGTGCCGAACTTCAATCACCGGACCCATTGGCTCGACCAACACATCTAATTCCACGGCGACGAGTGGTTACTCAAAGACCGGGTTCAACGGCAGGAGCAGAGCCTTCGCACACGGCAAAACCACCAGGGCGTCCAGCTCCCCCGATCCCATCGGCCAATGAAACATCTGGAGCTAACGGGTTCAATAGCCTAGCAGCATCGACAGTGAAACAAAGTCGGGCATCAACTTCGAGCAACACATCCACTGGGGAACGTAGTCCAGACATTTGGATGCTAACTAACGGGGTATACGAATATTACAACAGGGGTAAACTTATAAAACGACGGGAGGAGGTCCCGTACGACTGCTGGGTCTATTTCAACGAAGGTTGGGAGGGTCAAGACGGCAAGGCCTGGAGAAGGTGGAATTCGGAGAGGCGATGTTTCGAACACTATGCCGATAGTGAGATTCTGCGATTATCACCCTAAGAATAAAAGATTATGAGGTGACAACTAGAACCAAAACTCAGACCTACAGAGGATAAATTATCCTATCCGAGGATAGTCCGGATATCGGATAATATCTAGATAATATCTAGATATCTATAAAATTTTAACTACAAAACTAAACCCTTATCCCCTATTGTACGACGCTATACAAAGGCGGGCGGCATTGAAAATGGTCCATTTTCATTTGTTGCCGAAGCAAGGAATTTTCTTAGCAAACCCCACCAAAAACTCCTCTCTTTAGCAATAATAAAAAATGCATTTCTTACCCCAATGGCTCCGCAAACCAGTAATCTTAATCATGCTATCTTTTTAACTTATTTGCAGTACGTAGGTATAGCTAAAGCTGCGCGTAAGTCTAGAATCCATCAAAAAACAGCTATAAATATTAAGAATCGGGCCGTAAAGATCGAAATTTAACTTACAGACGCTGGCCTCCTACTACTAATAATTTAAGAACTTGTTTTAAGGAAAGAAGGGAGTAAAGTAAAGCTAAAGATTAGTGCTAAAGAGGTAATAGGCTTATTAGGGGCTTGTATGCTTAATAAGAAGTAAAGAAAGAAGTTATAATATGTTATTGCTTATAAAGAAGGCTTTTTTAACCTCTACCGCCGTATGATTAAATAGAAACTCCGTAAGCGAGGTTTACGACGCTATAAAGCTACTAAAAGGTTTAGTTTAACTGACATTTAACGGGTATAAAGATACGGGGTTACTTTATCTTAATAAAAAAACTAGGGAATAAAAGAGTAGAGGAAGGTTATATTCTTAAACAAAGCATTAATTATTATCTCTACCGCTTACAGTACTTAAACCCTCTTTTAATTTTTAGATAAGCGACATTATAATAATTATATTAATCGCCGGTATAATAACTACTTAAAGGTAATATTTTGGGGGTGTTTTATATATAATTATAAAGGTTCTTATTATATCTACTACCCTAAAACCAAGTTCCAAAAAGTAGAGAATTAGAATATTATTAAGGCTTTTTAATAATGGCGAAATTAAGGTAGAATATTAAATTACTTTTAACTTATAAGAATAAGAAAGAAAAGAGAAGTAGAATGTTACGGCGCTAGTAAAAAACAGTGGATTGTGGTGGTGGATTGTGGCGGACAATCGTAGACAGTTTCTTACTGTTTTAGATAGTCGCAGTCACGTGACTAGATGATCGCATAAAACCTCGAGCGGCGCTACCCTTCTTCCCTTTTCCTTTCTCTAGCTTTAGATCCTCGTTTATAGACAATCCAATCGTATAGGCTTGCGCGACCCTTTTGCCGTGCTCGTGTCTTGATTAACTAAGTCGCTAATATAGAATATAAAGGGATAGAGGTGGCTAACGAAAAGAGCTTTATAGGAAGTCTATTAGAAAAATAATTAGTTTAAAAATGGCCCCTCTTAAAAAGGTATTAATAATACTTAATATATTTATAAGGTAATTAAACCGCTCTTAATTCCATTTTAAAAAAATATCTCTTTATAGATATATAAACCTAACGAGTTTAAGTGCGATATTATTCCCTTCTCCTTTTAGCAAGATAACGCTCCTTTATATACCTTAAAATAAACAAAAGAGCGGCTTAAAAAGGAAGGAATACTAATATATAAGCATATAGGCAATTCCTCTAATATAAACACTATAGAATCGACTTTAATACTAATGAAAATAGCAATTATAAAGGACTAGGAGGCGCCGTTAAATATAGAGTAGATAGATAAAGTATAGAGGAATTAATAAGAGTTAATACTATAAGATAAAATACGTGCTATAGTTGCTAGAATGGCTGTAATTAATACTCTTATAATTAATTGCGAAGGAGGAAATAATTTTTATAGTTAATGTAAAAAGAATAAGTTATATTAAGTATACTTTAGATATAATACAAATTTTAATAGAGGGAGGGGTACCCTACTTTAAATTTCGCTTAAAAATAGACCATTTTTAATGCCGCGCGCCTTTGTAAATATAGTTAGTACTAGTAAAATTCACCCTAAAAACTTTAACGATAATAATTCCTTTAAAGTTAATATACTTTCTACCCTTTAAGTAGCGTTAAGATTAAAGCTAATACTGATTTAATTCTAACTACTTATATAACACAGATCTTAAGATAAGTCTTCTTAATTTATAAATATACTTATATAGCAATAAAGGAAAAAAAGACTTATATAAAGAAACGCTACTTTTATAAATACCATCTTCCTTAAAACCTAAAAGGATATTATTTCTTAACCGTTAGATTATAAGGCTATCTTTTAAAAAAAAATATTAAATAGAATCTAGTAGAGAATTAGAAGCGTATAATAGTAAAAGATTAAGGGGAGAGATATCTTTTAGAACTATATTAAAAGCTTTTAGTAAAAGAAGAAGTTTAAGGTCTTAAGGGTAAGGTTCTAAAGTATATAGTATATTAAAATACTATAAAGTAAGCACTTCTAGATCTAATTATTATATAATAGCTAGAGTTATATACTTTTATAAAAATATTAAATTAAAAAGCACCCTTAATTATCCCTATATACTACTTAATAATTACAGCCTAAATTCTTAAATACTTTATTAAGAGTTAAGATATTATATAAAAAGTACTTTAATCTATAAAAATTAATATTTACCTTGCTATAGATATCTAGACCTCTCTAAATTATTACCTTTTTCTTAAAATTTATGCTAGCTTTATTAATATCTAGGATAAATACTAAAACCCTTTAATTACCCTTTATATAGTATCTAGTTAAAGTAGTATAGATTAATAGGAGGCGCTTTATCCTGTTTTTATTAACTATAGCATTAAAATAAATATTAGAGCTCTTATTGGCGATAATACTAGATTAAATAATATTCTTTATTATATAATTGGCTAATAGCTTAGCCTTAAGTATAAAATTAACTGGATCGTAATATATTAAAGAATTTGTTATTAGGGGCACGTTATTAATCTTATTATTTAAGCCTTTTTATTTAGTTTAAAAAAGGATAAAAAACACGAAGAAAAAGAGGAGAAAGAAGATGATATTATATAATAAGTACTACCACTAGTTTAAAAAAAATGAAAGATAAAGAATTAGAGCTAGTATTAGACAAAAAATATAAAAGATATTAAAATATTTAAAATATTATAGGGCTAATAGGAAAGCTTTATAACTATATTATTTATAACTATAACTTAGCTAACTATATAATATAGTTTATTAAATATACTAGTAAAATAGTTCCTTTTAATAATTATATAAGATAGAATAGCTAGTTTCTTATACTATATAATAATAATAATAATTTATTGCTTAACGTCTAATTTAGATCCCTATTAGGCCCATACGGACTACTCCTTATTTATATATAGGAAGAAAACTCCGTAATCTATCTCCCCGCCTTTTAGGACTTGCCTACTTAGCGCCTATAAGTTACCTATAGTGCTCTACTACCTTACTTTTTAACCTCCTTAGGAATCACTACTGCCGTAATAAGCCTACGGATGCGCTAGTATTATAAACTTTACTCTACCACTATAGAGACATTAGGGGGCGCCTAATACTCGCCCCTTTACCTTTTATTACTATTTTCTTTATAACCCAGAATTAGTCTAGTATATTTAAGCCAATAAGCCACTAGATAACCGCCTTAAGACCTTTTTATATTAAGAGCAGTGTGTTATAGTTCTTTATACTAGCTACTAAGAGTATTACTTCTTAGTTAGTATATAAGGGGCATAACAGTATTACGTATTTTAGTGTCTATTTTGGCCAGTGTAACGGCGCTATCGCACGTTACCTGCTAAATTCTGCCACATTCTACCGACCTGCGATTAGCCCGCCCAAAGCTAGCGCCTTGGCGGCTCACCCTATATATTTGTTTACATCGGTCCTAGCGACCCCTTTTCCTTCTCTTTAGCTTAGTATCTTCGTAATACAGCATTCTACAAGCTTTGGTTTAGAGGCATTTGTACGAGCCATAACATTATACTAAGCTCTCCCTACCTTGCCTGGGAAGGCCTTAATAATATCCCACCCTAAAGAAACTTCGTCTGCAACGACGCATTAACGTGCTATACTTAGATACTAAAACAACTCTACATTGCCTGGGAAGGCCTGGATAATATTCTACCTTATAAGCTAGACAGGACTAAACCTATACCCCCGGAATTAAAACTAAAGCGTATAATACTAACGAACCTTAGGAAGCTAATAATAGCACCTAAAGCAAGCTTATTTAAGAGAGCTGCCTCTACCTAAGAGGAACCTAAGATTTAATTAGGATCAGAAATCGAAGATAATAATAACGTCGTAGACGTACGCAAGTAGATTCGCGCCCTTGTAGCCAGCTAGGAAGCTAATTGTCTTAAAGCGAGAAATATATAAGAGACCCTATAAAAGATCCTAGAAAGCCTTACGGCCCTATAAAATAGCCCAGCTTCTCCTTCTTAAAGCCCTAGCTAACTTATTTACTCCACTAAATGTAATATACTAGGGAGTATGGATATAATAACGAAGTAATTAAAGTCCGTTAAGCTCCCTAACCCCCTACCACTGTTTAATAGGATAGACCCTACCTTTAAGAATTAGAGGATCTAAGTATAAGGAAAGCTCCGCATTAACTATAACTATTTCCTTTCTAAAGAAGCTAAAATACTCTACCTCTTTAGTCGAACCACTGGGGACGCCTAACGGCACCTTTAAGCCAAGTTTAAGGACGACTCCCCTATCCGATTTATATCCGTTAATAAGATAATACGGCACCTAGCGGCTATTTACGTTAACCCAAACAAAGTACGGGAT
>Ga0307515_10016526_pt1 | contig 13500 bp, 3 predicted proteins | sample 17_EM_MG_FD_194513 | JGI IMG/M metagenome (GOLD analysis project Ga0307515, IMG submission 194513) | Populus trichocarpa ectomycorrhiza microbial communities from riparian zone in the Pacific Northwest, United States - 17_EM | ecosystem: Host-associated > Plants > Roots > Unclassified | place...
GTACCCGACGGGTTGACCCGGCAAGACCCGATCAAAAAACCCGGTTACGATCCGTTCACTTTTTTTTACTAAAACAACATCGTTTTGATTTTTTTTAAAAAAAAAAATTGACCTGGGAGATTCGGTGACCTGGTCAAAACACGGGATCCGGATCTTGGATTGGGCCGACCACCGAACCTGGTCTGAAAACTATGATCAAGAATCTTAATTAGTAATGATAAAAAATCAAAATATTTCTAAATATCAAAGTACAAATATAGTAGAAAAAGATTTTAAGGCTATTTTGTCTTGAAAAATAAATAGTTTTTCATTTTAAAAACCATATCTTCCTATATTTCTTGAAATAAAATTTAATCGACATGTCAGTGAAATTACTTAAAATTCTCTTAAATTAAATAATGAAATATAAAATTATTTATCCAAATTTTAAAATACAACAAAAAAAATCAAGAGATAAAACAGGCTCTGCACCTGTTCCTCAAGCATGATTAAGATACAAGAAACCTAATTCTTGAAAAGAAATTTAAGAATGTAAAGCTATTATATGTCATCATGATGTTTTTCCTTTTGTTTTTCTCCATCCATGAAACAATATACTAATAATTTAGACCATGGAAACAGAGCACACGCGCTTAGGTAGGAGGTGGCTCTGTTTTGATGTGAATTCCAGCTGGTAATATGCCATTGGCGGTGACAAGAATTTTGGACAAAAATGGGTGGGGCCTAGCTGTGACTGAACCCGAGAGAAATGGTCAAAAAAGAGTTTAATATTTCGCATTGACCTAAAGATTCCCTCGAGTCTGACTATGGTAAGCGAAGTTAGCATAAACAAGTTTATTCGCCTTCGCTACGTAGAGGGATGATAAAAAAAAAATGTATTTTTCTTTTAGATTTTTAATAATTATTTATAATTATTTTAAAATTTCATTCCGTAAATTAATTTTAAAATCTATTTACCTATCTAAGTTATTTAGACTAAACCAATTAATTTGATAGATTTAAAAATAATTTAAAAAATTAGTAAAATATATGATTTAACTTTAAAAAATTTTAAAATAATATTTTTTTAATATTAAAACGATGATGACATATTAAATTAACTTGAATTTCACAGCTTAATTTGTCAAACTCACTCTTCGTATCATGAAATTTATTGAGTTTAGTAATTATATTTTTTAAAAAATTATTTTTTACTTAATTATACAATAACAAAAATAAACAATCATGAAATTAAGTACAAACAAAAAATTAAAATGCTTGTTTAAGATTATGATAATCTTATTAAAAATAAACTGAAAAAATATAAAGATAAATTTAAAATCAATTAAATATATAAAAATAAAATTTAAAAATCAATAAAAAATTGAATATATGATTAAATTAAATAAAAAAAAAAGCAAAGAGAAAAAGAAAAGCAAAGGAAAAAAAAACACCTATGAGCGGTAAAGGAGGTGAATCATACCTTTAGAGTGTAGGATAATTTAATGGTCCCACTCATGATGAAGCATTCATGGGATTAAAATATCATCCCATGTTTATCTCTGATCATAAGTGGATGATTTCTAGGTCTGAGTCATAACCAATTTAGAGGTTGGCCTAATTTACATTAGGAGACCTTTTCTTCTTAATTAGTTAAAAAAAACTTATAAATCATCATTATTTGTTTTTAATCAAATCAAATAAATAAATAAATTTAGTACAAATTGAGAACATAATATTTTTTTGACCATGAAATTAAAAGGCAAAGCCCAATTATACCCTCATTTGCATATTGTAATTCCAATTTTGCCTCTTGCACGGGTCCCCATGGGGCATGGATTAATGTACCCATTAGATTAAGTCAACAAAGGTAAATGAAGAAATCATGTGTGTTTTGTCATGTACAAATTATTTAAGTACAGATCAGTCAGACCTTTGTGAGTGTTTAGGTCCCCACGCCTCCATCGATGTCGATCCACCGAGCAAGTTAGGCAAAATGTGCACTTGACCATTTAATCCCCCGAAAATGTAGAGAGAAAATTATTCTTGTTAGGATTATTGCAGGCTGTATTCAAGACTTTGGACAAATCACAGAGGACTCGGTCTTGTTACGACTCCATGCCCTCATTGGAAACTCAGGAACGAGGGACAGAAACTCGAGTTCAAGTCTTCGTTCGAAGAATTGGCAATATGAAACAACATGATTTTCTCAGAATAAATAAGAAGCTACAATTGATGTTTGTAAATCTAAATCAAACAAGTTCTCATCAATACATTAATTTACAACGGAGAGATTTGTTTAAAACAAAATAAAAAATACATTATATATATATATTCAAATGAGATATCCAGAACAGCTTGCATATACCTCGACTAATCCTTATAAATATTAAAATTAATAATCAGGTAAGTTTTCAGGAATCATCAATATTAGCGATAATAAAGAGCAACCCAAACTCTTACAACTGTGAACTACTAGATGATTAAAAAAGAAAATTACAAATTAAGATTATACAGTTATCCTTTTATAATTTATAATTTATGCTTGATATGTATTATTTTACATAGCAAAACAAAAATATGTTAAAGTCATAGTACAGACAAACTAGCTCTCCGACCAAATGATCTCGTTGTGGAACCAAAGACTCGGTAGCTCCACATTTTAATCAAGTCACAGTCTGAGGTTCGGTAAAGTAATATTGGTTAACAGTCAAAATCTGGAGGAAAAAGAAAGCTCGTCACAGTGAATTTCATGGAAGGCGATCAGAGAGAGACTCGAACCTGGTTATGCATGCGCACATTGAAGTGGATACGCATCTGCCAGTATCCAAAGCTACAGCAACGTGAGAAAAGTGAAGGAAAGAGGTGAATCCAATTCTCATTTTCGATGAGTTGAAAGAAAGCAAATGCTGTGCAGCACACACTGTTTTATGAAGTGAAAGGGGCCACAATTCTCTTTTTAAGTGCAGCACTTGTACAGACTCTCTCTCTCTCTCTGTTGTCTTGAGCTGCTGCTGCTGTGACGTTATGTCATGGAAGAGAAGAGACTCAATGCTGGATGCAGATGCACCCACTTGACACGTTTGCCAAGATTTGGGTTCCTTCATAAATTGACCTGCAGCAATAGTCTTGTGACTATAAATGCATCTCGTGGTATTTCAACTACAAACAGTGAAGGAATATGTTCTTCTTTAAGAGGGTGTTTTTTTTTTTTTTTAGTTTTGATTGTTTTTTAAATCAATTTTTATTTGTAAAAATATTAAAATAATATTTTTTTTATTTTTAAAATTTATTTTAATATTAGCATATCAAAACAATTAAAAAAATTAATTTAAAAAAAAAAATTAAATTTTAATAAAAAAAAACAAGTCGAAACTCATTTTTAAACACGCTATTAATATAAGTAGCTATCAGGGGTGGCAACTAAAATGTTACCAAGTCCTTGATCCTGAAAAAACTTTTCGCAGAAAGTTACAATTGCTTCTAGTAGTTCTGAATAACTCATCCCTTCTATTAATTACTGCAAAATGACCAAAGTTGCTGCAAATTCTTGCAGAGTTAGGGTGACATGTACAATTTTATGGTCCTATTACGAAGAAATACCCTGCTCTTTCTTTAGTCCTACTAAAAAAATTGAATAATATAATCATTTAGGTGGTAGTCCAGTAATAAGAACTTGAGACTAAGAAGTTTGTTTCCTCTGTGGTCTCAAGTTCGAGCCCTGAAGTTGCTCATATGATGGCCACTGGAGGCTTACATGGTCGTTAACTTCATGGCCCGTGGGATTAGTCGAGGTGCGCGCAAGCTGGCCCAAACACCCACGTTAAACAAAAAAAAATTGAATAATATATTTCATATTATCCATGCCACAAAAATTGTAGTAACCTTTATGTCCCATATTTTATTATATTCTATTGTTTCAATGAACTTCAATTAAAATCAGTAATTTTAACTCTTACTTGATATAAAAAATCAGAATATACAAGTATTTTTTAGTTAAAAAAATGTTCAAACTCGATGTCCAAGAACATTAATTCTAATTAAACTAAGATGAGGGATGAAATTTATATTCCTTCACAAAACACTAGATTGAACCTCATGTGTTTCCAAGGTCCAACAAGACAATACCAAAGACTAATCGTGTGCCCTTCAAATTGACCTTATGTTTTCTCTCGACACGCGAGCCTTGACCTCACATCTCCCTTGATGGACTAGCTAAGATAGAGCTTATTCTCCCGAACAAGACTTATACTCCGAACAAAGATTATACCTCTCCTCTAGATAGAGCTTATACCTATAAACATGACTTATAACTCTCCGATATGGTTTACTTCCGAGCAAATCTTATACCCTCAAACATGGCTTATACCCCGACTACAACTTATACTCTTAGATGAAGCTTATACTCGTGAAAAGGGCTTATACCCTTGACATGGCTTACCTCTAAAAAAAGCTTATAACTCGAAGGACTTTATATTTGGACATAGCTTATACCTTTCAAATCCAACTACTACGCCAAAATATACCATCCTTACCTAGTCTACTCACCATCAACTATAGAGACAAATATACATGTATAAAAATGAAGGCATGTCTCTTGACAACGTAACCCCTCTAGAGTTTGGTCTTGTTTTTGACCCCTCTAGAGTTTGGTCTTGTTTTTGTCGTCAACAATATATAACCATAAAACTCAAAACTAAGGTATTTTTTGCAATGGCTTATAGTTATTATGAGCATTTGTCTCAAGTAGTTTAAAATTATAAAAACCATCTGGGCAGTGACCCAGTGGTAAGAGTTTGAGACCAAGAGGTTTGCTCCTTCTGTGGTCTCAGGTTCGAGCCCTGTGGTTGCTCATATGATGGCCACTAGAGGCTTACATGGTCGTTAACTTCAGGACCCGTGGGATTAGTCGAGATGCGCGCAAGTTGGCCCAAACACCCACATTAAACTAAAACAAATAAAAAAATTATAAATAACAAGCATATTAACCATCCCAATTTTATTTGAACACACTCGTAAAAACCTTCTTCTAGAGAGAGAGAGAGAGAGAGAGAGGAAAATCATTTTCCTCCTCTTTAAGCTTTACTTTGTGGACACACCCACGACAAAGCCTTTAAGGCTCCTTTCCACTTCATTGGAGGGTGCTTTAAACCTAACAAAAGACTTGTTTTATAGATGCTCCTGCTTCTCAAATTCTTTCTCAACTTTTCATCTCTTTGATCAGCATCAGAAAGAGCTTCATCATCGTTGGGTTTTAACTTACAAATTAGAATTTTACTCAGATGTTTAAACATTAGTTCCAACTTTCAAATCCCAACCCAAGACTTTTATGGATCGACTGTCTTTCAATTGGTAATTTAACTTAATTAAATTAGCAGATTTAACCTAGCTATTGTGCATCTGATAGCTTTCTTTGATGAAACAGGTTAAAATCATAGAGGTTTAAATAAATTTATTTACGATGTAAAAGAAAGGACTCCCGCTATCTTGTAGCTTAATACTAAATTAAGCTCCGATGAACCAAAGAGAGAATCTATCGTGCTTTAATAAGCATATAAAAGCCAAACCGAACATGCTTTTGATAGACGTTAATGATCTTTCCTTGTAAAGCAAACTGGGAAAAATAAAGTTTGATTCAAGCTCCATCTCACCGCCACAAAGGGAAACAAAGGGCAAAAGGAAGAAATATTCTTATCACAACCCAGTTCATGCATTCATATTAATCAAACTATAGAAATTTGGTGGTTGTGGTACGTACTATACCATATATTGCTAGATAATTTGAGTTGAAAACTTTGACTTGGATGTTTCAACCACATCGCAAGAAACATGAACAGCAAAGATATCTCCTTACCAGATGCTTCGGCATGAATTACATATTACACAATGTGATGGGATTATAATCTGGTGGCTTAACAAGGCTGCGGATTGAAGATATATAAATATTTCATGACTAATTTTGCCTTCGTCCATACGGGTCTTCGTTCAGATTTAGATAACGAAGTAACGAACCACATTGCTCGTGCCCGACAAGAAAATTTGGCAGAGTAAAGGTCAAAAGTTTCGGCTATTATTAAATAAAGGTCAGAGAAGGTGGCGTGAGCTAGAAAATGCATTTCAATGTCATATTTATGGATTAGGTTTCCTTTTCAATGTTGTTAGCAGTTTTTTTTTATTATTGTTTTTTTTTTTCCTTTCAATCATCAGGGGACTTATGACCCAATTTCATCATACCGATTCTTCGTCTTTTTTTCTAGTTAAGTTTTTAGACAAATGCATTCCATATTCGTGTTCACTAGACGTGGGCATGTGCTGTACAGTGGGCCACATAACTTTTTTTTCCTTCAAAAAATTATGTTTATGTGCTGTGAATCGTGGTTTTTTTTTTAAATCAACTATTTAGATTTGATTAAATTAAATAAATTAGCTTTACTTTAATTAGATAGAAAATAAATGATGATGATAGAGAATATATAAAAATTGAAAAAAAAGTTGGTCAACAATTCATTTATTGCCAAAGTTGATCAAGATTAATTGTCATCTTAGGTGTTAAATTTGTTGTACTATTATCTATATAATAAATTTTCTAGCTATAATGATTTGTATACTTTTGGTTTTGTTTGCTTTGTTAATTTGCTTTTTAATAAACGATACAAACTTTTTGCTCAGTCTGTAAAATATGTTTTTTAGTTATAATATTTCTCATAAAAGTTTTGTTCGCAATGATCTGAATTGTAACAAAATTTATATTTTTAAAAAAGTTATTTTCTTTAAAAATTAATATTTCTTCCCTACTTATGTTGAACTTTCCTTTGTTGATCAAATTCTTCCTACTCTTGAGGATTTGTTATCTTTTGAACTATCAAAGCAAAAAATTATGTATAAAAGATATCGACTAACTTTACTTAATTTTTTCTCAAGGCTACTTCACCACTTGAGAATACTCTTGAAACTATTTCTACGCTTCTTTAAATGAGTCTATTTTTTAGTGCTCCATAAAAGTATTTTGTCATCTCATAGATTTGATATTTTTGCTACCGTGTCCATTATTAATATTCCATCATATTACTCACAAGTTTTCAAATATGAGCAAGGCAAGAGAAACTTTAGGCTTTTTAGGATAATCATACATGAGAAATTATTTCTTGTTCTTTAGCTATTAAGTTTATTGGATATAAATGGGTGTACTCAATGAAGTTTTCACTATGATGGAACTCTAAATCAATATAAAACATAATTAGTTGCTTTTAGAAATAAGCAAAAGTATGAAGTGGACCATGAGGAGGATTTTTCTCATTTAGAAAAAAAAAGAGTACAGTGCATACCATTATTACCATTATTGCTTCTTAGGGTTGGCCCCTTTATCAAATGGACATTAAAAATGCCTTTTCTACATCAATTTCTAACAAAAAAGATATTTATATAGAACCTATACCTAGTTTGTTCTTCTTTAATACATCAGTTATGTGTAAGTTGAAGAGGTCCTTGTATAGTTTGGAATAGCCTCCTCTAATATGGTTTGACAAGTTCTAATCTACCTTTCTTCGCTTATCTTTTGTGCAAAGCAAATATGATTCCTCGTTATTTGTTTACAAGTCATCTACTAGTTTTATTTCTTTTCTTGTTTATATGGATGACATTGTCATCTACATGCTATTTTTTCACGGGCTGGTGTATGTTTCTTGGTGATTCCTTAATATCTTGAAAACGTAAAAAACAAGATCAAATTTCCAATTTTTTGAATGAATCTGAATATAAAACCACGTCGGCTGCTTGCTTAGAGATTGTTTAGCTTCACGGGTTACTTGTAGAAATTAGATTTTCTCAAAGTGTTATTACTCCTCTCCATGTTGACAATACGAATGCTATTTAAATTGATCATAATCCTGTTTTCATGAACATACTAGGTATATCGAAGTGAATTTTCATTCTATTCGAGAAGTCGTGGTTACTAAAGTTATTTATGTTCCACATATCTCCATTGACCTTCAAATCACTTAGATGTTTGCCACATCAATGACTTGCCAACGCCATTAGTTTTTAGTTTGCAAATTGAGATATCGTAATCACTCAACATCAATTTAAAAAGGGATGGTAATGTGGATCATCTCATTCGAATCAATAGTTTTTATATAAATATTAGCTATTTATATCAAGAAAATAGTTTTCAATATTTATATAATTATAATGTAAACAACTTTCTTTAATTATGGTAATATTATAGTTAATAGTAATTGACTTTGTGGAATGTAAATGAAAATTATTTCTATTGAATGAAAGAGACTTTCATGAAGAAGAGTCATTCAACCAATTTTAAAGTTGCTTGTATATTTAAGTGTTTTACTTGTTTTATAATGATAGTTTTGTACTATTAATATAGGATTTGTACTTTAGGGTTTGCTATTGATTTGAGTAAAATGAATTTAATTTGTCACTTGATAAAATTGAGTATGATTTTATAACTTGAGTGTGTTATAATTGAAAAAATCATGGGTAATTAATGGGTACCAATTATTTTTTATTAATTTTATAGTTAAGTTTAGAATTTATGAGAAATTGAATTTGTGTGAAATTGATAATAATTAAAGCTATAAATTTAAGTCGAATAAGCTTGTATTGATAAAATGGTAGATAATTGGTTGGGTCTAATTATTTTAGTCAATTTAGGGTTTTGTTGAAATTTTAGACAAATTAAATTAATGTGTCATTGATAATAATTAGGGTGTTAGTTAATATTATTTATTCTTGAATTTAATAAATAATAGGTGGTTAGATGGGTACCAATTATGTTTTTTTTTCTTTCAATTTTTTGGTTTATTTAAAATTTTAGGGAAAATTAAATATGTGTGGAATTGATAATACTTAGGGTTAAGTATGTTTCAGCTTATGAAGTGATTAATAGTTATTGAGTTTTGAATTATATTTTTCTAACTTAGGGTAATTGAATTACTTTGAAATTTAAGAAATAATGGGTTGTTAAGTTGTTGTTGTGAATTATTAGTCCATTGGTGTAGGTTAATTGTGATTTTTAATAAATTGTTGAATTTGTTATTGATATGTTTTATTATCATTTTATGTCTTGTATAATTGTGTAACAAAATTGAAAATGTGTAAGATGTTTATTGATGCTTTATAATGCATTATATTTATATGTGTTCGATAATTTTGTTGTATGTTTTTCTAATTTGTGTTCATTATTTTCTTTTAGATACCATGTTTACAAGAAATATCAAGTTTAAGTCCAAGTCCAAAAAAAAAAAGCACTCTTGTTTCATCAAGTAGTAATGTCGGTGATCATGCTGTAAATCTAGAGAAAGATTATGAAGAGACATCTAATGAAAAAGATATCGACCAAGGCTCAACAATTGAGGAAGATAAATTGGATATTCTTTTATTGACATATACTATTTTTAGGCAAATTGATAACAAAATAGAAGAGCGATATCTCAATGTAATTGTTTTGTCTCCTAAAATTATTTATTTTTATCAAGTTGTTTAAGTTTTGTTATTAGAAAATTCAAATGGCTTTCTAAAATTGATTTTAAAGTTTACAAATATTGAAGTTTCTCGTTTTACCATATCTATGATGAAATAGTCATTTAAAAAACAAATATTTTAATGAAATCAGCTTGATGACTATTCTGAATGGACATATATGATAGATGCTTGGTGGAAAAAATTTAAAGTCATTTGAAGAACCATTATCTCAAATGTGATGTACTAATTTAATATATTTAACTTTATAGAATTAATTATATATTATGTGATTGGTTAGAATTTTACTTCATTACAATTTGAGGTTTAAATTAATTATATAATAGGTTTTACAAATTTTAGAAGAAAAAGGTTGAATTAATAGGTTTTATTAAGTAAAAAAATCAAAAAACAAACACCACAAAAAGATTGAAAACTCATCTATGGAATCTTCTATGAAAATAATATTTCATTGGCAATTTCATTTTTTTTCAATTTTTTTTCATCATCTATTCCATTTTTTAAGCGCCAATAAAAAATAAGGATGGTAAAAAATGATTTTAGACATGAATAGCATGTCAAAGATTCCGTTGTGTTTAAAATACTGATGGAGTAGAAGATGGAAAGAAAAAACTAACGAGTTAATTTTCGATAGTAATATTTTATCGTCGTTTAAAACACTGAAAGAATCTTCCTTATACACCAATATAATATTTTGTTGGTATTTCTAATTTTTTGGAAGTGAATAAATAAACAATGAAATAATTACCTCTATAAAACATTTAACACACATAATTTTAAGATAAAACTAAAGTCTGAATAGATTTTTAATTTAGTAAACATTCCCAAGAATTCATCATGTTTTTTCAACATTAAAAGCCAACTCTGATGCTACCATTGACACTAACTCAAACAACCATATCAAACACCACAACAGCCACTACCTACACTAGTAGTTCTGATTAACACAGCAACCTCATCAACCATCCTATGATCTCCTACTTTCCTCTTGTTGGCAACACAACAACTCTAATAATTCCAAATCTTGATCTAATGATTTGCAAAATTAGGTTATTTCTTTGAATATGACAAAGTGTAGGAGAAAAAACCCTTAAGCTACTAGTCGGGGTTATGGTTTTTGTCCACATGTACCTTTTTGAGGGTTTCAATGATTTAAGGCTATGGTTTTTGTTTCCATGTACCTTTTTTAAGGTTTTAACTAGTTAAACATAAAGAAAAAAAAATGTAGATCTAGCTATAGAAGTGGTAATGTGATAGAAAAATTATTTCTAATATATATTATATATTATACATGAGGGTAGTATGGCTTTTTATTCAAATTAAAAAATTATCTTGATCTAAGATGTAAAGTATAATTTAAAAATAAAATAAAAAATGACTAAATTAAGAGATGCTTACCCTACAACCAATCTTAAACCTCCCGAACTCCTATGTAATACTCCACCAATTTGGAGTTTTACAGTTTTATCCATCCGCCTAAGTTAAAAAACCAACAATAATTTGATCAATTTCTTTAAGAACATATATAGACCACAATATAGATAATTAATCAACATGGACATGAATATATCACCAACTTAAAATTCAGAGGCATTACTTGTCAAAATCGATACCAATGGTCAAGTCCTAAAGAATTCCCAACACCTTCAAACCAGTAAGTTGTAGCAGAGTCCATGAAAAACAAGAGAAAGAGAAAGTGGCAAGATAAAGGTAAGAAAAAAACGTAAAGGGGCAAATGAGGGTGGATAAAGAAGGTTTCTGGCTTTAATTTGAATGATATGTCGCTCTCTTTTAACTCTATATGGTTTTGAAATTCCTGTGTATTCTGTGTGTAAACTTTAATCATTTGCTATATATCCTTTATATGATTGAGATTATTGGATGGTTTACCAGTTACCCTTCACCTGATCAAAAAAGAAATAATATGGTTTTACAAGCAGAGGAGCGACATTAATATAAATAAAAAGAGAAGAAAACAGTACAAAATCACGAATAAAGGTACCTTTTAACCAAAAAAGAAAACAGTAGAAAGTCAAAAAAATAAACAAAACAAAAAGAATCCAATGGAAGAGATGATGAATCCTCGTACTTCCTATGCAGGTCGTTATTGTATTAGCTAGTTGCTCCCCTTTTAACACGATGAAGAATGATGCAGCCTTCTGGTGCAAATCTCTCAGTGGAACTTTTTCTATATGAATCACAAGTGGGAACTGTTAATCAACAGCGCAAAAGGGATTCGGTCTGGAAGTTGATGTGGAAATGGAATGGACCAGAGAGAATCAAGGTTTTTTTTATGGACTGTAGCTCATAATAGTCTGTTGACGAATGAGACCCGAGTACACAGGATCATGGCTGAAGATCCACAATGTCATCATTGCCCATTGGAGGTAGAATCTCTGTCATTCATGATTTGAGAAATTGCCCTACAACTCAGATGATATGGAACCCTCTATTCAAGCCTAGTGAAAGATCGGTTTTCTTTGGAGCAGATTTAATCCCGTGGCTTGTAAGTAATCTATCGTCAAGTGAATACAAGATAGAAGGTATCCTATGGCAATTTAGCTAATGGCGGGAGAATTTCTTGGAGATAGCTTCGGGTATTGGATTGCTTGTTTGCTATCAACACTGGAATTGTTCATCCTTCATGGCTGAATTATGAGCAGTGGTTACGGGGGAATTCGGAAGCTAATTCTAGAATCAGGTTCATCTCTGGTAGCAGATTTAAATTTCCCAAAAATCCATAAAAATTGATGTGAACCATTTTAATCATCAGGGCTAGAGATTTGTTGGCGAGAGAATGAGAAGTTAAAGTGCAACATGAATTTCGAGAAGCAAATTCAGGAACAGACTAATTAGCTAATTTTGATCTAAACACTCCTGCGGGTTTATATTTAATGTTGTATTATGATCTGATTAAGTTTACTGTTTCTCCTCTAATTAAATGTTTTTAGGGTTGTAAGCCCTGGCTTCAAAAATAAATAAATAAATAAAGTTTTTAAAATCCTGTGTATTTTAAACTTTCATCGCTTGCTATATGCAGTTTATATGGTTAAGCTTACTAGATGGTTTACCACTTAATGTCATGAAATAAGAAATAATATCATTTTTTTTTAATTTTAAAACTAGTAGAATTAATCAAGGTATTTACAACTTACTTGAATATTCATGTTAAAAAAAAATGATTTTTAAAAGCAGAGGAGCGACATTAATATAAATAAAAAGAGAAGAAAATAGTACAGAATCATTAATAAAAATACCTTTTAACCAAAAATAAAAATAATAGAAAGTAAAAAAATAAACAAAAAAGAAGAATCCAATGGAAGAACAGCCAAATCCTAAGATGATCTTTCGTCAGGTACTCTTTGGGTTCTGCAGAAAAAGAAATATTGTACTCACCACTCACTAGGATTTCTTTCAATGATATGAAATTACAACATGTTAGAGTATTTATTACTTAGATTATATTTTTATATTTTAAAAATATTTTTGAAATATTTAAAATATTTTACTTTAAATTAATATTTTTTTAATATTTTAAAATTATTTTAATGTATAATATCAAAAATAATTTTTAAAAAATAAAAAAAATATTATTTTAATATATTTTCAAGTAAAAAATATTTTAAAAAATAATCATAATCACACTCTAAAATAAATTTAATACAAGTAAAAACATATTTTTTCAAAACATATATGGTAATGTAAAAAATCTTCCAGGGCTTTTTTTTTTCTTTTTTCTTCTAAAGTATTGTATCTTTGAAGAATTTTATTGCTCTTAGGCATTTTACAGAGTAAAATGGATTGCTTTATTTACTTTGTTGCTTAATGAAACAAATTATGCCACCTGAAATAGTGCATTCTCTGCCTCTTTGCTTCTCTTCTTCTTTCTTTTTCTCCTTAGTACTTCGCTTGCTAAGACTTTTTTTTTTTTTTTTTGAAATCAGGGCTGACAGCCCAAGATAATTACAATTACTAGAGCTGAGAAAAAAAATTAAAAAATTAATTAAATCATGAAAATAAAAAAAC
>Ga0307515_10016527_pt1 | contig 13500 bp, 14 predicted proteins | sample 17_EM_MG_FD_194513 | JGI IMG/M metagenome (GOLD analysis project Ga0307515, IMG submission 194513) | Populus trichocarpa ectomycorrhiza microbial communities from riparian zone in the Pacific Northwest, United States - 17_EM | ecosystem: Host-associated > Plants > Roots > Unclassified | place...
GCAGTCGTGGGAGCAGGCTCGCGAGCGACTCCTGATCAATATGGTCGACCACGCCGTCGAGCGCCGCCGGGCGATGGCCAACGTCCTGGTCGATCCCAGCATCGTGCAGTTCATCCCCGAGCGAAATTCGTTCCGCCGCGTGATGGGACGGATGAACCGCCTACTCATGGGGGCCGAGGCCGGGCCGGACACGATCACCCACACGGCGATGATCGTGGCCGCGATCAGCGGGGCGGCCGTGCATCCGCTGCTCGTCGGGCTCGACGACGACACGCTCCGGGCCCAGCTCTTGTCACTCGCCAAACACGTGTCGACGCACGGGCCGGCCTGAGCGCTCCGCGGCGCCGCGACCGGACGCGCCCCACCGCCGTGCGAGGATTCGCAGGTGGAACACGACGAACGGCTCGCCCTCGCGTACGACCCCGGCACCCCGGCGATGACCCTGATCGAGCTGGCGGGCGACCCGTCGTCGCAGGTCCGGGCGGTGGTGGCCGGCCGGACGGACGCGCCGGCGCAGGCCCTGCGGCCGCTGGCCCGCGACTTCGACCGGGATGTGCGCGAGGCGGTGGCCCGCAATCCGTCCTCCTCTCGGGGCAATCTGCTGCGCCTCGTCGCCGACGCCGACCGGTGGGTTCGCTGGGCGGTCGCCGGCAACCCCGGCTGCGACGAGCAGGTCCGCCGGGCGATGGCGACCGCCGGCGACAAGGAACTGCGCGGCCTGCTGGCGGAGCTGCCCGAGCTGGAGCCGGAGCTGGCCGAGGCGTTGCTGGACGATCGCTCCCCCGAGGTGCGGGAACGGCTGGCGACGCACACCCAGCATCCCGCGGTGATCACCGCCTTGCTGGCTGATCGCACCGTACGCGTACGTAAGGGTCTCGCCTTGAATCAGCGGACCACGGCCGAGCAACGGCACGCCCTGGCGCTGGACACCGCGGTCGACGTCCGCTCCGCGCTGGTTCGCGCGGTCGAGCTGGACGAGGCCGATCTGTGGTTGCTGACCCGCGACCGTTCGGCCGAGGTCCGGCTGGCGCTGGCGACTTCCGCCCGCACCCCGGCGAAGATCCGGCAGGCCCTCGAGGACGACCCCGACGAGAAGGTGGCCGCGGAAGCGCGACGCGCCCGGCAGGCCCCGGCCGCCCGCCCCGCCCGCCGCGGCCCGAACCGTTTCATCACCGGCCCCCGGCGATAGAAAGATCGGGCGAACCAGATCGGGTGTCCGGCCTCCTGGGGATCGCCGACACCGCAACCTGCACGACGACCCGTACTTGCTAGTCGGCGTTCATTGGGGAGTCGTCCGGGTCCCGGATCAGGTCGATGTAGAGCTTGCGGTACTTGGCGAGGATGCCCGCGATGTCGGTCCGGGCCTGCTCCTCGAAGGCGTCGAACACCTGCCGGTACCGCTGCGCGTCGCCGCGGCCCCGGGAGATCAGCCCGGTGTTGAAGGCGTCGATGAAGACAATCTTGTCATCGAGCAGGGCGAAGCCGTGCATCGGCGGGATCGCCAGCGGCACCGTGTCCGGGACGATGGCGATCACCACGTTGTCGTAGCTTTCGGCGACTTTCCGGAGGTGGTCTATCTGGCCGAGCATGTCGACCGGCGAACAGATCTGGTTCCGCAGCAACGTCTCGGTCAGCACGAACCGGAAAGATTTCGCCGGGTCGGCAAGGAGTTGCTGTCGCCGTACCCGTTCGGCGACGGCCTTCGCCACCAGAGTTCTCGACGGCTCGCCGGCTCCTCGTTGTGCGAGGCGCTGATAGGCCCGCAGCACGGCTTGCGCGTAGGCGCCGATCTGGAGGAGGCCAGGGACGGCCGCCGACTCGAAACTGCGCACCACGCGGGCGGCCGACTCCCAGTCGGTCACGTCCTTCTGGCTGTTTGCGAGATCGACGGTGGTGGGCCGGAGGTCGGTCATGCGGTTGTGGGAGCGCTCGGTGCGCTCCATCAGCCGGGTGGCCAACGCCTCATCCGCACCGAGCGCGCGGGCGATCTTGCCGATGTCGGCCGGCTCGGCTAGAACCTGTCCGCGTTCGATCCGAGATATCTTCGGCTGGCTCATCTCGACCAGAGCGGCCAGTTCGGCGCCGGTCAGGTGCTTCGCTTTCCGCATCCGGGCGAGGGTCTCCCCGACCGGTTCGTCAGGGTCAGGGGAGATGTCCGAACCGATTGGCAAGTCACCTCCCCCTTCCCGATATTCTCCGCGCCTTGCCGAGCCGACGACTCAGGACAAGTTGCGAAGCGCCTCGGCGAGCAACTCGCGCGGAATCTCCACGAGGGTCTCCCCCTCCGGCAGATCGATACCTACCCGGTCCGCCGGAACCTTGAAGCCTTGAACAACGACTGACGTCGGACCACTGTCGTAGACCGTCGGGCAGGCGCCAGTGTTGCAGAGGTTCGCGACCGCGCGGGAGGCGTCGATGACCGGCGAAACCAAAGATCCGCCGGCGGCGTTGGCGGCGAGGGCTTTGGAGGTATTCATGGAGTTACTCGATTCTCACGGGTCGAATTGATGAGGCGCGTCGAGTCCGTGCCAGGCCCGACGCGCGCCGCGCAAGAGCGGCATACCTTACTCTGCCACATCGCTCTCCGCGCTTTGCACCGAACCCCAGGACTTGCGAGCCACCGAGATCCAGGAGACCGACTACCGCGATCTAGGCCATCGGCAACACCCACAATTCGCAAGTGGTGAATCGGCACAGTAATCCGTCCGTATTCTCCACGACACTGAAAATATTCAGTCCGCGACGGCCTTGGTGGTACCGATGATCAGCGATGTTGCGCATGGCTCGTCCCTTCCAGCCGGCCCGGCCGGTCTTCCGCACCAGCTCGGCGATCATTCGACGCTCTATCTGCTGGCCGCCACGTTGTGCCTGCTGATCGCGCTGCGCTACTGGCGGCGCGCGATCCAGCCGGTCGGCGCGCTCATCCACGCCGTCGCCGCCGCGGCCGTGGTCGCCTTCACGATCGGCGTCGCCGTCGTCCTGCTGACCGCGGCCGCCCTCAGCGTGCACTAACGCGCTCGACGCAACGGAGGTTGTGATGAACAGTCTTGTCGTTGTCGTCACGGTCGTCGGACTCGTGGCGTTCGTCATCGCCAGCGAGGTCGTGATCGCGGTGTTGCCGCTGATCATCGTCGTGGCGTTCGTGCCGCCCGACGAGCGCCGCGGCCTCGCCGATCTGCTGGCCGCCACCGACAGCTCCCGCAGACTCCGACTCTGGCCGGCGTTACGCGCCGCGGCGACAGCCAGACGGCGGCGGGCTGGCGGTGGAAAGAACGGTTCGCTGCGTTGATCATCGCCCGGTGAGCGCCCGGTCTCCGGCCACTGCTAGCCGCACGCGCTGGCGCCATGCGACGCCCCGATCTGCATGCGAGCCTCGACTTCGACGTCCCAGGTGGGTCCTCGCCGCCCGGTCTGCTCGTGCCCATCTGGGCGATGATGGCGTCTGTTGATCATGACGCTTCCTCCTCAATGTCGCCAGGCGTGCGCAACGCGGGGAGCCAGACGCGCATCGTCGACGGCCCGCGGTTGGCCCACGCGTGGTAGGCGACCAGCGGCACCTCGAGCACGCCGCCCAGCACCGCGGCGGACTCGGCCGGGTCGGCCCGGTAGGGCCAGTCGTTGTCGTGCGGGCGCGCGCGCCGGCAGCGCACGGTGACCTGCCCGCCGGTCAGGCCGGGCGGCCGGCCGGTGTCGACGCGGAGTTCGTCGACGGCTCCCCCGCCCGGGACGTCCACCGACTCACACGCGAGCACAAGCGGGCCACGCTCCACCGCGACACAGCCCCGGACCGCGTCGATGCGCGTGTCCGGGTACGTGAACCGGGGCGCCATCGGCAGGGACAGCACGACCTCGTCGCCAGGTCGCCACGTACGCAACTCGGTCACGTAGCCCGGACCGACCGGCCGGGTGCCGCCGCCGACGGTCAGTGTCGCGCCCCGGACCGCCCACCCGGGCACTCGCAACGACAGCGACCAGGGCTGGTCGTCGTCGCTGTCGATCCGCACCCGGATCTCCCCGTCGTACGGATAATCGGTCTCGACAGTCACGCACCGGCGCCGCCCGTCGCCGTCGCGGTGCTCGACCGTGCCGGGCGCGTACTGGTGCAGTTGCAGACCCTCGTCGTCGGAGGTGGCGACGTACGCCGGCAGGCTCGCCATGGTGCGGGCGACGTTGGTCGGGCAGCAGGAGACCTCGAACCAGGGTGCCCGCAGCGAGGCCTCGGCGCGGATGCTCGGCCGGTCACCGTCCGGCACCGAGCCGAGCTCCCGGCGGTGCAACGTGTTGGCGTAGAAGAAGCTTCGCCCGTCCGCCGCCGGCGAGGTCGACACGACGTTGAAGAGCGTCCGCTCGATCAGGTCGGCGTAGCGGGGGTCGCCGTCGGCCAGCAGCAGCCGCCACGCGAGCATGACCGAGCCGACGCCGGCGCAGGTCTCGGAATAAGCCCGGTCGCTCGGCAGCACCCAGTCCGCGCCGAACGCCTCGTCCTGGTGGCGCGAGCCCTGCCCGCCGGTGATGTAGGTCCGCCGGGTCACCGCGTTCTGCCACTGGTTGCGCACCGCGTCCAGCAGCCCGGCGTCCTTGAGGTCGACCGCGACGTCGGCCGCGCCGGCCGCGAGATAGTTCGCCCGCACCGCGTGTCCACGCAGGACAGTCGCCTGCCGGACGGGAAGCTCGTCCTGGAAGTACTCCCGGCCGTACTCCACGTCGTTGAGCCGGCCATGTCCGCGGCGGTCGACGAAGCGCGCGGCCTGGGTGAGATAGCGGTCGTCCTCGGTGACCCGGGCGAACTCCACCAGCGCGGTCTCGATCCCCGGATGCCCGCAGACGCCGTCGATGCCGTCCGGCCCGAACGTCTCGCACACGTTGTCGGCGGCCCGGCGGGCCACCTCGAGCAGTCCGTCGTCCGCGCCCGGCCGGGTCCGGGCCCGGGCCACCGCGGCCTGCAGCAGGTGACCGGCGCAGTAGAGCTCATGGCCCCATTCGAGGTCGGACCACCGGGCGGCCTGCCCCGGGTGGCCGAACTTGGTGTTGAGGTAACCGTCGGGCTCCTGCGCCGCGGCCACCCGGGCCACGACAGCCCGAAACCGCGACTCGAGCCGCTCGTCGCCGGTCCGGCCGATCTCCCAGGCCAGGGCTTCGAGGAACTTGTAGACCTCCGAGTCGGAGAACTCGCGGCCACGGCGCTCGCCGGCGAGGTCGAAGTTGCGGAGCCAGCCTTCGCGCTCGAGCCAGTGCCCGATGTGCGCGAGGCTCGCCTCGGCGTTGACCGACTGGCGCTCGGCCCAGAACCCGCCGGTGATCCGGACGTCGGCCAATCCGAGCGGCCGGAGCCGCCCCCGGGTCGGCAGAACTGGCGTGGCCGGGGGTGGAGTGCCTGTCATGCTCAGCCTTTCAGCGCGCCGGACATGAAGCCGCGCACGTAGTGTCGTTGGAGTACGAGGAACAGGACGATGCACGGCAGCGAGAGGATGACGACGCCCGCTTCGGTCGCGCCGTAGTCGACGACACCTTGGACCTGGCCGCGCAGGTTGGACACCGCCAGCGGGAGCGTCATCTTCTCGGTGTCGTTGATGAGAATCAGCGGGGCGAAGAAGTCGTTCCAGGCGGCGAGGAACGAGAACAGCCCGACGGTGATCAGGCCCGGCTTCACCGCGGGCAGCAGCACCCGCCACAGCGCTCCGAACGACGAGCAGCCGTCGACCGTCGCGGCCTCGTCGAGCTCGCGCGGCACCGCCTCGAAGGAGATGCGCATCAGGAAGGTGGAGAACGGCAGCTGGAACATCGTCAGCACGACGGCGACGCCGACCAGCGAGTTCGCCAGCCCGACCCGGTTGAGCAGCACATAGAGCGGGATCAACAGAGTCGCGTACGGGACCATCAGGATCGCAAGCGTGAGCAGGAACAGGACGTTCTTGCCGGGGAACCGGAACCGGGCGAACGCGTACCCGCCGAACAGCGAGATCAGCAGGGTCAGGGCGACGGTGAGCAGGGAGACGAACGCCGAGTTCGCCAGGTACCGCCAGATGCCGGCCTGGTATCGCGCCAGGGTCTGGTAGTTGCCGAAGCCCCAGCCGTCGACCTGGTTGGTGCCGGCGTGCGGGGAAACCGAGGCGACCGCGGTCCAGAGCAGCGGAGCCAGGAAGATCAATGCCACCGCCCCCGTGAACACCCAGTACGGCATACGCAGCGCGATGCCGGCGATGGTCGGGGTGGGACTCGAAACGACCGCCATCGGCTCAGCTCCGCTCGGACCGGAAGGCGCGCAACTGCAGCGCGTTGACGACGACCAGAGCGACCAGCACGATCACCGAGATGGCCGCCGCCACCCCGAGATCGTTCTGCCCTTGGAAAGCCACCATGTAGATGAGCTGGACGACGGTGATGGTGCTGTTGTCCGGGCCGCCCTTGGTGAGGATGTAGAACTGCTCGAAGGCCAGCAGGGAGCCGGTCACGCAGAGCACGGTCGTCAGCGCCAACGTGGGGCGCAGCAGCGGCAGGGTGACCTTCCGGAAGGTCTGCCACCGGGTGGCGCCGTCCGAGCGGGCGGCCTCGAACACGTCCGCCGGGATGCCCTGCAGGCCGACGAGCATGAGCACCATGTAGAAACCCGCGTAGCGCCACACGATGAGGAAGGTCGTCGAAACCAGCGCGGCGGTCGGCGAACCGAGGAACGTGAAGCCCCAACTCTTCATCAGGGGTGCCAGCGGGCTCGCGTACGGTGAATAGAAGACGTAGAACAACAGGGACGCCGACGCCAACCCGAGGGCGCTGGGAATCAGGAACGACGCGCGGAGCAGGTTGTTCCACCGGCTCGACTCCTGCACCAGCAGGGCCAACCCCAAACCCAGGACCAGCAGCAGTACGGTGGCGAGCACCGTGTACTTGACGGTGAAGACGACCGAGTCGATGAAGAACCGGTGGTCGATCGCCTTCTCGAAGTTGTCCGGTGCGTTGATCCCCTGGTCGCCGGAGAGCAGCGGCCAGCGCGACACCGACATCTTGATCACGAGCAGCAGCGGCACGACGAACAACGCCACCACGAAGACCGCCGTCGGTGTCGCGTAGAGCCAGCCGAGCAGGGCCTGCCTGTTGCGGGGCCACGCGTTGGTGCTCATGGGTGCCCCTCCGACTACTGTTTGAGCACGGCGGTGATTTCGCCGTTGTCCTTCTGCAGATCGCCGCCGGCCTTGAGCACCTGGTTGCGCACCAGGGTCAGCCACGGGCTGTTCGGCGCGTTGAAGGCCTGCTGGAAGTTCAGCGCGACCGGGGTGTCGCCCTTACCGGCCACCTCGTTGATGGTGACCAGGCGCGGGTCGGCGGCGGCGTACTTGTTGTTGGCGAGGTCGGCGCGCGAGACCACGTCCTTGTCCTTGGCCAGCACCTCGACCTGGGCCTGCTCGGACATCATCCAGCTCAGGAAGTTCCAGGCCTGGGCCGCCTTCTTGGAGTCCTTCGACACCCCGATGCCGTCGCCGCCGACGAAGGTGGAGGCACCGCCGCTGGGGCCCGGGATGCCGGCGACACCGACGTCGAACGGGGTCGAGGAGAGCAGCGTCGCCGGGTAGAGCATCAGGCCGACCTTGCCCTCGGTGAACGCGGCGGTCCACGTCGGACCGGTCTCCCCCTCCGAGGACGGCAGCACGGCGCCGGACTTCCACAAGTCCTGCCAGGTGCTGTAGACCTTCTGGGCGGTCTCGTCGCCCAGTTTGGACTCCTTGCCGTCCGCGCTGAGCACCTCGCCGCCGCTGGCCCAGATGGCCGGGAACCAGGTGAAGACCAGGCATCCGCCGCAGTTCAGGCCGGCCGCCGTACCGTAGACGCCGCTCTTCTTCATCGCCTGGACGGCCTTGGCGTCGGCGGCGTATTCGGCGAGCGTCGTGGGCGCCTTCTCCGGGTCCAATCCGGCTTCCTTGAAGAGTTTCTTGTTCCAGAACAGCATCGACAGGTCGAGGACGAAGGGCAGCACGTGCGCCTTGCCGTCGACCGTGCCGGCCGCGAGGTGCCCCTTGTTGATGGAGTCCTTGAAGCTGAGTCCGTTGATGTTCGCGCTGAGGTCCTGGAACAGCCCCTGGTTCACCCAGTTCGGCACGTAGACGATGTCCGCGGCGAAGAGGTCCGGAAGCCCGCCCGAGCCGGCCGCCGCTCCGACCTTCGCGACGTAGTCGTCGTTGGGGACCACGGTCAGTTTGACCTTGTTCTGATGGCCGGCGTTGTAGGCGTCGACGAGGAGCTTCGCCTGCTTCTCCAGCGGGGCCCGGGTCCACAGGGTGAGCTCGCTGCCGTCGTCCACGCCATTGGGCCCGGCCTGGGCCACATCCGTGCCGCCGCCCGAGTCATCGCCGCCGCAGGCCGCCACGCCGAGAGCGAGCGCCGTCACCAGGACGCCGGCCAGCCAACGCCGGTCAGTACGTCTACCAAAGGCTCTTCTCATCGAATGTCCTCCCAGGTTTCCCGTTCCCGAAAACCTTTTCGGGAATTGTGGTCGCCTGTTACAGACGTGTCAACAGCCCGATCTCAGCAGCTCCAGACACGCGAACCGTATCCCGAAACCGGCCGAAACCCTTGCGATTTGGTTTCCCGTGGGGCGGACCGCGACGCGATTGAGCACAGTCCGCCGGTCAGCAGGTGCCGCCGGCCAGGGCGCCCCGGGCCAGGGTGACGTCCTTGCCGCTGAGGCTGATCCGCAGGCCGTCGGGGAGGACCTGCACGCCCTGGTAGGCGAGGTTGGCGGGCAGGCTCTGCAACGGGTACGCGGTCTGCTGGGTTTTCACCTCGGCCAGGACGCTCGCGGCGGGGAACCGGGTGCCGAACATCTCGATCTGCTCGGCGGCGATGTCCAGGGTGCTGCCGTCGATCGTGGGCCGGGCGAGCAGGACGACCGGCGTCGCATTGTCCGATCCGCCCTTCGCCGTGGCGGTGAGCAGGCCGTCCTCGGCGCCGAAGGTGGTCCGGTGGGCGCTGTCGGGCTGCTTGAGCTCCGAGAACGGCTCGACGGTGACGCCGCCGACCGTCACGTGGATGCCGCCGCCGTCCGCGGCGACCGACTGGTATCGCACCCCGGACGGCAGGGCCGGCAGCGTACGCGTCAGATCCTCCTGCTTGATCTGGGTGAGCACCAGCTTGCCCAGCAGGTCGGTGGTCGAGTGGTCGGCGCCGAGGATGTGCACCTTCTGCGGCACCAGGGTCAGCTTCGCACCGTCCAGGCGGGGCGCGGTGAAGATGGTCAGCGGCACGTCGATGATCGGCTCGATGCCGACCGATGTGGAGATGCCGAGCAGGCCGCCCTGGGCGGAGTAGGAGACGGTCTGCCCGCCGACATCGGTGGGCAGTGCACTCAGCGCCGTGGTGGAGACGCCGGAGAGCGCGACGTGCACCCCGTCCCGCTGCGGCGCGATCGACTTGTAGCTGACGCCGTCGGGCAGGTGTGGCAGCTTCTCCGTCCGGGTGCCGCCGGCGAGGTCGCCGACCTGTCCGGCCGGCAGGGTCCGCCCGAAGATCTTCAGTCGCTGCGGCACCGAGGCGACCGTCTCGTCCCGCAGTTGCATCTTGAGGAACAGCGTCGCCTTGACGTTGTCGTCCGCTCCGGCCGGCATCTGGACCTTCACCGCGAGCCGGCCGTCCTCGGTGCGTTGGTAGGTGGGCGCCGGCGTGCCGGCCGGCGACGGCAAATGGGCGAAGCGGACGGTGATGGTGGCGTCCATGCTGCCGACATGGGTCCGGTCCGCGGCGGGCTGGCTGACGTCGCGCAGGGTGGCGGCGAAGGCGGCGTGCGGGACCCCGTTGAGGGTGGCGTCCGGCACCGAGAGCCGGACCTCCGACAGCCGTTCGCGGAGCACCTGGGGCACGAGCCGGCCGCCGCCGAGGGTCACCTGGACGGGCTCGGCGAGCGACCCCGGGCAGGCCACCTGGCTGCTGATCCGCTCGGTGATCTGGCGGCTGAGAAAGCTGTCGAGCAGCGGCAGCGGCACCGCCAAGGCCACGAGCCCGGCGGCGAGCAGCACGGCTAGGCCGCCGCCCGACCAGACGACCCATCGCCGCCGCAGCGGGCCCGCACCGTGCGTGGCCCGATGAACTCGCGCTCGCCATCTCGACGTGAACTTCGCCGGCACATGGGTGGTCATGCCGCCACCCACCTCCCTCAGTCCATCGACTTCGGTCTTCCTGAGGAGGATTACGGGAAAGTTACCGCGAGGGTTCACCGGCCGGTCCGATCCGGCGAACGCCGCCCCACCCATGCCGGATTGCCAAGTGGGACGGCGTCAGGCCTGGGTCACGGACAGGAGCCGTCGCCGCCGTAACGGAGGGTGCGGGCGCTGAGCAAGGTGCTCGAGTACTTGCTGGAATCGGTCGCGAACGCGGCCAGGTTGACCGTCGCGCTCGTCGTGTACGTGACGCTGCCGATCGTCAGGGCCAACGCGTTCTCCGAGCAGAAGCCGTTACCCATTTCCGTGGTCGGAGCGGCGACGTTCGCGGCGACCTCGCCGTAAACCTGCACGGTGCTGAAGGTGGACCACGCGGCGGTCCAGTTCGAGTCGCTGATGTATCCGATGTAGCTGCCGACGCCGGCGGTGGTGCCGACCCAGAACCACCAGGCCCCGCCGGAGTACTGGATTCTGAACTTCTGCGGCGTACCGGCCAACAGGCGCTGGCCGGCCGTGTACGTCGCGCCCGGGTAGGCGGTGTAGCCGGGGCACGCGGTGTTGTAGCACTGCGCGACGTTGTTCTTCCACCAGTAGACGAACAGGTGCGGGTCGCTGTCGCCGTTCAGCGCCGGATCGACAGTCCAGCCGATCGCGACCATGTCGTTGCCGGCGGCGCCGCCCTTGACGACCATCGCCACCTGGGTGTGGAAGTCGCCGGCGGTCAGGGTGGGCGCCGCGACCGCGAAGTTGGCGGACACGATGGAATCCGAGACGTTCTGTCCGGCGCCGGCGTAGTAGTAGGTCAAGGCCGCGTACGCCGCGGTGCCCGACGCGGACAGGGAGACGGCGAGCAGGACGACGGACGCTAGCAACGCCGCCAGCAACCTCCTGAGCATGTGCCCTCCAATGTGGCTGGTTCAGCGGAGCATATCGACGCAACGCGTGCCGCGTTGCCCCGTGCGAGCCGGAACCAACCCACCAGAACGGACCTGGAGGCGTACCGAAGAATTACTTGACCTTGATGCTGTGTGCGCTGCTGTAGGCGGCCAGCAGCGCCGACTCGGTGTCACCGCCGAGCCAGGCCCGGTAGGTGTAGGTCTTCTTGGACTTCAGCTTGGTCAGGGTGGCGGTGAACGCGCCCGGCGCCGAGGTGTAGCCCCGGGCGACGACGCTCCACGTGCCGTTGGAGTTCTTCCGCTGGATCTGCACCGCCACCCAGGGCTGCGCCGGGGTGGCCACCATCTTCGCGGTGACCTTGCCGGCCTTGGTGGACGACAGCGTGAGGACGGGAACGAGCTTGTCGCGCACCGTGACGGTCTTCGACATGACGCCGTCGACCTGGACGGCGAAGAGGAACCCGGTGTCCACCCACCGGCTGATCCGGTAGGTGCCGTTCGCGGCGGCCGTCGTGGTGACCAGGTCGCCCGTGTTGGCCCAGTCGACAGCCGGCTTCAGGTCGTGGAAGACGTACGCCGACTCGTACAGCTCGACGGTGGCTCCCGGCGTGGCGGTGCCGGTGATCACGATGGTGCTGTATCCGGAGGTCGAGGCCGGGGCCGAGATCGTCGGAGTCTGCGCCGCCTGCGCAGGGGCGAGAGCGACGGCCAGGGCTGCGGCAGTCGTCACCGCCAAGGCGGCACTCAACACGGCACGGCGCAGTGGCAATCGCATTACGGCTATCTCCTTCAGCCCGGCGGGACCGCTCGAGCCTACGGAAGCGCGCCCCGCGAGCAACCGGTCATCCGGCGAGGTGAGCTGCCGCTTCGGCCGAGGCGCTCCCGGCCGGCCGACGATCACCGGTGGCCGTTCCGGCAGCCGCGTTCATCCGCGGGCGAGGCCGCCGCGCCGGGCTTGCGCGGCCGCCGTACGGTTCGCAATCGATCATGCTGATGGAGATGACCTTGATCGTGCGCGGAAACCCGTGGCGCGGATCGCCGGCCTGGCCGCGTTGCCGCTGCTTGCCGCCTGCAGCGCGACACCCAGCCCGACCGCGGCGAAGCACGCCGGCATCTGGATGAACGGCCGAACCTCGCCATCCGGGGCGGCGGCGACGACCGCGGCACCCGGGTCGTTGTTGCCCGGCATGCCGCCGCCGATGGACCCCGACGAGGTCTACGCCATCGACACCACCAGCGGCCGGCTGCTGGCCCGGATCAAGGTCGGCAAGCAACCGCACGGACTCTGCATCTGGCCCCAGCCGGGCCGCTACTCCCTCGGCCACACCGGCATCCTGCGGTAGCCGGACTCCGCTCAGCGGGACGGCTCGCCGGTCACCGCGAGGGTCTTGATCGACGCCACTACGGCGTCGCGGTCGGCGCCGAGGCCGCTGAACAGGCTCACGAACATCGGCACCAGGACCTGCTCGACGCCGTCCGTACCGAAGTAGCCGCCGACGTCGAGCATCACATAGCCGTGCATCGCGGTCCAAAGTTGGCTGGCGATCGTCAGCGGGCTGGCCGGTCGCAGCCGCCCCTGTTCGACGGCGCGGCCGGCGGTCTCCACCACCTCGTCGAACGTGTAGCGGCCGTGCTCCCGCTCGTCGGCGGTCTGCGGACGGTACTTGCCCAGCGAGGCGGTGCCGAACATGACGGCGTACAGATGCGGATTTCGCCGTGCGTTGCGCAGGTAGGCGCGGCCCATGCTGGCCAGGTCGGTGATCGCGTCGGCGGTGCGGGGCACCTCGGCCAGCAGCGCGGCGAGCCGGGCGAAGCCCTCGGCGACCACCGCGTCGGCAAGATCGGGCATCGAGCCGAAGTGCGTGTACACCGCCATGGTGGAGGTGTCGGCCTCGGTGGCGACCCGGCGCAGGGTGAGCGCCGAGGGGCCCTCCTCGGCGAGCAGCCGGGCGGCGCCCTCCAGCAGGCGGACGCGCACGGCGGCGTCGGTACGGCGATCGGTCACGGGCGTCATTCTAATGCTATATCACTTGCTATAGCGGATGCTACCCTGCCGTCGGAGGTGTTTCATGAACGACTGGGACGCGATCGTCATCGGCTCCGGCCTCGGCGGGCTCACCTGCGCCGCCTACCTCACCGCGGCCGGAAAGCGCACCCTGGTGCTCGAGCAGAACCAGGTCGCCGGCGGCTGCAGCCAGGTGTTCCGCCGCAAGGGAAACCGCTACGAGTTCGACGTCGGCATGCACTACATCGGCGAGTGCCACCCCGGCGGGCGGATGACCACGGCGCTGCGCGGCCTCGGGCTGGACGGCCGGATCGAGTTCCGCCAGCTCGACCCCGACGGGCACTCCACGCTGGTGTTCCCCGGCCTCACGTTCCGGGTGCCCAGCGACTGGGACACCTACCTGGCCCGGCTGATCGAGGCGTTCCCCGACCAGGAGCGCGGCCTGCGGCGCTGCGTC
>Ga0307515_10016528_pt1 | contig 13500 bp, 2 predicted proteins | sample 17_EM_MG_FD_194513 | JGI IMG/M metagenome (GOLD analysis project Ga0307515, IMG submission 194513) | Populus trichocarpa ectomycorrhiza microbial communities from riparian zone in the Pacific Northwest, United States - 17_EM | ecosystem: Host-associated > Plants > Roots > Unclassified | place...
TTCAAATGAGCCACGGTGGTAGCCGCCACTAATTACAAAACGGGCGACACTAAAAGGCGCACGGATTGAACAGATTATGATATGGAGGCGATTTGCAACCGAACGTGCCCTAAATATTTAGAGACCTAGAGGCAGTAACTATAGCGGAAAAAAAACTCTAAAACATTATACAATAAACCTTAGTAATTAAGTATACAACGCAGTTCTAGACATTAGCTATATAAGTTAAGTAGAATAATAAGGCGCTTATAGTATAGTATAAGTAGAAACTTAAGGCTAAAGTTTAGGACGTAATTATCCTAATAGAAAATGCGGACACCCTAAGGGAACTAATAGATTAAGCGATTAAGATTAATAATTGGATCTACTAAAGGGAATAGGCTAAGAAAGGCTAGGAGAAAGTTTTATAGTTGTATAAGACGTAAAGTACGTAATAACTAAAGCTAAATTAGAAACCGTGGTATAGCGTAGAGCTAATGGACCTAAGTGGTACTAAAGAAGCCTATAAAAGATAGAGTAAGAAACTATAAAAACCTAGAGGTTAAGGATCTAGTAATTATAGGACTAAAAAGCAGAGGCTAAACTAGGGATCTTAGAAGTAGAAGACGTTTAAGCGGACTCTATAGTAAAGTTAGTAGTTTAGGGGCGGAGCTTATATAAATTGCGGAAAACAAGGTTACTTTATAAGGGATTATAAAGATGGTTAGAGTTACTATATAATAAAGGGAACTAGACCTATAGAAGACACATATATATAAAGGGATAATAGTATACTACAAGGAATAAAAGAGTGTTTAATTAAAAGTTTCGCGTTTTATTATAATAACGCATACTAAATTTATAAAGATGCTAAGTATAGCGCAAGCTATTGGCTATAGGAGCTAAAATCCTTAGAATATAGAGAAACTAATAAACCATTACATAGATTAGATATTAAAGACGATAAGTTTAATATAGGTAAAATATTTACAGACGATAAGGTAATAAGGGCAGCTTACTAAGAGTATATAAACCTTAGAGAAGTTATATTAGAAGTAGAGACTAAAACCACTATAGAGCAAGGTTTAGTACCGGGAATTATAACACCATTAGATATGGCATTTATCACTTTATAAGATAAAAGGAAGAGTATCTTATAAAGATTAAGTAAGTAGATAACTGCTAGTGCTAATTTATTACTCGATAAAGGTAAAAGGCTAAAGGCTTAAGATTTTTAGGATAAGATAAGAGATAACTAAGATTTTTAAGATAAGATAAGGCATACCTAAGGACCCACAATAGATAGAAACCGATAGAGTAGGGTAATAGCTTAGTTTAAAGATATACGAATAAGCTTAGGATAGAGTTTCCCACAGATTTAAGACTCTTAAAAAGAGATAAGTAAGATTTAAGACTCTTAAGATAAGATAAGAACACCTAAGCCTAGTTAGACTAAAGTAGGAGTAAAGCTTAAGATAGAAGTAAGCTTAAAATTAAAAATCCTAGGGAACTAAGATTTTAAAACATAAATAAGGACTATTAACGAGATTAAGAAGTAAAAAGACTTTAAGGATCTACTTGTAAGACGCAAAAAGAAAGAAACTATAAAGGAATTTAGAGCAAGAATTACCTTATAGCAAGATTAGAAACTAGATAAGAGATCTAGTATACTAGGCTATATAAGGGATAGAATACCTATATAAAGAATTACTAATAGGCCTAAAGCAGGCATACTAAGAGCTAAGTAGCTTATTAAACTAAAACAGGAAGAGGATCTAGGGATTTTAACTAGGTTTAAAGAATAATATATAAAGGGCTGTTATAACGTAGTAATAAGAAGATACTTCCTTACGGACAAGCCGTATATACTTAAGGGGCTATACTAAAAGTGGTATAGATAACGATATAACGATAAGTAGGAAGATTTCTATATATAGTTAGATAAAAAAGTTGTCTAAGACCACCCGATTATAGAAAAGGCTATAAGTTATATTAAAAAAGCCTTAATTATAACATTAAAAGATCTAGAAGAGTAATTAGAAGACTAGAGAAGCGAGAGGCAAATCTTAGTACCTATAAATAAAGTCGTAACACTTAAATTAATATAAAAGAGGTTTAAACTTAAGAATAAAGACGAGCTAAGAGTTAACCTAAGACACTAAGCATATTATACGTTAGTATAGATTGTATATATAGATAATATATATAATATATATAGAGTACCTAAAGATAAGAACCGGAAGTACCTAGTAAGGATATATTAGGCACCAGATAAGGCGAGGTATAGAAATACTAAGTATATATATAATTAGCACCTAGTAAAAGTGCAAAGTTAAGGGAACTTAATACTTTATGTAACCGACTACTGGTACTGTCAAGACAGCTCTAAGACAACTCTGAGATAGCGTTAGCACTACCCTTATGTATCTTAGATATGGTTGAAATGACTTATAGGCTTTAGAGTTTGGGGTCTACTTTTATATATTTATACTACTTAATTTCCATAGATTTACAATTAAGTTACTTGTTTAATTCTATATACTATAAAGCTTATAGTTATAAGCCCGGCCTACCTACCGTACTACATCTAATCTATACATTTAGCGCTTACTAAGCAATTAATTACTAGAAGTTACTACTTCTTCTACCTTTATAAGTATTTTGAGCTTCTTCTAGGTACCTCTCTTATACTTATAATTACCTTTATTTATTAAACGGACGGACGATTAAATATTAATTGTATTAAATATTAATTAAACCGAACCGAACCTAACCGTATAAACCTGACCGTATAAACCCTAACCTCCTTTAACCTAGATATACAACTATTTAACAGAGTTAACCTACCTACTATAGCGTAACGACCTTATATGGCGTCCAAGTAAGAGCCTAGCTAGCGTAATAGCCCGAGTATAAAGCTAGAGCAAGATGCTAGAGTATAGAGCTAGAGCGAGATGCTAGAGTATAGAGCCAGAGCAGAAGCTAGCTTAGATATACTAATAGTAAAAGATAAGGATACTAGGTAGATATAAGGAAGGCACTAAACTAACGGCAGCTAGAGGACCGTCGCTAAAACCAGACAACCGTTTAAATAACCAGCTAGCGAGCACCAGATTAATTCAACTAGATTAAATATTAAATATTAAATTAAACCAAACCAGAGCCTTAATATAGGCCTATTACTAAATTAAATTAAAGCTTCTTAGGGAGGTACTAATACTACGCTAAACGGACAATTGACTTTAACTAATAACTATACCTAACCAACAAATGAACTAACTAATTAAATTAAAAGTTCGGAACGTTAAAATAAGGTTTTACTAAGAAGCTAACTAGACCCTTCTTAACCCTTTCAAATTAATAGCGAATGATATCCTTTGACTAGTTATAATAGACGACTCCTATAGTACTATAAGCTTATAGGGCAAACTAGATATAAGGTAATAAGCTAGATATAAGGTAGGTCCTAGGGCTAGATATAAGGCTTATACTAGATAAATAGTTACTAAAGGATATTTAATTAAGAAACCACCGTTACTAAAGCCGTACGACAACCGTTTAAACACTAGAATAATTTAATTAATTAATTGATCGAATTAGGCCAAAGCTAATATTAATATAGGAACAATTAATTTTGATTCTAAAGCACTAATTTTGACGTCTTAACGTTACCAAATTCGACGTCTTAACGTCACTAAAGTTACTAAGTAACTACCTTAAGATCTACCTCAATTATAGATTAAATAACTACCTTAAGTTCTACCGTAACTATAGCTTAGGTAACTACCTTAAATACAGCTTAAATAACTACCTTAAACATAGATTAAACATCTACCTTAACTATAGATTAAAAAGATCTACCGCGAGTATAGATTAATTAACTGCCCTAAATGCAGATTAAAATGGTATCCCCTAAATTAAATAATTTAGAAGAGCCTTCTATAAAGGATACTAAATAGTTACTAACTCCTATAGAATGGTATCCTTAGATCTACTAGGATTACTATAAGGACTTTAAGACGATATCTTAGATATAATTTATTGGGAATATAGGCAAGTTGCCGTTACGTATCGCCGCGGCACTAGCGTGGCGAGGAGCCTTAAGCTCCTCGCCCTCCCTTATAAGTAGAATAAGCAATTATTATTATACTATCTACGAACCGTAGCTACGTGATATTACCTTATATAACCAACACTAATTAGTAGTTAACTTTACTATTATACTATAGAGCGGCTAGGTATTCCACTAAGAAGAAATAAGCTACTGTACTAGTGCTACTTATGCTAAAGGGAGCTGTCTTTTAAGGTTAGAACTGGTTCTAAACTTTAAATAGAACTCTTCTATAAATCTAAGGATTTAAAGGCCAGAACTAGTTCTAAGCCTTTCTAAGATTATGGATTCTTGCGTTTATTACGCAAAATAATACGCTTTATAAGTCTTCGCGATTTAAGGCTAGAACTAGTCCTAAGCCCTATAATCGTAAATATATGTCATAAACGCGTACTAAACGATGAACGCGTACTAAATAATAATCCCTACACTAATAACACTTCCCTTCCTCTAAAAATATGGCTACGCCTACTTTAAATGACTGGGAAGACTTCTTACCACTAGGGGTAGCTTCGTACGCGAAACTTATTAATAAAAATAGGGACGAATTTACCTTTAATATAATAACTTATACCACAAAATAAGTTAATAGCTTTCTTCTACACCGTATTATATTCTACTAAAGTAGACACTACGCTAATCTATAGCTGTGGGAATATTTTAGGGAGGATTTTATAGGATGGACCGCTAATACCTAGGCACTTAGTAATATTAATATTGTTTAGGATTTTTAAGACTTCCTTTATAGGAATAGGGTATATATTACTAAGAACGGTAACCTAATTACTAGCAATATTTAGGCCGTTATTATTAGTATAGAAGAATTAGTATAGACGAAAGCTAAGATTATACGTTAACTATGGAAACCTAAAACTAACCTATATTCTTTAGAAGGCAACTTTAATTTAGAACGAAACCCCTAGAACGCTACTCTCCTACCTAAAGGTACTCTCCTACCTAGAGGTACTCTTTCTCTACCTTTACTACCTTTAGCTCCTCTACTCTAGCTAACCGGTAAGCCTTTATTATAAGAAGTTACGAATCTAATAAAGGTATATTTGGATAAAGAGAAGAAGTTTAGAAAAGAATTGTATAATATGCTTAGAGTAAAACTATAGGTTTTCTATAACTGTTATAATAAGGTTAAAATTTAAGGCTACTAGTACTACTACGCTTTCTTTATTATATTAAAGGGATAGGTAGTAATATTCTATTATAACTATATTACAGGTAAAAACTATAGCTTTAATACAATGCTTTAGCTTACTAGAGCCCACTTTAAGACTAATAAAAATTACTAACTTTATATATCTAAATGGCGGGAGACTATATTCTAGAGAGTTATTGCTTTTAACCTAATAAAGACTTATTTAGAGTGCCTTTAACTACTCTTTAATAAACTTTAGAAAATATAATATAGCCTTACTAAAACTTACTAAAATAAGAATAACCTAAGGGACCAGGTTATCTTAGCCTACTATAGCGTTCCTAAGTGCAATTTAGCGCTATATAAACCTATAAATATATTTAAAGGAGTATATACTAAGCTACGCTCTACTATAGGTACTGCGATATAAATATAAGAATCTTAATAGTTTTATACTAAAAGCTTTACCTAACTAAGCGTTCCTAACTAATATAATTATAACTAGACTAATTAAATATATAGTGGCCGTAGTAGGGAATATAGAAGAGGGTATAATTAATATTAACTATAAGGTAATTATAGAGGTCTTTATAGAGGTTTATTTTAAAGTAATCGTTAGAAGAAGTGCTATATTTGTAAGAAGCTAAATTACTAGTTAACTAGATACTCCCTTAATAAGCGAAAAGAGGTATATAATAAGTTCCGTTAGAGTATAAGAAATGTTAAAAATTATAAGGTTATTACGGCCTACTTTTAAAGCTTCCTGGTTTAATACGAAGGCGTAAAAGATCTTAAGGGTGAGGTTAATAAGGTTAAATAGCTCCTTATAGATATAGAAATTAAGGATTACTCCCCTAACTAATACTTTACTAAGTATAGTAAGGTAGATGGTATATAAACCGTTACTATTCTTAATAATTAATCTACGCTCTATTCTATTACGAAATTAGATATTTTTAATAAGCTAAAGAAGGGTTTCGTGTTTTCCTTTAACAACAGATATTTAGCGTATGTCTTTTATAATATTATACCGGATATAGGAGCCGTAGGAGTATCTATAGTAGGAGAACCTTAAGTTCAAGCTCTTTAGTAGCTTAATAGCTTTATTTAGATTAACTAATTAACGGTAGACTAATATACGATTCGCTTTAGTAAAGGTACTATAATCTCTCTTAGTATAATTAGGGTTTAAACCCCCTTAGGATATATTACTTTCTATATTATTCCTATAAATACTCTATTTCTATTTTATATTAAAGATATAAATAAGTTAGGCATTAGGCTTAATAACCTTAAGAATATACTTATTTAGGGAGATAATTGGGTACCTGTTATGCGCAAGTAGGGTTACCCCTAGTTACTCCTTTATTAACTAGAAAAGAGTGTTGCTTAAAGCTACTTAATTAAGTCGGAATTACGCCAACTATACCGTTATTTTAGCCACCTATCCGTTTATTAATTGCTTAGGGTTCTTTAGTAAGTAGGCTATAAAGTTAAGGTTAAGGTAATTAAGTATCTTATAAAGTATTACTATTACAACTAAATAAACTAGAATTCCCCTGGCCGATTTAAGTTTACCCTTAAGAATAACTACAACTTTAATTTCTGTATTATTATTAACGTTATATATTTTAGCGGCAAACTAGTGCTCTAAGTTATTAACTTCTTAACTTCTTTCCAAGCCGCGCGTTTCTTAAAAGATATATTAGCTAGAAATATATAGGATACCCTTTAGTTATACTAGATTAATATTTATTTAGGACTCCCTAATTAAATCGTCTATAATATAGGAAAGAACTTCTTATCTATAGAGTTCCAATAATAAATAAAGGTAATAATAATTAAGGTTAAGGAAGTCCCCATTAAGGCATATAATAGTATTAAAAAAGTAGAGTAATATTACGCGCTATTACGCTGCGTATATAAGATTATTTCTTTAGAACTAAAGGATGCTAATAAAGAACTTACCTTATAAATAGATGTTAAAGCTATTAATAATTCCACTGGCCTAGATGGACTCGTACCTATATTACTAGTCTTTAGCGCCTACCCTTAAATAATTAATAATTCTTTACTATCTTTCTCTGTTATATAATAAGCTAAGGCTATTTATAAGGTAATAAAGGAGGTGCGATGTCTCTACGCTATACGCTAGGTTAATAACGCATTAGGAATAAGAAATGGCCTAAATACCTTAACTACGCTTAATCTACCACTCTAGTCTAAGGTACGCGTATAGCGTAAAAAGGGAGGATAGTTAGGCCTATATTAACTCATTATAATTAATAGTTAAATTTATACTATTTAGATGCCTTACAGACCCACTTAATTCCGTTTAACTGTTATTAAGCCTTACTATAAAGATAACAATTTTAAGCCTTTATAGGATGCCCTAGAAGATATCCTAGAGGAGAACTATAATTAATGTGCTCTAGAAGGCGACTACAATCCTAATATAATTATAGTAGATGCGCTATAACTATGACACGGTAGAGGTCGCCTAAAGGGATTATAAAATCGCTAATATCTTATTAATTTTAAAGAACAATTTATTACCGCCATTAAGAATAGAGTTAAGTTATTAATAGCCTTTATAATAGCTAAGGAGAAGGCTGACTTTAAGCTTGCAAAATAGCTCTAAAAGGAAGGTCGTATTATAACCTTAAAAGCTCCTTTCTAAGTATCTAATAAGTAGGAGATTAACGGTCTTATTATAAGAGGAGTCTTTAAATTTGAGAAGTATAACCCTACTAAATTTAATAGAGTTTATATCTTTAAATTAAGAATGGTTAATAAGATTAAGGGCAAAGCTACTAACGCCCTATTTAAGAAATTAAGGCTTATTATCTAAGGCTATAACGATAATAGTAAGGAGGTAATTCTTACGTAGTCTTCTACAATTTAACAAGCTAATTAGTAAGTTATTGTTACGCTAGCTCCCTCCTTAATAAAGAGTGAAATGGCGATTTATTTATAAGATATTACTTAGGCCTATACCTAATTAGAGACGTACCTTTAGCGCTTAATATTAGCATACCTTCTAGAGCAAATTTGCTACTAGTATCCTAAAGATACGATTATAGTTGTGCTTAAGCCATTATATAGAATTGCAGAGGTAGGAACTTATTAGTGGGCTACCTACAGTAAGCACTATAAAGAGAAGCTTTTAATAACTACTTCTATATTTAATCTATACTTCCTTATTATAACCATAGGAACCCTATTTAGAATTATTGGCATATAAACTAATAATATAATTATCTTAGGAGACGACCAATTCTTAGCTCTTAAAGAAAATAAGCTAGTAAAGGTAAATCTTATAGTAAATCCAAAGGAAAAGCTTAATTTAATAACACTATTACTCTTTAATAGATGCATCCTCTCCCTAAATAAGGATTCTATTGCTTTACGCCAGAAGGGTTAAGGTAAGAAGATTAATATTATTAACGTTAATTCCCTAAAGTAAGGATACGTAGAGCAACGTGCTTATAGAGCTTATATTACTTCTATCTATTAACCTAAGGCTTTATTTAATTTCTTTATTACCGCCTAATACTAGGAACCAACTAAGGACGACGTTCTTACCTTAAATAAATGTCTTTTCTAGCAAATGAACCACCTTAATTAGGGACTACTCTATATACCTATTAATCTTCCTACCGCTAAGCTCTTTGTATTTGTTAATAGATTGTTTATAAATAATAAAGATTTTAGCTCCTAGTTAGGATATAAGATTATTATTACAAACGAATTTACTAGAGAGAATAACTTTATAATCTATAGTAATCTTATTTATTAGAGCTTAACTAAGAGTAAGCGCGTTACCCGAAGTGTTTTAGCGTTAGAGATATATAGAATAGTTAGTGGAGTTAATATAGCAATTGTAATTGGAACTACCCTAAAGATAATTATAGATTAACTCGAACTTTCTATTATTCCTACAATTATATATACTAACTTATATTCCCTCTATAAGTGTTTAGTTAAGCTTAGTACTATAAAGGAGAAGCGCCTTATAATTGATATTATGGCACTTTAGTAATCCTATAAGCGTTAAGAATTCTTTAAGATTTAATAGATTAATGGCCAAGATAACCCGGTAGATATAATAATAAAGGCGAACCTAAATAAGGCACTAGAGACGTTTGTTAATATAAATACTCTATATATATAAGTTAAAGGTTAGGTTAAAAGGGAGTCCCTAGAAATTTCTTAGTTATATAAGGTCTTAAGATATCTAGGAACTTTAACCGGCGGTTAAAGTTGTTTAATTGGTTATATTTTCTTGCCAAGACTTTTTTAGAGGGGGGAGCCTAACTTAACCTAGCTAATTAGGATTTTCTATCCCCGGGATAGAAAATCGCTATTAGCTCGCTTACTACTAGCGCCTTAGCGGCCCTCTAAATAAGATATTTACCTATAACTCCTAAGTAAGAAAGCACTACGTGCTAAGAGGCAAATTTTGGGACAGCGAGACTTATATTACAATAGTAATAGTAAGTAAGGAGGGTTGATATTTGTTACGCTAGTCGAGCGGTATATATATATATGTAGATAGTAACCGCAAAAGAAGAGTTGCTAGTGTTGGGAATATAGGCAAGTTGCCGTCACGTGTCGCCGCGGCACTAGCGTGGCGAGGAGCCTTAAGCTCCTCGCCCTCCCTTATGAGTAGAACAAGCAATTATTATCATACTATCTACGAACCGTAGCTACGTGATATTACCTTGTATAACCAACATAATTAAAGCAACCTTTATTTAACTAAGCAGTTTATAAGAATAGCTCTATATACTAAATCTCGGCCAAACCTTCTGCCAATTTTATCTTATTAAAAGGATTAATATCCAATGGTTTCCTATAGCTAAAACTCTACCTACTTACTTCTGTTGTAATATCCGCAATATTTATAATATTTACAATATCTTTACAATTACCCTACCCCTTACTACTTTTAAAATTGTATCTAAATTTCCTATTTTTGGTACAGTTTTCTACCTTTATTTGTCTTCTATAGCTTTAACTACACCGTTAAATCTAGGGGGGTGTGTAACTAACTACTAGTGCTATTAAGATAGCTCTAAGACAACTCTGAGACAGCGTTAGCACTACCCTTATATGTCTTAGATATGGTTAAAATAACTTATAGGCTTTAGAGTTTGGGGTCTACTTTTATATATTTATACTACTTAATTTCTATAGATTTATAATTAAGTTACTCGTTTAATTCTATATACTATAAAGCTTATAGTTATAAGCCCGGCCTACCTACCGTACTACATCTAATCTGTACATTTAGCGCTTACTAAGCAATTAATTGCTAGAAGCTACTACTTCTTTTACCTTTATAAGTGTTTCGAGCTTCTTCTAGTTACCTCTCTTATACTTATAATTACCTTTATTTACTAAATAGATAGATAATTAAATATTAATTATATTAAATATCAATTAAACCAAACTGAACCTAACCGTATAAACCCGACCATACAAACCCTAACCTCCTTTAACCTAGATATATAACCATTTAACAGAGTTAACCTACCTACTATAGCGTAACGACCTTATATGGTGTCTAAGTAAGAGCCTAACTAGCGTAATAGCCCGAGCATAGAGCTAGAGCGAGATGCCAGAGTATAAAGCTAGAGCGAGATACTAGAGCACGGAGCTAGAGTAGAAGCTAGCTTAAATATACTAATAGTAAGAAATAAGGATACTAGATAGATATAAGGAAGGCACTAGACTAATAATAGCTAGAGGACCGTCGCTAAAACCAGATAACCGTTTAAATGACCAGCTAGCGAGCACCAGATTAATTTAACTATATTAAATATTAAATATCGGATTAAACCAAACCAGAGCCTTAATATAGGCCTATTACTAAATTAAATTAAGGCTTCCTAGGGAAGTACCAATACTACGCTAAACGGACAATCGACCTTAACTAATAACCGTACCTAACTAACGAACCAACCAACCAATTAAATTAAAAGTTTAGAATATTAAAATAAGGTTTCGCTAAGAAGCTAACTAGACCCTTCTTAACCCTTTTAAATTGATAGTAAACGATATCCTTTAACCAGTTACAATAGACAACTCCTATAGTACTATAAGCTTATAGGGCAAACTAGACATAAGGCAATAAGCTAGACATAAGGTAGGTCCTAGGGCTAGATATAAGGCTTATACTAAATAGACGATTACTAAAACAGTATGGAAGGATTTAGCACTACTATAACTTAGCTAGATACTAGATGGATAGTTACTAAAGGATATTTAATTGAGAAACTACCGTCACTAAAGCCATATGACGACCGTTCAAACACCAAAACAATTTAATTAATTGATCGATCGAATTGGGCCAAAGCCAATATTAATATAGGAACAATTAATTTTAATTCCAAAGCATTAATCTTGACGTCTTAACGTCACTAAATTCGACGTCTTAACGTCACTAGAGTTACTAAGTAACTACCTTAAGATCTACCTTAATTACAAATTAAATGACTACCTCAAGTTCCACCACAACTATAGTTTAGGTAACTACCTCGAATATAGCTTAAATAACTACCTCGAATATAGATCGAACATCTACCTTAACTATAGATTAAAAAGATCTACTGCGAGCACGGATTAATTGACTGTCTTAAATGTAGATTAAAATACTATACCTAGATCAAACGATTTAGTAAAGCCTCCTATAAAGGATGCTAAAACATCTACCTTAACTATAGATTAAAAAGATCTACCGCGAGCATAGATTAATTGACTGCCCTGAATGCAGATTAAAATGGTATCCCCTAAATTAAACGATTTAGAAGAGCCTCCTATAAAGGATGCTGAACAGTTACCAACTCCTATAGAATGGTATCTCTAGATCTACTAGGATTACCATAAGGACTTTAAGACGATATCTTAGATATAATTGAAGTAACCTCTATTTAACTAAGTAGTTTATAAGAACAGTTCTATATGCTAAATCTCGGCTAAACCTTCTACCGATCTTATCCTATTAAAAGGATCAATATCCAATGGTTTCCTATAGCCAAAACTCTACCTACTTGCTTCTGTCGCAATATCCGCAATATTTGCGATATTCGCAATATCTTCACAATTACCCTACCCCTTGCTACTTCTAAAATTGTATCTAAATTTCCTATTTTTGGTACAGTTTTCTACCTTTATTTGTCTTCTACAGCTTTAACTACACCGTCAAATCTAGGGGGGTGTGTAACCGACTACCGGTGCTATTGAGACAGCTCTAAGACAACTCTGAGACAGCGTCAGCACTACCCTCGTGTATCTCGGATATAGTTGAAATGACTTATAGGCTTTGGAGTTCGGGGTCTACTTTCATGTATTTATACCACTTGATTTCCATAGATTTACAATTAAGTTACTTATTTAATTCCCACACACTACAAAGCTTATACTTTAGCTAGAAAGATTCCTTATGGAAGAATACCTAGACGGACAATAGTAGTGGAAGTGCTTAGAAAACACGTGTTTATAGTATATTAAAGATAAAAAGTAAACTAAATATTAGTTAAAAGTGGACTAAGTATAAACAGGATTAAGCAGCTAATAATTAGGAAAAGTAGAGGCCTATAAAACTAGAGGGAACTAGTAGTAGAGCCTTAGACCCTTAAAGGAATTTAAGGATAACACCTAAATTTACGAGTTAAGTGGTAAAATTAACAGTTTAAAGTATTAATAGATAGTGGAGCAATAAGGAACTATATCTTACTAGCAGCAGTTAAAAAATGGGGTTACTATACAGGAAGAAGGAGCACCCTTACCTATTAGTAATAATTTTAGGAGATCTAATAGCCTATAGAGGAGGTATTATTAATCTTAAAATAGGACCTATTTAGTTAACTATTAAAGGGAGATGAATTAAGATGTCTTTTAATATATTACCGTTAGGGAATAATAAGGCAGTATTAGAAATGCCTTAGTTATAGAAATATAATCTAAAGATTAATTAGATTATAGGTTAGATTAATATTAAAGATACTTAATAACGTAAGATATAATAATAAGCTAAGTTAGTATAGTACTAAGTAGGGGCAACCTATAAAGAAACGGAAAGGGGGTTAAGCTATATACTAAAGAGATACTATAAATATAGTAAGAAACTATGGTTACTAGAAAGTAAGAAGCTGTTAAAGTATATAGTATAGGACTATAAGATAGAATTAGAACTAGGAATAAGTCTAAGGTTCTTTTTAATCTATAAGCTTACTAAAGACAAAGGTAGAGCATTAAA
>Ga0307515_10016529_pt1 | contig 13499 bp, 6 predicted proteins | sample 17_EM_MG_FD_194513 | JGI IMG/M metagenome (GOLD analysis project Ga0307515, IMG submission 194513) | Populus trichocarpa ectomycorrhiza microbial communities from riparian zone in the Pacific Northwest, United States - 17_EM | ecosystem: Host-associated > Plants > Roots > Unclassified | place...
TTAAGGAGTTATTGATACTTCAAGTGCAAAATGATGATATAAAACCTTGATCAAAATGCACTTTTAAGTACTAATCAGTCATCTTCATTTTCTTCCTTCTCCAGCACTAGTAGTAACAACATCAAGATCAACCTCTACCGTTGCAACAACCAACAAAAACACCATTCTCTCCATCAGCATGATCGCAGAACCTCACCACCTCAGGTGGTCCTTCATCCCTGCCTTACATCAACCTTCCATGAGATTTCTACTGCGATCACTGCATGCAGAATTCGTTCTGCATGCAACACCAATAATTAACCAAAAATTAGGGTCGACCTCGACCCAGTTTATATGGGTCGAGTATTGCTCCCCCTTTTTGTTTTTATACTGAGTTGCGGCCTAGGTCATATGGGTCCAGTCTCGGCCCCATCTTCCTTCAAGGTGGAGTCATGGCCCAATTCATACGAGTATGGTCTCGACCCTAGCTTCCTTCTGAATCGAGTCGTAGCCCAAGTCATATGGGTCCTATCTCGGCCTCATCTTCCTTTATGGCCGAGGCGCGACCCAATTCATATGGGTTTGGTCTCGATCCCAACTTTCTTTTGGGCCGAGTCATGAGCCAATTCATATGGGTTTGGTATCGGGCCCAACTTCCTTTTGGGCCGAGTCGAAGCCCAGGTTATATAGGTTCAGTTTCAGCCCCAGCTTCATTCAGGTTCGAGTCGTGGCCCAGGTCACATGGATCCGGTCTCGACCCCAGCTTCCTTTAGAGCCGAGTCACAGCCCATTTTATACGGATCTCTTCCCCCTTGTCACTTCAAAGTCGACCGTTGGATGAAATGTCATGAGAATCTAAGTAAATAAAGTAATGCATGAAATTCAGATTTTAGCATAAAAGACATTGATTGTCTAGTTTTACAGTATCGATAATATATCTCAATCCGATCGTTGGATCGGGCTGAAATTTTATAAAAAATCTCTAGACTTATTAGTTTATCTTAGGTTACAATTTTATGTCAATCGGAGTTTGGAAAGGCTTTACGAGAGTACTCAAAATCGGGTAAATTAAAGAAGATGACACAAGGGGCATTAATAAGGGCATTTTGGTAATTTTATATAAAACAGTATTCCCTCTCCTCCTTTAAACACAACCCACGTCCTCTTCAAAAGGAGAAAACATGAGGGAGACCATTTTTCTCTCATTTTCTTCATCTCCTCTCCATTTCTTCAAGTTAAATAAAAAAAGGAGTGTTCTTGGGAGGATTATATCCAAGAAAACAAATCAAGTGACTATACTTAGAGAGTTATAAAGCTTGGGAAAAACAAAGATTAGGAGCTGGAACTTGAAAGAGGAGGACATGACTTTTGTAGATTTTTGCAAGAATTCATTTAAATAAGTTAAGGTAGCAAGGCAACATACCCTTTAGTAATTTCATTTCTCTCATTCTTGCATGAGGAGAAGAAAACCTCCAAGTTTAAAATTCTAGGGTTCATGTAAATATTTTGGAGGGATAATTGTTCTTGTGAATTTCGAGATTAAATGCATGATAATAGCTTGATTTGCAGAAAAAAAATAGAAGGAATAAGTTGATTTGAAACTATGGGTTTTGGGAAGGCAACAGGGCAGGAACTTTGGCAGCCATATCTTGGCTTTCCATCGTTGGATTAGGTTACTTTTTGGATATGTTATTATTTCTCAATGTCACCTACATTCTGATTGGAGGGATTGACAAATCACCCTTTAAGACAGCCTCGTTTGTTGGTCGTTATATCATCTTTTCACCGTTGGATTGGTTTGGATTTTGGATATGTTGTTCTCCTAAATGTTGTATAAATTCTGAACGGTTAAGATCGGAAACAAACACTCCTACTAGAAATTGTACTTCCCGAACAGTAGGTCTCCAATTTTCAGGTCAGTTCGGTATTGTTCTGATACAAGAAGATTTAACAGTTGGATGTATGTTAATTTTGGATATGTTATTCTAATGATGATGATGTATAATTACACCATTTGGATTTATTGAATTCTAAATTTACAGAATTATGTTTTAAATTTGGTTTGAGAAATATTGAATGAGAATATGATGTTTAGCACAAAAAGTATGTTTTGAGACTAAGGATAATTGTAATGGGTTTAATGATGAGGGAAGTGTTTGAGAATTGTTTGTGTTGTGTTTGAGTCATGTTTGATGTGTTGCTAAGTGATGGTATAGTTAAACTCTATAAAAAATAGTGGTGGATTAATACTTTGGTTATGTTGGAATGGGAAACATGATATGGGAAAGTAGGTTGGGATGAATTGAAACTAACTTTGGAAAATTAACCTCTATTTTGGCTGGCCATGTTAGTTAAATAGGCGCTGGAATGTGTGGTAAATTACGTGTCTTGATGAAGAAATGAATGGGAAATCATGGTAAGGGATGTTGTAAATTGAATTACGATATAAGGAATCATTTTGAGTATGCTTTGGATAAAAAACAAAATGGCATGTGTAGTCATTGCTGGAATTTAAGTTAAATTACATTGTTTGGTGATAGGTTAAATGTCTTGGGACATTAGAAAAATATTGGTAACGAAAAGTCATGTCCTTTGGACATTGACAAGTATTGATGAAGAATTGAATTAATTGGACGTTTAATGTTAGTGTAAATAAATTCTAATGTAAATGAATTTAAATGACGAGTAAGAAAATAAGATACATCCATGGAAATTTTTTACGGAAGTATTTGATTTTGAGAATTTATGAATATTATGAATAAATCGGGAAGATTCAAATATTGATTCAGGATGTTATATTGAAATATAGGAGAAACATTCACTCAACTTCTTAGGAGCTCGTATAGTAGGAGCTTAAGGAGGGACTGTAGGAGGGGCACAACCATAATAAGAGAGCGTGAGTCGAGCTTCTGCAGCTGGTAGGTGTTCTATACTTACATTTTTACGTAGCGTTAATTTACTAACTTATTAAATTCTTGGTCTTTGCATCTATGGGTGAAACTATAAAGATAAAGTATAAAGTGAAATAAACGAGAAATTAAAATGGATTTGAGTACTTGATTGGGTTAAGATTATGAATTACATTAATAGACTTCATTGATGATCGTTTCATGAAACTTGATTAGTCGGTCCCGAATGTGGAGGCTAATGATTTTAGTAAGGTTTACTAACATTGGCATAATCATTCCTGTAAATGAGGGATATTGATGATTAACTATTCGGATGAGAATAGTTAATGATATCGGCCGGTGCTGTCGATATCGGCCGGTGCTGTCGATATCGGCAATCACATGAAATTTGATTAGTCAGTCCTGAATGCGGAGGCTAATGATGTTAGTAAGGTTTACTAACATCGGCGTAATCATCCTTGGAAATGAGAGATACTGAACTTGATTAACTATTCAGGTGAGAATAGTTAATGATATCGACTGGTGTTGTCGATATCGGCAATCACACGAAACTTGATTAGCTATTCCTGAATTGAAAGCTAATGATGTCAAGAATCTTGACATTAACATTTCCAGAAATATTCTAAGGTATTATGGAAAGAAAAATCTGATTGGCTATTTCGGGTTAGAAATAGTCAATGATATCAATCGGTGGCATTGATTTTGAGATTTACAATAAACTTGATTTGTTGGTCCTGATATCTTGATATGGGCGACTAATGACACTAATGAAAATTTATTAGTGTCGGCATTCCCTTCCAAGTTTTGGGGGAGAAGTATTATAATGATATTTCTGATAGGGAATAATTATATATTTCTGATAGGGAATAATTAAAAGTGTTAATAAAATAGGGATTAACATCTTGATAGGATTATTCATTCGGCCTTGAAGATTCAGATATTGATTAAAAATTGTGGAATAAGATGGGCGAAGGAACTAGTTACCTGGTAATTGGCTATTGGCATCAATTTTTTTCTAATGACCGAAATATGCAACTTGAGTTAAACTTACTTGTGTGGTGTTAATATTGTCGGGATGACTGACTTGTTAGATTATAAATGGAATGTTGGATGTTACTTTACTGTTAAACAAAAATGGTAAATTGTGTTTATGTTATGGATTATTGAAGGAATAAATAAAAGAAAAAAAAATTGATGAAGAACTAATCCTTGTGAAGGATGGAGGCAATTGTATCGCTTAGGACGTGAGAATAGAAGTTCATTGATCATGGTAGGTGATTCGTCACCTTAATTTATAATTATTAGTTTTCCCTAAATAACTATGTTGTTTATTTAATTGATGTTAAAAGAATGAAGCAAATGAATAAATTGAGTGATTATTACAAATGAGAATTATTGGTAATTTATGTGAAATTACCGGGATTATTATTTGGCTAACATAGCCGGATGCTGGGTAATTCATATGGAATTACCGGATTGATTTTGGCAACCAAAATGGATTAGCTGGATTTCTTGGGTAATTAAGAGAATTGCCGAGTTTATTAGTTAACAAAGAGGTTAACCGGATATGGGGTAATTCGTATGGAATTACCGGATTGATTGACTAACAAAAGAGGTTAGGCAGATGCTGGGTAATTCATATGGAATTACCGGATTGATTTTGGCAACCAAAATGGGTTAGCCGAATTTCTTGGGTAATTAAGAGAATTACCGGGTTTATTGGTTAACAAAGAGGTTAACCGAATATGGGATAATTTGTATGGAATTACCGGATTGATTGGCTAACACAAAAAAAAGGTTAGTCGGATGATGGGTAATTTGGAAGGAATTATCGGATTTATTGGCAACCGAGGAAGGAAAACCAAATTTGTGTGTAATTATATGAAAGTGTTAGAATTATTTGGTAATCGCAATGAGTTAACTGGATATTTATGTTTTAAAAAGATTAGAATTAATTGATTGGAGTTAGAAGTATTAAATTTCAAAGGTTAAGAGTAAAATAATTAATATTTGACTAAGATATTGAGTAAATTGATTAATATGGTTATTGTTGAAACAGGTACACCGCGAGGTGATGCAAATCGTTAGATGTAGGATTTTTCTGTTTATGAATTATCATTTTGGAATGTAATATTTATGTCTTTATTTTTTTTTGAAAACTTTTACGTTATAAAAATTAAGTAGAAGATGTGTAATATGTAATAGTACTCCTTTTACATTAAGTGTCGGGACATAAAAATATATTATTTTGTATTTGTAATCTTAATGTTTGTTTACTTCCATTTATTATGAATTATGTGTGTCAATGAGAAAGAAATGAACATGTGAAATGTTATGCATGCACAATGAATGATGTGTTGTTGAGGATCTACATGATTATGATATGATTGAGAAATGAGTATAATTGTATTGGATGATTGTATAGGTTTAAGGGAAACTCTGCTGAAATTTTGGCGGGAATTTCGGCAAGTCTCAGATAAGTTCGATGGAAGAAAAAAAAACTCATTTTCTTTAAGTTAAGACTCAAAGTTCTTTTACGAATGCATTAAATTACGGGGTGTTACAATTATATATTATATTATTAAATATAAAACAAAAAAAAACAAAAAAAATTCAAAAATCCTTCTGTTGTTACCCAAATTTTGACCCATGTTTTTGATAAAATTTTTGAAAAATCCAAAAGTAGCAAAAAACAACGAAAATAAAAAAATAGGTTTTTTAAATATATTTGCATTGTTTTTAGCATTTCAGCATCGTTTCAAAAGAATTTAAATTTTCAAAGATCTTTGGAACACGTTCGACTTTTAACGCGTTACTTTTAAAATCACCGATTTTCCTCATTCGAGTCGATGTTAATAAGAAAAATCCAAAAAAATAAGAAAAATGAAATTTACAAAAAAAGAAAGAAGTTGAGGGACCAAGTTTGGAAACCTGCCAATATTTTTACCTATAAATACAGGTCTCCACAACACACACATAGGGGGGCAATTTCGCACATTTAGAGGCAACACACACAAAAAAACCCATCTCTTTCAAACCAGCTGCCCACCCCCCACTTGGCCAAAACAAGAGACAACCATAGCCAGCCTCGCTCCTGTACTCTCTTTCCCCTTCCCTCAGCCAACCGCCTCCTAACGGCTACCAGCACGACTTCCTCTCTATCCCCAATAGCAGCATTTTTAATTAAGTCTCCAAAATTTATCAATTCTACAATTAAGCTCTTGAGTTGTTTAATTAAACTAAACCAAAATTTAATTAAATCCACTAACTTCAAATCATGTTGCCTTAAACCACATTTTAATTTGTTCTTCATTTATTTCATTTTTTTATCATCATTGTTTTCAGGAAATATACTAAAAATAAAAGAATAAAAGGGTAAAAAATTGGGCTATAACAGTTACCCCCTTTTGTAATATTTACGATGCGAAGACAACACGAGATAATTTCATGTGCTATGCTGCAGGTTGAATCAATTTTTTTAAAGTAAAAAAAAAATATCTAGGTGTACTTAACATGTTTTCTAGCAGTAAAACAAATATCTAGGGGTTGACCAAAGTGATTTAGTCAACTTTATAAATCCAAAGATAACCCAAACGAGAGGAAGAATATAGTTTGACTAAAATAATCAAGACAATATTTAAAAAAAAATATTAAAACGACAACATATTGGATTGATTTGGATTTACTCATATCAACTCAGGTTAACTTACCAAGTTCCCGACCTAAGTCATAAAACCCTAATAACCCTATAGAAGACAAATAAGAAAAAATATTAAGCCCAATATCTTGTCCACTCAATATTACAAGATGAAATTGAAAAAAAAATTATAAAAAGGACATAAAAAATCACCCTGGTTAACTGACCAAAACCGTGACTCAAGTTATGAGGCCAAGATAACCTCAAATAAATGAAACAAATTTTGAAGCCTAATTCTCAATCAACGCAATATTAAACCATGAAATTGTAAAAAAAAAACTTTCAATTGAAAAAGGATAAAGAAAAAAAACTGTGATAAACTCATAAAAAGCATAAAAAAAAATAAGAAGCTCAATTCTCAATCAACCTAGTGTTGAAAGAATAAATTGAAAAAACAATTAAAAACATGTCCCGGGTAAACTCAGTTTAACTTGTCATATTCGGGTCTTAAGACTGAGATAAATCAATAGAAAGAAAAAAAAATTATGAAGTCAAATTCTCAATAAACCCAATGTTAAAGGATGAAATTGAAAAAAATATCAATTCAAAAAGGACAAAAAAACCCAAGTCAACTTGACTATCCGGTAAAACTCGTGACCTAGGTCATGAAACTATGATAATTCCATAGAAAAAAATAAATGAATATGAAGTTCAATTTTCAATCAACTTAATGTTAAATGATGAAGTTGAGAAAAAAATATCAACTAAAAAAACAAAAAATGACTCGAGTCAATCTAGATTAACCTACTAAATTGGGGTAATGAGGCTAGAATAACTCCATAAAAAGTAAATAGAAACAAATTATAAAGTCTAACACCCTTTAAACCTAATATTAGAGGATGAAATTGAAAAAAAAAGTTTGAACTTTAAAAAAACTTAAGGATTAAATTGAAAAGGGCCAAAGCATTTCACTATTCACTATTACACTAAAATGTCAAGAACTTTTAGTATATGTTAATTATTTAATTGTATGGTTAGTCTATGAGAAAAAAAAAATTCTTATAAATTCCCTAGTTAATGCAAAATAGAGTGTAGGATTTTTTTAACAATATATAAAATATTACACAAGAATCCTTACCAAGAAATAAAAATTAATCCAAACATTTTAATGAATTATTCTAAAACACAATAATTTATCTCCCTCTATCTGTATGTATGTCTGTCTATATATCTATTTATCTATCTATCTATCTATCTACAAATCCAGATGGAATAATTGTTTATTAATTTTGTCTTGTTTAGTGTACTTCTATATCTAGCATATCAAACACACTTCTAGGCTAAAGTTATTCTACTCAAGTTGCAACTTATTATTATTATTATTATTATTATTATTATTGATTTGAAAGGTTGATTTCTTTTTGCAATAAATATGTTGTATATATGCTGATATTTTTTTTTTGCTCATCAATTCATGAAGCATTTAGCCTTATATGTTAATATAAGAAAAAAGAAGAAAGTAGATCAAATTTGAAATACAGAATCCCCTTTTAGTTTGAATATTTTGGCTTTGGCACGAAGCAAATCAAATCTGAAGAAAGGAATCTCTTTTAGCTTTTATGGATATATCATAATGATAGTCATATGTACGTTACTATTAGATGCTAGCTCGAGATTCCTTGCAAGTGGGAGAGAGGGTCCTTAATTCAATTATTTATTTACTCTTTTGAAGACTTTTCATTTTATTCTATATATAAAAAATTACTTTTTTGAGAGACCATAGATATAGTTAGATGCATAACTAATTAGATTAATTATATTTGTGTCATTTATGTAGGTGTTTAACTAATCATCGTGAATTTCTCCTTCGTTTATCACTACAACATTTAACAGTTTTACGAACGGACCAAATTCATCGGTGTAAGATTGCCACTTCGTCATTAAATTTTTTACCGACTAAATTCCCGACGGAAAGCGTCCATCGGCATAGCATTCATCAGTAATTCGACATTCTGTCGGTAAAAAAAAAATACAGATGGTTTTACAGACAGAAAATACGCGCAAAAAAAAATTCGCACTGAAAATATACCGACAAAAATATTTCATCGGTGATTGCGGCATATGCAGTACATATTTTTCAACTCTCGGTGAAATGCCGACGGATGGTATCCGTCTATATAAGTGTCGGTGATTATGGCATTTTCAGTAATTTATTTGCAACTCTCGGTAAAATGTCGACGAAATATTTTTGTTTGTGGAGACGTCGGTGATTGTGGCATTTCCAGTATATATTTTTCAACTCTCTGTAAAATACCGGTGGAAAAATTCCGTTTAGAAATCCGTCGGTGGTGTTTTTTAAAAATTAAAGAAAAAACTCATTTATAATAAATAATATAAATTAATATAAATTAATAGTAAAAAAAACCAATTATGCAAATAAAATTGTATTAAACATTAAAAATATAAAAATAAAGTTAAATAATACTCATCCAAATATTCATTACAAATTTAATGTGTTTCAAAAAAAAAATAAAACTAGAACAATGGTGGAGCTGGAGGGTGAGGAGGAGGTGGTGGAGGTTGGTCGTTTCTGGGACCAAACGACAAAAAAAGAGGCGCACATGTATCACCCATATGTGATCTATTGTTCATGACCATTTGGCGGAGTTGTTCATAATTCACCGACAGTTGCTTGTATTTTTTGATGAGTTGAGTCGTCGGTTCGACCTCGGCCTTGACAGGTTATTTATTACTTCGACACTCCTACACTTGGAAGAAGACATCAATCTTTTGGTCGTGTCAAGTTTTTGGCGCCATTGTGGGGGAGGTAATTTCTTGTATAAATTATAATATTTATTTTATTTTCACTTTTCTTTTATCTAGCTTCTATTTTTATCATTGTTTAATCTTCACATTAATCTTACATCTCAAAGTCCTCTTTAACTCACCACCACCACCACCACCACCACCATCATTATTATTATTTATAATTTATATAGTTAACCTCTCTATGGTTCGACCTCAGTCTTGTCGAGTTATTTATTACTTCGACACTCCTACACTTGGGAGAAGACATCAATCTTTTGGTCGTGTCATAAGGTTATTGAAAAACTCACTTTTGAACCTTGTGAGAAAGATGATGAGTCACTCTCTGAAGGTAAGGAAGGGGTTTGCTAAAAATATTAATTTTCTTGCTTCAGGATTTTTGCCAGCTCACTAGAGTACCGAAGACAAAGGAAAGTTTTTGAACGAAGTGAAAAACTTTTATTGGGATGACCCTTACTTATTCAAATATTGTCCTAATCAAATATTTCGAAGATGCATTTCGGACAATGAGGTATGTAGTGTCATTAAAATTTGTCATTCTGAGGCATATGGGAGTCATTTCTCGTCAAACAAAACAACTGCAAAAATCTTACAATATGGATTCTATTGGTCCACCATGTTTAAAGACACAAATGTGTTCTGCAAAGCTTGTGAAAATTATCAAAAGTCAGGATTTATTTCAAAACATTAGGAATTTTTAGATAATCTTCTATTGACTTTTGAGACGTATCCTGGTGGAGATGTACATTGTGCAATTCATGATTTATAACCCAATTTTCATAAAGAACATGCTCGTCATAGTCTTAAGAATCTGACTAAAAAAGACCATGTTTGCTAGTTTTTAAGAAAACTGGATGGGAAGCCTATCTCCGACCCATAGAGGGCGTTTAAGTCGTTCTTGGACGTAAAACAATGAAAGATGTGAGCCACAATCACAACTACTTATACATACACATGTTTTCAATAAAAAGAGAGAGAGAGAGAGAGAGAGAGAGAGACTCCAGCTGGCCTACATATAGGTGGTATGATTGCATTTTTAATTTCTCATCTATAAAATCTTCTCTTCCTTCCCTTCATTTCTACTCAACCCACATATTCAACATATATAGAAGTGTGTAGAAATGGAAGGTTCCTCAAGTCATCAAATAAGAAATATTTGTGTTTTTGGTGGATCCAGTCTTGGGAAAGAAAAGGAGTTTTTAGAATCAGCAAATCATCTTGGTCGGGTACTAGCTGAGAGAAAGATTCATTTAGTGTATGGGGGAGGCAACCTTAGGTTAATGGCGGGTGTGTTAATAGCTGTATTTTTAGGAGGCAATCAAGTTTTGGGGGTCGTCCTCAAAGCTTTAGCAAAAGGGGACATCATTGGAAAAACAATTGGAGAGGAACTACAGGTCTCCACAATATCTGATCGAATGAATGCAATGTTTAACCATGCTAACGCCTTCATTGCCTTACCAGGTGGTCTGGACACATTGGAAGAGATCTTTCATATTTCCTCTTGGGCCCAACTGCACATTAATCATGAACCTATAGGTCTGTTAAATGTTAATGGTTTTTATGATAATTTGTTGTCTTTTCTTGATCATGTTGTGGAACAAAAATTTCTCACATCTTCGGCACGACAAATCATAATCCTGCTGCTACGCATTTGTTGTACCAAGTGTTATACAACACAAATCTAGATTAACCATTTAACAAGCAAGGTATTAAGAATTAATAAGATAAAAATGATAAGACATGTTAATAGCAAGTTGTTTAGAATATAAGCATTGAAGTCCATATTGAGTTTATATTATACTTATCCTAACACCATTAGTGAAACCTTTTCAGCTTGACATAATAAACTTAGCTAAACATAATGAAGAAGAGAAACATAAATAAACAAGAGGAGAACATGATTATATAAGTATAGTAAAGGAAATGAAAGGCATAAACAAGATATTAATGCAAGCAAAACTTAAGCATTACAAAAATACAAAGAAAGAGAGCAAGAACATGATCTTGATCTTGATCTGAAAACCAAGATGCCTAAATGCATGGCAAATGCCTCCTTTTATAGGCCGAAATTTGAAATTATTGATTTGATGACTAATTGTTGAGTGGGTGGCCACCTCTTGACTTTGTAACAATTCTTATCTTCTTGTCTGCCAAAAACATCATTGCTAACATCAGAATTTGAATAGATAGTCCGCATGAAAGTTCTGGGAAATTGTCTCATCTTTCCAACAAAAAACAATTGAGGTCATTTGGATTTCTAGAACTCGAGATATGGGCTGAACACTGAACAGTGTCTGGGCTGCAAGACAGATTCAGACTTCTCTTTTAATGTTAAGATTTGGACTTCCAAACGGTAGAATAGAGTCTTTGACTCCGCATGAATGTTTTAGGCCGATGTCTTAGATTTCTAGCCATATAAACCAAACTGAAATCCAAGATCTACAGCTCCAGATATGACCTAATGACTGAATAATGTTCCAGTTTGAATTGAATCAACATCTCTTTTCTAAGCTTAGCCTTTTCTTTGTCCTTTCACTTTCAATAGTTAATCACATCAATCAATCCTTTGAATTGTGAGATATATTTGCATTTAAAATGAGCATTTACCATAAATTAAAGCTATCTTATAGTATTAGATAGTTTATTATAAAACGTGCTCTAGTTAAGGAGTTATTGATACTTCAAGTGCAAAAATGATGATATAAAATCTTGATAAAAATACACTTTTAAGTACTAATCACTCCATGAGTTGAATAGAATGGTTAAACAAGGAAAGCCGTAAAAAGCTGAGATTAGATTTGAGCCTTAGTTTGTAAAAACTTGTGTATTTTGGTTTTATTAATAGCATATTATTTTGTTTTGTTATTTCTTATATTTGTTTAAGTGTGTTTCAGGTTTGTCAGTGTTCATTTTTTCAAGTGATGTCTTCTATACTTTATCTTTCTACCTTAGGATATTGAGGACAATGTCTCGTTTTGGTTGAGGGGAGAGGGTAGTAGTTGATATTAAAAAAAAAAAAAATTAACTATGTTTTCTATTTCATAAACCATTTGCAAAACTGTTGTTATTAGGATGACAGAGTGAAGGAGTTCTTTTGTTAAAGTGACTTTTGAGACGCATCTTAGTAAACATTCTTAATAAGGTCTATCAGAATACTTCTTGAAATATTCAGGTTTACAAACTCTTGCATTGTTGTCACTTGATTCTGCTCATGTATTCATTTAACAAGTATTCTTAAACCTTCATTTTCACACACACACTTTAACATTTGATTGTAGGTTGCATATTTGATTATTACATTATTTATGTTCTTTTGTTAAAGGTAACAACTAAGGGAAAGAGATAGTATATAATTTGCAAAAACAAAAAACAAAAAACAAAAAAAAAACCAAAAAATAAAAAGAAATTGATTATATTAATGATAATAAAAACGTAGATAAGTTTGGTTTCGTAGCCTCCCTAACCTAAGCAATTAAGCCCGAAGGGGTGTTTTAACACCTAATACCCTAAAGTCAATTGACTTGGGAGCTATTGGCCTAATGCTTGTTACATGGGTTAAGGAGAAAAGCTTAAGAGAATCAAACATTGCACTATCTTCGTATTAGTATCTACAACCCGAGTTACCAAGCTCGTAGGGGTGTCTCAACACCTAATGCCCTAAGACCAACTGGTCTGGGAGTCATTAGCTGAAAGCTCGTTACATAGGTTAAAGATGCATTGTGTTTTAAGTTATCTGTATATATATTAAAAAAAAAGAGAAAAAAATAAGATAATAATCTCAACCCAAAGAAGTTAACCTTAGAAAAACATTAGAACAAAATTGTGTTTTCATCCAAACAAAGCCCCATAACTATGTGTTGATATATTGAGCACAAAAGGAAGGTTTATTGAGCACAAAAGGAAGGTTTATTAATATCTTGTTTAAGAATTATGAAGCAAATATATAAATTTAATGAGAGTTTGTTTATTTAGATAGATTAATGGAAGTTGAATGATGAATGTCTTGCTTTATGGAACTTGCAAATTGTTTTTTTATTTTAACGCTTTGATTACTAGGGACTAGTAATAAGCTGGTTGGGGGGTGTGATTAGTACTTAAAAGTGCATTTTTATCAAGGTTTTATATCATCATTTTGCACTTGAAGTATC
>Ga0307515_10016530_pt1 | contig 13499 bp, 13 predicted proteins | sample 17_EM_MG_FD_194513 | JGI IMG/M metagenome (GOLD analysis project Ga0307515, IMG submission 194513) | Populus trichocarpa ectomycorrhiza microbial communities from riparian zone in the Pacific Northwest, United States - 17_EM | ecosystem: Host-associated > Plants > Roots > Unclassified | place...
CGCTTAATACTAAATTCTAACTTCTTAATATTGGCTTAGAGGCTAGCTTTCTAAAGCCGTTATAGGACTTTACAGACATGCTTTTTATATTCTAGTTCGTTTTTAGAGTAGATTATAATATTATCTAGGTATGCTGTATAGAAGTTATTAAGGTAGTTAAATAGTACGTTATTTATATATTGTTGGTATATAGCCGGTCCGTTAGTTAGTCCAAAAGGTAGTACTTTATATTTATACATTCCGTAACGGGTCTAAAATATAATAAGGTCTTCTAATTTAGGGTCCATCCTAATCTAGTAAAAAGCCTAGCGGATATTAAGCTTTGTAAAGATCTTAGCTCTACTTATTTGGGCCAAAGTCTTATTAAGTAAAAGTAGTAAGTAGCGGTCTTTAAGGGTTAAATTATTAAGCTTATAGTAGTTAATACAGAAACAAAGTCCTCTATTTAGCTTTTTGGTAAAGAGAATAGGTAAGTTAAAAGGGGCTTAACTAGGCTTAATAAAGCCCTTATCCAGGTTATTAATAAGATACTACTTTATGGCCTATAATTCGGCAGTAGATTACTATCGGAGGGGGCTATAGCTAAGGGTAACCACCTTATCCGGCTTAATTTTAATCTTATAGTTATACGGTTAGTAAGACGGGAGTATATTAGACGCTGCTTTAGAGAAGGTATCTTTAAATTTCTAGTATTAACGGGGCAGTTTCTGTTCTACTAGCTCCTTATCTATAAGCTTACCTTTCTCTTAGGCTAGGGCTTCTTTCTCTTTAATTATTTAATCAATTTCGTATAAGCTAGTTGTAAAGGCAACGGTATTAGGCTAAACTAGGTTTTAGTAGAATCCTATAGCGCTAATATAGTAGATATTAACTAGCGGGAGGTTTATAGGTTTCTTTACGGATATTCGTCGGGCCGTATTTTATAGTATAGGGTTTATAGTCTTCCTTAGCTTACGTTCCATTTTCCACAAGTTATCCTTCTAGTTTATTAGTTTGGTATATTATCTAATATCCCTAGCCTTTCTTTATGGCTGCATAGGGCCTAAGTTCTCTATTAGGGACTTAGCTAGGCTATTACCGACTTCCTAAATCTCTAGTGCGGGTGGTATAATATAGGCAGTCTGGGGGCGGCGTAGTATACAGATCTATTACGGATTAAGCTGTATATCCTTCTTAAAAGCCTAGTCCCTACGCGTTGCATCGGCCTAGTAAACGGTGTTTATCTACGGCCGTATAAGGTTTTCTATTATAATACTAATCTCTTTTATAAAGGAAGGCGTTAGGGGCATAGTTTCGGGCCAGATAAGCTGCCTATTCTATACGTTAAGCTATAAACCTAAATAGGCTAGCTATTTTCTCCCTAAGATTATATTATAGCTTCTAAGGTCCGTAATAAGGAAGGGGATATTATACTGCCTTCGTCCGTTAACGCAGAGGTAGATCCGTAAGATAGTTATAATAGGTAGTTCTATCTATCCGTTATAACCGCGAATAGGGACTAGTTTAGGCAGTTCTTTAAGGGGTATATTTAAAAAGTCAGCCAGTTTTACAGTGCACTTTATATTAATTAAGGTAAAGGTATTTACTCCTAAGTTAGCTAAAGCAAAGGTTAAAACTTAATATCTATTACAAAATAAAGTATAAGGGATAGTGCAGCTTCTTTTATTAACTAGCTAACCCAGATTAATATATAATATATTAATCCCTTTTAACCTTAGAGAGGAGTCTTCCTCTAGGGTTCCTCTTTTTTCGGCTCTATACTATCCTCCTAAATTAATAGGACCTTATTTATCTTTACCTTTATTAGGTAGTTTCTTATAGGGTAGCCTATTTAACCGCACGAGAAGTAAGCTCTTTAATTGCTAAAGGCCTATATACAGGGGTCGCTGTATATAGGCCGGATGTACACTAGGCCTATAGCAGGGGTAGCTACGCAGCTAGCTACTAGGTTAATTATAGGAGTTACTAATTATACTAGGGCACTATGGGCCGTACTTATAGTACTTACGGCCTAGTTTATAAGGTTTCTAGTTTTTAGCTAGTTAGCGCGTGCCTTAATTTAATAAAGGCCTTAGTTAATAGCTAGGTAATAGTCCGTAAGTTCCTTTAATGTCTATACTATAGTATAAGCTAGTAATACGGCCCGCTATAGGTCTAGGGTAAGCTTATTAAAGAGGTCTAGTAGTAGGTCTTCCTAGGGGATCTAGGCCTATTTAGCTAGGTGTAAAAAGCGGGTTTAAAAGGCCGAAAAGGTCTCTATTATTTTTATATTTAGGCTTTTATAGCTAAGGTAGGCGTTCTATACTTTAAAAGGGTCTTTATAAATAGAAGAAAAGTATTTAATTATTTCTTCTTTAGAGATAAAGGGGTTTACTAAGTTTTTAGTGTATTACAGGCGTAAATGCGTCTAGGCGTCTCCACCAGTACGGCCAAAAACATAGGCCATTCTGGCTTAGGCGTTAGGGAAGTAGTCTATATTAACTTTAAGCTTATCCCGTAATTAAAGCTTCCAATTATTAAATATAGGGTTAGTTCCGTTTATAAGTAGCGGGGGATCCGTAACCTTTACTAACCACCTTAGTACTATATAGGCCTTAGTGGGTCTACTAAGGCGCTAAGATAGGGCCTAAAGGACTATAGTAAGTCTTTAGTTATCTAATAATAACTTATTATTAGATATAGGGGTATCTCTAGCTTTAAGCAGCTCTTACAGTTATTTAATTTTAGCATTAGTAGCCGCAAGCTCCGCCTAGGGGGTTAAAACGTTAATTATTTCTTTATCTAAAGTATTTAAGGGTCCTACAGCTGCTTTGCCTGCTGCTGTGGTTTATAGCATAGTAGTAGGAGTATTAGGTAATTCCGGGTAATTTCTTTAAGGGTTCTAGTCTATGCGTGTCTTATAGGTTCTTTCCTTAGGGTTCTATTCTTTTTTTTTAGGTCCTGTCTTTATGGTCCTAGTAATATCCTTAGGGTCCTATTCTATGTTCTTATAGATATATTTAAGTTCCTTCTTAGGAAGAAAGAGTAGAGTAAGCTTTAGATAATGTTAGCGACTTAGTTAATTAAGATATAAGCACGGCAAAAGGGTCGCGCAAGCCTGTACAATTAGATTGTCTATAAACGAGAATCTAAAGCTAGGGAAAGGAAAGGAGAAGAAGAGTAGCGCCGTTCGGTGTTTTATAAGATCTTCGCGTCACGTGATCGCAATATGCGGCAATCTGTGGCAACTTGCCGGTGCGAAGTTCTGCTAAGTTCTGCCAAGTTCTACCAAGTGCCGTAACACGTATTACCTGCCATATTCTACCTACTTACTCCCTTTACAATATTTGTGTCTGTACGAGTAGAGGTTACGTGGTCATGTCTCTGATTAGTCATCCTTACGGTGACTCATCAGCCCCCTATTTAGGCACCGCGATCATTATAATCCTCTGAAAAAGACACGAATGAATCAAGAACCAGTTACCTTATATTGCAATTGCAGTACCCCCCCGGGTGATACCCACAATTTGTAATATTTATAATATTTATAATATACCGCATACTACTATATTTTCTACCACACCCTATAACTAGCTCGTCTACTACTAGCGCCTTAGTAGCTCGCCCTATATATTAGTAAAATATGGTAATATAGTAATATAGTAGGTAATATACCTTAGCACCATTATATAGGCCTAGGTAACGCGATAAGATTAAAAGTCCAGATATTATTATAATTAAACTAATTAATAATAATCAATAATAATCAATAATGATAATTGTATTATTAATTATTACATTATTATTGGGCCACACTGCTCTCATCCTTCGCACGATTTCGCCCTCAAACCGGTTTACCGTCGAAACGTTCACGAACCTGTTGCACATCGCTAAGACTAGAGCAGGCGGGTCCATACGGACACGCAAAGGATCTGACACGGATAACGAGACTAAGCAACTGAGAATGGCTCAGCGTATGTTGAGGCTGCTCTAGAATGAGCGAATCGACGTTATAATGGTTGGCTCTTCTTAATCACTATCATCTAGCTGTAAAGGGGATTCCTCGAGAATGACCGAGTCTTTAGGTTGCCCTTGCCACGCGATAGACTTCCTCCGTGCACCTTGAAATACCACAGGCTTATCTAGAAGAATATCTGTAGTGTTAAAGAGACAGACGTCCTTGGACTCGGCTCTTTGAACAATGCCCTTAAGAGTTTGGAAGACCTTCTCGGCCGTATCGCGGTCGTCCACGCTAATACGCAGAAGCTTCTCCGCAATAAGAGTAATAAGAGCACATAGAGCTGTGTCGCCCTTGCATCGCGGATCCTGTTGCAATGCCGTGATCGCTTCCGTTACGGCTGGGTGAATAATTGTTTTCCTGTCTGGAGTTTTGGTGTAAAAATAACTTGGCAAATCGCGATCCAGTTCTCGAGCATCGCTAAAGTTGTTGATCGAATTGTAACCGTGGAAGAACCAGACTGTGAACTCAAGGAAGACACAGCCTAGAGACCACATGTCGTAAAGCCGTGACCGTGGGTCCTTCCTCTTGATGGTTACCTCAGGAGCTTCGTAGGATGGCGTCGTTGCTTCGCTCTTAGTGGCATCCTCATGGATCTTCGAAACGCGAACGCCAGCAATCACGAGCTTGCGATTTACGTCAAAATGAAGTATATGCTCCGGCTTAAGGTCGCCATGACGGCAGTTAATGCTGTGAAGAGCTTCAAGAGCAGAGACCATATATAGCATCTGCTGAAGACACCATAGGGCTAGCTCTGGTGTGCGCTTATCCTGATCATAGCACTTCCAATACTGCCTTAAGTTTCCACCGCCAGCCCATGGAAAGACAATATAATGCCGCTTGCCCACGCCAAATGTTACTAAATGTCGTATCAGGTGCAAATGATTAAGTTTTCGGATTTTATCAAGGTTCTCCTTCTCTAAGAGAAAAGGCTCTGGGTGTTTGAACAAGAACTCTTTAACGGCCACTTCTTTCTCTCTAACAGCCTGTGACGGTTAGCTAGTGACTTTCTAGTGAGCTTTGGGGCAATGAACCTTAAAGCTTTGAATATGGGCAGGATGAATCTCCGCTCTATACACTACGCGGTCCGTATTATAGCTGACTGCTTCGGAATCCTTAAAGGGTAGTGCACATCTTGGATCTAATATGATATGCCTGCCAGTATTGTCCATGACAGGAGCCTGGACTAACCATTGCTGGTCGAAGAAGAGGTTGATTTTGGCCTTATTATCCCAATTCGCAAACGCCTTAAATGTTGTCTTGCCATCTGCTGACACCAAGAGATTGTCATCTTTCCCAGCTAGATCCTGTTGTAAGGGGAGATGCCTATCGCGCAGGCCATCCGAGAACAACTTTGAAATCGACTTATGTTCTCCTATTAACACCAGAATTGCAAAGATCTTCTTCGCATCTTGTTCGATCTTGCTCGCTAGGTTCGGCTGAAGGACGCGTCCTAGGCTTCGAGGTAGCACGGCTTTGACGGTCTCCTTTGTTATAGCTGCGTGCAATACATCTAGCGGTAGAAACGTCTGTCGGTTGCTCAGCTCGCATTCAATAATGGAGTTCTTCAGTCGTCTGAATAAAGAGGTGGTGTGGCGTAGAGAGCTGTGGGTAGCTTCCTCTTTTTGAAAAGCTTTATCCAAGTCTTCTCGGTCTTTTGAGAATGTAAAACGAGCAATGAACGGCGCGAGCTTTGCGTCATTCTGATAATCATATGGTTCCATGCTCGGCCGCCGAAATGCCGAAGAGCTCTGGAATACATTGAACCATACGTCATCTAGTTCCCTAATTGAGCCGTGGATGGGGCTCTCTTCTTCAGAATTGGTACGTTCTTTAGAGTCTTTTTCGCTGTCTTTGCAGTCGCAATCCTCCCGATCACAGGCCAAAATATGCTCGACTACATCTCCTAAGCCACCATCACTACGCGGTCGAGTGTCGGGTGAGCTGCTGAGGTCTTCTTCTTCTCCCACGAGGTCCTCGCGATTTGGTGGCAAGAACATAGCTATGTTATGCATATCCTCTTTGATGTGTGCCCACAACGAACGCTGAGCAGCTGGAGTAGTTGGATCGGGGAAAATCTTCTCCACGGTATCTGGGTAACCTCCACAAAAAGGACAGCTCCGGATGAGCAGTGTTCCCTTTCGCCGGCTTACCTCTTTAAGAGTAGACATCATAGATGAAGGAACGCTGTCTTGGGCTAGCACTTGGGCTACGAATTCGTCTTCTTTATCGAATTCCTTGTGACGCCCATCAGGTGCCTCGAAATGCCAGCATTCTGGGACGTGGTTCTGTAAATGGGACAGTAGACCTTCGAATGTATTTGGCACATCGAAGGGCGTTCCGCAGTCTTCAGAAATGCAAAAGTACGGCTCGAAATCTCGCATCACATGCCGACTGTTGTATTGTCAGTGGGTAAACCTATAGTTGACACGTATACACGATGTACCTCCAACGCCCCATTTTCGCTTCTCGAGCTGGGAATTCCAAGCGACAGTAGGGACACTCAAAGCTATCGGTCTTACTGACATCAGGGGGTGGCGGAAACCCACTGTGTCTAATAACGACTGAGCGTACGCTCTCTGCCGGCTCTTCAAGCTGCGTTTCTGGTACTTTGGCGAATTTGGTGTTTTGGGTTGCCGAATATAGCGTGCCATCATCATGTCCAGGGGTTTGAACTGGCGCGTTGGCATTGTCATTGGGTTTTAGTGGCGGCTCAGAAGTCGACACCTGACCGGACTCATCCGTGAACTGAGGTGCCCTAGACGATGTTGGCTCAGGTTGATGGGGTAAGCTCATGGCCATGGTCACTTTCTTCTGGTGCTCCTTCAGATACTCAAAACGAATTCTTCTCCTGGCAAAGGACTCGGCTATTCTATCTTGCATGGTATTTGTGGCCAGCTTGAAATGATTCTGGGCCTTTTGAAGAGCCAAACCTTTGAACATGAGAAACATTTCTTGAGGTCCAGGTTTATTCCGGTAGCGATCGACTCTTTCTCGCCGATGTTGAGCGCCCGCCCACTGGATTTGTCTTGCTATCCCATGAAGTCGGTCGATCGTCTCTCCAATGTGGTTTCGCAAATTCGATTTCCGTTTTGTCTCTAGTGAGGCCATCACTTCATTCGAGACGTCTGTGTCGGAATCTTCTGATGAAGATAGGGGCTCGAACGAGAGAGACGAAGTGTCCGATACTCCACTATCCGAGCTGTTTTCGCCGCTGTCTTCGGTTTTGTTGCCTTCTCCATGGCTTTGCAGTTCTATGTCATACTGTAAGCACTCAAAAGGACTTAATGAGCTAGCAATGGCCACATTGCGTACCCCGTAAGTCGGACTTAAGCGTTTGCAAAAGTAAAGTGATGAGTTCGCACAGCTCTGGGACGTCTCTGAGTCGGAATTCGATAGACCTCGTACCTTCGTCGAGTATCCCTATGTTGGCACACCAGACGTTGAATTCGGCCACTTGATAACTTGCCCAATTGTTCGGGCTCGCACCTGCAAACACTCTTTTGTGCTCATCCTGATAAAGCTTCTGCAGGGCCGTTCTACATTGAATTGCTTGAAGCGCAAGGCTGACGATGTTGGCACCAGAGGTTTCCATGAGGTACTTCGTCAGGAACACATCAAGGGCTGCCAGCATGACATGTGGACAAGGTATAGTAGAAATCGGACAGGGGATCAGGAATTTAATCAAGACCCCAGAATGTGTTCTATAAGCGTTAGGCAGCCTACGGTGGAGAGGCAACGCGCCATTAGCTGCCCCACCTTCCCCTACCAGCTTAGGCCCTCACGTGTTTAGCGAGCCTCTGCTCTTGTTCAGCCTTGCTGGCCCCACCTTAGTAGTCTCTTCAATCCAACCCTTCATCCGTCTTGTCGTTCTGTAAGATAGCAGCGCAATAGCCATCTGCGTCCGTGTGTTTTCGCTATCGATGATTGAATTACCCTTGCGACTGTAAAAATTATAGCGTCACGCCCCATTGCTAAAAATAGGTCACTCTCAGCTCCCTTCACCTGCGCTCGACTTTTCGACGAAACAACACCAAATCTATTCTTCAAGCGTCTTTCATGTGGCAGTTGGCACTGCTTGGTGATGTGCTTCCCGCCTTTCAAGCGCTCGCCTACGACAAAGTTCAGCAATACGTTCACAATGGTGATGACGGGAAGGATTGTGAGGTGACGCGACATATCCAAAACGATGTCAATGATTGCTATGCCGACATAGTGCTACTTGGCGCAGTAGTGTCGGAATCGCGCGGAGAATGGAAGTTCGGCATCGATGAGACCATCATAAATCGTCTTTTAAAGGCGCTAGAGAGCCGTTTCTATACCAGATCCAAGCTAGTAAGTCTTGTCAACTCACTTTGGTCGACAATACGACAGAAGCCACAAGCACTCGTTAGCTTATTACTAACGGAGTATCAGATGCCCAGAGCCAAGGTAATATTTACAACACTGCAATAGGAGCTCCGCTTATACGAATTACAGATGCTGTGGTCCCCCGCCGATGCTACTGAGTCAGAGAGACAATTCCCAACCCTTTACGACCTTGGCTTGCGCGTGAGGCCGATAAATCAGGAAGGCCTCGACAGTGATGATATTGATGACATAACGCTTGAAACAGCAGTGCAGAAAAAAAAAAAAAGCCAACGATATGTGAACCAGATGCAAGGCAGCGTGCGCATATTCAGCCGCAAAGAAAACTCCCAAGAACGACGAAAGTTCCTGAATCGCCTTGCCGACGCCCGGGACCACCTCCTACATCTGTATATCCCAGGCCGACCTGAAGATACCCCTGAGCTTCACCAACACCCAAGCTCCGGCGTCAAAGAGCTTGCCAACACGCTTCATAAACTTCTTTACCGGCACTGGAACTGTAAATGCCCGCACCGGTGGCGACGAGAAGCTAGATTGAGCCTGACAAGACATCGGATATTCCTGCTCAAAGCGCCATCGCGAATTAGGTCTACTGCAGATTTTGAGGTACTACTGCCTATCTGCAGGGAAAATTCAGAGTGGAAAGTGACAAATGTCCAGGTCGACTCGCCCTCGTAAGCAAACGTCGAATCTTGTCAAGGTCGGCCGAAAGTGCTAAGCAGCGGACACAGAATCTCTCAGAATGACTTATATGCCATGAAGAAAGATCTATGCCCACTGTTGACGGGGAGTAAAGGTGTGCAAGTCCGTTTGATGTCGCATAGAGACCAAATGTGGGCTCTTAGGGCACCGCCTCCACTGAAGCGTAATAGTCACACTGCGATGGAATCGCTCTATCAGCTTCTGAAAGATCATGCCTCCAAAGGCAGCACGCAGATGTCAAAATACGGCCATAGAGAAAAGTTGATTCTCTCTTACATTCTAGCGAGCTCGTTGCTCTACCTTTACCCTGGCAGTTGGTTTCAAGAGATATGGAACAGTGAGAAGGTATTCTTCCCAGAGCGCCCAAACCAGAGGGAACTATCCATACTCACGATGCCCTACCTTGCGGTCGACATTCAACTACCTGCTACCGTCATCAAAGAGCGACCAGTTTGGCAATACCATTCTCACCCGGCCATTCAAGCTCTAGGAATCATGCTTCTTGAAATAGCCACGGAGACCAAGTTCTCCGCATTCTGTGGAGACATCAGATTTGGCGAAGAACCAGGAGCACGAAGAAATCTGGAAGGCCTTCGAGCTCTCCAAGTGCTGAACGAATGGGAGTCGGAAGGCAGACGCGACGAGTCTAAGCGAATATCATCTGCTCTTCGTAGCGCCATACGCTCTTGCCTCGTATTGGATCCCCCAGGGCAGTTGCCTACTCAACAGCTCGTGGAAGAAGGGCCCATTCGGTACTACGTACTCGTTTGCATCGTTTCACCCTTGGCAAAAGCTCTTTCAGCAGGTTATCAAGTGCCCCTGAAATATCTTCAGGATCATTCAATGCTCGAGCGGTATTTGAAGAGCTCCAACATCTCTTACGAGACATGCATAAGCGAACACCAGGCTCAAGCCCCAGTCAAACCATTAGACGCAGCGGATCGGGATGGTATGTGTAGAATCAAACAGACCTGAAAGATTGTGCTGATGAGGAAATTAGCTGTTCCTACATTGCATCCGAAAGTCCCTGAGCCAAGACCGGAACTTTGTCTTTGCGGAGATGACGAAATTGACGTTGACAACATTAAGTATGTATCGATATATCAGTTCCAGCCCCAGTAAGATATTAAGAATATGTAGGAAAAATGCAGCAACTGAGTGGATGAAATGGCACAACAATGTAATCGACAGAGTCTATAACGGCTTCTGTGACACTTTCAACGCACAGAAAGAGAAAATCAAGATCGCTGTCTTGGACACTGGCATCGAATTGTCTGAGTACCAAAGCGACATCTACGAACGTCAGCGCGATTTCATATATAAAAGCTGGATAGATAAGGATTCGGAAGCTGGCGAGAAATGGGGGGATGATGTGGGTCATGGTACGCACATTGCCACACTCTTGGCTCGGGTCGCACCAAACGCTATCATTCACGTGGCCAGGGTATTCCGAAATCGAGAGCCAGATCTCAATACGGAGCCAAAATACATAAGTCAAGTGAGCAAATATCCGACACCTAAGATTTCTATCGCCACTGATACATGCAGGCTATCCGACATGCGGTAGATGAGTGGAAGGCCGATATGATTGTAATGGCTTTCGGCTTCGAAAAGGAACAAGATTCCGCCATTGAGGAGCATTCTATTCTCAGATCAATAAAGAATGCCGCAAACAAGGGCGTGGCGATGTTTGCCGCCGCTTCGAACGATGGACTCAATCGCCCTGACAACACGCCGTGGCCAGCCAGAGCAATGGATGTTATCTGTGTCCATTCAGCAGACGGCTATGGTCGTCCTTCAATATTCACTCCCGGTCCAACGGACAACCAAAGAGTCATGGTTCTCGGGGAATGCGTTCGGTCTGCATGGCCGGAGAAATTAAGGTGTGGGGACCATAAGGTCATGGGCGGTACATCTTGCGCAGCGCCAATTGCTGCGGGAATAGCAGCCGTTATCTTGGATTATGCGAAACAGTTCTTGACGACTGAGGAGTGGTACAAGCTTCGAAGAGTCGAGTATATGCGACGCATGTTTGAGCTGATGAAAGCTCCCGGGGAGACTGGAGGATACTGGTGGATACGCCATTGGGTTCTCTTCGATAAATCGGAAGAAGAAATTTTCATTCAAAGGATCATTAGGAAAGCTATCATATAGCATATCAAGCTCTATACAGGTTCTAGTCCAATCCAGTTCACAAATTGAACTTCACGTCTCGCTCAGAACGGCACTCCAAAGAAGTACACCGAGGGGCAGTTGGGTGAGGTTCTCAAAAGGCGTTTTAGTAAGCAGCTATAGAGTGTTTCCGCATCAGACACTTATCTTCCTGTTGAGCTACTGAGAAACTCACTAACAGTTCCGGTATTCGTTCGTGTACATTCTAGGCGGCACCTTCCAGCGAACAACCGTAAATTAGCCTAGGACAAAGTGACAGCATCTTCACCATCGTTTTCTACTGAATCTTAGCGGAGGAAACGAGCTTATTAGCTACTACTCAGCCGTGAGCATTGACAACAGTCGATGGATGACTCGACTACTCTCCTCGAAGTCATGATTAAACGTATCGATCGAGGGGTCCGGACCAATATCAGCTTCTTAAATATAGGGCCTCTGTATACGGAGCTAAGCACCCTACTCCCCAGTTGGAAACAACGAACCTCCTTTCCCTGTATTCTATGATGAACCTAGTCATGGGATAAAGAGGTTTGGAATTAACCTACCGTCCACTTTTTTGGTTGTTTTGGCTACTATTATTCGGCTATGCGTGTCTGCCGAGCATGACGACTGAAACATTGGGTTTGGTCGATATCAAAATAGCCACCAACAACGGCAATAGATATAAACCAGTCAACCTAGACGTATGGCAGTATTAGCTTGACTAAGCGAACAAGCGATTCCCTTTCATGCATTTCCCTCCTAGCATACGTTTTTCCTTCTACAAACAGATCATTGGGCCTTATATCTGGTCTAGGACAAAAGCACAAGATGGCTATGTTGGGTGTTGGCAGATAGCAAGCCTTGCGCGTCGTGGCGCCAGGTAGACGTTTCTGCCGACTGCCGCCTACCGTTGCCTATTTAGGCAGCTCTCTCTTTTGAGGTATATGTACCATGGTCGTTGCAGTACTGCGAGAAGTCCTTGGCGAGAAAATTCAGAGCACAATCGAGTTCATGTTCCTGGATCCTTTCGTTTCCTCTAACTCTTAAGGCAAAACACGGTTTCGCCAAATTTTGTTTCCTCTGCAACGTATGGATGACTAGCGAGGCGAACTGGGAGACGCATTGCCAGGATCATATTAACAATATGGACGTGCCTTTCCGCTGCGACCCTGTCACTTTCCGCCGCGCCCTTGCTCGTGCTGCATATTGCCTCGGCTGCCTCAAAAATCCACGCCTGTCAGCCGCGGAACGCGTGCGCCATTTCAAAAGGGAATTCAGCTAGAACCGACATATCTCTAAATGTATTCCGGACTACGCTACGAGCTTACCCAGCGACTACGCCTCGCTTTGATGCTTGCCTCCGCGGTGCTGATACTCCATGACACGCCCTGGCTTAGCAATGAATGGTGCTTGAAAGATTTCCAGGTTGATACGTCCACATCCTCGATTGATCATGTCTTCCTTCCACTCATCACTCCTTCCGACGATCAGAATCCTCCTCTTAGAAAACGCCGTCGCTTGGTGAAAAACGGAACAGTGTTCTCGCTCGGCGTCGCACTGCTCGAATTAAGTCATCAAAATCCGCTCGCGGCCTTCCAACAACCTGAAGATCTGAATGAAGAGGGCCAAGCGGATGCTATGACGGAGGTGTCGGTAGCTACTAGACTTGCGACACGTTTGAGTTATGTGGAGTCAAAAACCATGCAAAAGTAGCACTGCGGTGTGTTACTTGCAACTTCAATGTATTCAGCCACGAGTTGGAGGACGATGTGTTTAAGAGAGCTTTCTTCGAGGGTGTGGTCTTGCCTTTACAGGTAGACCTAGAGTTTTTAACAGGAGTACATTAGCTGGAAAGGTCCCAGATAAAGAGGCAAGGTTTCCCTTAGATAGAACCCGCTCATTCACACACAGTCCGTTAGCAACTCGGGAGAGGTCTAAGCTGCTGAGAAGAAATTTCGGTATCTTTCATTACAAGCAGGGCATCGCGCAACCAGTGTGTCCAACAGTCAGCTTAGCTGCGATCTTGAGAAAAATAGCTGACTGACTGCGTCAATTGGATCGCTCGCTGTCCGCTCGCTGTCGGATAACGTACGCTGACTGTGAAGCTGCCAGCTAGCTGTCCCAATTAGGAAAGTAGTATAGACCCTACAGTATTTTATTGCGGATTTTAGCAGTACCTCTCTATATATAAATATAAATATTACTTAATTAAAATTCGACCCTAATTTACCTAATATAGTATTTAAATATAGCTAAATTTATCTTATATACCTATAAA
>Ga0307515_10016531_pt1 | contig 13499 bp, 7 predicted proteins | sample 17_EM_MG_FD_194513 | JGI IMG/M metagenome (GOLD analysis project Ga0307515, IMG submission 194513) | Populus trichocarpa ectomycorrhiza microbial communities from riparian zone in the Pacific Northwest, United States - 17_EM | ecosystem: Host-associated > Plants > Roots > Unclassified | place...
CAGAGTTAGTAATAGGTCCGTAATCCCCAACTTCCGACCTTCTAGTAGGTTGTACTAGGAGTCTAAACGGGTGGTTGCTATCGTGTATTGCTTAGTGGGAGGTATTAAGTAATTGCTAATCTGTACGCGCTCACTAATTAGTGTTTGTACCAACTTAATAGTACAAGTAAGTTATATCCCGGGGCACGAAATACGTATAGTATCGTATGCTCTTTAGGATGGTGGTGACTATTAATTCTATTGAGGTAGACTACGTGGTCTATATACTCCCCCCTAATTAGTCAGCACGTAGGTGGTTGGTGCACGAACGCGTAAATACGCGTTCGTACACCAGGTGCTGTAATCATACAGTAGTGTTATTAATACTAATTTTAATATATACCTTAGGGCCTCCTTAAATACCTTTTATAGCCCAGACGCCTGTTTTAAAGAGATATTCCAGTTTCTATATAATAATTATAATATTATTGATCCTTATTTAACGTCTGATGCGGTCCCAATTAAGGTCCATGCGGACTAATACCGCTAATTAAGGTACAAAAACCTCCAAGGGAGACATGAGTGGTAATACAACACGCACCCCTCCAGGTAGCACCTGTACTACATCAACGGGAGGAAAAATACCATCAGGTCGACTGCCCCAAGGTAGTCTCCCGAACTAAGACTTGGTCTTCTGAATGCCTATCTTGCCCTGTCTGCCTTTCGATACCGTGCTTCCACTTAAATTAAGATTGCCGTAGTTAATATTGTGTGCCTGCCCTATATGTGTGTATACGCCTGGGGTCCTCCTGCTTGCAGCATGAATTCAGTCCTATATAACCTTCTACCCTAAAGGAACAGCGGGATAAACTAGGTATCATTTCCTAGGGCCCTAACCTAGGCCCCCTAGTTTTCCCTAGCTAAAGAATATAGGGGGAGACAATAAAAAACCGCGCATGCTTGGTAAATCTGGGCTGTCGGGTAGGGTGGTGTATAAGGCGGGTGGTTAAGAGGCTTATCACAGACTTCCGGAGGTGTTCGGTTCACTCCTGATGGAACGCCGATAGTAACTGCCAGGTTCCCGGGCTCCACCGCGTAGAGATGCAGAGGCCGATTTTCGTAGAGCCCTAATAATTATAACATAATAGTAGCACAAAGCGCTGTCAGGCGAATTAAATTGGAATAGTCATTATGGGTCATGAATCAAGGTTATCGACAGAGTAAAAACATTTAGCTCTCCTCTTGTGTGTTATAGCGCTAACTAGAATAGAAAATAATATAGGCTTTAAATAGCTTTAAAAATAGGCGACGGCGATATATTAGCATGGAGGATCGGTGTTCAAACAGATGAGGATTCGGTAAATTTCTGTAGTTGATCATGGTTTCTGACATTTGATCGTCTTTTTCCGAAGCGACTGTATTTCCCGGGATACTGCCGACAGGGCTCTAATCTTCCCTAACGACTGAAGTCGTTTCCGCAGAACAGCTTGCGCGACATCCCATCCCTCCGCCATGTTCAAACCCACAAGCCCGAGGCTGAGAGCGCTCCGACGCCTCCAATTGACGACGAAACAAGCGGGGAAAGACTATTATAAGGGTACGAGGACGGGTTCGATGGGAGATCACACTAAGCACGGGTCTTATGTCATCGATTGGAATAAGGTTAGGACTTATGTTGTGCCTCGGGATCTGAAGTCCTGTAATGTGAGTAGAGAAGTATGGCACCTTGAAGGGCGATTGCTGATGAGGCTGCTCAGCTTACACCGTTCGTTACGACGCGGGTTGATCCTATGAGAGGAGACTTTAAGGGCACGAATGGTCCTATGGATGGAAACGCATACTTGGAGCGGTGGAAGATGGAGAATGGGCAGGACTAAGTTGTCATGGGCTGAGTAATATTGGTAAGTCGCGCAATCTTATGTGATGCTGGAGCTATGGGCTAATTAGAACAGGTGTATAACTGTTTGGCATTGCAGGGCGTTTAAGAGGAAGCATTGGACGCTGGAGTACTTGCGCTTCAGTCATGTATAAATATCGAAAGCCGTATTAAGATAGCTTCGTAGCTGCGCTTGTATTAAGTCTAAATTTATACAAGAGCCTCTTTCATTTATGTATCTTATTTCTGATTTGTTCTTGCTACGGTGCATGCCAGTTTCTATTTTTACCTAAATTCATCATGAAGTGGTCCCCAAGGCTAAATTTCTCGAATCCTGTGGTTTGAGTATCTTATAATGAAAGCTTGAAAGCTCATCTCAAATTCGGCCACCTGGCCTAGATGTCTGTATACAACAGTTATCTCTTTCACTTGTCATCTTCGCAATGAAAGTTATCAGAGGTTGTAGAGTGAAACGCTTTGCTAACATGTTAAAAAGAACTTCTCAGTTTCGGCTTCAGGTCAGACTTTTTCTCGTTTTTCAGTCGCATCTATAGTTATCTTGGCGCATAGATGCTATTCAAAATTTGAAGGTCTGTAAACTGAAGGTGAGTATACTGTATCTAATTATTTGATTGCTCTTTTGGAAGCAGGCGTTGAGAATATTGATTGATATGGAATATAAATGTCAGAAGTAGATGGCATTTATTACAGACGTGGTCCGTGCTTATGTTGAGGCTTGCATACCTGACGCACGATTTGAGCCCACGCCTCTGCTCCCTCGCATTATATGCCCGCGAACTCGTAATGGCTACGTCGCGGCCCTTAAAAAACCTCACCAACCTGTCCAGGCTCTCTCACGCATGCCCAATCCGAGCTCAATCACCCGTCAACCCTCTCAATAGCCCACGAGCACCCGGAATACCTACAAACCCGCTCGCCGTGCCCTTTCGTCTCTCTTCCACCGCATCATCAGCCTCACAATCCTCCAACACCTCGCCCACACCTCTAAACTCATCTGTGGACCCCACAGAAGTCGCACACTTCAATGCGCTCGCCAGCAGCTGGTGGGACCCCCACGGTCCTTCGCGGCTCCTCCACCTCATGAACCCGCTCCGCCACACTTTTATAAACCGCTGTCTATCCTGCCTACCTGTTTCTCCCTCCAGTCGCCTTCCCCAACTCCGCTACCTCGATATTGGCTGCGGTGGTGGGATCTTTGCTGAATCGGCCGCCCGCCTGCCCACCACGCGCTCCGTCACCGCCATTGACCCTTCCACCGAAGTACTCGCAGTCGCACAGGCGCATGCGAAGCGCGACCCGCTGCTCATGAGCCCGGGGCGGCTGACATATCTCAATAAAAGTGTGGAGCAGCTGCCGCTGCCGAAGACGGAGAGCGAGCAGTTTGACATTGTAAGTTTATTTGAGGTGCTCGAGCATGTCACGCACCCGGCTCCCTTCTTGACGTCTATCATGCCGCATGTGAAGCCGGGCGGGTGGCTCGTGCTGTCGACAATTGCGCGGACTTGGACGAGCTGGGCGGTGACGAAGGTGGTGGCAGAGGATGTGATGGGGATTGTGCCGAAGGGAACGCATGATTGGGCGAAGTATGTAAACGAGGGGGAGCTGAGGGAGTGGTTTGGGAGACAGGAAGGGTGGGATGGCATGAAGACTATGGGAGTGATTTATGTGCTGGGGCTAGGGTGGAAGGAAGTTCCAGGCGGAGAAGGTTGGGGGAATTATTTCTATGCTGTTAGAAGGGAGAGGTGAAGAGCATGGATTAGTGATAACTTGTATATACTAGGGAAGCATCTGGCAAGGTGCGAGTGTCAAGGGAGATTTGTAAATTAGGACCGACGTGAGCTAGGGAAGATAACAGATACTCAGAACGTGCAAAGAATAGCACAGTAATCACTATCTGATACTTGGTTAAGGATTTAGAGTGCTGAGTAACATTGATCTGTTTAACTCAATAACGATCTATTCTTGCTCATCGAGTGAATTGCGAGACTGGGCTTTTCTTGAGAAACACAACATATAATGCCCCGACCAGCGAGAACCTATCTGCAGTCTTCAGCAGACCGGAAGGACTAAAAGGATACTTGAAAACTCCAGGAGTGACATCTTGAACGTCGTCAAGTGAGGTCTGATGTAGTTTATTATTTTAGCACCCAGGATCGAGTGCTCTTATGGTATATCCGCCGATGAAACCCAACCCCTAACTCCGGTTCTATGCGATGCCAAGTTAGCTCTACTTCCTCTTGTGAGAATAATCCTTCAGGATAGATGCCATATGCGTATTTGTTTGTCTTCCTCCTCTCCTGGGCGCCTTCTTCTTCTTTTCCTTCGGCTTCGATGCCACAACCTCCTTCGGTGCACTCGACGGCTTCAGCCCTGCCACCACCAGTTTATTCCGTAAGTCATCCGGATTCGGAGGTAAGGGAATCTTATGCCATTCGTTGAGGAAGTCTGGATCCACCGTGTGCATAAGCGTGGGGTCGTTAATCCAGACAGTGCGCGCACTGCCATCTTTCTTGTTATGAGTAACCAGCAGCTCCTTCTTCCGCTCCAACTCCTCGATTGCCTCAGCAGCGTCTGTCCAGCCATCCTTAAGATCCTTGACCGACAGGCCCAAAGCCGCCTTTTGATTTTGCAGAAAGCCTTTTAGTTGCTCGGCTGAGCGAACATTGTTCTTGGGCTTGTATCGAAACTGGTCTTTTCCATCCCACTGGATGCGCGGCTGCTCGGGGCTCCTTAGAATCGTGAGTAATTGTCTTCGCAGTTCCGTTTCGCTTTTGGGGATTGATAGGTAGCTTGCGAGATCCTCAAAGGAAAGAGGACCATTTGCTTTGCGTAATCTGTCTATTGCGTAGGTAACTTGCGTCATAAGATGTGAGCCGGTGCCGGTCTCTGTTGGCTGCGACCAGACGGTGCCTGGGGTGGCATCTTCAATTACTGGCCGTTTCCGCTTAGCACCACTGCTAGAGGAGTTTGATGGAGTAGGTGAAGGCGCAGATAGTCTAGAGGCGGCGGAGGAGGACTTGAGGAAGGACATGCTGGTGGCGGGAGAAATGGAGGTTCTGCAGGTAGTCGTAAGGGACGGAGTTGAAGAGGGACTCAGCAAGAAGGGCCAGCTGTCATCTAGGTAGATGTAGTACAGATAGGAGCCGAAGCAGAGGTATGAGGAGCATGAAGAGTGAAGATCAGCAAACGTGAGTTTGAAGTGAACATCGTAATAAACGGTCGCGACGGACCACAGCGCACGGACTCAAAAGCTTGAGCCTCAAAGAAAGACCCGCGCCTTGGAAACACAAGCTCCATTGTTACTTCCAACAGCATTTCTCCCCGCTATCTTGTTCAGACACCCGTCTCCTCCTCACCGAACATGCTGTAGTTCGAACTTTACTCTTTCCTCTCTTATGATGGCGGCAACTGTAGTGAACGTGGAATACGTAGCCGCGTCCTTTGCAGTGCCGCAGCCAACTTTGCAGTCGTTACTCGACAATCCCACAGTCGAGCTTGTCACATCGCTACTTCAACAAATAGAAGCTAAGGCTCGGGAACATGACGAAATCAAGGCGGAGAAGCTCAGGTCAGATGTAGAGCTTGAGAATGCTGTGAGGGGCGGAGATTCCCGCGCGCGGGCTCTCAAAGTATCTATCGACAAGGGCCTCAAGGAAGTGGAGGAGTTGAGGACAAAGCTCAATGATGAGGGTATGTCTTGTCCTCTAAAACAATTAAAACGCGTTTTCTGATCGAGTTCATCTTTGCAGAAAACGCGCGCGCAGTGCTCGAGACAGAGCTTCAGACTCTCAAGTCTTCATCATCTAGCTCGACATCTGAAGTTCAAGTACTGCAGTCCCGTATCGCTACACTTGAGGCCTCTAACCGGGATGCGCTTGTGCTTGTCGAATCGAAATCTACCGCTCATGACAGACTGGCCGAGGAGCTCTCTACACGACATCAGAAAATTCTCAGCCTTCGACGAGAAGTTTCCGAGCTTGAAGAGAAGAACCAGACTATTGAGAATGCCTCTATGAGTACCAAATTCCGCGAACAGGCTCTCCAACAAGAGATTGAACTGCTCAAGAAGAATAATGAATGGCATGAGAATGAGCTAAATACACGCAATGCTGAATTCTCGAAATATCGGAAAGAGAAGGGCGCTAGGATTGCTGAGTTGCAGCGTTTGAACGAGGATGCGAACCAGACAATTGAGTCTCTACGGCGCACCAAAACTATTTTAGGAAACCAACTCGAGGAAGTCAACCAGAAAGCGGAGGAGGGATTCTTGAAAATACAGCAACTGCAGGAAGCGGCAGCAAAGGTTGAGGAATCTTTCCGAATCGAGCTAGATAGCGCACAGCGGTTGGCCGACCTCCAGAAGCAAAGCGCCGATACTGCCCGAAACCGTTTGCAGGATGTCCAAGCTCAATTGGACCAAATCAATGATAACGCAGCCGAGGAAATTGGTCAGATGCAGGCTGAGGTGGAGACTGAACGTTCACAAAAAGAGGCGGCCGAGAACAGGGTGGCGGAACTTGAGCTCCAGGTTGAAAGACTTGAAGCAACTCTCTCCACAGCACAAAATACTTTACAGGCACCTAATACACCGAGACGTGGCATCAATGGTACATTAGGCACCCCCAGTCGAGTCGGATCTCCTGGTGTATTCTCTCCCGGAGCCTCGCGCACGAAGGGTGGTTTGACTATGACCCAACTCTACAGCGAAAACACCCAGCTTAAAGCCGGTCTTGAAACTGCAAATCATAGGAACGAGAAGCTTACTGCTACGGTGGACGACATGCTTCACGAACTGGAAACAAAGCAACCTGAGCTCGATGAATTAAGAACAGAACAAGAACGCTTGACGACCGAGGTAATGGAGATGTCTGCGCTACTCGAAGAAGCTACCGGGGAAAAGGAGGCGGCCCGCAAGGAGGCCAGGAAGTGGCAGGGCCAGGTTGAAGGGCTTGCTCGAGAAGGTGATATTCTTCGTCAACAACTTCGCGACCTGAGTGCACAAGTCAAATTGCTTCTCGTAGAAGGTCAAGTGCGGGATCAAGGTTTGGAGTCTTTGAATGCAGCACAGCAAGCGTACTTGGATCAAGTTGCTCGTGGCGAAATCAGCGACGATTCGTTAGATGACATGACGGACACTGGTCGTGTCATCAGCCGCCAACTTGTTCTTTTCAAGGACGTCAATGAACTTCAGAACCAGAACATGGAATTATTGCGGACGATTCGAGCAGTTGCAGATAAGTATGAGGGAATCGAAGCTAGGGAGAAGACAGACCAGCAAGAAAAGGGTCGTCAAGAATTGGAACGACTCCGCGAGAAGTGCTTCCAGTACGAAGACGAACTTCAATCGCTCACTACTCGATCGAAGAGCTTCATCAAGGAACGAGACATGTTTAGGAGAATGCTTGCTCATCGTGGCCAGCTGCCTCCTGGTTCGGAAATCGGGTCCATGTTCGCGCAATCTGTTGATGAGAGAGCCACTGCCACACCACCTCCAGGCGGCATGGTTCAGAGTATCGAACAATCACCACATTCCAAGGAACTTGCCGACTATGCCAAACTAGTTAAAGAAATGCAGAGCCATTTTGACACATATAGGCAGGAAACCGCAACCGATCATACTTCACTTAAGCAACAAGTTGATAAGCTCGCGCGGGATAAGAGTGAACTCCAGGGTGAATACGCACGATGCAGTGGCCGGCTTACCCTTGCGCATGAACGTTACGAACTTCTTCAATCGAACTTTGCTATGCTTAAGGCAGAGAACGGTGAATTGCAGAAACGTTCACAATCCCTTGCTGAAACTGCTGCAAAACAAGACCTTAGGACACAACAAGTTGCAGAGGAGCTTGTCGAGGCGAAGAGTCTGGCTGATAGCATGCGCAATGAGAACGCTAATTTGAAAGCCGAAAGAGAGCTGTGGAAGAAGATCGAAGCCCGCATTAGCGAAGACAACCGCTCGCTGATGGATGAGAGGGGTAGGCTCAACAAGATGATTAGCGACTTGCAGAACCTTCAGAACGAACGGGAACTCACGGAATCGGAAAATCGACGAAGATTGCAAAGCAGAGCCGAATCTTTGGAATCCGAACTTCAATTAGTCAAACGAAAGCTCGACGACGAGATTGAAGATAGCAAAAAGGCTGCGCTTCGTCGAGAATACGAGCAGGAACAGAGCAGAACGAGAATTGATGATCTGGTAAAGAGTTTGGGCAATACACGAGAGGAACTTGTCGAGGCCAAAACCCAACGCGATCACCTTCAAGCACGAGTTGACGAGATGAAGATCGAGCTTCAAAACGCCGAAGAGAGGGCGCAAGCGCTGCAACCTCGTCCAACACCGCGAGCAAACAGTGGGAACGAAGCAGGTGAATCAGCAACCAACGGTGATGGCTTGAGCAGAGAACAAGAGCTTGCTATCGAGATATCTGACCTCAAGCGGGATCTAGAGCTAGCTCGTGGAGAGATAGAAACGGCCAAGGCTCATGTAGAGCAGTATAAGGCAATCAGCCAAGCTTCAGAGGAGGAACTTCAGAGCCTTAACGAGACAAATGATCAATACCGTGAAGAGATGGACCAAATCTTTGCGGAGAAGGATGATAAGATACGTGATCTCGGGCAGCGAGTCGAGGAGATATCTTCAGAGCTTGCAACGACGAATCAGGAACTCTCCGAGGTGCGACGAACTTCTGAAGAAGCCTCTTCGAAATTCAACGAACAAAAGCAAATCTTGGAATCTGAAATTTCACGACTCAGGGACGAGAGCGAGAGATATCGAGAGACAGCCAAACTGCACCAAGAAGATCTGAAGGCCCAAGCGGAAATTGCGCAACAGGCGCAACAGAGCTACGAAGTTGAGCTCATGAAGCACGGTGAAGCCACGAAGAACCTTAGGGACATGCGCGATGAATACAACAAGCTCAAGACCGAAGTGGCCGAGATCAAAGCCCAGGCTGAGGCTTCTCGTACGACCCTGGCTCAGAGCGAAGATCATTGGACAGAGACTCGGGAACGGTATGAGCGGGAATTGACTGAGTTGCGAAGCCGAAATGACGACGTGAAAGCTCAGAACAAGATTCTGCATCAACAGCTGGAGAACGTGAGCTCCCAGATTGCAGGGCTGAAACAGAGTCGTGTCTCAATCGCAGGGGGCGAGGATGAAGAGGCCGCTAGTTCGCAATCTCCAGGAATCGAGAATCTACAAGAGGTGATCCGATACCTAAGACAAGAGAAGGAGATTGTAGACGTACAGTATGAGCTTTCTATTCAGGAAGCGAAACGACTCAAGCAGCAGCTCGACCATAGCCACAACTTACTCGATCAGACCAGGGAGAAGTTGAATGCCGAACGCCAGAGTCAAGCCGATAAAGATCAGAGCGCTATGAGCCATAGCAAGCTCATGCAGACTATCAATGAGCTCAATCTCTTCCGAGAAAGCAGTGTTACTCTCCGCAACGAAGCTCGACAAGCGCAGGCTCAATTGGCTGGGAAGGTCAAGGAGGTGGATGATTTGATGAATCAAATACAGCCTCTTCAGGCACGAGTACGGGAAGCTGAGAATGAGCTGGAAACAAAAGAAGGTGAGTTCCAGCTGCTACAACAGGATCGAGACAGGTGGCAGAAGCGGACACAAGACATTCTGCAGAAGTATGACCGCGTAGACCCTGCGGAACTTGAAGCCTTCAAAACCCAGATCGACAGCTTGCAGACAGAACGCGACCAACTTCTCGCCGAAAAGCAACCTCTTCAGGAGAAAATCGACGCTTTCGATGATCGATTGCGTCAAGCAGAAGAGTTATCCAATCAACGTCGTGAGGCACTTATTACACAGTTCAAAGAGCGTTCCAAGAAACTCTCCGGTCAAATTAGAGAAAAAGACTCAGATAACCAAGCTATTTCTAAACAGCGAGACGAACTGCAGGACCAACTCACAGCGGTCCAGCAAGAACTTGAAGCTACCAAAGCCGCTCGAGATGAAGCAATCGCAAATGCCAAATCTGCTGGCACGGAAATGCAAAATGGTATCGAAGATGGTCAGGTTGATGAGAGCAATATTCCTGGATTTTCAGCAGAAGAGAAAGCAGATATGGAAGCTCGCCTTGCTGCCGCCGAAGCGAAGGCCAATGAAGAGGCTAACCGAGCTATTGCTCTACACATTCAAGTAGATTCTCTGCAGTCCAAGATTCGCGAGCTCGAGAAGCAAATCGTAGGTAACCCTAATTATCCTTTAAAGGCGTAGTAAATTACTCATATCATAATAGGCTGAATTACATGAGCGTATCGCATCGGCAAACGCTCAATTAGCTCAAGTTCAAGCCGAAGCACAAGCCTCTGCAAATCAGACAACAAACACTGAAACAGAGACCATCGAGAAGCTTAAAGAAGAGCTTGCTGCGGCACAACACGAAGCAGATGATCTACGAACAAGCGCTGCTATTGCTACATCAATTGGCGCCACAACGGATGATGGCACCAAATCCGTTGCTGATCAAGTTACCGAGCAGGTGGCTTCGATCCGTACAGAGCTTGAGGCACATCACGCTGAACGTGTCAAACAAGCAGAAGAGCAATTCCAAGGCCGGGCAGATAAAATGAAGAAGGTTCTCTCTAACAAGCTCACAGAGGGCAAGGAGGCTATCCGGCAACAACTACGTAAAGAACACGAGGAAGCTATGGAGCATCTTAAATCTGAGCACGAGGCGGAAATACACCGACTCAAATCCGAGCATGAAGCTAAAGTTGATCGCATTCGTCAAGAAGCTCAGGCTACGATAGATCAAATCAAGCAAGACAGCACGACTACATCCGCCGACGATTCTCAGAAACCTTCGGACGCCACCGAACCAGCATCGCCAGTCAAGGCTGAAGCTAAGCCTTCCAGCGACTGGAAACCCTCGGAGTCAGAAATTAAGGATTTGATCGCTCACAACTCTGTTGTCAAGTCGATTGTTACACGAAATGTTCAAAAGAAGCTCAGCGAGGAAAAGGAAACGCTAGTTACTAAGGTGAAAGAAGAGCAAGAAAAGGTTCTGGAGGAGAAATTGGAGGAAGCCCGGAAGCAGGCTGAAAAGCAGAAAGCTTCGGCTGTAGAGATGGAAGGGAAACGCCAGAGTTTGAAGCTCAATATGGCAGAAAATAGGCTCAAGAGCGCCATGGCAAAGATTGAAGTAGTCGAACAAGCTGCAAAGAACACGCCACAACGGCCGGTAGGGGAAGTGTGGGAAATTGCGAAGAACGCCAAACCTGCTCCAGCTCAAGCATCTCAACCTTCTCAGCCGACTCTTCCTCAACCCGCTCAACAAACACAGCCCCCTACGGGACCTCAGACGCAGACTCAGCCTCAGCCCGGCGTGTTTGGGCGACCGTCAATTTCTCAAGGAACTTTCAGCCAACAAGGGCAGCAGCCGCCTTCCCAACCAAATCAACAGGGCATGTTTGGTCGTCCCTCGCAGCCCATGGGACAGCAGAACCAAGCTCAACAAGCTCAACAACCCGGGCAACCTAGAGTGCAGAACCCTTTCCAAGCCAACACTAGCATCCCCCAAATGCAGCAGTTCCAAGGCCCTCCAGTAAATACCCCAGCCGCTAGTATTAGCATAGGCGGTATTCCACGGCCTGGCTTCCAAGGCCAGCAGATGGCTCCAAATGCCATGCGACCTGGCTCACCAGCACAACAACAGTTTGCCGCTCAGCAAGCACAACAACACCCTAGTAACAGCGCAAGACCACCGCAGCAACAACCGGGTGCTTTCGGCACCGGCCCAGGCGCATTACGTGGGATACTGGGTCAACAAGGCCAAACTGCAATACCACGCGGTGGCGGTATTCCTAGACCCGGAGGACGTGGCCAAGGTAATCAGAGCCAGCAGAGCCAACAGAACCAACCGCAAGGCCAAGGTATTAGCATTCAGGGCCAAGGCCAGAGCCAACCTCCCAGAGGAGGTGGTGCTAGAAGAGGTCAAGGTCGTGGCGGTCAAGGCGGAGCTCAGAATATTCAAACTATTAATTTACCAAACCAGCAAGGGCAGAGCAGTCCTGGCGGTCGTGGCGGAGGCATGAATCCTGGCGCGAAGCAATTTATCCCTGGAGGCAATGGCGCCACTGATGGCGGTGCTGGACGAGGTCAGAAGCGTGCGAGAGAGGATGGCGGGGAAGCAGGAGATGCAAACCATCAAGGCGGGAAGAGAGCAAGGGGTGGGGGAGGAGGCGGCGGAAACTGAGTTCAAACATTGCTCATTTTTGCCCAGCCTAGGCATATATTTCCTTTGTTAGTCTCCTGATGAGGGTTTAGCAGGAGCATGGCGGTAATCTGCTATTTTGTCTGTAATAGTTTCTGCGTATTCTCGGGTTTTTACAGCTTGGGTGGGCTGGTGACGGGCTTATGGAAAAAGCATGCTTGCGGCTTGGTCACGAGTTTTTGTTTTGTCCAGTCTGAGAATAAATCTATAGTATTGTATATCGGAACGATCTGCTGGGGCTCTTATAGTAGATTGTGGAATCGTTTAGATTGGAGATATTCGCTACGTCGAAATGTATGCTTTTCATCAGTGAGGTTATCTATATTCAATATCAATATGAGGTCGTATTGATATTGATATTGAACCGCCAACTTATATTAACATTTTATTGAATATTGAATATTAAGCCAAAGCCTCCATACAAAATTGAAGCACGTGATAAGTAGGATCCGTGCACAGGCATTTAGACGCTACAACCCCTACCGCTTTTCCCTCCCCTATCCCTTACATTGTTGTTTACGTCCTATAAATTGTGGCCCGTGCGTGCCAATCAATAAGCTGCATTCCTAGGCGGTCAATCGTTCTGCCGCATCACCAAAGTTTTGAGCTGCCTCTGCGCCCGCGCCCGCGCCCGCGCCCGGTAAGACTGAATTAACACCTGCTTCGCATCCAAGAGCCTGCAATTATAGAGCGTCGCGGCGGTCAGTCAATTAACTCTACAGCTAGCTCTATAATTGCCAATCGCGTCGACAGATCTACTCGTAGAGAGCCCTCAGCATTATGGGCTCGCACTTTGATGTCAGACTTGCGGGCGACAGCCCCCGACAGGCCTGTCCGACAGATAGGCTGTCGGGCCGACAGTGTCGCCGACAGTCCGACAGCAACACGACAGCTTTTCTAAAAATAGGTATTACCCAAAGATTCCTAATTAAGATATTAACAAGCTATAAGGGAATGCTCAGAATCTCTTAATCCGCCCAGTCCTTTGCGCATTTAGTCGCTTTAAGTGTTTTTATACTTGTTGTTGTACAATCCTATGGAATTTGACGTTAAGAGCCTGAGAATACCCTCTCTGGCTTATCACTCATTCTAGGAATTAAGAGAACCTTAATTGTAAGTAGTAAGAGCCGCGGAAATCTAGTATATTAAGCTAATTAACTCTACTAATTAATAGCCCTTGTACGAGGCTCTAGTATAACTAGATTCTCGCTAATCAGTGCTGCCAACAGTCAAATATCCAGACTGATTGCCAGGATATTTGATTGACTGACGCACGGGCCGTATTTAATTAAAGCTAGCCTAATTAACGGCCGATTTAATTGAACTTCCAATCAGATATTTGGCTAGGAGGTTATCCCAGCAACGTGCCGCGATACAGTAGCAGAAAG
>Ga0307515_10016532_pt1 | contig 13499 bp, 7 predicted proteins | sample 17_EM_MG_FD_194513 | JGI IMG/M metagenome (GOLD analysis project Ga0307515, IMG submission 194513) | Populus trichocarpa ectomycorrhiza microbial communities from riparian zone in the Pacific Northwest, United States - 17_EM | ecosystem: Host-associated > Plants > Roots > Unclassified | place...
CGCGGCCTTTCCGGCCAGCGCTCGCCTCTACTATGCCGGACTCTACGCCTCGCGCCGAAGCGCGGCCGGCATCGAGGACGCGGTCTCCGACCTGCTGAACGCCCCGGTGCGGCTGATCGAATACCGCCCGGTCTGGCGCGACATCGAGCCGGCGGATCAGACCCGCCTGGGCGGAGCGTTCAGCCAGCTGGGCGGCGACGCGGTCTGCGGGCGGCGCACCAGCACCGTGTCCGACGCGTTCCGGATCGCCGTCAGCGTCGACACCTTCCACGACTACGAGAACCTGCTGCCCGGGGGCCCGCGCTTCGCCGTCGTCGCCGAGGCGCTGGACTCCTTCGCCCCGTCCCATCTGGAATGGGACCTGGAGATCGAGGCCAGCGAAGCGGCCATGCGCCCCACGGCGCTGGACGGCCGTGCGCGCCTGGGATGGACCAGCTGGATGAATCCGTTGGCCGGCAGCGGCCCCTGCGCCGAGACCCGCCTGGGTCCGAGTTCGCGCCGCGTCGCCCGGGCCGCCGCTAAAAGAGGTGTCGCATGACCGAGATCAACCGCTCCGCGCTGTTTGGCCGCCTCAGCCCCACGGGCCTGAAGAGCATCGAAACCGCGACCGGCTTCTGCAAGATGCGCGGCAATCCCTATGTCGAGCTTGTCCACTGGATCCACATCCTGCTGCAGGATCCGCGCAACGACCTGGCGGCGATCCGCACACGGTTCAGCCTGGACGACACCAAGCTGGCGCGCGACGTGGTGGCCATGCTCGACGGCTTGCCGCGCGGCGCGACCGCCATCTCGGATTTCTCGCCGCAGATCGAGGAGGCGATCGAGAAGGGCTGGCTCTATGCGTCGCTGATGTTCCAGGCCAGCCGGGTGCGCACCGGCCATCTGGTCTTCGGCATGCTCAAGACCCCGATCCTGCGCAACGCCCTGTTCGCGATCTCGCCGGAGTTCCGCAAGGTCTCGGCCGACGCCCTGAGCGATGAGTTCGACCAGATCGTCGCGACCTCGGCCGAGGTCGGCGGCGCGCTGGCCGCCGACGCCGCCTCTGACCCGTCAGGCGCCGCCGCGCCGTTCGCCGGCGCCTCGGGCGAGACCCTGGCCAAGTATTCCGTCGACCTCACCGAGCGGGCGCGGTCCGGCGAGATCGAGCCGATCGTCGGCCGCGACGCCGAGATCCGCCAGGTCATCGACATCCTGCTGCGCCGACGCCAGAACAACCCGATCCTGGCCGGCGAGGCGGGGGTCGGCAAGACGGCAGTCGTCGAGGGGCTCGCGCGGCGGATCGTCGACGGCGACGTCCCTCCCGCGCTCAAGGACGTCACCCTGCGCACGCTGGACATCGGGCTGCTGCAGGCCGGGGCTGGGGTGAAGGGCGAATTCGAGAAGCGGCTACGTGCGGTGATCGACGAGATCGAGAGCTCGCCCAAGCCCATCGTCCTGTTCATCGACGAGGCCCACACCCTGATCGGGGCCGGCGGCCAGGCCGGCACCGGCGACGCCGCCAACCTGCTGAAGCCCGCCTTGGCGCGCGGCCGGCTGCGGACCATCGCCGCGACCACATGGTCGGAATATCGCCAGTATTTCGAGAAGGATCCGGCGCTGACCCGCCGCTTCCAGACGGTCAATGTCGGAGAACCAGAGACCCAGGTCGCGATCTCGATGCTGCGCTCGGTCGCCCCCGCCATGGAGAAGCACCACAAGGTGGTGATCCTGGACGAAGCGGTGGAGGCCGCCGTCAAACTGTCCCAGCGCTACGTGCCGGCCCGCCAGCTTCCCGACAAGGCCGTGAGCCTGCTCGACACCGCCGGCGCCCGGGTGGCCGTCTCGCAGCACGCCACGCCCGCGCCCGTCGAGAACCGGCGCCGCCGGGTCGAGCTGCTGAACGTCGAGCTCGGCATCGCCACCCGCGAGGCCGAGGGCCAGTACGCCGGTGTCGACCGTATCGCCAAGCTGAAGGAGGCGATCGAGGAGGCCCAGGTCGCGCTCGACGCGGTGGAGACCAAGTGGGCGGCCGAAAAGGATGCTGTCGCCGCCGCATTCGAGGCTCGCCAGGCTCTGGCCGCGGCCGCCTCGACGAACGCCGATGACATGCCCGCCTTGAAGGCCGCGCTCAACGCCGCTCTCGCCGCCGTGGCCAAGGCCCATGGCGACGATCCCATGGTGTTCGGCGAGGTCGACGCCGACGCGGTCGCCGCCGTCGTGGGCGACTGGACGGGCATTCCCATCGGCCGGATGGTCAAGGACGAGATCGCCTCGGTCCTGACCATCGCCGACCAGCTGAAGAAACGCGTGGTCGGCCAGGATCACGCGATGGACGCCATCGCCAAGCGCATCCAGACCAGCCGCGCCAAGCTCGACAATCCCAACAAGCCGGTCGGCGTGTTCATGCTCTGCGGCCCGTCGGGCGTGGGCAAGACCGAGACCGCCCATGCGCTGTCGGAACTGCTCTATTCCGGCGACGACAGCCTGATCGTCATCAACATGAGCGAGTTCCAGGAGGCCCACACCGTCTCGACCCTGAAGGGCGCGCCGGCCGGCTATGTCGGCTACGGCCAGGGCGGCGTGCTCACCGAGGCGGTGCGCCGACGTCCCTATTCCGTCGTGCTGCTCGACGAGGTGGAGAAGGCCCACCCCGACGTCCACGAGATGTTCTTCCAGGTGTTCGACAAGGGCTACATGGATGACTCCGAGGGGCGTCACATCGACTTCAAGAACACCTTGATCCTGCTGACCTCCAATGTCGGCACCGACCTGATCACCTCGGTGTCGGAAGACGAGGAGATGAAGCCGGAGGCCGAGGCCCTGGCCCAGACCCTGCGGCCCGAATTGCTGAAGGTGTTCCCGCCCGCCCTGCTCGGCCGGCTGCTGGTCCTGCCCTACTATCCGCTGTCGCCGGACATGCTGCAGGGCATCGTCCGCCTGCAGATGGAGCGGGTGAAGAAGCGCATCGCCGAGAACCACGGCATCGTCTTCGCCTACGACCAGGCGGTCGTCGAGCTGATCGTCTCGCGCTGCACCGAAGTCGCGTCCGGCGGCCGGATGATCGACGCCATCCTGACCAACACCATGCTGCCCGAACTCTCGATCGCCCTGCTCGAACGCCAGATGGCCGGCGAGGACGTGGCCCGGATCACGGTCGGGGTCGAGAACTCGGTGTTCGTCTACGCCTTCGAAGGCGCTGAAGCCGTCCCGCAAGCCGACGCGCCGGCGATCCTGGAAACCGTGGCCTGATGCCGGAAACGCTCTACGATCAGGTGGCCTATCCGAGCCGGCCGTTCCAGCAGACACATCCCTCGCGGATGGCGTTGCCGGCGGCGCTGTTCGGCCTGGAGTTCGCCCCGGTCGCGACGGCCAGGGTGCTGGAGGTGGGCTGCGGCGAAGGCGGCAACGTCATCCCCTTGGCGCTGAGCTATCCGCACGCGACCATCGTCGGCTTCGACCTGGCGGAGACGGCGATCGCGGCCGGCCAGCGCACGATCGACAGCCTGGGCCTGGGCAATATCACCCTGAAGACGCTGGACATCCTCGAGGCCGGCGCCGATCTGGGCCAGTTCGACTACATCATCGTCCATGGCGTCTATTCCTGGGTGCCGGAGGCCGTGCGCGAGGGCGTCCTGCGCCTGATCGACGCCTGCCTCGCGCCCGACGGTCTGGCCTTCGTCAGCTACAACGCCCTGCCCGGCTGTCATCTGCGCCTGCTGGTGCGCGAGATGGTCATGCATCACCTGCGCGGCGTGAAAGGCTTCGAGGCCAGACTGACCGCCGCCCGCGCGTTCCTGCACCTGTTCCTCGCCAACGCGCCCGACAACGATCCCACCACCGTCGCCATCAAGACCTATTGCCGCTCGATGCTGGACCGCGATCCGCGCGTGCTGTTCCACGACGAGTTGGGCCCGGTGTTCCAGCCGTTCTATCTGAGCGAGTTCGTGACCGAGGCGCGGCGCTGGGGTCTCGATTTCCTGGCGGAAAGCGAAGGTGTGTGGTGGCGGGAGGAGTTGTTTCCCAGCGCACGCGGCAAGGCCGTGGAGGGCCTGGTCGGATCGGACCCCGTAGCCCTGCACCAGTATCTGGACTTCCTCACCGCCCGCGTCTTTCGACAATCGATCCTGCGCCGCGCCGATCGCGGGGTCGATCGCATCGTGGATCATGATCGCGTTCGAAACCTGTGGATCACGGGCAGCGTTCGCTGGCCGGACGCCGCTGTCGATCTCGATTCCCTCGCGCCGATGCGGTTCGAGTTCGCGACGGGCGCGGCGATCTCGCTGGACACGCCCGTGCTCAAGCGCGCGCTGTGCGCCATTGGAGCAGCCTGGCCCTCGGCGGTCGCGATCGCCGACCTTCCCGACGCGCCCGACGTGCGCGAAGGCCTCCTGCAATTGTTTTGCGCCGGCCATCTGGAGCTGGCCGTGGCCCCACCGCCATTCGCGCTCGCGCCCAGCCCGCGTCCGACAAGCAGCCCGCTGGCCCGCCTGCAACTGGACGACGGAGCAACGACGGTCACCAATCTGGACCATGCCACGATCGCCCTGGAGGACGCGGCCAGCCGGCGCTTCCTGAAACTGCTGGACGGCAGCCGCACCCACGATGACCTGCGTGCCGCGGTCATCGCGGACGGCCATGCTCCCACGGACGCTCCAGGCCTGGTGGCCAAGCAACTGAACGGGCTCGGCCGTTTGGGGCTGCTCATCGCATGAAGTCTCAAGCCCACGCGCCGACCGCGCCCGACAGACAGAACCAGCGGCCCAAGCCCCGCATTATCAGCTTGCAACCTGCGCGTCGCAAAGGCGAGGTTGCGATCAGAGTTGAAAAGAGACGCCCCCAGTGAGCATGCCCGACGACCCCTCGGACGAAGACGTCGCGCCCGCCCCAAGCTTGACCGAGTTTTCGTCGGGCAGGCGTGGTTCAAGGAAGCCGGCGCATCGCGGCATCCTGCCGATCGGCTTCGTGCTGAACGGCATCTACGAGGTGAAGCGGTTCATCGCCCGCGGCGGCATGGGCGAGGTCTATGAGGGGGTCAACGTCAACGCCGAGGAGCGGGTGGCGGTCAAGGTCATCCTGCCCCACCTCGCGGCCGATCCGAAGGTCCAGGCGCTGTTTCGCAAGGAGGCCAAGACCCTCACCAGCCTGGCTCACCCCGCGCTGGTGCAATACCGCGTCCTGGCCCGCGAGCCGCGCAAGGACCTGCTCTACATCGTCACCGACTTCATCGACGGAGAGCCGCTGACCAACCTGATCGGTCGCAATCCGCCGACGGTCGCGGAACTGGTCATGCTGACGCGCCGCCTGGCCGAGGGCCTGCACGCGGCCCATAGCCATGGGGCCATTCACCGCGACATCTCGCCGGAAAACATTCTGCTGCCGGACGGCGTGCTGAGCCGCGCCAAGATCATCGACTTCGGCATCGCCAAGAGCATGGAGATCGGCGCCCATACCGTGGTCGGCGACGGTTTCGCGGGCAAGCTGGGTTATGTCGCTCCGGAACAGTTCGGGGATTTCGATCGCCGCATCGGCCCGTGGACGGATGTCTACAGCCTGGGCCTGGTGGTGCTGGCCCTGGCCGGCGGCAAGGCGCCGGACATGGGCACGACCCTGGTCGAGGCGATCGACCGCCGCCGCGCCGGGGCCGATCTCGGCGCCGTCCCGCCGCTGTTGCAGCCGTTGTTCTCGCGCATGCTCAGCCCCGACCCTCGCGGACGCCCCCAGACCATGGCGGACGTGATCTCGGCGCTGGACGCGCTCGATGTTCCGTTCGAACCGCCGTCGGTCCGAACCTGGAGCGCGCCGCCCGTCGACGCCCCGTCGTCGGGCGGGCCGGCGGACTTGGAGCGCACCGTCATCCATTTCGGCTCGGAGCCGCCTTCCTGGCAGAGCGCCGAGCCACGCGGGGAAGACAGTCTTCCTCCGTCCCTGGGCGCGATCGAACCCGATCCGGTGGAGCCGGACGCGTTCGACGAGATCGCCCCCGAGGCACGCACCGTCTTCGCGCCGTCGGCCACGCAGCCCCCTGCGACCCTGCCCCCCTCCGCGCCTGCCACGAGCACGGATGAACCCGTCGCTCCCACGCCCGTCGAACCGGTGATCGAGCCGCAACCCGCCGCGCCGCCCACGCTTCCCCCGATCGTCGACATCGCGGTCGTGGAGCCCCCGGTCCAGCCCCCGCCGCCTTCCGAAGACCATGATGAGGAAGAGGCGATCAGCGAACCGGCGGCGACCCTCTTCGCGCCTCCGCCCGAGGCGGAACCGCCAATCGAAGTCGCCCCAGATCCAGTACCGATCTCGGAAGAGGTTGAGGACATCGCGCCGCGGCCCGCCTTCGTCGCCGCGACGACCCGGCCTGGCAGCGAAACGGCGTCCGCGATCCCGCCGGCCATGGACGTCGCTTACGAGACCGGGAACGACAAGTCCGACGATGGCGAACCGCCCGCGCGTCGGCGAGTCAGCAACAAGCTGGTGGCCGGTGGCGTCGTGGCGGCCGTCGCCGTCGTGGGTGTCGGCTTCGCCGTGCTGTCGGCGCAAAAGAAGGCACCGCTGCCAGCGCCGCCGCCCGCCGCCAGCGCGCCCGCGCCGCCGAACGTCGTCCGGGCCGAACAGGCCATCACGACGGCCCTGCCGAACGTGCCCTGCGCCTGGCTGACGGTCAGCCGCGGCCAAAACGCCGACGGCTCGGCCAACATCAAGGTTTCCGGCACGGCGGGCGATCTGGTCGCCGCCAACCGCGCCGTGGCCGGCGCCGCGCAGTCAGCCGAAGCGGCGGGCTTGCAGGTCGACACCACTGAAGTCCTCCAGGCGGATCAGGCCTCCTGTCCGCTGCTCGACACCGTCGGCAAGTTCGCGGGTCCGCGCGACGTGGCGCCCAGCCTTCTCGCCCAGCAGGCCCGCTTCGAGATCGATCGCGGGATACAGGGATGCCCCACCGGTCTTTGGGCGCAGTCGATGATCAATGTCGCGCCCGACCCGACCAAGAACTTCAGCCTGATCGCGATCCAGCCGAACGGCCGTCTGCAGCAGTTCGCCGGCAATCGCGAACAATTCAAGGCCTTGGCCGCACGCAATCCCAACCTCTATCAAGACCTCGGCGGGGGGCGCTACCGGGTGTCCATGTGCCAGAACACCTCGGGATTGGCGGGCGTGCTGATGATCGAAGGCGCCGCGCCGTTCGACACCAGCCTGCGTCCCGGCGCGCTTGAACGTCCCTCGCAGGACTTCCTGGCGCGCTTGCGTCAAGCCGCCCAGCAGAAGGGATGGACGATGCAGATGGCCTGGTTCCAGGTCGTCAACGATCAGCCGGATCTGCCCGAACAGGCCAGCGCGGATGAGGCGGCCCGGCACAAGCGCGAATTGCTCGCGGCCGCGAAGGCCGCGGCGGCCCAAGCGGCCGCGGCCGCGGCCGCGCCGCCTGTCGTGGTGGACGTGCCTCCGGTCGAAGCCCCGAAGCTTCCGGCCGATCATGTCGCCTGTCGCCGCTTCGTGGGCGGCGCTTGGGAGGAACTGGGCTACGCGACGCGGGCCGCCTGTACGGAACAGGTCTTCGCCGGTCGATGCGACGTGCTCACGGGCCAATCCGGCGATATCGCGCTACGGCGGTACGGAAATCGCCTGCAGGCCAAGACCGGCCGGGGCTTCAACAAGTGGGCGAACGTCGGCAAATCGGACTGCGCCAAGTAAGGCGTCCTTGGCCTGGAAGAGCGACGCGCGTCCGGAGTCCCCGACCGCCCGCGCGTCGTTTCGACGACCATGCCGCCTTGGCCGCTACAGACCGCCCGGGCGATGCGCCCTCGTCTTGCCGGACCGATCAAGCGGTCTAGTGTCTCATGCATGAAATCCTTGGCCGAGCTTTGCGAGCAGACCCTCGCCATCGCGCCGTCGCGCCCCGCCATCGAATTCGACGGCCAATGGCATGACTGGGGCGCCGTCCAGGCCCTGGCCCAGGACGTCCGGCGCGAGCTGTCGCAAAGCGGGGCCGGCGCGCGCGGCGCGGTGATCTTCGTGCCGCGCAACAGGCCCTCCGCCCTCGCCGCCCTGGTTGCCATGCTGGCGGACGGGCGCGACGTGCGGATGATCTACGCCTTCCAGTCGCCCGCCGCGATCGCCGCCGCCATCGAACGGCTGGACGCGCCCGCCGTGATCATGGCCGAGGAAGACTTCACCCCGGAGGTCCGCACGGTCCTGGCGGCCAAGGGCATGGCGGGGATCGGCCTGGGCGAAACGCATATGGGCGAGATGACGGCGCGGGTGACGCCCGGCCTCGAACAGGCCACGTCGCGGCCCGAGCCGACCGACGCGCCCCAGGTCGAGATCCTGACCAGCGGCACCACCGGCCCGCCCAAGCAATTCCCCATTCCGCACAGCGTCATCGCCGGGTTCGTCCTGAACCAGGGCATGACGATGATCGAGGATCTGGACGAGCCGCCGTTCCTGATGTCGTTCCCGATCGGCAACATCTCGGGCATCTACAGCGTCGCGGCCTCGCTGCTGCGGGGCAAGCGCGTGGTCTTGCTGGATCGGTTCTCGGTGGAGAAGTGGCGCGACTTCGTGGTCCGCTACCGTCCCAAGGCCGGGGGCGCGCCGCCGGCGGCGGTGGCGATGATCATCGACGCCGACCTCCCGGCGCAGGACCTGTCCTCGCTGAAGTTTTTCAGCACCGGGGCGGCCCCGCTCGACCCGACGGTGCAGCGGCGTTTCGAGGAAAAGTACGGGATCCCGATCCTGCTGTCCTATGGCGCCACCGAGTTCGGCGGCCCCGTGGTGTCGATGACCCCACAGCTTCGCGCGGAATGGGGCGATGCGAAGTTCGGCAGCGTCGGGCGGCCCATGGCCGGTGTCCGCCTCCGGGTGCGCGATCCCGTGACCGACGAGATCCTGGGCCCCGGCAAGGAAGGGGTCCTCGAACTGGTCTCGCCGCGCATGGGCACGGACTGGATCCGAACCTCGGACATCGCGGTGATCGATAACGACGGCTTCCTGTTCCATCGCGGGCGGGCCGACGGCGCGATCATGCGCGGGGGGTTCAAGGTACTGCCGGAGACGATCGAGCGGGCCCTGCTGCTGCATCCCGCGATCTCCGCGGTCGGCGTGGTCGGCGTAGCCGATCCGAGGGTGTCGCAGGTCCCCGGCGCGGCCATCGAACTCAAGCCCGGCATGGTTCAGCCAGACGTCGGCGACCTTGAAGCGCATCTTCGCGGGCGCCTGCCCTCGACCCACATTCCGGTCCATTGGCGCTTCGTCGAAACCCTGCCCAAGAACCCCTCGTTCAAGATCGACCGGCCGGGATTGAGGCGATTGTTCGAGGATCAGGAACCGGGCTGATCGCCCTGGCGGTTCATTGGCCGCGTCGCTTGCTCGAGCCCGACACCGCCCGCATTAGTTCGGCCGAACGGCGACGATGGACCAGGCAAGAGAGATTGGCGCGCTCATGACGCAGACGGATGACGCGACCCGCACCACCCCCACCGGCTGGCGTATTCGCTGGAACGCCGCGCTAGCGGACCAGGCCTATGCCGAGGGTTGGTGGCGACCGGAGACCTGCGCCGACGCCCTGCACCGCGTGGCCGCCGAAGCGCCCGATCGCATCCTGGTCATCGATGGGATGACCCGCCTCAGCGCCGCCGACCTGCTCGACCAGGCCGGCCGCCTGGCGGACGCCATGCTGACCCGCTTCAAGCCCGGCTCCGTCGTGTCGTTCATGCTGCCCAACTGGCACGAGGCGGCGGTGATCTACATGGCCGCCACCCTGGCCGGCATGGTCGTCCATCCGATCCTGCCGTCGCTGCGCGATCACGACCTGCGCTTCATGCTGGCCGACATCGGCAGCCGGATGATCTTCGTGCCGAGCACGTTCCGCAACCACGACTACGCGGCCATGCTGGGGCGGGTGACCGAGGCGCTGGAAACCCCGCCGGAGGTCGTCGTCGTCCGTGGCGAGGCGGGCGACCACTCGTCCTTTTCAAGCCTGCTCGCCGAAGACACCGCCCAGGCCTTGCCGACGCTGAATCCCGATGACGTTCGCATGGTCATGTACACCAGCGGCACCACGGGCCGCCCCAAGGGGGTGATGCACACCCACAACTCGCTCAACGCCCTGATCCGCCAGATCGGCCGGCACTGGCTGGTCGAGCCCGGCGACCGCTTCCTGGTCCCCTCGCCCATCAGCCACATCGGCGGCTCGATCTACGCCTTCGAGACCCCCCTGCTGCTGGGCGCCACCGCGATCCTGATGGAAAGCTGGGAGCCTGACGCGGCGGTCGAGATCATGGTCCATGAGCGTTGCACCCACATGGCCGGCGCCACGCCGTTCCTGCAGCACCTGCTGGCCTCGGCGCGCAAGGCGCAGACCCGCCTGCCCGACCTGAAGCTGTTCATCTGCGGCGGCGCCTCGGTGCCGCCCGCCCTGATCCGCGAGGCCGCCGGCTATTTCGAGCGCGCCGTGGTCAGCCGGGTCTATGGCTCGACCGAGGTCCCCGTCACCACGGTGGGCGTCATCGATCGCCAAGACCTGGATCATGCCGCCGAGACCGACGGTCGCCCCGGCATCGCCAGCGTCAAGATCGCCGACGACGGCGAGATTCGCGCGCGCGGTCCGCAGATGCTGGTCGGCTATGTCCATGCCGAGGACGAGGCCGGCGCCTTCGACGACGAAGGCTACTACCGCACCGGCGACCAGGGGCGGCTGGTGGACGGCGATCACGTGGTCGTCACCGGCCGGATCAAGGACCTGATCATCCGCAACGGCGAAAACATCTCGCCCAAGGAGATCGAGGACCTGTTGATCGGCCATCCGGGCGTCGCCGAGATCGCCATCGTCGGCGTGCCCGACGCGCGGACCGGCGAGCGGGCGGTGGCGGTGATCGTGCCCCGCGACGGCGCGACGCCCGACGTTCCGAGCCTGGCCGCGTTTCTGGCGGGTTTCGGCGTGGCGCGGTTCAAATATCCCGAGGCCGTGGCGCTGTGGGACGCCCTGCCCAAGAACGACGCCGGCAAGGTGTTGAAGCAGGGCATCCGGGCGACGCTGACGGCAGGACGCTGAGGGCTACCGCCGCCCGCGTCGGGGAGCCGCCCTCGTCCTTCGACAAGCTCAGGATGAGGGCGACTTCACCGACGGCCATTTGGGAGCCTCAGTCGAACACCTCATCCTGAGCTTGTCGAAGGACGAGGTGTTCAAACCAAGGTCAGCCCTTCGTCATTCCAAAACTATACCCGATGTGCTCGGCATGGCCGTTCGGGACCGGCTCGAAGATCACCGGATCGGTACGGTCGCCGATCTCCCCCATCCGCTCGGCGACCTCGTCGATCGTCCAGGACGGCTGATAGACGCCCCTGGTCTCGGCGACATAGGCCTTGGCCACGCGCCCGGCGATCGAGACCAGCAGTTCCCCGGTGATCGAGCAGGACTCGTGCGCCAGCCAAGCCACCGATGGCGCTACCAGGTCCGGCTCCATCGGCGGATAGATGGAGGTGTCGCGCCCCTCGGCCATGCGCGTCACCGCCGCCGGCACGATGGCGTTGCTCTTGACGCCGAACTCGGCGCCTTCGATGGCGGCGACGTGCGACAGGCCGAACGCGCCGGCCTTGGAGACCGAATAGTTGGCCTGGTTGCGGCTGCCATAGAGGCCGCCGATCGACGAGGTCAGCACGATGCGGCCATAGCCGGCGTCGCACATCAGGGCATAGGCCGGCCGCACCACATGGAAGGCGCCGCGCAGATGGACGTCGAGGACGGAGTCGAAGTCTTCCTGCGACATCTCCTTCAATGGCGCGCCGCGCACGTTACCGGCGTTGTGGATCAGGATGTCGATCTTGCCCCAGGTGTCGATCGCCGTCTGGATGATGGCCTGGCCGCCCTCTGGCGTCGCCACCGATGCGGTGGAGGCCACGGCCTCGCCGCCGGCCGCCTTGATCTCCTGGACCACTTCCTCCGCCACGCCGATGTCGCCGTCGCCGCCCTTCATGCTGGAGCCCGGATCGTTGACCACGACCTTGGCGCCCTTGGCGGCCAGCAGCAGGGCATAGGCCCGGCCCAGCCCTCGGCCCGCGCCGGTGATGACGGCCACGCGGCCATCGAATCTGAGTTCAGTCATGCGAACTTCCTTCGCTTCAAGAGCGTGCGGACGGGCGTATCATGCCGCAAATCGCCCGAGCACCGGACGCGGCGACATTTCGATGCGGCGATGAATGTCCGCGAACGCCGCGCGATGATTGACACCATCGTCGAAAAGCGGCGCAGCAGGAGGACACGAGGCCGAAGGGACAGTCCATCATGCAGGTAGCCATCATCACCGGCGCGGGTAGCGGCATCGGCCTGGGCACCGCCAAGATGCTGTACGACGCGGGCATGGCCATCGTCGGCGTGGGCCGCGACGAGGCCAAGCTGGCGACGCTGACCTCGACGATCAACGATCCCGACCGCCTGGCCACCCTGTCAGTCGATGTCACCGCCGATGACGCGCCCCAGAAGATCGTCGGCCTGGCGCTGGAGCGCTTCGGCAAGATCGACTTCCTGATCAACAACGCCGGGGCCGGCAGCCCCAAGCCGCTGCACGAAACCGATGACGCGACGCTGGACGGCTTCCTGGACGTGATGCTGCGCGCGCCGTTCCGGCTGTGCCGCGAAGCGATCGGCCACATGGGCCCCGGGTGCGGCATCGTCAACGTCACCTCCACCTACGCCGTGATCGGCGGGCGGCGCGGCGGGGCCTATTCGGCGGCCAAGGGCGGCCTGACCTCGCTGACCGAGCACATCGCCTGCGACTATGGTCCGAAAGGCATCCGCGCCAACTGCGTGGCGCCGGGCGTGACCATGACCGACATGGTCCGTCACCGGTTCGACGACGAGATGTTCAAGCGCGTGAACGTCGAGACCACGCCCTTCCCCCGCCTGGGCGAGGTCGAGGACATCGCCAGCACCATCGCCTTCCTGTGCTCTCCCGGCGCGGGCTTCATCAACGGCCAGACGATCGTGGTCGACGGCGGCTGGACGACGACGAAATACATGTCCGACCGGGCGCTGCGGACGACCTGGGTCGAGCCCGACGCCGCCGAATAGCCCTCCCTTAAAATCCGCTCATCCCGGCGAATGCCGGGACCCAGATGGAATGGCTTTGAGCCTGACGCCAAGGGCTCAGAGCCCATCCAATCAGACACACCGCTAAGGGATCTGGGTCCCGGCATTCGCCGGGATGAGCGGATGGAATGATGAAAAGCTCGCTTTAGGCGGTCCTGTCCTCGCCATGGCCGGGGCAGCAGGCGTCAGTGCAGATCTGGCGGAGCAACGCGATCATCTCCGCGCGCTTGTCCGCCGAGAGTCCGCGACCGATCCGCGCTTCGTGCCGCGCGAACACCGCCTTGGCCTTGTCGTGCAGATCTCGCCCCTTCCCGGTCAGGGTCAGGGCGATCGCGCGGCCCTGGCCAGGGATGCGCTCCAACACGCCCGCCGCCGTCAACTGGTTGATCAACGGCACCAGATTGGCCGGCTTGGCCCGTTGCGCGCGGCTGATCGCACTTTGCGT
>Ga0307515_10016533_pt1 | contig 13498 bp, 5 predicted proteins | sample 17_EM_MG_FD_194513 | JGI IMG/M metagenome (GOLD analysis project Ga0307515, IMG submission 194513) | Populus trichocarpa ectomycorrhiza microbial communities from riparian zone in the Pacific Northwest, United States - 17_EM | ecosystem: Host-associated > Plants > Roots > Unclassified | place...
GCGCACCTCGACTAATCCCACGGGCCCTGAAGTTAACGACCATGTAAGCCTCCAGTGGCCATCATATGAGCAACCACAGGGCTCGAACCTGAGACCACAGAGGGAGCAAACCTCTTGGTCCCAAGCTTTTACCACTGGGCCACCACCTAGATGATTAATTTATGTTAATAATATTACTTAGCCGTATGGAAGAAAGAAAGATATATATATATATATATATTGATGGAATTGTGAAAATGAGAAATGGAATTAATGTGATAACTTGATACATCAAAATGGGAAACTGTGACAAAATTTATGCCATATTTGTTTCCTAGAAAGTAGTTTTCGGGAAACCACTTTCTAAATTTTCCTGTGTTTGTTTGCCATTAGAAAAGTTGGTTAACGGAAAACACTTTTCAGTAAAAGAAAAATTTGGCTTGGTTTCTAGGAAAGTGTTTTCCTGAAAAATTTGGGCGGAAAACACTTTCCGGAAGTTGTGAAAAATTTAGAAATATCATATTATTTGCTGATTATATCAAATTTGATCCTCAAACTTTTGATTTCTATATATATTTTGTTTTGAATATTTATTTTTCAATTTATCTCTTAAAATTTATTTTTTATATTACCTTTGGTCCTCATTTTTATAATTGTTATTTGCTTTTCCCTTATTATTTTCTTATTGAATTTTTTTATCTATCAAATTTGGTCCTCATTCTTTTAATTGTCACTTATTTTATTTGAAATAATTTATAAAATGTTAATTATTATTATTTTAATTTCTTCATCTTTCATTTTTATTTTATTTTTTAGATTTGATTTCTATTATTTTGATTATTATTTATTTTATTTGAGATAATTTATGAAATCATATTTTTTTTTCAATTTCATCCTCATTCAACCTTTTAATTTGTAAGATTGGTTCCTCATTATTTTAATAAACTTGAGAAAATAAAACATTAATAAGTTATTTTCCAGCTCATTTTTCATGACATAACCAAACACTGGAAAGTGTTTTCCAACTTATTTTTCATTACACTACCAAACATCGAAAAATAATTCACTTTCCTGAAATTCACTTTCCAAAATGAAACTACTTTCCAGCAAACAAACAGGGCCAGTAAAAATTGATTTATAAAAAAATAGCCTTGATTTTTCTATGGATTGAGCAATAATATAATTACTTGTTCCAATTAAATGTGGGGTATTACATATGGAATGTTATATTTTGATCCTACTACATGTTGTCCTAATCAAGGGTAATAAATAGGTAGATATTAGATATAACATGAACTATATTTAAGGTATTTAAAATAATTAAGAGATGATTCATCACCCTTGGAGAATTAAGAAAAATGTTTCATCTATTATCAAATTTTAGTTATTATAAATCCTCACATAAAGTGGAATGAAATTTGAATACAGTTTCAAATATTATTCTAATAATCAATGACTATGGTGTTGAGAATAAACATGATTTGACATAGTCAGATACACTTTATGTTATAATGTTTAAATCAAAAAATTGTTGATGAAAAGATAATAATTACACTGAAAAATTGATCACTGAAAAGTTAAATCAGACCACTTATAACTTTCCTAATATTTAAAGGATCATGACAGGTTGCTAAACATTGTACTTGATCTTCAAATATAAATCAATTAATTGTTGAATTGATAATAAATTAATTTATTTAATCATATTTTATTTAAGATTATAATTTATATTTGGACCAATTTATTAGAAAACCTAATGGGTCACACAATTAAAAACCATTGGTCAGAAATTAAAATGGGATAATTAATCAAGTGTAACATGATTGTAAATAAATTTTAGAAATTGAGGATTATAATGAAATTAATACAAGAGATTTACAATTCTAGATCTAAAAACAATCAAGTAAAGATCTAATTGAATAAATTTCTAAAATTAGCCTAAAATAATACATGTGATATTATTTAAGGAGAAAATTGATATTTTGCTATTTATAAGGTTTTTAGATTTTCTTATAAATAGAATGTTATACCTCTTATTTCCATGTGAGTAATGATATAAGGGTGAGTAGAGTATACCGCGTAAACATCTAAAACACACAAAAAAAAACTCTAAGGTATAACAATCTCTCTCTTCTAAAAGGGTTTATGAGATTTCTCATTGGAGTTTTATGTGGATTATCGTTAGAGGCCAGATATTTGAACGGTTTATGATTTGTGACAACTCATCCTCGAAGCAAATATTCAAAGCCAAAAAGAACATATGATGTTCAGGTAAATTTCACACAAAACTCTAAATAGCTCTAGATATGTCTATCGGAATTCTTGAGACTCCTAAATGTTTTTTAAATTTACAGTTTTCGCTGCGTATATGTGTTTCGAAAAACTCAATAATAGTATCAGAGTTAACACTAGATAATTAGGATTGTTGATTGAATGCTTTAATTGTTATTAGTGTTAATTTCAAATTAATTTTATGTGCAAAATATTTGTATATGTTGTGTATTCGACTACACAAATAATTTGAGAATATATTAAGAATAAGGTGTTAATTTATATGATTTATTTAGATTCATCATTCCAAATCATTTTTATCTCTTTATAATTTATTAATGTTTAAGAAAAGATAAAAATAATTATTAACTAAATTTTTTTTTTGGAAAGATTGAGTTTTTATTAGCATACGTAAAAGAGAATTAGTTTAAAATACTAAAAATTATATATTTTTTAAAATAATTATTAGCATACGTAAAAAAAAATTAGTTTAAATAATAACAACAGAAAAATCAAATAAAATTTAAGATAAAATTAATCAAATTGATAATACAAACAAAAATCACCACTATCAACAGATAAGGAAGAATCTATTTCTATTCCATGATCAGAAGAAACCACCACCAATTAAAAAAATAAATAAATCAAGAAGTACAGTAGTACACATCGTACTCTCACAAGTAGGCCCTATTTGTTTCTGCGTTTCAAAAGTGCTTTTGACAAAATTTGAAATTTTTTTATTTTTTTATTAACTTGAAATTAATATGTTTTTAGTGTTTTCAAATCATTTTGATGTGCTGATGTCAAAAATGATTTTTAAAAAATAAAAAAAATCATTGGCATGTATTTTGACACGAAAAACTATTTGAAAAGCAACCGCAACCACACTGACAAACAAACCCGTAATATGTTATAAAAAAAGCAGGGATAATGACCGTAGAATCCAAACCTTTCTAAACTCACACTCATCCGTCCGTCCGATTCCTTTCCACACCCATTCCATCCCAACCGTCCACTCTCTCTACCTTTTCATCTCCCCACTTCAAAATCCAACATGGAATCCCAAGTCTTATCAAATAGATCTTGTTTCACGCGCCATCCACGCTCCTAGAACACCGTTCTCTCCGCATCAACCGATTTGACAATATATTTTAATCTATATCATAAAAAAGATTCTTTTAAATTAAGATTTTCCCCAGTTTTGCTAATTGTATGTATTCTATAATAACAATATATTCCATTTGTATAAATAAAACAGCTTTTTAACGTTGAAGTTTTAAGAATATTATTGTTAATTTATCTAATTTTAATATTATTAATTAGAAAAAGCTCACATACAACAAATAAAAAATGAGATTTAATAATAATAATATATATATATATATATATATATATAGAGAGAGAGAGAGAGAGAGAGAGAGAGAGCACGCGATAACACGACGGACGCGACCCTCCGCGAGTGTAGTGTGGGTTTTGATTATGATTTATAAAAAGTAGCGTAGATGAAACGCAGCGGGAAGCGTTTTGTCCTCCAGCGCTTATTGGTAGTGGCAGAGCGAGATATAAAAAAGCCAGTGATATAATAAAATCCCTAGGAACATAAAAAAGAAATGTCTGCATCCGCCGGTGGTGGTGGTGGTGGCGGCCAGGAGGAAGACAAAAAGCCCGGAGGAGATCAGTCCGCTCACATTAACCTCAAAGTCAAAGGCCAGGTATTTCTTTTCTTTTCTTTTTTCTTAATTCCTGTGGTTCTGTTAGGGTTTCCATGATGAAATTAGTTTTGCTTTGATTGATGGAAAGCAAATCTCGTAATCTCTCCTGCTCTGTGAATATTTAATGGTATAAATCCTTTTGTAGATTGATCTGTAAAGAGTTGATTAATATAAAAAGAAAAAGAAAAAGAGAGAAGGTTATCAAATCTTACGGTTCATTAGTGATGTGCTGCCGCTCAAATACTTGTGTGCTTGCAAGGGTTTTAAGAGATCAATCTCCTGGGTATTTGCTGAAATGGGTTATGTTATGAGGAGGTTGGATTTAGCTTGGAGTTTCGATTTTTTGTATTTACTACTGCTGAATGTGTATTTCCCGAAATCTGCTTTTAATTATTTTGTATTGTAATACCGTAATCTCACTGTTTTTATTTTTTAGCTGCACCTTAGTAGTTACCTCTCCTGTTCTAGCATGGACTATACTTTTTTTGTTTTCTTCAAGTGTAGGATGGCAATGAGGTGTTCTTCAGGATCAAGCGAAGCACCCAGCTGCGGAAACTAATGACTGCGTACTGTGATAGACAGTCAGTTGAGTTTAACTCGATTGCATTTTTATTTGATGGGCGCAGACTCCGTGGAGAACAGACTCCAGATGAGGTAAAATTCTTATTTTAGTGTTTGTTTGGTTTGGAGTTTAGTTTCCCTTTTATGATCCGTATCGATCTTTGTTTTGTGCGCTGAGCACATCCATCCTTTTTCTGCTCTTGCGAGCACTAAACAAACTACTACTAGATGTGATTGTTCATAGTGGTGGTTATAAAGCATATTCTCAGACCACCATAGAAGCTTACTCGTGAATGTTTGGTTCTGTAATAGTTTTTATTCATCTGGTTTATGTTTTGTTCCCGCTTGGTACCAGCTTGACATGGAAGATGGCGATGAAATCGATGCGATGCTGCACCAAACCGGAGGGGGGCATGCATCCCTTGACTGAATGGTGGGCAACATGGATAGAATATAAAAATCGAGGTAGAGTCGGACCCATTATCTGGCTTCTTCTACGGAAAGACTAATGTAAATGAAATGAAACTGATGCATACTTGGAGGATTTCTAATTTGAGGTTTCTCCTATTACTTATATTTTCGGTATGGTTTTAATACGTGGATGTTTTCTACTCTTATTTCATTGGCTGCCTGGTTTAGTTTCAGCTCTTCTTATTTCTGCTTAAAGTGATGGTAATTGATTCCTGATTGATGGCTTCCTGTGACTTTTTGTTCTGTTATTGCGGTTGACTCCTATTCTGCACCAGATTTTAAGGGCCTAGTGTTTGTTCTTGGATCAATTTTTACTGTACATGTTAATCGTTCATCAAGCAATTGGGATGGAATGGTTCCCCTTTTTTATTAAGAGAATAGCTCCTTGATTTCCTGTTCTCTTTCATTTTAAATTCTGCTCGACCCCTCGTTCATGTCTTGCCATCTGTTTGAACCCGGAGATTTTACTTTCCATTTATGATGAAACAAACAATTGTGGGAGTGGATGTGAATTGTGAAGCTTCATGATTTGCAGTCATGAAATAAATCTCAGGACAATTTGGTATTTTTGTGCTCTGTTATGGTTGTTGTGATATGGCAATGAGTTAAAAGTGCATTAGGAGGAGCATTGTCTGCAATGTTTTTAAGGAATAATAGTGGAAATGATGGGCATGTTTTTGGTAAATAGCACAGCCATCGAAGTAAAACAATTTCTTTTCGAAGTTCATGTCAAAATTATTCTTGTTTGCTTATATTGTTAATTACATTACATTAAAAAAAAAGTGACTATTCACTGGGGACACAACACTGTTTTTGTGTTTTTTTTTTCCTTGAATCCTTTTTTTTTTTTAATTTCAGTAATCACTCTTATTTTGTTTTTGGATTTGGGTCTGAGAAATTGTTCTGATTTCGTTTGCAACAAGGCTCATCTCAACATTATATATATATATATATATATTGTTTGGAAAAAAATTGAAAATGGAGAGATTGAATTTGATATTATAGTTAAAATAAAGGGTTTTTTTGTAGGGTTAAAATTGCTTATTTTTTATTTAATTTTACAGTTTTTGCTTTTAGAGTTTAGATTTCTATTTTAGCCCCTTTGGTTTTTGCAATTTATTTTTATGTTTTGGTCTAAAATTTTATTTTGTATATTGGAAGTAGTTGAAAAAGAAAGAAGAGAAAAAGTTGATGGTTGGTTAAATTTTGGGTTTGTTTGGCAGTGTGGTTGCGGTTGCTTTTCAAATAGCTTTTCGTGCCAAAATGCATGCCAATGATGTTTTTTTATTTTTTAAAAATTATTTTTGACATCAGCACATCAAAATGATTTGAAAACACTAAAAACATATTAATTTCAAGTTAATAAAAAAATTTTAAATTTTGTCAAAAGCGCTTTTGAAACGCAGAAACAAACAGGGCCAACGACACCACTCATTCCTGTTGTTTTATCCTTGGGTTGGCAAAAAAAAAAAAAAAATTAAGACTTGATTTTTTTTGGTTTTTTTAACCGTTATGGTGTTTGTTAAATGAAAATAAATTTAAAAATAATTTTTTGAGTTTATAATACTTTAGTTTGATTTTCCAACCAATTCTGGCAAAAGTAGAGTATTTAAATAACATGTTTGATTATATTTTGTTTTAAAGTGTACCTTAAGCCAAGTAAAGAAAGAAAGAAAGAACATGAGATGGTCTTGGAGGTCCACTAGCATATCCTTTCTTTTCATTTTGTAGGCTAGGTGTTCTGGTCCCCCTAAACATAAGTGCCTAGTCTTTTTGTGCTTTTTAATTTTTTTTATTTAATATAAATTTAAATTCAATGTAATAAATTAGATAAAATTACCCCTTTAGTTGAAATTATATTTTTCTATCATGTCTTGAAAATTACAATTTATATTAAATAAAAAATCAATCTCTCCCCTTTTAAACCCACATCTTTTAAAAAAACTAGTGATTGTAATTGATTTCTCGCACGATTTCATTGTTTAGTGTGTACTGAAATCTCACATAAGGTTTCGTTCAAATCCAGATTCAAAACGGCAAAACCCATTTCTACATCTATATGTGAAATTCAAGATCTTTATTATAGAGTTTAATAATAATGGGTTTGAGGATTGTGTACAAGGTGGGTAAAAAGACAAGATGAATCTAAGTCTTACTAGTAAATAAGATAAACTGGATTATTTTATGATAATACAAAAAAACAAAAAAATATAGCTTAGTTAGGTTGAATCTCCTAGCCCAACAACCGAGCTATTTTGGGTCAATTCGTAACAACCTATAACCACGTTAAGGGTTATCTATTTACTATTTCAATAAATATTATTTCAAGTTTATCCTTTAATAATACTATTTCATTTTATTTGTGAAGCTTATCTATAGATAATATTATTTTAGACTCGTTCATGAATAGTACTATTTCGAGCTCATTCATGAAGCTCATCTATGAATAATTGATAAAGCTTATCCATGAATAATACTATTTCAGCCTCATCCATGAATAGTACTAAACCGAGTCCCACCTCCTTTTCTTTTTCCTTCCATTCTCTTTATTCTCTTATTTTTTTGAGCTACCAGAACATCGAGTTGTACAAGTTATGATTTTAACTACGACTTTAGCTAGAATTATCACAGTGAAAAATATCACCTTTCATGGTGAGCTTTTTTTGAAAGGTGATATTTTTTAGATATTTTTCAAATATTTTCCAAGATAGACTATATTTTTAGGTTTAACAAGAGAGAAGGATGATAAATTATCTCAACAACACTTAAAACCACCTCTCTATTAGAGAATAAATAAATCTATTAGCACACAAATTTATTCTCTATAAAACATCATTTTCATCTTCTTAATTTGTTTTATCTATTTTGTTTGTCACTTGAACAACCAAATTTAAAAATTGATTTAAGCATCATAGTTTTTCTCGTTTCACGAGGGACTTATTTTGTGGTACAACTCAAGCCCAAAACTTATCAAGGAAAAATCCATTTCTGTGTGAAGTTTTTCAACGATTATAACTCAGGCCAAAACATCAACCATGAAAAATCTATTTCTATATGAATTTTTATACAACTTCATCAATTTTTCTTAGATTTTTTAATTGAGTTATGTATATTCTTGTTATTTGTTGAATAATTCAAGCATTTGCTAGGATTTGAATCTTGAGAATTTGAGGTGGATTTCAAGTAATGGTAAATTAAGAAACAAATCTTGTGATTTGGAAATTTAGATTGGTTTTAGGTTACCTCTAAGCAACTATGATAATTTTGCTAAGGTGTGGTGGTCATGACATTAGTTATGGAGGGCTATTTGTCTGTACCATGGAGATGACATTTGCTGGGAATTGTGGTATTCTTTTGGACTTGACTTTGAAAGGTGAAAGCCATTTTGAAACACTATTTGCAAAAGACTTTGGGGGTGTGACTGCATTATCCTTGATAGAATTGAAAGTTGATGGGGGTTACTTGCTTAAAGAGGAAGCCTCTTTCCTTAGAGATATTTAGGAGGAAACCAATTTCCATATGTAGAAGTTTCAAATATTAGCTTCTTGTGTGGACTTAGAGAAGGGAGGTTTGAAGTTGAGGAGAAAAGGTTGAAGGTGATGGTTATGTTTTTTTTTTTTTTTTTTAATTTCAAAGTTGTAATATTTAATATAAGGGTTATTTAGTTATTAAATGGAAAGAAAAAAAATGATTTATTTTTTTCACTTTAGAGACTTTTTAATCATTAAATGGGAAGTAATGACAAAGATGTAAATAATCTAACAATTTTTGTTGATAATTTTTGGGCGCACTAGGTACAAGATGTAAACTGTTAAATGCGCACCAAAGTTTAGGAGAAAAATTGTAATTTTTCAAAACACAGTGAGAAAATACAATTTCGACCAAACTATAGAATGTTACGGGTAATTTTCCCAATAATTAATTTAAAATATATTTTGCATATTATTTTATTAAATATCATTCAATATTTTTTTTATTTTTTAAAATAAGATTGTAGCATTATTTTTTAAATATTAACAATAGCTCTTTTTTTTTAAAAGTCCTTAATGATTTTTTTTCCCTTGAATTTTATTTGGCCAGCTTTTATGAATGTCTATTCTTAAAAAAAAATTATTCAACCAAACCAGTCTTTAACTTGGATCGCGAGTTTTACTGATTAACTTGGGTTTAACCGGGTCAAACCAGAACATTGCCATATCAATATTAAAAAAAGATTAAACAAAGTCTTCTTTTCCTTCAATTTAAATCTAAATTCATTCAAATAAATTAGATAAAATATGTTTGAGATATTATTTTATAAAATGCTATAAAATATGTTTGAGATATTATTTTATAAAATGTCGTTCAATTTTTATTTTTTTTAATTAGAATATGATAATACTTTTTATATTACTAGCAAACAATATTTCTATAAAGCCCTTAATGATTTTTTTTTAATATTTAATTTAATTTGATTGCTTTATTGTAAATGTCTAGTTTTAGTGTCATTTGATTAAAAAAAAAGGATAGATTCTAAAAATAATTTATTAAACCTAATCAAATTCATAACCCAGGTCACGAGTTTTATGAGTTAACTAGGCTAGCCTATCTCATTCTAAAACATAATTGTTTCAATATTTGTTTTTTTAAAATAAGGTGAAATGGTGTCATCTTGAAATATTTGTTTTTTTTAGTCAAACCAACACTTAAATTTTTAATTGAAATTCATTTAAATAAATTAATTAAAAATGTATCTGGGATATTATTTAATAAAATATAATTCATTTTTTCCTTTTCTTTTAAAAAATAAGATTGTAACATGTTTTTTTTTTATAATATTAACAAGTGTTTTTTTTTAAATATTTTATTTTTTCTTCTTAAATGTTAATTTTTTTTGCGTGTTTTTTTTTGTATAATTAAATAAAAAAACATGATTCCAAAAAAAAAAGTTTTTAAATATAATTGGGACTATAATTTACGTGGCAGATTTGACGGGTTAACCCATGTTGATAAAAATGTCATCATCTCAATTTGTTTTAAGAAAACAAAAACAATGACGACCTGAGATTTTTTTTTTTGAGTAAAATTGAATTTTGAACTAGATAATCTAGTTACATTTAGATAAAACCAAGTTGTGGTGCTTTTAGCTAGTTAGCTATGTAGGAAATGTATTCTGTGTATAAAACGTAAAACGTTACAAAAAAATAGTGACAAACTGCTACTAATAAATCCATTCATGCGATGCTTTCATCTATGTTGAGCAGTGACCGGTGACAAATTGTTACAAACAAAATAGTTATTAGACTAATTAATTATTGATTTAGTTTTTATATATATTTATTTCCACATTGTTTAAAAACTAACAAAAACAAAGAAAAAAGGACACTAGTCATTAGAAAAGAACTATTTTCTTTACTTGCTTGCATAGCCCCTCTAACAAGCTAAGCTAGTTTATAGTTATAACAACAATGTGCTCATACAATTTTGTGTTTTGATTCTTGTAATTTTAAAATTAAACTTTTCAATGATAATGTCAAAAAATAATAATACAAGTAGCCTAGGGATAGGGCTTTCAGGTTGGATAATTGGTTAATTAATTAGTCCTAGCAATCTCATCTATTCTCCCTAACCAAGGTGGTTGATAGCTTATACTTGGTGTTTGATAAGCCAACGTAGCTTGTGACTAGTACCTGCAAAAGGTCTCATTTGATGGAGGTGGGGATTCTCCGATGCTTAAATAACTATCTTTTTAGAAGATAAAATACAATAATATTATAGAGAGAGATGCTCTGAAAATATATATACAGTAGAGAATGAAGATTGCGAACCTTTGTTGTGGAGGTCTCATGGTGTATTTATAGCCCCTAAATCTTGTCCTTTTATGAAGAGGAGTGGTCTGAAGTGTAGTTTTACCATGATAACATTTAATGAGGGATAAATATCCCTTACATATGTATTAATGTTTGATGGAAATATGGTGGGTCACTGGAGGATTTTTATACACCTAAAAGGTGTAAGGGGATTAGGGTCCAAGAAGTCAAATGTAGATGAGTCCATGGAGGCTGGGCTCTTCCCCTAGGCTAGATCTAAGAGAGGTGGGTCCTTCCCTTGGTGAGCCTAAGGGAGGTTGGGTCCGTCCATTGGGTGAGTCAAAGGGAGGATGCTCATTCTCTTAGGCGTGCCTGGGGCTTGACAGTCATACCTAGGGCTTGACACACTGCCACACCTAATCGAGGCTGGGCCTGGCTAGTGCCAGACCCAATGCGCCTTCACTGGATCATGCTTGTTGTAATGTCTCAGGATTTTTCATCAATTTATGACATAATGAAAAGGGTCAACGACGTGAAAATGTTGATAATTTTTTTTCGTTGATGATTTAAAGGGAACACACAGACATCATTAATTAATATAGTGTAATACTCATATGATCACATAATCCAACATCTTTGCCATAAAAGGTATGTAAACAATACATTCATATCATTATGTCATCATGCATATATGTTTACATCCCTATTTTTAGAAAGTCATTATTACAAGTTTTTACAAAAGTGTCGATCGGTAATTTCACACTATTACATTGTTACACAAAATGCATATCATCCTAGACATGCGATTATATGGTTTATATCAAAACATGCGGAACATAATTCCTATGTGCCGTGGCTATGTGACGTACCTGTTACAATTCAAATATAATATAAGAATAAAGAATAATCTTCAATATAATAATAATAAGCTGAAGAACATAATTTCAAATTCATTATTAACTTAGGTAAATAAGCTCTTTTCATTAACTTCATATAATACGATCATTTTTGCTTTCATCGAGCGATGTTAATCTTATTCACACGTCCTATTCGATTGACTTGATTTTAGAGACCAAGATGGATTCCTCGGTCTCTCTTGGTCCATAAACCCGAGTGTCATCAGCCAGATGTATATTTTCTTTTTTGTCATTTGATCCTGATTATCCAATAAATATACTATGAGTCGAGGCTAATCTTTCCATTCAACCTCGGTTATCCAATGAGAATAACCAATAAGGACACCATTAGTAGTGATTAATTACTCTATTCAATCTTGGTCATCCATTACAAATACCAATAGCCGAAGCCATTCACATTACTCAATCCTGATCATCCATCACGGATACGATTAGCCGAAGCCAATTACATTACCCAATCTCGGTCATCTATCACAAATAATATTAGTTGAAGTTAATCACATTACTCAATCTTGGTCAATTTATATGCAATTCATTACGAAGATCTAACGTAATTACAGAAAAGGGTGGAGACTACCTACCTACTCCTCCCGTGTGGTGTTCTCGTTCCTTAGAAGGTCTGATTCTAGTTGCACCGCCTGATACATCTAATGATTGCTAATCAGTATATTTATATTTAGTAATTGCATAGACCAATACCATATATATCCCAAGAATACACATGTTCACATTCAAGTGTTCCACATATCATATAGTCATACAATGAAAGTCATCATATCCAAACATTCTTCTTAATTTTAAATGTAGGTTACCCACAGAAATCAGTTTAATTCTTAAGTCTCGTAGTAGGGTTAGGCCAAGCTGATGCTGGAATCGTCAACGAGAACCAGATCATTTCTGGTATGAGAAAATCATTAGTGAAACCTAAGTCACTGCTGACATAGAAAATCATTAGTGAAACCTAAGTCACTGCTGACATAGAAAATCATTAGTGAAACCTAAGTCATTGCCGACACAAAAAATCATCAGTAAAAACTATGTCACTATCAACACAAAAAATCATCAGCGAAAACTAAGTCACTGTTGACACAAAAAATCATCAGCGAAACCTAAGTCATTGCTAACACAGAAAATCATCAGCGAAACCTAATTCATTGCTAACACAGAAAATCATTAACGAAAACTAAGTCACTGCCGAATCAAAAATCATCAATGAAGTATTATCAAGAAGGAATAAAAAACTAAGTCACTGCCGAATCAAAAAGCATGGAGTATAGTTGGCGGAGATTTCTGTGCTGCGGTCAAGGACTTGCATCTGGAGAGTTTCTCAAGCAGGTTAACCACTCGATCATTGCTTAACCACTATTTATGATTGGCTTGTTTTAACTCACAAGTGCACGAGTGTGCGATGTAGCAATTAACTCGGTAAGATCGAGGTCATATCCACAGAGAGCTAGATCTGGAAATTAGCTAGGTAACAAAAAAATTCAAGAGAAATTAAATTAACAATAACTTGGTTGAAAATAATTGATGGATTTGTCTTAAAAGATGAAAACGTGTAAATAGATTTTAAATGACAAGAAAAAGTAAGTCCTGGTCCAAATCAATTTTAATGGTGATGTATTGGTGATTCCTTTAACATATATAAGATAACTCAACCTAATATCAATGATGGTGATATTAGATCGGAAGATATTACAATGAAGTTTAAAAAGATGAAGATTGATTATTGCTTAAGAATGAACAAGTTCTTTCATATTAAGTAAGACATTGAATCAAGCAATCTCTATACCAAAAC
>Ga0307515_10016534_pt1 | contig 13498 bp, 11 predicted proteins | sample 17_EM_MG_FD_194513 | JGI IMG/M metagenome (GOLD analysis project Ga0307515, IMG submission 194513) | Populus trichocarpa ectomycorrhiza microbial communities from riparian zone in the Pacific Northwest, United States - 17_EM | ecosystem: Host-associated > Plants > Roots > Unclassified | place...
GCCGATCCGTCACCGGAGGCGGTCCTCGACGCCGGTGTGCGAAGAACCCGCGGGCGCAGCAAGACCGGTCGTCGCGATCGACAACCGCACCGCCGGCGACGTCAAAGAATCACCGATCCAAGGCAGCCTGTTTTCAACTTCACAACAGGCGTGTTGTGTCAGTCGGCTGTCCGAGAGTCTCACGCTGATCCAACGATCTTGCCGACCCGACCTGGCGCTCGCTGTGAAAACCTGAACTTGATGTCGAAAGTCGGAGCCCGGGGTGCAGTGGCCTGGGGAGCGGTCTTGCTGGCGGTCGCCGGTGGCACTGCCGGCGCCGATGACGATCCCGGCGACGAGACGCAGCTGCAGATTCATGGCTTCGCGAGTCAGGGTGCACTGCTCACCAGCGGCAATAACTATCTTGCGTATACCAAACGTGGCAGTCTCGAGTTCACCGAGGCGGGGATCAACTTCACCAAGACGCTCGACGCCGACCTGAGCGCCGGGCTCCAGCTGTTCGCGCGCGACCTCGGGCCCGATGGCACGTACTCGGCGAAGTTCGATTGGCTGTACCTCGACTATCGGTGGCGGGACTGGCTCGGGCTGCGCGCGGGTCGCGTCAAGCTGCCGTTCGGCCTCTACAACGACACGAGCGATATCGACGCGGCGCAACCGGTCATCTTGCTGCCGCAATCAGTCTATCCGGCGGCCAGCCGGAATTTCCAGCTCGCCCAGACCGGCCTCGAACTCTACGGCTACTACTCGATCGGGTCGGCGGGCGCGCTCGATTATCACGCGTATCTCGGGACGCTGTACCTGTCGATCCCCCCGACGGCCAACGGCATCCAGTTCAACAACCTCGACGTGCCGTACATCGTCGGCGGTCGCGTGTTGTGGGAGACGCCCCTCGAGGGGCTTCGCGCGGGCGTGAGCGCGCTGAACGGCGAGGTCGACGGCTCGTACACGGTGCCGGCGATGTCGGCTCCGACCGTGATCCCGTTCGAGCTGCACGCGACCAACTGGTTGTCGTCGATCGAGTACCAGGACCGAGGGCTGTTCCTCGCCGCCGAGTACGGGCGTTCGATCGGGCGAAGCGTCGTGGGCCCCACCACGGTACACACGACGGCCGAACACCTGTATGGGCTCGTCGGCTATCGCTGGAGGTCCTGGCTGCAGACCACCGCGTACTACTCGCTGCTCTACCCCGACGTCGAGCATCGATCGGGTCAGGTGCACCATCAGTACGACGCCGCGGGCTCGGCGCGCTTCGATCTCTCGCCCCACTGGATCGTCAAGCTCGAGGGCCACTTCCTGCGGGGCACGGCGGCGCTGTCGTCCGATCTCAACGATAACAAACCGCTGTCGGACCTCGCCAACCAATGGTGGCTCCTCGCCGCCAAGACCACCGTCTACTTCTGATGACGCGGCGCCTTGTCATCTGCTTGCTGACCGCCGCGCTCGCGCTCGCGGTGCGCCCACCCGCCGGCGCCGAGCCCGCCACGACGTTCCGCGTCATCGTCAACCCGGCGAACCCGGTGGTGAAGGTCGACAAGCGCTTCATCGCCGAAGCATTCCTGAAGAAGCGCACCCGGTGGGACGACGACCGCGCGATCCAGCCGGTCGATCTCGGGCAGAAGACCAGCGCGCGAGGCGCGTTCTCGCGCGACATGCTCGGTCGCGACGTTGCGTCGGTGCGGCGCTACTGGGCCCAGCTGGTGTTCTCCGGCCGAGGCGTGCCGCCGCCCGAGCTCGCGACCGACGGCGATGTCATCAAGTACGTCGCCGCGCACAACGGGGCCATCGGGTATGTCGCGGCCGACGTCGCGCTCGCGGGCGTCAAGGTCGTGGAGATCGACTAGCCATGCGCTTCACACTTCGAGTCAAGCTGTTCGCCATCGTGGGCGTGGCGACGATCGCGCTGATCTCGCTCATCGTATCGAGCAGCGTGTCGGAACACGCCGTCGAGGTGCAGGTCGACAGCATTCGCGACACGTACCTGCCGAAGGTCCGGCTACGCCCGGAGCTCGGCGCGTCGTTCGAGCGCCTCGCTCGCACGATCCAGAACGCCGTCGAGGCGTCCGATGTCGACCTGCTCGCGCCGGCCACCGCCGAGCGCGACGCGGTCCTCCGGTTGATCGTCAACGCTCGCGACGCGATGACCGTGGGCCAGAGCGCCGCGCTGCGCCTCGCGGTCGACGACTACTTCGATTCGGCGCTCTCGATGTCGCGGCAGCTGATCACGGGAGCCGGCGGCGAAGCCGCGGCCTCACTGGTCCAGGACATGCAGGCCAGGCGAGCCCGCGTGGCGCGCCTGATCGATCAGACGACCACGTTCGATGAGACCGCGTTGACCGCCGCGTTCGCCGCCACCAAGCTCGAGCAACGCGCGGCGCTGATCGTGCGGATCGTCGTGGGCGCGCTCTGCCTCCTGACGCTCCTGGTGTTCTCGGTCTGGATCGGCAACGCGCTGTTCGCCAACCTCGGAGCGCTCGTCGCCGGGCTCGAACGCTTCGGACGCAACGACTTCGACACCCCGATCGTGTCGACCAGCCGCGACGAGCTGTCCGACGTGGCGACGCAAGCCAACAAGATGGCCGAGCAGCTTCGTCGGTTCGATCTCGAGCGCGCGGGCCACGAGTGGATCCGGAACGGGCTGGCAGGGCTCAGTGACGAGCTTCGCGGCGAGCTCGAACCAGGCGAGGTCGCCGATCGGACGCTCGCGTATCTCGCTCGCTACGTTCAGGCACCGGTCGCGGCGCTGTATTATCGAACCGGCGATGGGCCTTACACGCTGCTCGGTGGCTACGCGATCCCGGAAGGCGCCACCCCGCGCAGCTTCACGGCGGGTGACGGCCTCGTCGGTCAGGCGGCGCTGCGTTCCACGATCACGGTGATCGAGACCGCAGGTGAAGCGGGGCTGGAGCTGCGATCCGGACTCGTGGCAGCGCTGCCGCGGACCCTGGTGCTGTTGCCGCTGACCCGCAACGACTCGGTGACCGGCGTGCTCGAGCTCGCCGCGGTCCGGCCGTGGCGCGACGTCGACACCGAGCTGCTCGAGCTCGCGAGCGAGACGATCGCGATCACGCTCGAGGTCGCGAAGGCTCGCGCGGCGGCGCGCGCGCTGCTCGACCAGACCAGGCAGCAGGCCAGCGAGCTCGAGCGCGCGGGTGCGACCCTCAGGCAGAAGGCGGATGAGCTCACCAAGGCGAGCACGTACAAGTCGCAGTTCCTCGCGAACATGTCGCACGAGCTCCGCACACCCTTGAATGCGATCATCGGGTTCTCGGAGCTCATGTACGACGGGTCCGTTCCGCTCGATGCGGAGACCACGCACGAATACCTGGGCGACATCCTGACCAGCGGTCGTCACCTGCTCCAGCTGATCAACGACGTCCTCGATCTGGCAAAGGTCGAGGCCGGCAAGCTGGAGTTCTATCCCGAGTCGATCGAGCTGTCGCGCGTTGTCAGCGAGGTGCTGGCCGTGCTGCGCACCGCCAGCGCGAAGCAACAGGTCGACGTGGTCACCGAGATCGACGACAGCGTCGAGCGGCTCGTGCTCGACCCCGGACGGCTCAAGCAGGTCCTCTACAACTACATCTCCAATGCGTTGAAGTTCACGCCGCCCCGGGGTCGGGTCACCATCCGTGCGGCCGCGGAGGCTGCCGATCGGGTCCGGATCGAGGTGGTCGACACCGGCGTGGGCATCGCCCGTGATCAGCTGGAGCGTCTGTTCGCGGACTTCCAGCAGACCGACGAAGGCGCCCGCAAGGCCGGCGGTACCGGGCTCGGCCTGTCGTTGACCAAGCGGCTGGTCGAGGCGCAGGGTGGCAGCGTCGGCGCGCGCAGCGTCGTGGGCGCGGGTAGCACGTTCTTCGCGGTCCTGCCCCGCCAGGCGAGGTCCGCCGCGAGCGCGCGGAGCCCGGTCGAGATCGTCCGCACCGCCGCGAGCGCGCCGACGATCCTCGTGGTCGAGGACGACGGCGCGGACCGAGACCGGCTCGTGACGGTGCTGACCTCGGCAGGCTATGCGGTCGAATCGGTGGCGACGGGATCCGAGGCGGTCGCTCGCTGCCAGACCCACTCGTACGATGCGATCACGCTCGACCTGCTGCTGCCTGACATGACCGGGCTCGACGTGTTGCACCGGCTGCGCGAAGGACCCAATGATGACGTCCCGGTCATCGTCATCACGGTGGTGGCCGAACCGGGGGCCGTCGCCGGGTTCGCGGTCCACGATGTGCTCGCCAAGCCGCTCGACGAGCCCGCCCTGCTGGAGTCGCTCCGTCGCGGCGGTGTCACGTCGCACGGCGAGCGCTCGACCGTGCTGGTGATCGACGACGACCCGGCGTCGCTCAAGGTGATGGCCGCGACGCTCGGCCGCCTCGGCTACCTCGCGCTGTGCGAGCAGGATCCGGTGCGAGGTCTCAGCGCGGCGACGCGAGATCCGCCCTCGGCCATCGTCCTCGACCTCCTCATGCCGGGGATGACCGGGTTCGAGTTCCTGGAGCAGTTTCGAACCACCGACGCAGCTCGGGAGGTGCCGGTGATCGTCTGGACGAGCAAGGACCTCGCCGCGGACGAGCTCGCTCGGCTTCGTCGCTCCGCGCACGCGGTGGTGTCCAAGGGGCATGAAGGCAACGCACGCGTGCTCGCCGAGCTCGCATCCTCGATGCAGGCCCGAGGTGGGAGGTCCGCGTGATGCAAGCCGAGCTGAACACGCTCGTGGTCGATGACACCCCGGCGAACGTGAAGCTGCTCACCACGCTGCTGAAGGCCAATGGCTTCCTCGTGACGATCGCGACCTCCGGCGAGGCCGCGCTCGACCTCGTGCGCAGCTCCGAGTTCCGTCTCCTCCTGCTCGACCTCCGGCTGCCTGGCATCGATGGCCTGACGGTCGCGCGGACGGTGCGCGCCGATCCGGGCCGTCGGCAGCCCGTCATCGTGGCCGTGACCGCGAGCGCGATGAAGGCCGACGTCGCCGCGGCGCTCGACGCGGGTTGCGACGCGTTCATCAGCAAGCCGATCAACACCCGGACGTTGATCCCCACGCTCGTCGGCCTGCTCGCGCGCGGCAGACCAGCGTGAGCGCCGCGACTCACCCGTCGTGAGTGATCGCGAGGCCGCCGCCGGCGTGGCGGCGGACGACGGCGAGGATGTCGTCCCCGAACCGCGCGATCTTCGACGGGCCCAGGCCGGCGATCCGGGCGAGCGCGTCCCGGGAGGTCGGCCGTTGCCGGTCGATCGCGGCGATCACGCTGCGCGGAAACACCATGTAGGTCTTCCACTTCAGCTGGCGCGCCATCCGCTTGCGGTAGCGATCGAGCTCGAACGTGACGCTCGCGGTGCGCGGCGCGCGGGCCGCCCGGGTGCCGCGCGCCACCGCGGTTCCGGGCAGCGCGATGGTGGGATACTTGCGGCCGCGACGCACCAGGCGGCGCTCGGCGATCAGCCGGTCGATCGTCGCGACGATCGACGCCTCGCTGACCTCGGCGAGCTTGCCGAACTGCGGCAGGTGGGTGAGGCCGTGTGCGATCACCGCCTTGGCGTGGCTGCCGCGCAGCGCGCGGGCCAGGTTCGTCTTGCCGACGCTGCGGGGTAGCGCGCCGACGGCGTCGATGATCAGCTGCTGGTCCGCCGCGGCGAGCATCGCGGCCGGCTCGACCGGCGCGTGGTCGATGGCCCGAGCGCTCGATGAATCGATGCGCGATGGATCGACGCGCGATGGATCGATGCAGACATCGCAGATCCCGCACGCGACCGGATCGTCGCCGCCGGTGAAGTGTGCGCAGATCACCTGCTGCCGGCAGCGCGCCGCGTTGGCGTAGCGCTCGAGCGTGGCGAGCGCCTCCTCGTGGCGATGCGATCCGGCGCCCTCGGACAGCCGGCGCTGCGTCATCAGGTCCGCGGCGCCGAACAGCATCACGCAGCGGCCCGGATGGCCGTCGCGGCCGGCGCGCCCGGCCTCCTGGTAGTACGCCTCGAGGCTGCCGGGCGCCTGGAAGTGGACGATCGCGCGGACGTCCGGATAGTCCACGCCCATCCCGAACGCGCTGGTGGCGACCAGCACGCGCGCGCGGCCGAGCTCGAACGCGCGCTGCGCGCGATCGCGCGCCAGGCCGGTCCGCCCTGCATGGTAGTGCGCCGCGGCGAACCCGGCCGCCGTGAGCCCGGCCGCGACGGTCTCGGTCTTCTTGCGCGTGCTGCAGTACACGATCCCGCGCCCCGGCCCGGTCCGGCCGCGCAGCCCCGCGCCGTCGAGCACGGCGATCGTCGCCGCCAGCCGATCGGCGTCCCCGCGGTGGTGCTGGACCTCGAACGCCAGGTTCGGCCGCCGGAAGTCACCGCGCACGATCACCGGATCGCGCAGCGCCAGGCCGCGGGTGATCTCGCCCAGCACGCGCGGCGTCGCCGTCGCGGTCAGCGCCACGATCGGCGCGCCGACCACGTCGCGCAGCTCGTGGAGCCGCATGTACTCGGGGCGGAAGTCGTGGCCCCACTGGCTCACGCAGTGGGCCTCGTCGATCGCCACGAGCGCGATCGGCGTGCGCCCCAGCATCCGCTTGAAGCCATCGAGCACCGCGCGCTCCGGCGAGACGTAGAGCACCGCGAGCTCGCCGCGGACGAACGCGCTGATCGCCTCGCCGCGCACCGCGTCGTCGAGCTGGCTGTGCACCGCCGCGGCCGCGACGCCGCGCGCGCCGAGGCTGCCGACCTGGTCGTTCATCAGCGCGATCAGCGGCGACACCACCACCGTCGTGCCCCGCCCGCCGCGCGCGAGCGCGACCGCCGGGACCTGATAGCACGACGACTTGCCGGCGCCGGTCGGCAGCAGCACCACGACGTCGCGGCCGCCGAGCACGCCGTCGATCGCCTCGCGCTGCCCCGGCCGCAGCTCGGCGTGGCCAAACACGTCGCGCAGGACGTCGCGCGAGACATCACTCATCGCCGATCGATATCACCCAGGTCTGTCACCGGCGCACCTCGCAGAGGGAAGTCATTTCCATTCCCGGGGCCGCTGGCGAGGCAGGTCCATCGCGTCATACAGGAAGCGGGCAACCTCGACGACGTCTCGGCTGCCATCTACTTGCCGGCGCGGGCGCGCACGGCAGCATCGATCCGGGCCATGTGCTCGTCGGCGGTACCGCGGATGCCCTCGCCGCGGTCGAGCGCCGCGCGTCGACTCACGGCGTGAACGACTTGATGAGCTCGCGGCGCGTGACCTTGCCGCTCGAGGTCTTGGGCAGGTCGGCGACGAAGCGGGCGAGGCGGGGGCGCTTGTAGGCGGCCAGGCGGCCCTCGGTGAAGGCGATGATGTCGTGCTCGGTGGCCGCCGCGCCGGGGCGCAGGACGACGTAGGCGCAGGCGAGCTCGCCCTTGATCGGATCGGGGACGGCGGCGACGGCCACGGCGGCGATCGCGGGGTGCTCGACGAGCACGCGCTCGATCTCGGCGGGATAGATCTCGCTCGCAAAGCCCCGGGAGGGTGGACGCAGCAGCTGCGGGTCACGCGCGGGCCGGCGGCGCGGCCGACGGTCGCTGGAGCACGGCGCTGGCCAGCTCGGTGTCGAGGTACTCGGTGACCTCCACGATCTTGCCGCCTGCGATCCGGTAGAGGAAACAGTACTCGTTGTTGTAGGGCTTGCCGGCCTTGGTCGTGGCCCGGCCCTTGGCCTCGACGACGACGTGGTCGCCGTCGGCGAGGATCCGCTGCACGGTCAGGCGGACGCGCTCGACCAGCTGCTCCCGGAACGGGATGAGCAGCTCGTTCAGCACGGCTTGCTTGCTGGTGAAGCTGCGCGACCACACGGACTGGCCGGGCGTGGTCCAGCGGACGTCGTCGGCGAGCGCGTCGACGAACGGCTGGGAGTTGTTGTCTGCGAGCTGGGCGAAGATGCCCTCGATCAGCTTGCGGTTGCTCTCGGTGGTGATCATGGCGTTCCTCCATTCATTGTGTTACTAGATAATCGAAATGTTAGATTATCGTCAAGGACGATTGTGGAGTACCGTCTGGCATGGCAGATGCACCACCGGGACTGCGCGACTGGACGGGCTACCTCATCATCAAGTGTGGGTGGTGGCTGCAGCGCCAGACCGAGGCGGCGCTGGCGCAGCTCGACCTCCGCGACCGCCACCTGATGGCGCTGGTCATGCTGAACGCCGAGGATGGCCTGGCGCAGCAGGATCTCGCGCGTCACCTGTCGCTCGATCCGACGCTGGTCGTGGCGGTGATCGATGATCTCGAGGATCGCGGGCTGTGCGAGCGCGTCCGTCATCCGGACGACCGGCGCCGCCACGTGATCCACCTGACCGCCAAGGGCAAGCGGGTCTATCGCGAGGCGCGCGCGCTCGCCGCCAAGGTCGGCGACGAGATCTTCGCGCCGCTCGACCGCGCCGAGCGCACCCAGATCACCGAGCTGCTCAAGCGCGTGATGGACCCGCTGTGGAGCAAGCCGAGGTGACCGCGACGCGCGGGGACCGCCGCATCGCGGCCGGGGCGGCCATCGGTCGTGGCGGCGGGCCGGCAGCGATGCAGGTCCGGGGCGCTCGGACCGGTACAGGCAGGCGCAGCGCGGGCCGCGTGCGTGGTCGCCGGAGGGTGTCGCGGTAGGATTGGGCGTGCAGCCAGCACGGATCCGCGCCCGTTCGATTCCGAGGCAACAGTTCACGCCCGAGCTCCTCGACTCGCTCCATGCGCTGGCCAATCGGCTGCTGTCCGAGGACGCCGCGCACTTCCGGGTCCACGTGGAGACCAACGACGTGGTGCACATCTACGAGCGCGCGGACACCGGCGCCGTGGTCGGGTTCCAGTTCTGGCGCACCGCGCCGATGGACCTGCCGGGGTGCCATGCGCTGATCGGCGGCAAGCTGCGCATCGATCCCGCGTTCCGTCGCCGCGCGCTGCACCTGCGCTCCGGGCTGCGGTTCTACCTGGAGAACCAGCTGCGCCACCCGCGCACGCGGTTCTACCGGCTGTCGCTGGCGAGCATGTTCGGTTTCGTGTCGATCACGTCGGCGCTGGCCGACTACCGCCTGTTCGATCCGATGGCGGCGGACACCGAGGGCCGCGCGCTCCGGGGTGCGTTCCAGCGGCTCGCGGATCAGAGCCACTATCGCCTCGATCCGGCGACGGGGCTGTTCTTCGTCGGGATCCGGCCGACCGAGGACACGCTGGCGGGATACCCGGACAGCTACTACGCGCGGCCCGAGGCGCAGGTGTATGCCCGGGTCAATCCAGGCTGGCGCGACAACGGCTGCAACATCGGCTTCTGGTTCCGGTTCTCGCCGGCGAACCTGGCGAGTCTGGTCCGGACGATCGTGCGCAAGCGCTGAGGGTGCCCGGGCCGCGGCGGGCGGTCAGCGGCGATAGGTCGACGTCGACGGCGCGTGGTAGGTCGGCGTCGACGGCGCGTGATAGGTCGGCGTCGGCGCGTGATAGGTCGGTGTCGGTGCGTGATAGGTCGGTGTCGGTGCGCGATAAGTCGGCGCCGGCGTCGACGATGGGCGATACGTGGTCGACGCTGGCGGTCGATAGGTCTGCGTGGTGGGCGCGGGCCTCGATGGCGGACGGACCGTGGTCGGGTTCGTCGGCGGCCGGAGGGTCGGCGCGGCCGGCGGGCGCGCGCCAGGCGGCCGGTAGCTGGTCGACGGCGATGCGGGTTGCCTGGGCGGCGTGGCGGTTCGATAGGTCGGGGTGATCGAACCGGGCACCGGCGGAGTCGGCGCGCCCGGGAACGGCGACGCGCCGGGCATGGGCGGCGCACCTGGATACGGCGGTGCGCCCGGATACGGCGGCGCGCCCGGATACGATGGCACGCCGGGCCGCGGCCGCGTCGGATTCGGGGGCTGCCACGGTGTCGGTTGCCACGGCGTCGGTGGTGGGGGCCGGCCGAGGTACGGCGGTGTGCCGGTGAACGGCGTCGGGGCCGGCGAGTAGATCGGCGCCGACATGCTGTAGGAGGTCGGCGGCGTCGGGGTCGGTAGCGACGGGTACGTCGGACTGATCGACGGGGTCGGCGCGGTCAGCGCGTAGCCCTGGGCGGTCGGGAGCGGTGGCGTGGCGCCGAAGCTGCCGGGCGCCGGCGGGGTGGCGCCGAAGCCGCTCGGTGCGGGCGGCGCTCCTGGATAGAGTGGCGGCGGGGTTGCCCCGAAGCCCGGCGGCGGCAGCGCTCCAGGATACGGTGACGCACCGGCCATGGCTGGCATCGGTGGCGTCGGCCCGAACGGGCTGGGCGGCGCGGGCGCGAACGGACTGGGCGGCGGGGGCGCGAACGGGCTGGGCGGCGGGGGCGCGAACGGGCTGGGCGGCGGGGGCACAGGGTCGAGCGGATACACGACGTTGACCGACGCGAGCGCGGGCTGCGTCGGGGCGGCATCGGTGCGTGCCGTCGTTTGCGGTGTGGCGGGCGACGGGAAGCCCGCGGTGGGCTTCGGAGGCGGTGTCGGCGCGGTCGCGGTGGCGACGATGGTTTGCCAGGTCGTCGGCTGCGATGCGCCATTGTTCGCGGTGGACGGGCTGGTCAGGTTCGACGTCGTGGTCGACGTGAGCGCGGTGGTCGACGACTGCGCAGCTGTGTTGTTCGATACCGAGATCGCGAGTGGCACGGTCCGCGCGGACAGGGCATTCGTGGCCGCGGTCGGCTGGAACTGGCGGGTCAACGATGGAAGCAGGTTGCGCGCCGGCGGCGTGTAGGTCGGCCTGGGGCCGGTCGTGCACGGCTCCGCGCTCGCGATCTTGGGTACGAGCGGCCGGACGTCGTAGGTCCGCCTGCCGGCGACGAGCACGACGGTCTCGGACACGGTCAGGAGCCCGGGCTTGGTCACGACCACCTGGTGCTCGCCGGGCAGCAGGACCTGATCGGTCATGCCGGGGCCCAGGAGCAGGAGCTTGCCGTCGAGGGTGACCTTCGCGCCCGATTCGGGGCACGAGATCGTCAGCTGCACCAGCTGGGAGTCGAGCAGCCGCCGGTAGGTCATGGCCTGGGCGTGGGCATTGGCGCCCAGCGGGGCCATGCCGTAGACGAGGCTCTGCTCGAGGTTGTCCTTGGCATCGACCAGCTGGTTGAGGTTCATCAGGCACACCGCCATGTTGAAGCGGATGGCGGGATGGTCCCAGTGCTTGATCGCCTCGCGGTACCTGGCGAGCGCCTGTCCGTAGCGCGACTCGACGAACTCCTTGTTGCCGGCGAGGTAGAGATCGAGGGCGATGGTCTGCTCGCGATCGGAGATGCCCTGGGCCCACGGACGGACGGCGCCGGGCGTGCCGGGCGTGCCGGGCGTGGATGACAGGCCGGGATTGCGGGACGGCTGTGCGTGCGCGTGCACCGGCAGCAGCGCGAGCGCACATGCGAGCACCCACACCAAGGGACGCTCGACGTGACGGTAGACCATACACTCCTCCTCTCGTGTGCAGCGAAGACGTCGCTCCTGCACCGGTAACACGCCCGGTGCGGCGTCCGCAGCAAGGCGCGCGGAAATCCAGGCGGCGCGGCAGCGCGAGATCCGTCAGCGCCGAGGCGACATGGACGCATCCGCCCTCGTGGCTGCCGGCAAAGATCGATCAGCGCCGACGACGCCGCATCGCCACCGCCGGTGGAGCACGCCGGGCCGGACGAGCCGAAGCGATTCGCCACCGCGGACGCGGGCGATCGCGGCGCGTGAGAATCGCGATCGCTGCTGGAACAACGCGACTTCGATCGCGGGGTTTCAACCCTGGACCAGCGGCCAGGTTTTCGGCGAATCCCGAGGTGGTCCGACAGGCTCGCAAGCAAACAATGCTTGACGCATAGCGGCACCAGGCGTATCCCTTCTTCCAGGATGACCTTCACGACTGTGCCGGGAAGCTTCGACAGCGGGCGCGCCATGCGCCCCGGTTCGAACCTCGTCGCGCAGTCTCTCGTCGACGCGCTGCTCGTACGCCTCGGTGGCGTTCGTGGCGGCGTGGTCGTGCTGTCGGTCGTAGGTCTGCTGCTGGGCCTGGTGCTGATTACCGCCGGGTGCGGACCGCCGAACTGAGGAGACTGGAACCCCCCATCGGCCCCGCACCCGGAAACGGATGCGGGGCTTTTTTGTTTTCTGGACACGGCACGGCGGAGGCCACGAGATGCGCAGCGACGAGATCAAGCAGGGACCGGCCCGCGCTCCTGCGCGCGCGATGCTGAAGGGCGCCGGGTTCACCGACGAGGATCTCGCCCGTCCGCTGGTGGGGATCGCGAACACCTGGACCGAGGTGACGCCGTGCAACGTGCACCTGCGTGCGCTGGCCGAGGCGGTGAAGGCGGGTGTGCGCGCCGCGGGTGGCACGCCGATCGAGTTCAACACGATCGCGGTGTCCGACGGCATCACGATGGGCACCGAGGGCATGCGCGGCTCGCTGGTGTCGCGCGAGGTGATCGCCGACTCGATCGAGCTGTTCGTGATGTCGCACCGGCTCGACGGCGTGGTCGCGCTGTCGGGCTGCGACAAGACCATCCCCGGCACCGCGATGGCGCTCGCCCGGCTCGACGTGCCCGGCGTGATGCTGTACGGCGGGCCGACGCCGCCGGGCAGGTTCGAGGGCCACGACGTCACGATCCAGGACGTGTTCGAGGCGGTCGGGGCCCACGCCGCGGGGCGGATGACCACCGAGCGGCTGACCGTGCTCGAGAACCACGCGTGTCCCGGCGCGGGCGCGTGCGGCGGTCAGTTCACCGCCAACACGATGTCGGTCGCGGTCACCCTGCTCGGGCTGTCGCCGATGGGCGCGAACGAGATCGCGGCCGGCGATCCGCGCAAGGATGACGAGGCGCGGCGCACGGGCGCGCTGGTGATGGCGATGATCGCCAGCGACCTGCGGCCGAGCCAGCTGTTGACCCGCACCGCGTTCGACAACGCGATCGCCACGGTCGCGGCGACGGCGGGCTCGACCAACGCGGTGCTCCACCTGCTGGCGATCGCGCGCGAGGTCGGCGTGCCGCTGGCGATCGACGACTTCGACGCGATCTCCGCGCGCACGCCGGTGTTGTGCGATCTCAAGCCGGGCGGGCGGTTCACCGCGATCGACATGACGCGCGCGGGCGGCGTGCGGCTGCTGGTCCAGCGCATGCTCGACGCGGGCCTCGTCCGCGACGCACAGACCTGCACCGGGCGCTCGCTCCGCGACGAGGTCGCCGGGGCGCGCCCGACCGACGGGCCGCCGGTGTTCCGCCCGGTGGGCGATCCGCTCAAGCCGCGCGGCGGGTTCGCGATCCTGCGCGGGTCGCTCGCGCCCGAGGGCTGCGTGGTCAAGCTCGCCGGGCACGACCGCAACCAGCACACCGGGCCGGCGCGGGTGTTCGACGGCGAGGAGGCCGCGTTCGCCGCGGTCCAGGCCCAGCGGATCCGGCCGGGCGACGTGGTGGTGATCCGCCACGAAGGGCCGCGCGGCGGGCCGGGGATGCGCGAGATGCTCGGGGTCACGGCGGCGCTGGTCGGCCAGGGCCTCGGCGACTCGATCGCGCTGGTCACCGACGGCCGGTTCAGCGGCGCGACCCACGGGCTG
>Ga0307515_10016538_pt1 | contig 13497 bp, 8 predicted proteins | sample 17_EM_MG_FD_194513 | JGI IMG/M metagenome (GOLD analysis project Ga0307515, IMG submission 194513) | Populus trichocarpa ectomycorrhiza microbial communities from riparian zone in the Pacific Northwest, United States - 17_EM | ecosystem: Host-associated > Plants > Roots > Unclassified | place...
TAAATTTTGATCTTTTATATATATATATATATATATATATATATATATATATATATAAAGAAGGAAGGTGTATATAAGTAGAATATGTACATAAATGGTTATAATAAAGACATATAATTAAAAAATAGCAGTAACTCTTGTGAATGTAAAATCGTGAAAAGAACTCTAAAAGATAAGAGGTTATTGACGATTAACATATGAATTAGTGAAAAACCCTAAAAAATGAAAAATTATCAGCTATTGATATCACTCGATCATATATGACATATAATAATAAAAATCTTCACACAACTCAATAAAAACTCAAATTACTGCATTGTAGTTTTATCAAATTCTCAGGATCTTTCAAGCCTAAACTTGTAGGTAATAGAAAAATAGGCGATAACTTTGTTGGGATAATCAAGTAAGCTTGCAATTTTAATTTCATAAACTAAAAACATAAAAAAAAATGTTTCATTATCCAGTAATTCCAATTCATGAATGTAATCAAAGTATGAGTCATTCTATGAATGTAAATATTATTTTTTCTAAGTTATTAAGTTTATTTTACATCAAATTATTTTAATTATTTAATTTTGTCTTCAGTTAAACTATTGTTTGTGTGAAGTGGATTTCATTATATTGATATTCTTGTAACCATGTAATACAAATTTGTAATTACATGATTAACTAGGATTAAGTTCATAATTAGAACCAATTAATTTAGAACTACAGAGTTCAAACCTATTAACTTAAAATTTCAATTTTAAATTGCAAAGTTTTTTTAATTGAGTCAACACAAAACACAAAACAATTTACATCAAGCACATATTTTCTAAGAATATATTTTCTTTTATTTTATCTTTTCAAATATATTAGACATCTAGATTTATTCAAGTTCCTTTTTATAATTAAATTTATATTTTGATAGTTTGTTTCTATAAATTCTCACAATTATTATTTGTAATTTTCTTTCTTAATGCCCCGTAACAAATTAGTATATACAAGTATCTTGCATGTCATTAATTAGCTAGTTTTAAATCGAGTTCAAGCCAGAAAGGGAAGGGGGTCAGCTTGATATTTTCAGTATTCTAGGAATACCCGTCATTTTATATTCCATCTATTTAAATTAAACCATATATTTTGAAGGCAATTATATTAAAATTGATATGAGTTAAATGATTTAAACAAATAAAAATAATAATGAAAATCACATCAATTTTAATATATAATTATGAATCAATACATATTACTAAATTTAAATAGATAAAGTATAAGATAGTGAATAATACAGAGTACGGTTAGTTCCATGCCAATGAATACCATAGGAATAATAATAAAAAAGAAAAAAAAACGACTTCAATAGAATTGGACCAGTTGGATTTTTCCATGTCATCTAATGGGTTGATTAAATGGAGATTTGATATTATAATAGTAGTTATTTTCTAAAATATTTTTTAATTAAAAATATATTTAAATAATATTTTTTTTAGTTCTAAAACTTTAATTTTAATATCAATACTTTAAAATAATTTAAAAATATATATAAAAAATTAATTTTAAATAAAAAATCAAAATTTTAAGAAATGCACGGTCACCCGTGTTCGCAGAAACTTCCTCCTAAATAGAGGCCCTGTCTGATATGGCCGAGATCTGTGTTGGGCTGCCACTAAAAAAGTAGCGACGGCTATCAGCATTTAGCACCTGACCGTCACTCCCTTTAATCCCGTCCTTTCTTTCCTGGTAGAAGCTCCAATCCAATGATTTCTCTAGGGTTTTGACAGCCCAAAAAAATAATTCTCCCTGGGGATTTCGCGTCAAGAAGGATCTCGCCCATCATTCTCTGCGTCGTCGAGGTATGCTTTTCTTTCTTTCCTTTATGATTTATGTGTGTAGGTAGTAATAGATTGTCAGCAGGGATTTGGATAAAAAAATTGGGTTCGTGCAAAATATTTTGTTAGGATGAAGCTGTTTCTCTTTTCTTATTTTTTAGGTCTCTAGGTTTTGATTGTATTTTCATTCTTTGAAACCTCTCTTCCCTTTTTTTTATAACACTTTGTTCTCCCAGCAAGAGATGAAGTTCTTAGCTTCGGTATGGTTTGCTAAGTTTAGCTAAAGTAAAACATAACATTCTCATTTGACAGAAACGGACTGGGCAATGGCATATGTCATTAGTTTGAAGGGAGATAAAGAATGTTATTCTAATGAATGAACGTTTGCGGGTTGCTGTGAAGCCCGTTTAACGCTTCATCAGTTGAATCTTCAAAATTTGCATATGAAGAGCTGGGTATTTTTTAGCTAACCCTGATATTACACATTATTGACTGGAGATAATTTTGGTTTGGTAGCCATTCTAGCTGTATTTTGTGTGCTTTATGCTAAAAATTTAGGAGATCCTACTTCTTTGTTTCCATGAGTGGGTTTATAGTAGAATTCTTTTTATTGTTGCTTGATACAGATTAACATGAGGCCGAGATCAGTTTGGTTAGAGTCACTTTTGATAAACAGAACATGAGAAATGGTCGTTTCTTAATATCATCTTGATGAGAGAAGTTTTAAAGATCTATTTTATAAGCAGGTTTAAACACTTTGGGATGTCATGATGTATTGCATTGATAACAAACTGGCAAATTTTCATCTCTCGTTGCAGTAAACTCCATGAATTGAAATGTGTCAGTATCGACCATGGGAAGATGATTCAGCACAAATTGAAGATTATGAACAACGTACTAGAAATAACACAGGGCATGTAGATACAAGGTTGGAGGCTCGGGTAGCTTTATTGGAGGCACGGATGGCAAATGTTGAGGCTCGAGTGGAAAGACTTGAGGCGAAGATGTTCTTTTTGCAAAAGGGAATGCGTGTAGTGTGTGCTTTGTTTTTGGTCACTCTTGCATATGCTGTATGTAAATGAATGCTGGAGATGACTCATTAGTCTCAGGCTTGTATCTGCGCTGCTCTTAATGAGATACACTGGAAAATGTGTTCCATAAAATGAAGAATATTTGTGCCCACATAAAGGCGGAAAGATGACTATATATACAAATACCTAATGTCCACTAGAGTAGAAGATAGCCCGCAGGGACGACTAAGTTATGGGACCTGGTATTTGTTAATGTATCTGCTTATTACGGTTTGTCTGAATGGCAATTACCAATTATGATGCTAGATTGTTATCTTCCTTTAGGTTATGAGGATGTGATTATATTCTGCAAATTCACATCTTCACAAGCTGACATGCTACTATGCTAGTTATGCTAGCTATTTGTTCTGAGCAAGGTGCTGGAATGATCAGTTACCATCTACTGCAGGAGAACCGCAGATGGCATGCATGATGAAATTTCTTGTTCCAAATTGCTACAAAAATTTGAAGGCTTTGGTGATCTCCTGGTGGCCAGTTTAGGTGCAAGAATGTTTTCCAATGGTTCTTAAGTTCCTTCTCTGATAAGCTACAGGTTGACAACTCACTGGAATATGGTTCTTGCTGCTAACAGAACAAGCAAGTCGATCTCCTTTATACTTTTGAGGGTTGCTCGTAGAGCGTTATAGATCCAGCCTCAGTGAAACTCTTAACGTTCAACCTTTTCCATGCAAATGGTGTAACAGACTTGAACACGAAAAGATAAAAAGAACCAAAGAAAAAAGAAAGGGGCTTCCGTCTGGAATCTGGATAATGATCAGATCTAGTTTCCTTATTCCAGATGTTGAAGGCTTGTTCATGATTTAACAGATGATAAATTAAGTTTAATGGCAGAAATTAAGGTTATGTTCTATATGATTTTTATAAATTGCTCTAAGTTTTTTTTTAAAAAAAACTTTTAACTTAAAGAAAAACTATTAAGTATATTTAGTTAGAAATAACTTTTAATTTAAATAAAAAAATTGTTATAAAATTGAGTCAACTTTTTTATTTAATTAGAAGTTAAATTTTCTAATTTTAACTTATGGATTCTAACTTGTACTATATATATATATTTTTTAAAAAAGTTTTAATTTATTTTTATCAAACATGCTTCTAACTTAAAGTGGAAACTATAATTTAAAAGTCATATCAAACGAAGGAAAAAACTAAGCCCTGGATTACAATGATGAATAATTGAAACTGAAAATAATAGCAGAGGGATGAGAAACAGAATGTATGTTACCCAATTTCATCAATAATGGGATGAGCAGGCGGAATTTGATTATGAACATTATGCAAGGATAGCACTCCACTTGCGAACGATTGACGCTGAAACAACCTCTTCTTCATGATGTATAAAAATGGATGTTGTCCATTGAAGTCGAGATAATATAGATCACCGAAGGAGTTGCAAAACAATGTATATGCTACAGAAATTACAGAAATCAAAACGTATAGGTGTCTTTGAGGACGAAGAAGGCAATTGCAGAGATCAAAAGGTATCCATGGCTCTGAGATCAAGCGTGAAGTTATTCCAGATCTATTATCCCGAAATTGGACAGAAGAATCTTTACTTGATCAACAAAGTCTGAGCCCGTTGCATACTCTGTTAGCATCCCAACAGCAAAACCAAACATTGCCCATCTGCTCAACCAGAAATGCAAGCGGCATCAGATCACGTAGAGCTTTAATTTTTCATGAAAAGATATGTGAACGCATTTTCTCATTCATTTGGGAAAGGAGGGATTTTTTTTTTATTTGTCAGCGCAGGATAAATTACAAACAGTCTGCAGAAACCTTATGAAGGATTATGCTGGAACTCAAAACGAATAGATTACAATTTAAAGGGAAGAGCTGGTTTTTGAAAGGGAAAAAGAAAAGAAACACTTGCAGAACAAAAATCAAGAAAAACTAGGGGTAAACATGAGAGTGAAGAAACATCTTTCTCGCTTCAAAAGAAGCTTTTGCAAGTCTGTGGTGCAATGGATGCGTACCACCCGCACTGCCTTGCCTTGAGCACTACTGATTGGTTAAGCATAGAAAATCACCAAGATAGTGAACATTACAGGGGTCACAACGTCGTGAGAAGCATTACCTTGAAGGAGACTATATTTAAGCACAATCTACAAAGGAAATATGTGCACCCTTTTCCTTTCAAAGGCTCAAGAACAATGGGTTTGAAATACTTTCAGTTATCTATTCAAGGAGGCATTCTTGCTGATATGATCATTCCAAGGTTCTCCTGCATAGGCTCTTATTATTTGTTCTAACTATGAAGACGACTGAAACTAATTTGGCAAGAAACTAACTACTTTTAAGCCAGTTTTAGTGGGAAGAAGCCATATCATCACTTCTCTTTTCTCTACGAACAATGTATCATTTTGATTGGCCTAGTCGTTCAATTTCACTATTCAGGACCATGTAACCATCAACTTGGGGAAACACCCACGAATCTATCCAGTTAGATGAAGTATCCACGTAAACCCAGATAACCTAAACTTTCAAAAAATCCAAATTGCACAGGGAAAACTACAGAAAAACAAAAACAAAACTTATTACCTCCCATTAGCAATCTCATTCTTGCCAAAGAACCCAAAGAAAGGACCTTGATCTGCTTCCTCAAGCTTCTTCTGCTTAAAATATTCTTGAAGCTCCTTAGCCTTTTGTCTCTGAAACTCCAAAGTCATCACATTTTTGTCCTCCACAGCCACCTTAGCAGCTGGCTTGGGTGGTGGAGCCACTGGAGAAGACGGTGAAGAAGGAGGAACGGGCTTCAAGGGAGGCGATGGTGATGCAGGCGGGGAAGGTTCTCTAAGAGGAGGGGCCACGGGTCTCCTTACAGGCCCTTCAGCTTGAGAGCTCCTTATGGTCACAATATAAGGCTTAGTTGTTGTAGAAAACCTATAGTAAGAAGATGTCGAGGAGGTTGATGAAGAGGAAGATAGAGAGGAGCAAGATGATGATGATGATGATGAAGGGTTTGGGATTTTGATGTACGGAATTGAGGATGCCACTGACATTTTTTCCTGCTCTTCTTTCTTAATCCAAGTACTAAATCTCTCTCTCTCTCTCTCACTAAATTCTTTCTCAGTAGGATAATTGTTTCTTTTTCTGTGCAGACGTGGGTTTCTTCTTCTTCTTGTTTTTTTTTTTTTTTTTTGGTTTAGGAGGGATTTTGTGTAAGTGAGGTGTTTTCAGAATCAGAAGACAAGAGGTGTGTGGATAAGGTGCGGCCAAGTTCGAAGGAGCGGTGACTTTGGCGCTTAGCAGCCACTCAAGCATGTGGGATGTTACCAACATGCCCCTCTTCTCTTCGCTCACCAGAAATCACTGCGTGTAAAAAAGACTCAAGTTTTTCGTTTTGACGCGATTAAGTATAGTGGCTATGTAAACTGTGTCACGGTTAAATATTTTTAATTTTTATAAAAAATTATATATATATATATATATAGATTTTTTTAATATATTTTTGTTGTTAAAAATATAATAAATTAAAAAATTTATATACATATATAATCAAATAAACTAAGAGTTATGGGTGCTAATAAATAAATAAAAAATTATTAATAATACCTAAAAACAAAACTTCAAAAACTAAGAGACAAATATAGATCAAAATATTTAATCTTGAAAAATAAAATATTAAATTGATTGAAAAAAATAAAAAAATAATAATAATAACATGTAAGGTTATACATATTAAAAATATAATCTGAAAATAAATATTTTTTTTATTTTTAAAAATATAGTTTATCTATATAAAAGATAAAAACATAATCATAAATGAACTAGAAAAACCTCTCCAAAAATTAAACGCATAACAAAAAAATCAATATTATTTAAAAGAGATCATTTGAACAAAATAAAAGAGAGGAGGTTTTGTTCATTTTGTTCATTTTTTAGTTTTTTAACCAGTCACGTCACTTTATCTCTTTTGAATTGCATTCTTTAAAGTTATATTTTCATGGTAATCATGCCAACATCAGATGACGCATTGCCTGTTTTGCCTAGATTTCTACCACTATGGTGATCGGAAAAATAAGGCCTATGCTCTTTTGATCCAAAAACCTGTTTTGCAACCCGTTTTTGACCCAAAACACCCTAGAAACCATGAAAACTCATTCATAGCCTTAAAAAACCTAAACATTGCCCCAAAAACCGAACTCAACCCGAAATAAAAAATCAACTCAAGCTCAGATATGTTTTTTCATGAACTTTTAAAGTACAAAAACACCTAATATGAACTCCCCACATCAAATTAAACAATTTGATACAAAAATCTTTCATTTTAGTAGCCTAAATCGATGCCAACGATAAATTTCTCTCTTTACCGCCGGAATTCGGCAACCCCTCTCTCTCTTTCTTCTCTTAATCAGGGACCAAAAAATAACAAAAATAAACCTCTGTACCAAAATGGAATTGGAACAATTTCGAGGGACCACAATTGTATAATTTACATGATTGTTTAAGTTGGAGGACCAAAGTGAATGTTTTGAAACTTATGTTACGTCACCTATGTTTGTCGCATTTTTCATTTTAGTTCTCCTCTTCCAATCCCACCCTTTCATAAGAATTTGAAATCAAGTGCTCTTTAAATAAGGACTTGATCGTCCAAAAACAAAGCTTGAGGACCAAACTGAAAAAAAAACAAAATTTTGCATAGTGACAAATGTAAAGTGAAAATCTCATGCGTTTTAGTATATAAGTAAATTTTTTACTACAATTTTTAAATATTTTATCATCTAAAAAAATATTTTTTATATTTTTTAAATGATTTCAATGTGCTAATATTAAAAATAAATTAAAAATCTTTAAAAAAATTATTTTAAAGTATTTTCAATTGAAAAACACTCGGCTCTACAATATCAAATAGACATGTAAGTGAGGAAGCCAAATTTGAAGAAATCTGGTCCAAATTCAGACAATCACTAAATATTACAAAAGCCTAAAACATGTGAGAAAAGTATTATTATACTTATGTCTTGATTTATCATGGATTATAATAGTGAATTGATGGTTTTGCCCTCGAAATAAAATTAATTGAACTATCTATAGGGGGTAAAATAATCTTTTCACGAGGTTCATTTTTCATTCTATGTTTGTCAAAGGACAACTCGTTCTTTTCTCAATTTTGTTTGCATGGTAAATTCAAAATTTTCAAGGTATGGCTTCAAGGGATTTTGCGTAATTTCATAAAGGTTTTTTCATAGTAATTATTTAGTCCTAGGAAAATGTGATAGTTTGATAAATAAAATGATAACAAAAAATGAAAAAGTGTTGTGTTGCGCGCGTCAGAGTGTCTACTGCTTTCAAGCAATACATGTAGCTTACTCTAGTAGTGAAAAACTTCCTTCCACCATGTCAATAGACTCCTAGCGGTGTTCTCTTCTTCAAGAGATGAAGTGTGTTGATTGTTGTCGTCGACAATATTTTTTTTCTTTCTCTCTCCTTCCTTGAAATTCGCATTGGCCATTTGAAATTTCAGGGTAATCCTCTTAGTTGTGTGTATTTGAGTGTCGGTCCTTATTTTTTTAATTTGTAATTTTAATCCTTGATCCTTTCGTAGGTTTTTGATGTTTTTTAATTTCACCATTCAATTTAAATTTATTATTTTTTCATTCAATTTTAGTCGTGATTCTTTTTTTTTTTTTTTCGTGCTTCTTTTGTAAACTTTTGAATTTTTTTTTAATTTCATCATTTGATAAAAAAAACTTAGTTTGTTAATTTTTTTTAATTTACATAATTAAAGTATTTTAATAAAAGTGTTTCAACTTATGCATCAACTTTTTTAGGCTGGAAAAAAAAAAAAGACAACAACAACTAGCACAAGCTAGAAAGCTAGCACGTACCAGAGATTGACCGGCAAACGTGACTAAAACCTTGAATAAATTGTACTACCAAATTATTGTATTCTCTTCTCATGCCTTAATCTGGCCACACAGTAATTCCTTTCGGGTTGTTCTCAGAGCGCTTAAATCTATCCTCGAAATAAATAGAAAAGGAGAGAAACAGTTCAACTTGGTTTCGTATTGCTGTGATTCCTGGAAAAGCTTTCTCGCTAGTCTGAAGACTGAATAAAAATGGTAAAGGTGAATAATATCACAAAATGGGAGCATACAAGCTAATCCATCAAACTACCAATAAATGGCCAAAAATAATATGAGACATTAATTGAGAAAACAATGGGCAGGGCAATCACAAGTAACAAGAATAAGGTGATAAAACAGCGTGAAGATTAGAGTAACAAAATTGAAATCCTCATCAATTGAATATAGGCACAAATGATCAGAGTCCAACAAGCGTGGCCAGATATAGAACTTCTCACTAATTGGCTATGGATGCGTGGCCAGATGCAGAACTCCTTGCTATGGTAGCATTTCATATGCACTCAATTACTCTTCTTCTTTAACAAAAATCAGTTGATCCAGGGAGAAAGCAGATGACCTCTGTTAGTAGTAGCAAGTTCAAGGGATGTACCAGGCATCTTGAGAAAACTTGGGCGCCGTCAAAACTCTGGTAATTGATCACATAATCACACATGAACAACTTCTTTCATTTCCATTCTCAAATTCATCATCTGATCCACCTGTTTCACTGTCATGGATCAAGTTTACGAATCAGCGAAATTGCCATGATGAATATTAACCAGATAGAAAGGGAACCTAAATGAGATACGAGTTAGATAAGAAAGTCTGGATGAAGAAAGCTGTGCTTCTGCATAATGCATAACAAAATGCTACCAAAAATCTTTATACAAAACAAGTGGACTCCTACACACTTTAGGACCAGAAATTATAGAAACCATGTCACGTAGGAAACCAACTTGCTGACTCCAATGGTACCCAACATTCATAGCTTTCTTCAATCGTCGCATATGCATATGGCAGGGGCTGTTGTAGATGCAGGACATGGATGCCCAAATCATAGACCAATAATACTTGGAACATAATGCCTCTCCAATATGGAAATAGCAATCAGAAGACCCATCAAACACACTTCAGTTGTGTAGATGGAAGCAAGCAACAAACAAAATAACATCTATAGACACACTTCAAACAGTGGTCAGACTGACAGAAGATCCAGTATAACCAATCCAAGACAGCAGTAGAAGAACAGAACCAGTGCCAAAATAGGAAAGAGGGCTTGAGGCCACGTTGCTATTTCAGGCTGTTAATTCTGAGAGTTGCCATTTGCAAATGGCAAACATGCACCATGGTCAATATAAAATTGTTGAGTATCAGAAGAGATCTATCTTTTGGCAAGTCTCAGAGAGATGCATGCAATAAATATATCACCGACATTTCACTTCAAGCCTTCAGCTAGTTTGATCATATACATGGAAAGGAAATGGTTTGATCAAACAAAGCTGATTTACATAAAGGAATGTACAATGAGAAGTGACAATGTGCATGGAAACAGAGTGGAATGCAAATGTACATGAATTAGCAAAGAACTGTGAACAAAAACAATATAAAGAAACTCAAAACCACCAGTGAAAGAAGACCACGCTACAAATAACACAATTCATGATAAGGAAATGAGAAGAACTGATGTAAACAAAAAGAAAATATTCCCTGCCCTCACTTTTGAGAGTCTGCTCTGGAACAAGGACACAAAACCTAATCCATCATAGCAACGGTCAATCACAGTCATAAATCCTCAGTGTTTTACTCAGTTTCAACATCTCCAAAGACATCCCATCCTTTTATCACTTGAGCTAAGGCTCAAGTTGAATGCTCATATTATCATATAGATCACTTAACCTCCACTTGTTAGTACGAGATTGGCCAAACTTGCTGAAAGTTTTATTTGTTTCCTTATCAGGCAATCTAAATATAATTATCACTTTTTAAGATTGCGAGTAACCTGATCTTCTTAAGACTTCTGATATGGACGAGTCATACAAAATGACTCAAAAATAAACATCTCATGTTAGTATTCAAACTGAAAGACAATCAACCCATTAAAGCTCATGAGAAGCAGGGTCCATGTTTAGCAATATGGGAAATCAGAACTTGTGCAGATGTAACTTGGAAATTCAAAAAGACAGTGGTACCCCCTAGAGGTACATATAACGGAGGCTTATGCCACATGGACAAGAGCACACATTAAACAAATTCCAGAAGAGGTTTTGCCTTGATATGCTTGAAACATGAATTAAACTCAATGCAGATCTCATAACATCAAAGTTTAGATCAAGACAAGGTACCCCCATACCTTGGTTCAAATTCCCTAATTTCAGCAAGCTCACTCCCACAAACATCGGTCCACTGCACTTTTCTCCTTTCTGTATGACCAGGGATATCACTACCTTTGTCATTCAATGGCTCGCTCTGATTAGCATCCTCAACAGGGACTGGAATACCTTTTGATGTCTTCTTCAAACTACTCCTAAGAGTAACTTTTATTGCATTATTATCACCTTCGAGTTCAGTTGTAAGATCTTTTCCCTTGTCAGCAACAAGAGGATCTGGCAAGACATCCTTCTGTTGGGCAGGGCCTACTTTGAGAGGTGATGGGGATTCAAGTCCTGCGGAAGCGCGACCAAAGCAGACAAAAGAAGCGCAGCCGCGGGAAAGCCGGTTCTTCAAGGAAGCCAGCTGGAGGTCAAAGTCAGGTTCTTGGTCCACCAACTGGTACTGATTCCACGGCGTAACTCTCATGGGTTTGTCTTCGTGCTTCTGACCCAAGAGAAGAAGGGTCAAGCCCTTGCTATACCCAGAAGCCGAAGAAGAGAAGAACCCTCCTCCTTCCACTGCCAATAACATTAGTTCTGATCATCTGGGCATCAATATATATTTTCTGTGTCGCTCCCCACAACGCCCCCTTGCTACTAACAAAGACACCAGCCCTTCATAGAGCAATTATTTCATGGTCAGATAGGTTGCCATCAAAACACCACAAAAAATCAAATATTAACAAAAACAAAAACAGCCATATGTTAGTGATTATGAAAATGAGAATTGTGCAAATTATATTCGTTTCCGACCAATGAATGGTTAGATTTATCACGGTGATCTACAAACTTTAAATCCCAGAACCACACACGAAAAAAAAAACAAAAAAAGCTATCCAAAAGTGGCAAAGAAAATGGCATTAATATAAAGAGTTAGATCGCCAACATCAGCAATCTGATCAAAGATACAACAGCCCATTTAATACAAAGTCATCTAACAAACATGGTCAATCCCAATTTTGACCATTAAAAAAAAAAAAAACAGGTATCGATCATGAGATGCTTAAAAAAAAAATGACTTGAACGCATCCCAAACAGGATTCAACTGTTCAACGAGAGAAAGATGGCTGGCATGCATCAATTCACTTTTTTAAAAAAAAAAAAAAGCAGAGGGGAAAACAAGAGCAATTCAGCTGCTAATTTTACTCCCTTTTGGTTGTAACAAAGTGGATATTTCCTTTCTCTTTATTTCTCGGGAACCAAACAGAAAATCTTTTGAGTACCTGATAGCGACGCGATAGATCTACGAGAGAATCTGGAGGACTAAAACGGCGGCGCCGGCATGTCGGATCCAATAAATCGGCGAGGAATTTGAGAATAGTGTAGACAGCAAGTAAATAAAATGAGAAATGTAGTTATTAGTGAGTGGAAAATAAATTGAAATAGAAGAAAAAGAAAAGAAAAGAAAGAAAGAAAGTTTGGGCTTACTCCTGGTTCAGATTATTTAAAAGGTGGATAGGGATCGTGGCGCATGATAGCGATTGGGCCCCACCTCTTTTTCTTATTATTATTTTAGTGAGGAGTGCTTTATTTATTATTTTCTGTTACTTATGTGAAATTTCGGAAGGAAACATATATTTGGGTTAAAAATGTTTTTATTTGAAAATATATTAAAATATTTTTTTAAATTTTTTAAATTAAAACTATTAAAAATATTAATTTAATATTTTTTAATTAAAACATATTTTAAAAAAACATTATAAATAAAAGTTAATATACTTTTAAACTCGAGAAAAGAGAAAGTTGGCTTTTGTTTGATTGTCATCATGTATGCATGCAAGCTTTCTTTTAACTAATAAGTCAAGTCCACTTTTTAATTATTTATTTAATTAATTGATTGATTGATTGTATTAGTAATTATTGACTTGCAAATTCTTCTTGTATCTTCCACCCTTTTACTCTTTCTACTTTCTGGATATAATTTAACTACTATTACCACTTCTAATCATTTCTTAATTAGATTTAATTATCATTAATGTCTTTAAAAAGTAAACAAAAAACACCATCTTTTTTACCCAAAAACAGATAGACACTATTTCAATTTAGTGGTTAAATTGCATGAACTCTAATTTGGTTTTTGAAAACAATATTCCAACAGACCTATAACTATTATCAGGGCATATTTATTTTCTGGAATTCACTTTTCGGGAAACCATTTTTCAAATTTTCCTATGTTTGTTTGCCATTAGAAAAGTTGGTCAACATAAAATATTTTCCGGTTAACAGAAAACACTTTCCAGTCAAAGAAAAATTTGGTTTGGTTTCTAGGAAAATGTTTTTCCTTTTGGCTGTGTTTGTTTTCCGGAAAGTGGTTTCCGGGAAACCACTTTCCAAACTTTCATGTGTTTGTTTGCCATTAGAAAAGTTGGTCAACGGAAAA
>Ga0307515_10016539_pt1 | contig 13497 bp, 3 predicted proteins | sample 17_EM_MG_FD_194513 | JGI IMG/M metagenome (GOLD analysis project Ga0307515, IMG submission 194513) | Populus trichocarpa ectomycorrhiza microbial communities from riparian zone in the Pacific Northwest, United States - 17_EM | ecosystem: Host-associated > Plants > Roots > Unclassified | place...
TATAATAATAATTCATTGCTTAACGTCCGATTCGGATCCCTATTGGGCCCACGCGGACTACTCCTTATGTACATGTGGGGAGAAAACTCTATTTGAGAAAACCCCGTGATCCATCTCCCCGCCTTTTAGGACTCGCCTGCGAGGCGCCTACGAGGCGCCTGCGAGTCACCTGTGGTGCTCCTACTACCTTACTTTTTAACCTCCTTGGGAACCACTGCTGCCGTAACAAGCCTACGGACGCGCTAGTATCGCACACTTTACTCTACTACTGTAGAGTCATCAGGGGGCGCCCGTTGCTCGCCCCCCCCGCCCTCTATTACCATTTCCCTTGCAACCCGGAACTGGTTTAGTACATTTGTTGCTATCTATATACAAATACTGCTTAACTAGCGTAATAAATATAAATCCTCCTTACTTACTATTACCATTATAATGTAAGTCTTGCTATCCCAAAATTTGCCTCTTAGCACGTAGTGCTTTCTTACTTAGGAGTTATGGGTGGATATCGTGTTAGGGCCGCTAAGGCGCTAGTTATAAGTGAGCTAATAGCAATTTTCTATACCGGGTATAGAAAATCCTAATTAGCTGGTTAAAATTAGGGTCTGTAGAATATTATACTCTTACTCCCTTTTAACCTAACCTTTGCCCGCGAAGCCCTACTGCACGCGTCCACGTCGCCGCGGGTGGAAACATCATCAGGAAATCGATCCTTTTGATGGCTAAGTGCAGAGGCGATGGTAGGGAGCCGTCGCAGCGCATGCAGCGCGCTGTCGTCGCGGTTCTGTGGTGTTAAGCTCGCGACGCGTACCACGTACAATGCATCGCCCTTAACAACACCAGGAACCTCACTGCCTCCGCATAAGGCTCTTGCTCTACCACCTAGGGAGGCCTATCAAGGGAAACTGGGATACGAAAACCACCCGATATACGACTACCTGGCTCATAGCCAGGCCCAAAACTGGCCTTATCATCTAGTTAGTCGACGTAGACGCGCCCTAGTCATACAACAGGACACCCTTAGGCTTGCACTAGCTCTGAGATCGTAGGGACACAGCGAGGGCGTAGGGAACCTCTTTTTATAAGAACTTGTTAAGGTTAATGCGTTGCAGATACCTTATATAAAACTTATTAAGGCCCCAAGGCCACCGTAAAGAACTTGTTAAGGCCCTACCTAGAGAACTTATTAAGGCCCCTCTACAAGGGCCTATCTAGTATCCGGTACACCTAGGTAACTCAAAAGAGGGTCTTAATAGGCGTAGTGCGCGCAACCTAGACAGAGACGCGACAGTGATGTAATAGCGACGCGACGGCGACCAGACGGCTTAATAAGGTGGAAACACGGGCAAAGCTCTAGGCAGCAGAAACACAGGCCAGCTTTAATGGCCCTATAGCAACCAGGTAACTTATAGGAGGGTCTTAATAGGTATAGTATACGCAACCTACGTATATATATATAGGGAAGGCTTTAAGAAAACACAGGCCAGTCGTATAAGGACTCGATAGTTAGAGATATAGGCTAGCTTATAAAAAGGGGGGACACAAGCTTAGTTAGTAGGAGAGGGGGAAGTAGGTTGCCTAGCACGGGACCTAACGTCTCTATAGCCCCCTCCTATAAGACACGGTCGGCCTATTATAAGGAGACTCTTACAGGTAACGCGAAACGGGAATTAAACCCTCCCGCAGGGCGTAGTGTATAGTAGCCACTGCTAGCTTTAAGGACCTCACCCCTTAGCTAAGCTTTAACCCCTAGTATACCTAATAGATAGGCAGGATTACGTCCTAGCCGGAGAAACTACTACGCGGCTTAAGAGAACGGATGTGTGTGTTAGTATACTAATAGACGGGACTGCTCGCTCGCTAGGGTAGTACGCTAGTAAGGTACGCTTAAGGAGTAAACAGGAGTTACTTAGGCGGGAGAGGCTTTAGCTAGGCCTTAACCGTAGAAGGTATACCTAGCTATATTATAGGATGCAGCCACGACGCCCTTATAGAATTACGCCAGTAGGCGCGTAAGACAGGAGTTGCGACCCTTGTAAATGGTAGCTTATGCCTATACCGGTGGAAAAAATAAAGAAAGGCGTAAACCTAGAGGCTATAAAAGGCTCCTAAGCCGTGCAAAAGCGTACCAACTTTAGGAGGAAACTCTTATACAGACCGCTGGGGGGCGGGCTAGTACTTAGGTAATAAAAAAAAACCCATTATAAGATATCCGAAAGAACTAGTGAGACTCCCTATATTATAGGTGGTGGCAGCCAACTGCTTATAGACTAGGACTAAAGCACTAGAAAACTAGGGTAGAGGCCTAAATAAGTGGGTATAAAGAACTCTACTATATTACTAGCTAATATATAACTACCTACTTTATAGATAGCCAAGCAGCTATTAAAAGATTATAGCTTAATTCTCTTATAGGGGGGCAAGAACTAGTCTTTAAAATTACGCAAAGCTGCTCCTATCTAGCTAGTAAAGGTATCTCTATTAACTTCTACTGGGTTCCTAGCTACTTAGGAATCTATAATAACAAAATAGCAGATAAGCTAGCTAAAAAGGGCCTCTTTAGAAAAAAAGTACGATCTTCTTATACATCCCTAGCCTACATAGGGAGAGCAGCAAGAGAAAAGATACTAGAATAGTGAAAAAATAATTAGCAACAAAAAAAAAATAAAGGAAAATACTATACTAGGATCTCTAGAGGAAACTACTCCTTTTCTCTTAAAGCCCCTAAGGATAAATATCCTAAAAGGCTCTAATTAGCTTTCTATCAACTAAAACTAGAAAAAGGCTTCTTTAAGTCCTTTTTTAGGACAATTGGGATAGATAAAGAAGGCAAATACTTTAAGGACTGTAGCGCTATACAGACTCCTAAGCACCTATTACTAGAATGCAGACTATACGGGGAAGAAAGAAAAGAAATGCAAAAATAACTAAGCTCTTCTCTCTTCTTAGAGAAGCTCTTTTATACAAAGAAAGGAAGAGAGGCACTTTTTCTATTTTTAAGTAGGACAAAAATAGCTACTAGAAAGTGGCTAATGGAAGTAGAACCTTTAGAAGGAGGTAACTCCTACTAAACTCCTAGTAAATAGACAGTAGTGAGTAAAAGGATAGAAATAAACTACAAAAAGTACAGGGGCAGGCGTTAGGACTCTTTTACCGTTTTCTTTACCGTTTTTCTACTGTTTTAATACCACCTAATAGTTGTCGTAGCCTAGTATTTTACTAGAAAACGGTAAACCTCTAGTTTAGAGGTTTATAAACTACTAGGACATAGCTACTAGTACATATTAAGCTGCCTAGAAAGGATTTATGTATATAGAACTATAGCGCCATAGCCTAGAGGCTGCATGCGTAGTATTGTACGTAGTACAATATAATAGATATATAAAAAAAACACAACTTCCTTAATATACTTAGTAAAATTTAAATACTTAGAAAATAAAAGGAAGTATAAATCCTTATAGATAGCGAAGCTACTAGTATAGGCTTTATTAATATAAACTACGCAAAAACTTAATACTTAAATTTAAAGAAACTTAATAAGCCTTAAGGCCTATAAGGCTTTAATAATAAGTCTTTAATATATAGTAAATTAACGTACTACGCTCTTATAAAAATGCGGATAGGCAAATACCTTAAATATATTTCCCTATTTATAATACCCTTAAAGTATTATAAGGTAATACTTAGATATAAATAGCTAAAACGGAATAACCCTTTAATTAGCTAGGTTAAAGAATACTAAAATTCTATATAACCTACTACTAAAGTTATTACTTAAAATACTACTTGCTCTATAAACATATATATAACTATTTAAATTTAATATAATATAAATTGCCCTTACTATAAACCTTAAACTAATATAATAAAGTTATAACTACTAATTGCGGTAAAGAATGCGAAGATAATATATTAAAACCCCTTAAAATTTATATAATATAAGCCGCACCCTTTTATTTATTAGCAAGAAAACGAGACTATAAGATCTTTACTAGAATACTAGAAGATATTAAGAAGGCGTTAAAACCGAAGTAATATATTAACCCCTAATCTTTTATACTTAAAAAATATTACGATTTAATTAATATATTTAAGAAACAATTTATAGATTAACTACCCCTATATTAAGATAAGTATAATTTTAAGATAGAACTTAAACCTAGTATAACGCTAAAGTTTGGCCCGTTATATAGTATATTACGAGAAGAGCTGCTTATAATATAATAATACCTTAAAAAGCACCTAGGGAAAGAATTTATTCGTCCTAGTTAATTACTATTTACCTTACCTATACTATTTATTAAGAAACCTAAAGGAGGCTTAAGGTTCTATACCGATTATTAAGCCCTAAATGCAATTATAATTTAAAACTGATATCTAATTTCTTTGCTTTAAGAAACGCTTAATTGCTTAATAAAAGCACAATACTTTATAAAGCTTAATATAGTTATTACCTTTAATCGAATCCGTGTTAATAAAGGAAATAAGAAGTATATAGCTTTTCGTATATAATAGGGACTTTTTAAATATTTAGTAATGCCGTTTAGTATAAAGAACGGTCTTAGTATATTTTAGTAATATATTAATAATATCTTAATCTATTTATCTTTACTTTTTAAGCATTAAAAGCATATTTAAATAGTTCTTAAACGCCTATAAAATGCTAGCTTATAATACAATATTAAGAAATATAAGTTCTACGCGTCTAAAGTTATATACTTAGGCCTAATTATATCCCGCAATGGAATTAAAATAGACCCTAAGAAAATCGCTATAATTATAAACTAGGAAAGTCCTAGTAGTATATAAAATATCTAAGGATTTCTAAAATTCGCAAATTTCTATTATTAATTTATTAATTACTTCTTAAAAATTATTTAGCTATTAGTAAACTTAATAAGAAAGAATATAAGATTTAAATAAACTACTAAATATAAATAAGCTTTTAATAACCTAAAATATTATTTTATAACTGCTTTAATTCTTACCTACTTTAATTTAGACCTTAAATATATTATTAAAATAGACTTATCTAATTATATACTAAAAAGAGTGTTATTATAATATAATAAGAACGGTAAGCTACGCCTAGTAGCCTTTCTCTCCTGGAAACTTACCCTTATTAAATTAAACTACGAGATATATAATGTTGGTAGGGGGGTACTTGGGCAGTCTCTTTGAGCTCAGCGACGTGTCACGTGACAGCGCGCGGGCCATCGTGTAGATATCTTCTCGGGGCCTTTAAGCCCCTGAGATTCTTCCTCATAGAGCATCATATATATCATTCTATTAGCCTGCTTAGCGTCTAACATATAATAAGAAACTACTTATAATTATTAGATACTTTAAACAATAGCATCTAGAACTTAAAGAATTATTGTTCCTAATACGCGTATTAACGGACTATATAAACCTATAGTACTTTATAATTATAAAGTAATTAGTATAACGCTAAATTCGTTAGGCCAAATACCTTTTATAATTTAACTTTAAGATTATATACTAATCTAGCAAACTTAATTAGAAGCCTAACTTATTAATATAATAATTATAGGACTTACCTATAAACACCTCTAATAAATAGATTATAAATTAATTATAAATTCTACTGCCCCCTAAACTCTTTAAGAAACTACGCCCTATATTTTTAGATACGGAGCTTAATAAAAAATAAATTAGAAATTAATAAGTAGGATATAGAAATTAATAAATTAATAGAGTATAAATATAAGAATAACTTCTAAATAGTAAATATAATAAAAGCAATGTAAACTGGGAAACGGTAATATAAGGATATTATACTCGCTAAATACGAAATCCGTAATAATTAGTTATACTATTAATAGAAAATAGTAGTCCCAAATTCTAAACCCTTACAATTTATGATACTTAAAATTATATATAATTTCCCTATAATAGGGCATCCTAGCTATATAAAAACCTATAAGATTATTTAATAAGTATATTACTAGCCTATAATATATAACTATATATAAAAATACGTTTAAGTATACAAAATATACGTATATAGGAAGACCTCTTATATAAAGAAATATGGAGTACTTTAACCATTACCAATTCTAATATAAAGATAGCGAGATATCTTAATTAACTTTATAGTTAACCTGCCTAATAGTAATAAGTTTATAAATATTATAGTAGTTATTAACCATCTTATAAAAATGCGATATATAATTCCTATAGACTTAATTAATACAATATCAGTAGCTAAATATTTTATTAAGCACGTCTTTAAGCTATACGGACTTCTTACTTTAATAATATCTAACTATAGAAGCTAGTTTGTTTTAGACTTCTAGTAAGCCCTATATAAGTAATTAAGTATATAAATATAACTCTTAACTATATTTTATTCAGAAATAATAGTTAAACTAAAATTGCAAATATAATTATAGAATAATACCTATAAATATACTACTCCTACCTATAAGATAACTAGAAAAAGTGGCTACCTTTAGCTAAGTTTACTGCAAATAATATAAGAAATAAATTAATAGGTATAATACCGTTTTATATAACCTATAGGTAAAACCCTTAACTTAGATTTAAACTATAATCTAAAATTAATATAATAGGACCTATAATTAAGAGGATTTAACTAATTAACGCGTAAAACTTTGCTAATTAAATAAAGTAGTTAATGGAACTATTATTGTTGGTCACACAGGGTGACTCACCAATAACGACTACTTGAGTAGGTTATAGTGATGTTGGTTAATATGCTTCTTCTTAGAATGAGGAAGGACGAGGAGCCTAAGACTCCTCGCCACGCTAGTGCCGCGGCAACACGTAACGACCGCTTGCCTCATTCCTAACACTAGCAACTCTTCTTTTATAGTTGCCATCTATATACATAGATACCGCTTAACTTACGTAGCGTTATAGAACCACCCTATAATACCTTACACACGCCCACCAATTAGGCCCAGTCATAAAACCGCACTTTGCCGTAATTTGCCGTAATCTGCTATATTCTGCCACGCTATAGAATTCTACCAAATTCTACTAAGCTATAAACTTCTACTAAATTCTGCTAAGCTATAGACTTCTACCAAATTCTACTAAGCCATAATAGCGCATGGTACGTGCCTATTAATTATTGCCATTATAATATAAGTCTTGCTCCTACTCCCTTTTAACCTAGGGTGTGTTCGGTTGCAATAAGGAACTTTTTAAATATAAGGTTGCTCCGTGCTTTGACCGGCGTCAACTAGTAAATATTTAGCGGCGATTAATATGGTATCCGTGCTTAATATGAAATAAAGCTGGGTGTTCGGTTAATTGCTCTGTAAGGCCTCAGATAAGGCTTAAAATTAGTAACATCCTCTACCCATATTCTTTGCCCTATAGCGAGAAAGTACCTACCAGCAATCCTCTACTACTAGCTTTAACTTTTGGTGTTTTATTATAGCGCCGACTACTACCACCCCTACTCCTACTACCCCTGCGTCTACCGCCAATGCTCCCTCTACACAATCTTCTAAACGCCGCCAGCCGCTAGAGTATATACCTGCCCTAAGTTAAGGATCAAGGCCGAGAAAGTCGCGTATTAATTAGACTTTTAAGATGGAGGAGGCTATGCTACAAGCTCTTGTGCGGGGTGTGCGTAGAGGGCTTTATGCGGATAGTTCCTATAAGAAGGAGGGATGGGAGATAGCTCTGGAAGCTGTGTAGGCGGTAACTACTTTATACGTGGTTACTATTAAGCAAATTAAAAATAAGTATAATACTTATAAGAAGGATTAGAAGGTATAGAAGGAGCTCTACAGCTAATCTGGCTGGGGGTGGGATAATAAGAAAGGTATTCCTGTTGCTGCCGAAGATGTAATAGATATATATTTTAAAGCTAATCCTAACGCCGCCAAATTCTAAAACGCTCCTCCACCGCATCTTTAAGATATACAGGAGTTATTTAAGGGTGTAATTACAACTAGCAGTTATGCTATTATAGTTAACGAAGCTCTGCAGCAGATGTATGGCGAGATACCGGTTAATCCTTAATTGCTAAGGGACGAAAGTGTAGCTACTACACCAGACAGTGGAAGTAAGGAAGAAGAGGTAGTAGATAAGGATAAACCTCTATCTTCTATAGAGCAGCGTTAGTCAGAATCCTCAACTAGTAGTAATAACACTTTGGGTAAGCGTTCTACTATACCTATTAGCCAGCGGCTGTCTTCCTTAGTAAGCCTAAGCCCTCGTCGTACATCTTTAACTACACTTATTTAATCTACATCACTAGCTATAAGAAAACGCGCCGTTAAATAAGCCGCCTGGCTTACTGAGTAAGATGCAAAGCGTTAGCAATCTAGGAGGAAAGGAACGGTAGATATATTAGGAGAGGCGATAGAAATTATATCGTAAGATATTAGGGCTATACGAGAGCTGCTTAGTCAAAGGCTATACCTAGAAAAGGCCTCAGCGGAGTTTATAGAGGAGTTTAAGGAAATGGACCTTAATGACCAGGTGCTTGTCCTATAAGCCTTTAAAATAGAATTAACAGCAAGATTATTTTTAGTTACATTAAGGGAGCTATAAAAGAGGCTGGTTAATAGGATCCTAGAGAGGATAAAGTAGAAGGAAGGCGTTAAGGTAGTAGAGGAAGTGGTAGAGGAAATAGTAGAGGAAGTAGTAGAAGTAGTAATAGAAATAAGCTACGGTTTCTACTTTACTACGCCAATTACTCTACCGTTAACCCTTATATATATTCTATATATATTTTATATATAAATTATATATTATCTTACACCTACTATAAAGACTCTAAGTAAAGCAAAAAGTTACTATTATTTTATTATTATAAAGGCCTTCTAATTGCTCTATAATAGCTAATCCACATAAGCTCTGCGATTTCATCTCGTCTTTAGTTTATTCCTATATTATTCTCTACCTTTACTATCCGCGCGTCTTCCTTATTAATTGTTTTATCCTCTACCTCATTATAATCATCTAAATCGTCCGGATTATATATATTAAGGAAGTTATATACCGCTGTTAGTGCGTACACTAAAAGAACCTATATTAATAGAGGGAAGTTTGTTCTTGCTAACTTAAAATACTAAAAGCGCTTCTTAAAGACTCTAAAAGTACGTTTAACGATATTCCTTAATGACAAATAGCGTAGATTAAACAGCTCCTTTACATTCTGTGGCCGTATATTTACCTAGCTTTGCTTATAAAGGTGGTACCGAACGCCCTGGTATAGAGTAAGCGTTATAGGCGTATTTAAATACCTAGCGTTAGCAAGATAATATCTACCTAGTGAAGTTTTAAAGCCTTTCCTCTTTGCCGAATCTAGTACTCTATAATTATATACAGTACCCTCCCACCCGGCAAGAACATATATAAAGTTTATATTAAAGTCGACGGCCGCTAAAACGTTCTGCGTTAAACCACCCTTCCTACTACGCCAGGGAGCCTACCTGCCCTTAATTAATACCGGTAAATGCGTGCCGTTAAGCGCTCCAATACAATCAGCAAAGAAGGGATAGCGTTTTAGGTTATCTACAATCTCATCCGGGGTATAGTTTGGGGGTAGTTTCACAACTTCCTTATATAGTTAAACAAGACCAGGAAGGACCTTATATACCGCTCTATTTATAAACTCAGCCCTAGCAAAAAAGCTTATAAAAAGGATATATTACTTACTGCTTAATAGTTGCAAGTAAGTACTGCGTTAACTCACAAACTACCCAGTATAACTGGTTACTACTAAATATAAGCAGGAATATAAGTAACTTCTCTGCCACTGATAGAAGCCTTATATCGCGTAAGTCACCGTTAATTTAAAGCCACTTAAGCAGCTTTAGAAATACCTCCGGCCGCATCCTTGTCAAATTATAGAGCCTCCGCGGGTGCCCATAGAGCAACTGCGTCGTCCATGTCGTCCCCCGCCAGATATCAGTATGCTGAGTACGAACGCCTTTTGGTAGGGAGTCTATTGCAACGGCAAGGACTAGGAGGAGAATATCGTATAGGGCCTGCAGCTGCAGCTGCAATATCGTTGAGGGTGAGGGTGGTGATGCCATACTTGGTAGGGTGAGCGATTGGGCGCACGAGCAGAGCTCCTTATTGAATATGGAAGATGAGGGGTTGCAGAAGGCTCCTTATTGAAAAGGAGCCAAGGGCTTCATTTCTTCTACTATATACGGTATGGCGTGCAAATTTGACGCGCTTACCGATAAGGAGGAGCTCCTTATTCAAAAGTCACCTTATCTACCGAACACCAGCCTCCAGTTCAGATTCGAGCTCTGATCACTTCTAAAAAGTCGCCTCCTTAAGCAATAAGGAGGTGTAACCGAACACTCCCCTAACCTTTAACTTATATACGTAGAGTATTCGTGTTAATAAATATCTCTAGAGCCTTATTTATGTTTACCTTCGTTATTATATCTACTAGGTTATCTTAGCCGTTAATCCATTAAATTTTAAAGAGTTTTTATCGCTTATAGGATTACTAAAGTGCCATAATATTGATTATAAGGCGCTTTTCCTTTATAGTACCAAGCTTAACTAAATACTTATAGAGGGAGTATAAGTTGGTGCACACGATTATAGGGATAATAGGAAGTTTAAGTCGATCTGTAATTATCTTTAGGGTAGTTCTAATTGCAATTACCATATTAACTCCGCCAACTATTCTATATATCTCCGACGCTAGAACGCTTTAAATAATACACTTACTCTTAGTTAAGCTCCAATAAATAAGATTACCGTTAATCGTAAAGTTATTCTCTCTAGTAGATTCGTTTGCGATAATAATCTTATATCCTAACTAGGAGCTAAAGTCTTTATTATTTATAAATGATCTATTAATAAATATAAAGAGCTTAGCAGTGGGAAAATTAATAGGCATATAGAGTAGTCCCCGATCTAGATAGTTTATTTACTAAAAAAGATATTTATTTAGGGCAAGAACCTCGTCCTTAGTTAGTTTCTAGTATTAGGCGGCAATAAAGAGATTAAATAAAGCCTTAGGTTGATAGATAGAAGCAACATAAGCTCTATAAGCGCGTTGCTCTACATATCCTTGCTTTAGAGAATTAACGTTAATAACGTTAATCTTCTTGCCTTAACCCTTCTAGCGTAAAGCAATAAAATCCTCGTTTAGGGAGAGGATGCATTTATTAAAAAGTAATAGTGTTATTAAATTAAGCTTTTCCTTTAGCTTTGCTATAAGATTTACCTTTACTAGCTTATCTTCTTTAAGAGCTAAGAATTAGTCGTCTCCTAAGATAATTGTATTATTAGTTTATATACCGACGATTCTAAATAGGGTTCCCGTGGTTATAATAAGGAAGCATAAATTAAATATAGAAGTAGTCATTAAGAGCCTCTCTTTATAGTGCTTACTATAGGTAGCCAACTAATAAGTTCCTACCTCTGCAATTCCATATAATGGCTTAAGCATAACCATAATCGTATCTTCGGGATATTAGTAGCGAATTTACTTTAAAAGGTATGCCAGTATTAAGTGCTAAAGGTGTGTCTCTAATTGGGTGTAGGCCTAAGTAATATCTTATAAATAAACCGCTATTCCGTTCTTTATTAAGGAGGGAGCTAGCGTAATAATAACTCGCTAACTAGCTTATTAAATTATAGGAGATTACGTAAGAATTACCTCCTTACTATTATTGTTGTAGCCTTAGATAATAAGCCTTAATTTCTTAAATAGGGCGTTAGTAGCTTTACCCTTAATCTTATTAACTATTCTTAACTTAAAGATACGAACTCTATCGAATTTAGTAGGGCTATACTTCTTAAATTTAAAGACTCCTCTCGTAATAAGACTATCGATCTCCTGTTTATTAGATACTTAGAAAGGAGCTCCTAAAGTTATAATACAACCTTCCTTTTAGAGCTGTTTTGCGAGCTTAAAGTTAGCCTTCTCTTTAGCTATTATAAAGGCCATTAATAACTTAACTCTATTCTTAATGGCGGTAATAAATTACTCTTTAAAATTAATAAGATATTAGTAATTTCGTAATCCCTTCGGGCGACCTTTACCGCGTTATAGTTGCGGTATATCTACTACAATTATATTAGAATTGTAGTCGCCTTCTAGAGCATATTAATTATAGTTCTCCTTTAGGGCATCTTTTAGGGCGTCCTATAAAGGCTTAAAACTATTATCTTTATAGTAAGGCTTAATAACAGTTAAACGGAATTAAGTGGGTCCGTAAGGCATTTAAATAGTATAAGTTTAACCATTAATTATAATAAGTTAATGTGGGCCTAACTATCCTCCCTTTTTACGCTATACGCGTACCTTAAACTAGAGTGGCAGATTAAGCGTAGTTGTCATAGTGCTGCAATAAAGTAGACTGAATAACTACGTTGTGGTATAAAGAGGGAAAGAAGGTGGAAAGGGGGTATTATATATAAATAGTAGGGCCGGCCGCTAAGTCGCTAGTAGTAGGCCAGCTAATAATAGGGAACAGTACGAGATAGTATAAAACAGTATGCGTTAGGTCAGTGCCGTAATAGTACTCCTTTCCCCTAGATAGTTTAGTCCCTAAACTAAATAGATAACTTAAAAATAGGCAGTATACGGGGTTACCTATTTTCTACCGCAAAGATGTTAGTTCCGCTTACCGCCCTTAACCAAGCTAATGGCGATTTTCTATGCCGGGTATAGAAAATCCTAATTAGTCAGTTTAGTGAGTAAGGTTAGTAGAACTCTATACTACCACCTAAATCGGTCCGTGTGGCGTTTCTTAGCGAGAATTTAGCTAATTAGATAACTTTAACCGCCGGTTGAAGTTCTATAACATCTTAACCACCACAAATTTTAATACGGTGGTCGGCCGCGACCTTAGCGTAACTTTTCCTTATCTTGTGCCCAGTCTAGGGGTTTTGGCTTTTTAGGGTGTTGCTTATAGAAGCGCTGTACAGCTTATTTATAACCCTTTAGGTTTTCCTCTAGCTGCTAGGTTATATCCTTATAATATTTCCATTTAATCTTATAAGTTAGGCCCTGGGGGTCTTCGTCGTATATATTAAGGATTTTCTTAAACTCCTATTTGTCTTCTATATTGCCGTTATTATCTCTTTCTACCACTCGTCCTTATACATTACGGCGCTCTATAGTATTAATATTTGCTTAGCCAAAGATCTCTTTAGCAGCCTAGAGGCGGACCTTAGATATATAAAAGGATTTGTTTACTTAGATATGGTCTAAGAGGTCTACTATAACTGCCCCTTAGTATACTGCAAGTACGGGGTATAGGCCGTCCCATTTATCGTCCCATTTCTTTTTAAATCTATTTGTCTTTATATTTTCTAAGCTAACTATAACTATATTACCTTTGTAGAATAACGCGCTCTTATCCCTATAGGTATTAGCATTATCTTTATAGCGTTGCTATAAAATCCGGGCTAGGGCCTTAAGCTATATTAATATCCGCTTAAAGCGGTTGGCCATAGAGTCTACGCGGAAGAACTCCTTCTTTGCTTATACTAATAGTATTAGTAGGCGGGGGC
>Ga0307515_10016540_pt1 | contig 13496 bp, 15 predicted proteins | sample 17_EM_MG_FD_194513 | JGI IMG/M metagenome (GOLD analysis project Ga0307515, IMG submission 194513) | Populus trichocarpa ectomycorrhiza microbial communities from riparian zone in the Pacific Northwest, United States - 17_EM | ecosystem: Host-associated > Plants > Roots > Unclassified | place...
ATAACATGGTTGCTCTCACAGCTTCTATTTGTTATAGATTACATGCAGGTTTAGGAAGTGGATATTGCCGGTGGCATTTCGTTTTAAGGAGTAAACATTGCCTCTTTTCACTTATTAGAGTTTTTAAAGATAAAGTTTATCAATTGAACAATGCTTTATAAAATAATAAAGATTCTCTAAATTAAGAGGAGAGTTTGGCTTGAGATAGTATCAAAAGCGCCGCGATAATGTTTGTAGGGTGCCGCCGACATGGGGTGTCGGCTTCGGTATTGATTCGTTTGTATGTCTTGGCGATACACCCTCTCAGGCGCTAGTGTTGGTCCAATGATGGAAAGACAAGTCGGTCGGCCATAGCATTATCTTCCTCATTACACCAATGAAAGCCGTAATCCCCTCCTCTCCCTTATCCTATTTCAATCGTACGTATGCACACTATCTAAAGTATGCCGGGTACCCTGTCGGCCAAAAGTTCTCACCTGAATGGAAAGATATGATTATATTAAGTGACTCTTGGGCCATATAAGACTGCAAGTTGTTCTTTGCAGCATCCAACTCGCAAAGTGATCGGCTCCCAGAATACATCAAACACAGCATTGCGTGCAAAACTTCAACCCTCGCCCGCTCTATACCCATACCCGGCCGTACTTTCTAGAAACGTAAGGACACTCGCCTGCTTTGTTTGTTCATTTTTAACCCTCAACTTTCAGCCATCTAGTTCATTCTCGGTAGGAAACGACGACCAGAAATTTCGACATCACGTTTATGATGGCATCACTTCGCCAGCCTCCCGAAAAGGTCATGTTCGGTGCTTGGGCCTTCTTCACGCTTGTTTTGGCTTCCATGACCTTCGCCGTACCTCTTGACAATACTATTGCTAGCGTCCACGTTTCAAAACATAAAACATCCCTGGGGACGATGACCTTTGCGACAGAACCTGGGGGCCGCGGAACTTGGAAAATCCTTTTCAGCTGTACTACTACACTTGCATTCTGCGTCTGGACCGCCCTGCATCCGAACATAATTCCCAATGCCGAAGACAAACACCGGCTCATTTACAAGGCGGTTTTGATGGTGATCGCCCTCATCAACCCGGAAGGAATTGCCGTGTTCGCATTTGGACAGTATAGGGAGGCGTGGAAGCTCAAAAAACAATGGCAACTGCATGTTAAGAAACACCGTATTGAGGAAGTGTTGGATAAGAAGGCAAATAAGAAGGCAAAAGAGAAACGGGAATTTACCATGGAGGTAGCATTTTTCATCGTCATGGGCGGCTTCACGATTGATGAATCCACAGAAGCGTCCAACAAGCCCATACTCTCTAAACATACTTTGAATATCTGTGACCTCGGTATTATACAAGCCCCGAAAGAGAGGGGAGGGGGGGGATCCAAATTCACAGCAACCCTTACACCGGCTGGTTTTAAAAAATACTTAAAGGAAGGATGCTTTGACAACTGCGAGTCCATAAAGCGCGAGATCAGAGACAAAGGAAAGACAAACAACATCGCAAAGATTCTCTCCGCGTCGCAGGCGCTTTGGCTGGGTGCGCAATGTGTGGCCCGAAAGGCATCTGGACTCCCACTTAGGTATGTAAACTAGGTCACACGAACGAACTATTCTGACAAAAGCGTAGTTTATTAGAAATTCACGTTCTCATCCAAGTGGTCTGCACGGTCATTATCTACTTTTGCTGGTGGAACAAGCCTTTGAACGTAAATGAGCCCATTCGGCTCGTATTGAAGCCCGAACTGCAGCCAATGTATGGGAAATCAGAAGAAGATTGGTTGAAGGAAGAGGTAGTGGAATTGGATTCATCCCAGCGTGAGGACCAACCGAACCAAAAGCTTCCTCTAGAACGCGACTACGTTATCACCAGGTCCCCGCCTTGTCTTTTGGTAATGACCGACAGGGCCCAATACGATATCATTGTTAGTGTAGCCGGGAATAATAGGATGATGTTATTGGAGGGCTTGTTCATTGCAATCATTGCAGGGCTCCATGCTGTGGCATGGAACGCCTACTTTCCAACTGAGACTGAAGCAAGGTTGTGGAGAATGGCTTGCATCGGAATGTGCGTTTGTCCGCTGGTGGCTATTGCTTTTGCATCAATGTCACCGGCCCAAACGCCCTATCATGTGGGTTTATCCAAAATCTTGTGGCATAATCACCAGGTCCCGTACAGTCTTTGGGAATGGCTTCGCCAAGGAGCAGTTAATCTCTACGAACTGGCTGAGGTTCAGGCCGTGAAAGGCAGCATATGTCGCAGATTCTTTCACCTTACTATATTGCTCATTTGTTTGATATTTTTGGCAGGGTATCTTGTAGGTGTTCTGTATATCACGGTGGAATCGTATATAAGTCTACGCGATCCCCCTGATGGTATGTTTGTGACTCCCAGGTGGGGAGACTACTGGCCGCATCTTTAATCCTATACTTGGGTTATATGACGTGATTTCATAGGTTTTATGTTAGGTACTGCTAATGCTTTGAATTTTCCTTTCGGTTTTGAATACCGTTGCTTGCCGGGTTCCTGTTATGTGTGTATCTATGTTCTTCAAGGGGTTCTTTGCTTTTGAAATTTGGTGTTAGGAATGTCGTGCTATTCTAGGAATAGTGTTTCTTTTTAGTTATAATCCTTCATTTTGTTTAGCGATGTAGGATTTTATCATTTGTGCTTAGCCGGATACATTTAGCAACATGCATAATAGAAGTTTCTCAGGAACTTGATAATTTCATTCACTAAATTTATTGTTTAGCTAGCATGTATGTACATGCTGATGTGAAGTGCCAGTCTGGTGAACCTAACCGTTCTGTTCGTGGATCGGCCAGGACGGTAGAACTTTCTATCGTAGCTTTAGTGGTAGGCAACTACTATGGTCCCGACGCTATAGTTGCCCCTTCTGGGTAAATATGACAATATGATTAATTGTTATGGTTACCAGGGATGCATAAAGGCCGGGATATATTTTCGTGTAGCTGTGCTATGGTCAAGAGATCTATCAGACAATGAGGTGACGAAGGAGAAACAGGTGGGTACAAAAAATGACCGTACCGACAAGATATCTAGGTAGGAGCAAAAACTATCCAGTCCCGGCGTGAATGCATATAGCACCACTTGGTCGGGAGTCGCGGGATAAAGCGAATCCTGCAATCGAATCATTGTATTATATCCAATCTCAAGCTGTTCTCAAAAACCTAATTGCTTGACGCACAGTACAAACAGTTGCGAGTATGAAAGGAAGGATAGTGTGCGTAGGTTCTATGATGCTGAGAGAAGTGAGAAGGAGAAAGATTCGATTATATATTCAGAGAATCTTCGGGGGAAAGTGTGATGCCTTTGCCACCCTTCGCAACTCTGAGTCACTCCACTCTTAGCACCACCGGATATGCAACACAGCCGACGACCTTGAAGAACCATGGGCAAATATATAGGTTTTTTTAAGAGGAATGGGAAGTACAAATCACGATCGGTTGCTAATATCTTTGGTCTATCTCATCTGTCATCTCATCTTTCTCCTCTTTGTGTATATATCCCATCTCTTTCTTCCCGAACCTCCTAGATGGTCGTATGACATGTATTTTTGCTTGATCCAAGAAGTCAATATATGGTTAGTTGGAGTCCGATCGCTGAAACCAGTCAAAGACGACGTGATCACCTAGCATCACTCGGCCTTGCATTCGCAGCATTCGCTACGACTCCAGTATCGTGTAACATGATCTTGCTCGCTTCAGAAGTGAGTTGGTGCTTTCCGATGGGGATCCGGCCAAACTTGCTACCCTAGAATATCCTCCAGTGTGATACACACCTATACTCACCAGGATAAACTAATTCGCTACCGGACTACGAGTGTTGAATCATGATAACCAACCGTGCTATAGCTGCTTCGGTAGTGTCCCGCAGCGTCACACTTGAAGTGATGTGTCAATGCGTGCTAGACACCCGCGAAGTCAAATAGAGGCAAATTTGTAGCTTTCAGGTAAACCCGTCCTATTTATATACGGAAATGGGGTCTAGGGATGAACGGGACATGTAGGAGCTAGAGCAGATGCCCTGCAGATCCTGTACGTCCTTGGCTATGGATATTCGGACTATCCTAATGCGGTTCACACTTACGTACTCGCTTGAGCTGTTACTCTCTGTGTCGCTCCACTCATCTACCAATCCAGTCACGGCACACTATTTTTAGCCCCAAATGGCTCCCGAACCTATATGTCCGCAACTCCGGGGTGGAGGTATTATATATGACGGTAGTGTTGTACCCCGCTAAATGTGGTTGTCCACAGGATAGAAAGAATCTTACCCTGGACTGAACAAGGATGTGATATGATGTGCGCCCAGAAAGATGGTTGATATTCGTCAAATACCTCACTTACCAGATACGTTCTCAACTTACCCGCATCAATGTAACTCGCCTACTGTACTTGGGATATTCCACGATTCAAGCCGCCACCTGTCAAGTTAGTAGATCCACACTCTCACAGGGATAACTTCGAAATAGGCGAGTAGTGGTGGGTACAGGGGAGATCCCTGGAACTTTCGCGGCATTGTTCGGATGCTGCTGGGCACAAGACACGTCAAACCTTATTTGAACCACAGAACAGTGCGGCACTAATGACTCTGACATAAGTTCCGCGTTTAAAGTCGAGTCGCTCTTATCTAATCCTCTCCAAAAAGAAGGCTGCTCTCGAAATCCCCACCGCTTACCACTAGCAAATAACCAAAGTCACAACGCTACCTTAGCTTGCGCAACCCAATGTGAGCGTGCTCGCTATATGAGTGTATGATATACAGCGTCGCTACCTTGGCGTTCTTAGGGCTACTATTGACTTTGCTTCACTTCCCCTGCCCTCGGGGGTTCCTCGGACCACACGCCTAGACCTTTAATTACGCACACTTATACCCATACGACAGCGTACTCCCAATGAACCTAAACACAAACGGGACAAGCTTGGCATGGATGCAACGGAATTTAGCTATGAAACTCTTAACCTACATTTTCTTCCCTTTCTAGAACAGCTGCAAGATTGCGGTAAAGACTATAATCTGTGTGAGCAGTGGTCTCAACGGTTCGCTTTAAACTGGTTCGAACCTGTAGTTCGGCGGTGCAGTTCGGGAACGGTTCGGTCTCCTAGTCTGGATGCGGTTATTGATGCAGAGGGCGGCCAGACAAAGTATTAAATTGTAAATAGAGCTCTAGCATTTTTTTTGATGCAGTGGGATCAGCTCCTAGCGCGTCCACTCAAATTTGTTCCGCGACTATAAGTCAATAAGCGCTCAACTTTGAACATTTGTCATGTTGGCAAATTTGACAAACATAAGAGTTTAATAGCTTTGCCCACTGCGAATATGAAAGCTACCGATTGGCACGTTACTGATTGTATACTGCTTTCGGTTTAGTGCGAGGGTCCGCTAGCGGCAGCGTGCTGTCCGGGCTCGGATCGGTATTGTTCGGATACCAGGGTAACGGAGCTAGAAGGTTGAGTCTCTACCGCTTGAATGACGATGTGAAATACACCATTGCAACTATAATTATCTACAGCCCATCGCTACTACTCAAAGCTCCTCCGTCGGCATGTTCCTACAACATCTACAAGCCTTTGGCTAAAAAAGAGGCGAGGACGAAAGTTAATTTTAACTTTATTAGGCTGATGTTAGTTTGAGCATACGTCGGATTTGCTGACCCGGACTGTAGCTTGCGGGTTAAAAATTTCTTACGTGGAGTAGAAGCGAATATGCAGCTATTGCGGCCATGGGTTATTTCTCGCTGCTTGCATGAGTGTCTTGCATAAGTAGATTGTCAGTTTGTAAGGCTTATGGGCTGAGGATCCGGAACTTTTTAGCCTTCTATATATATATAGATGAATGCGTATATACGTATATTAGCTACCGTATATATATTTATGCTCCTATAGCTTTGATAGATAGACAATGAATAATCTTTTTTAGCGGTGTGATCGAGCAATTGTGTGGAGACTCACGACGCTTTGGACAGGGCGCCGAATTTAAACGAGAAATAAGACCATCAGTCAAATTGTGAGCAAGGAAGGTGTGTATATGCTTAGGATAAGACCTGAGGAAGGAGCGACACGGCGTTGGTTGTGATGGTTTGTTTTGGTAAAGGGAGGAAGAAAACCGACAAACGCGGATCGAGGGTATAAAGCCTAGCCTCCTTACTGGTGTACTTTCATCTTCTTCATCTTCTTCATTTTCACTGAAACCGTCTCCCGGAAGCTACCACTTCTACCGTGAACCAAGTCAGCCTTCTTTATCGATGAACATTCTACTTCCGTTTTCTTCTCCTCGCTCACATCCGAACCATCAGCAGGAGTTGCATCTCCGTGCATCACCGCTACACTATCAACCACAGATAAAATTCATTTAGTTTACCACACTTAATCGGAACTCCCGCGACTTGCCGCCTCTCCCCCGCTACAGTATCTCAGCAACGGGGTATGCGCTCGAAGCGTTAATTTTCAACACGACTGCTAACAAGAGTACGTAGCTATCAATCCAATCGTTTCCTAGAGTACATGCTGGCAGACTTAGGCCGGTATACTTCACTGGGTATATCGTTATCTTCTACCCCACCACGACAATCTTCTCCCTCCGGCTTTATTTCACGCGCGCAAACATATTCACCCGCGGATACATGCAGCATATTCATTTATATTTCATCGCAAACCCTTGTTAAACAACTATTTCATTCTCAATCTAGCATACTGCCCCTGTACACCACCCCATGCACCACCACCGGTATCAAGCGTTGCAACAGTACTTCATTAGCTTGTCTCAACACGCTGCATCCTGGGTGCTCATTTCGTCGGTTTAATGAATGATGTCGGAGAGGGGTTACTGAGATAATCTCTCTATGTAATCGCTGAGAGGTGCTGGTGCTGGTGCTGGCTATGGATACAGTTGCGATGGGAACGGGGAAGAGGAGAAGGAGGATGAGGAGGGAGGGGTGCCAGGTTCATTGTGTGGTGTGTTTTGTGATGTAATGTGAGGAAAGTAGACGCTGGGCAGAGGGGGTGCAAAGAGTTGGATGAGCAAGTTAACTAACTTTATTGAGCGGGCGTTGGGGTGGGCTCAAGAGGGGTGAAATCACATGGTGTATTGATTTTTCCATATTTAGATTGAAGAAACCAGGTGGGTAAAACAATATGAGTGGATGCGTAGTTGTCCCAGTCATGGCAATATCACTCGCTTTTGGTGGCAGCAATATAACTTGTCTCGTTTCTAGTGGGATTGGGGTTACGCAGTAATCTGGAGAGTTCCCGAGTACATATTGCCATTTTAGATCAGAGAATTGCGTAACCGCTTTTCTTAGGTATTGAAAGTGTAGTGAGATACCCATGTCATGGTAGGTTAAAGTGCATAAAACTCTAATTTCCGTGTGGTTTGATATTCTCCAGTGTCAAGTTTAGTCCATACTCATCAAGCTAAACCTACATATGCTTGTATGTGTGGCCATATGGAAGCGAATGTTTGTGTATGCAGATTTTATTGGTTTTCATGTATTTCAGTTTTCGCGTGTTTTGAAATTTCAAAGAATTTTCTTGTACTACGTTGCCAAGGATATTCTTATTCATGCAACCCAATTAGTGCTTTCATCTGGGGCATACCTTATATCCGAGTGGATACGGTACAAAAAATATTGAGAACTTGAATGTAAACAAAGCTTCGGATGCCGACATGTGCTTGCATATGCCTTCATTTCTTCTCGTTTGCTAATTTACGCAGATAGCTTGGATTTCTATATATAGCCTAAATTCAAGTATACTTGAAAACACGCGTAGTTCAGAGTTTTGTCCAGTTTGGACTGATATCAGAGGATAGTTGTCACTTTTTTCAACTTGTTCAGGCATAGGCCTAAATTTTCGTACTGGTTATAGATTGTCCTCCCGACGTTTGTAGCATAAAGCTTAACCGCGTCGTCAAAACGCTCGCAGTTTCTCCAGAGTCTCAGTGTAGAAGACTGTAGGACTAGGTTATCTACTATCAGCTGAATACATTGAATACATAGCTGTAACGGGATATTAAGTCCATCAATCAAATGCGACAACAATATCCGCGGTAATGAGTGGGTGAGAATATCTTTTCTTCTCATAGGATAGTCATAACTACTTCCGCGGCGCCTAATCAATATTGGTGTCTTCTTCCTGGATCATTATCGGCATGACTTTGTTTTGGATGATACATATCTGGCTTATCTGTAGCGCTGCAGATAGCATATACAAACCCGATTTGTTTGTTTGTAATCATATTGTATTCGGCCGCTTGCGGCCACGACATTACTACTTTACTCCCTTCCATTTCCCAATCAAAACGATTAGGCAAAGTCGTGACTCCCCAACCACTACCCTTAACAAATGAAAACATCCCCTAATACCTCCAGGAATTCCACCGGGCGCAACAGACATCTTCACTCCGATATCAGGCCTCAAGGCACTTCCATATGACCCCGTTGGCAGTCTCTTATTAGCTTTCTGAGCTGTGAGGATCGGACTAGGCGAATTGCCAAACGAAAGCAACAGATCGAACGCGTCATGGTCATTCATCTCTCCAATCGCTATTAATGCGTTAATCGAAGCACATGCACACTCATAACTCGGTTACACAAAAACTGCATAACTAGCCGACGGAGGGATAAATATATATTTGTTTAAATCTCCGGTGAGGGTAGATACTCAAATGATGAAATTTGCTAGCCAATACACCAAGTTGCGTTTACTCTAGTATTAGGTCGAGATAAGAGATCTGAACCCGTTGAATAGCTGGTGACCAGGGTCCGCAACCGTCCGTCCGGACTAGGGTCTTTCGGATGCTCGGGCGAAGAAGTGTTCAGCAGTCTGGACGGTGGTGCCGGGCCCGGGGCCAAGGCTAGAATCCCTAGTGGCTGTTCAAAGCGACTATATGTTCCTAGTGGAGATTACCGTTACTGGATGTGTATAATTGCAGCTGGTAACCAGGCTGGCAACTAGGCCGGCAATCGGGCCGAGCTTGCCGTGTACGCTACCACACCCAAAACAGGAAGTTAGGATTGGAGATTTGATGTGTACTTGGCAGCGTCTCGCATAGCCCCCACATTGTTGATCTCCATTTTCTACACTGCTGATCCGCTGCATAGAGCTAGTGGGTATAAGTGGCTTGTTTTGTTCCCATTACCTAACACCTTTTAGCTTTAAGCATCGCGTGCAAGGCCCTACAGGGTTGTAGTCCAGATAATGGAAGCCCTAGGGTAGGATAGCTCTGCCCGGATGAGGACGGACGGTTGAGAAGCCTGCTAGTGACTACCGTATAACCAACTCACCTAGGGAGCTAAGCTCGCATGCCAGCCCTTTCCTGGTGCGGGAATGCATACCCGCCCCAGGTAGGGGCTGGACGACTTAGTCGTCGGTGTTACTCCGAGGTTCAGAGAGACAACGAGCTCCTGAACTCAACACCGAAAATCAAAAAAGTTTTCGGTCACAGCCTATGTAGATAATAACTGCTTGCCCTCAGCGCTGGCTGATGCTTAACTCAGAGATAGGCCGAACTTGGGTCTATTCTGCATGACATTGGGGGATATGCTGGAGTACCCCCACCACACACAAACAATTTGAGTCAAGTGCAAGTAGACTACTAGAGCAGTTATTATCTACATAGGCTGGGACCAAAAACTTCTTTTTAGATTTTCAGTGTTGAGTTCGGGTGTTCAACCCTCGGAGTTGCACCGTACAACTGACCTATTCGGGGAGGTAAATCGTCCAGCCCTGGATCGGGCGGGGGCTGGTACACGAGCTTAATAGGGAGCTAAACTGCCGCACCATTTGAATCCTGGCAGAAATATATTCACTAACACGAACCCTGCACACCCAATTTTAATACCTGTATCGAGTTGCGCTGGCATTGTTATTCGATACTGTTCAACGAATAGAGTCCTTTGGAACCGCTAAAAAGTGGCCTTGTACCCCGGCCCTTGATCTCACATGATTTTACACTAACCAAAATGGTCAGTCTGATCCAAATTGAGACCGTGAAAAAAAGTGAGCTGAATGGGCCTGGAGACATCACTTCACCAAAAATTCAAATTACCTCTAGAGAGCTGAGCTTTGGGGGGGTATTAGTTTACACCTACCTGAGTCAATGCCGAGCATTTTTTAAAGAATTCTACCTTGTGTGCACTCACTGCAGCCATAACCCCAAGCTGATCCGGACTTGATCCGGGCTTGATCCCGATTGTTACCAGCTTGACCGGCCACCATTGAACACTTTACACCACAAATTTTGTCCGACTTGCTTAGTGCCCCATATAAAGTTTAGTTCTTTACCTTTAAACTCTTCTTTCCGTGCTAACCCAGCTCAAGCCCGTGGTGTTGAAATTTTAACCGGGTTGACCTGGGAACTTTGTGTGGAGCGAGGTCTCTCACAACTTCTGTCCCTCGCCACACTACTCCCTTTTTGTCGCTTCCATTTTCATCTTAGTGCACACGTACACAATTGAGAGCCTGATTCGAGGCCAGCTAAAAAGTGACTTTCAGGACCAATTTCCGAAGAGCTTAGTTGGCCATATGCAGTCAGCACCAATCGATGCACATGAAAACGAGCTTTAAATCACTTTGCATGCCGTGCCAACAGACTCTTAACTCATATTCTAAACTGATGCTTTTACTGCTGCTACGTTAAAACCTCACAAAATATTAATATTGAACCTTGTTGGCATTTGCCGAAGGTGCAGCTATATAAACGCAATATGCCGATGACCCCGGCCGATCTACAAAATTACCTGGCTAAACTCGTCGTTTTGAGAATGTTGGATGTGTCCATGCACGCAAATCATAGATTCGTCATTTGAGACACGCAGTTCTCGGCGAGACATCCTCTTGGGTGATAGTACTTCCCCAAGACAGGTGATTGTTCAGCTGAAAATGAGGCTCAAGTTTTCACTCGCATGGAGTGAAATATGCCGTATGTTGATTTTAATCATATTATTGCCCTTTAGAGCGGTAAGTTATAGTTCCAGTAGCGCCAAGCTAAACCCAGCAATTTTTCAGCATAAACTGCTCACAGCATATATTGCTCACAGCTTGCTTCAACATTGAGTGCAAAAACCTCAACCCTCGCATCACTCTGTACCCATACCTCTAGCTGTCCCTTGAACGAAACGTAGGGATCCTTGCCCGGCTCATTTGTTCGTTATTAATACGCAACTATCTAGTACATTACCGTTGCAGAGGACGTACCAACAGTTTCACCTTTGTGATGGAACCACTTCTCGTACTTCCCAAAAAGCTAGTGCTCGGTACTTCGGCCTTCTTCGTTCTTGTTTTGGCATCTATGACCTTCGCTGCGCCTCTTCGCAATACTACCATTGGTGAGAATGTTTTCAAACATGAAACCACCCTTGGGCCGTTGGTGTTTGCGACAGAACCTCAGGGACGTGGAACTTGGGGCATCCTTTTCAGTTGTACTACTACGTTTGGGTTTTGTGTCTGGACTGCAGTCCATCCCAACGTCATCCCTGATATCTCGGACAGCTATCGGCTATTCTACAAGGGGATCTTGATGGTGATCTCCATCATTAATCCAGAAGGAATTGCTGTGTTTGCATATGGGCAGTTGGCGGCTGCACGGAAGCTCAAAGTACAATGGAACGAACATGTGAAAAGGAATGGGATGGCAAAAGAGAAAAAGGATTCATTTGACATGGTGGTAGCATTTTTCGTCGTCATGGGCGGCTTCACCATCGATATTTCCGAGGCAGGGTCCGACAGGCACATGGAGTCTCAGCATATTCGCAGACTTAAGAATCACCGTATAATACCGGATGCAAGCAAACAAATGCAAGGAAAGGCGGTAGTAGAGAGGCCATATTCCGTTTACAGAGCAACCCTTACACCGGCTGGTTTTGAGAATTACCTAAACAAAGGATACTTTGACGAGTGCTCGTTCGACGATTACTCGCGAGCGATCAGAGACAAAGGGAAGGCAAGCAACATCGCAAAGATTCTCTCTGCAACACAGGCGCTTTGGCTGGGAGTGCAATGTGCGGCTAGAAAGGCGGCCGGACTTCCACTGAGGTACGCATACTAAGTGCTATGAATGAGCTATTCTGACATGAGCGTAGTTTATTAGAAATACACGTTCTCATACAAGTTGGCTGCACAGTTATCATCTATTTGTGCTGGTGGAATAAGCCTCTGGATGTCAATGAGCCCATTCAACTAGAACTTAAGGGGGGGAACGGCATAGTGCTGCCAATTCGGACGAAATCAGCGGGGGAGTTGCTAGAAGAAGAGGTAGTGGAACTGGACCGAGATTCAAAACTACCTCTGCTCCGCGACTATACTATCACCAGGCGCGCGCCTTGTCTTCCGGCAATGTCCGACAGGGCCTTATACGATATTATTGTTAATATAACCGGGGCATCCGTAAGAAATGAACCAGACAATATCGGGGGAGCCATAAGTACCGAGAAAACCGACAGTACTGAGGCAGCCGTGAGAACCGAGAAAACCGACAGTATCGGGGTAGCTGTGAGAATCGAGAAAACCGACAGTATCGGTGCAGCGGTGAAAACAGAGAAACCCGACAGTACCGAGGTCGCCGACGGTACCAGGGCCGTCAACAGTACCAGGTCACCCATGGGAATGATGATATTGGAGGGTATGGCAATTGCGATCATTGCTGGGCTGCATGTTGTGGTATCGAACAATTACTTCCCAACCGAGGCTGAAGCGTGGTTGTGGAGAATGGCCTGCATCGGAATGTGCGTTTGTCCGCTAGTGGTTATTGTTTGTGCAGCATTGTCATCGAGCCAAACGTCATACCATGTGGCCATAGCAAAGATGTTATGGCATAATCACCAGGTTCAGTACACTTTTTGGCAATGGGCGTACCAGGCAGCGTTTTACCTGTACGAACTGGCTGAAGTCCAGGCTTTGGACGCCCCGGAGAATCGGAAAAAAGTGCGCAAATACTTTCACCTTCTTATTTTGGTCACCTGCTTACTGCTTTTGGGAGGGTATCTTGCGTGTATTCTATATATTACTGTAGCGTCGTATATAAGTCTTCGCAACCCCCCTGACGGTATGTTTGTGACTCCTAGGTGGGGTGATTACTGGCCACATCTGTAAGGTTTCCGTTGGGGGTATGTCTAGGTTTCCGGACAGTTTATGTTCGATACGACTGCTGCACTGACTTTTCCTTTCGGTTTTGAACGCCCCTCGTCAGATTACTATCGAGAGAATTTATATTTGTCGGAGACTTCTTTTCATTGGAATTTGTTCTAGTCAGTTCACGGAGAATGTCAGTCCGCGGAGTGACTAGTCAGTTCACAGAGTCCCACCTTCCGTGAATGAACCAGTCAGATCACGGATCCGTGAACTAACCAGTGCTAATTCTGCTCATACACAATTAACAGTTGCTCTGATCCCAAAGTTATGTATACATGAAATATGCACAATTCATTGCGCTTTCACCTCCTGGTCTCCAATTGACTATATCTCTCATATTA
>Ga0307515_10016541_pt1 | contig 13496 bp, 20 predicted proteins | sample 17_EM_MG_FD_194513 | JGI IMG/M metagenome (GOLD analysis project Ga0307515, IMG submission 194513) | Populus trichocarpa ectomycorrhiza microbial communities from riparian zone in the Pacific Northwest, United States - 17_EM | ecosystem: Host-associated > Plants > Roots > Unclassified | place...
TGGGGTAGTTCCAGGACCCCGGGCGTGATGAGTCCATCCAGGTAGGAAGTGACATTGTAGAGGACGGTCAAGGCGGTGAAATCACCAACACTGCACGGGGGGGATCAGAATCGGAAATTGGCAAACGGAAAACTGGATTCGAACGAACACGTAGAGAGAGGACCGCCATCCGTTACGCTTGAAGCAGTGGGCTCTAAGAATTTCGTCAGAATTCTCCCAGCCCATGACCACGACCAGTGGACACTCACGGAATTGCATCCAAAAGCTCCTTGATGGTGAGGTCTGGAATGACAACCTCTTGTTGTTTTATCGAATGGGCAAACTTTTGAGAACCTTGAGTCATGACCGGGCCTACTCCCAAGTTGAAAAGAGGGGAAAGGGGGGGGGGGGAGGAGAGAGAAAGAAAGAAGGTGACGAGGAACAAGCCAATGTCAGCGGAAGTGAACACTTTAACCGATCAACGGAGACCAAGCACGTGGCAAGCGACGGACAGCCTACGGGGACTTTGGACAAGCGGGCAACAGTGGCACATAGGTTTACGTCCGTCATCCTTCCTCTTCAGCCGCCGGGATTGAGAATACGATCTGGCGTTATCACAGAACCCATAAGGGATGTACAGTAGGGCATAGTAGATGGGGAGGGCAATATAGTCCAGACACCGACGAGCCCTGTCACGTCGCACGTAAGAGAAACGCGACAGGGCGATGCGCCCTAGACGCCATTACGGACGGCCAGCTCGTGACGGTTTCCACGCGGAACAACGGAAGAGCCGACGAGAGAATCGATCGCTTGTCCTGACCGTTCTTTCTTCGCATTTTGAGCCAGGAGAGCGGAGATTACTGCCATCCCAAAAATCCGGAAACGTGAGGCTCTTCGCGGGCAACCCAGGCGATCTCGAAATGAACGAGAACTTCGACGTTGCCATGTGGATCGGCAGGCTGAACTTGGCAGCGTTGGGAACATGTAATGAGCAGGACTGATCGCGCATCCGCATCTGCGCCTGTGTACACTAATAGCTCTCTAGTATCAGTAGACCGTCCAGAGAGACGTCGCACAGCTCACCGCCTGCAAAAAGGAAGATTGCGGCAGTGGACGATGAGCCAGATGGGCAGACGCGGTCAAGAGTGATCGGCAGTTGCCATTTCGTCCACCTTGGTACAGATCGACCGCGGCTGACTCTATTCCCCCCTTCCACTTGTCACCACAGCCACACGCGTGTTTTCATCCCCTGTCACCTCAGATATGCAAGCGAGGTACGACGATGACGAACCGGCTTCAAACTCGTCTTTCCTCTCTCCACACTCGCACACTCAAGCACCCCGACGCATTCCATCGAAACAAAACCTGACCCTGAATGGCAGACGGTCCAACGCCTCCCTCCGCACCAACAGCCTAGCTCAATCCATAGACGATTCCACCAGCCCATCGAGCGCGAAACACTCGTTAGCTCACGAACTTGCCGTGGCTCTCCTCCCGGAACCCAGCAAGAACTCCAAGCTACTCGCGGAGGAGTTTGGTCTCGAGTTTGATGAAGGTGCGGAAGGAATTGATGGATCCACGTCTCATGACTCCGGTTATGGAGGATACGATCACCATGATGAGTCTGACGGTCGGACGAAGTTGGGAGATGAACTTGGTCAGCCGCCTCTGGTTCTCGAACCTGACGAAGACCCTGCTCTCTACGATCCCGAAGCTTTCTCTGCACACGCTATCAACGGTACTGTGGATGACCTCGACCCTTCGTTCGATTCTCCCGGTCCCCCTTCCTCCCCGAACAGGCGAAAACACCGTGATCGTGGGGGAAGGGAAAGAGAGCGACAGCGCGAACAGGATCCCATGAAGATCCTATCCCAGGATCTAGAATACACGGAGAAATTCCTCTCCCAACTTCAACACCTCGACGCCGAATCGTCTGCCAACCCGTATTCATCCCACCTCAGCCTCGAACAGATCGCGTCCAAGATGATTAGCCGCATCAGCGAGACCGCTCGAGATCGAGAACAACAAGTTCGCGAATTGCTCATGTACGAGAGGGAGCTCAAGAAGATTGCTGGCGAACATGGTGGGGACGACGTCTTAGGACAGTTGGATGAGTTGGAGAGAGTGGAAGGTCTCATCCTTTCGGAGCCAGAACGACAACCACTCTCACGAGCGAATTCCCTCGTCACTAACAAACCCCATCACGCCCGCCAAAGCTCTGTGAATTCCCTAAGCCACTCTCCTCGTTTATCAAGGGAATGGGATCCACGCTCTCAGAACTCATATGACGACGAGGAACAACTCTATTCCGACTCTGACCAACCTACACCCTCCAAAGATACCTTCTCCATCCCTCCTCCTCCACCGATCGTTGATCCCCTCACCCCAGCCCAGACAATACCACAACTCTCCCACCTCAGAACGTACACATCGACTCTAGTGTCATCCCTTACCAATATCTCGGAACAAGTCCAGGTCAACGGCGCCGCCACTTCAGAGGCAGGTCGTAAAATCCGAGCATTGAAGAACAAGCTCGGTGGATGGCGAACAGACTGGGATAGCGCCGAACGGAGCAGGCAGAAGATAGAGAAGTGGGAAGCTGAGCGGAAAGAAGCTTCAATGTCGAGCTTCTCGGCTTCAGCTTCGTTGGCTACCCTTCGAAACCAGAATATCGACGGTAGACTGGTTGTGGAAGAACATCTGCGGGAGTCTCAACGCGCTTTGGACGAGGCCACTGCGAGGATCCAACTCATAATGGCTGCGTCTTAGATCCATTTACGTTACGCACTTTTTCGCGCATTTTTTAACTTGCAATTGCTTCCTGGCCCTTTCTTCATCATACATCTTCCGCCCCACGCCTTCCACACCCTCGCATCCAGCAACAACACCGGTAGCGTCACAAACCAACAAGGATTAGTACTATTACACCCTTGTACCGCCCGATTATCCATTCTGCTTTCCTTCTTACATCTTCCCATTCACTCGCTCTCTCCCATCTCTCGCCCTTGTTTTACCCACCTCTCTTTGGCATCGGTTTTTTCACCCGGCATATTGGAACCTGAGAATCCCGTGTTGATTTTAGTGTACCCATCACCCATTCTATATAGAGGAAACTCTGTGTAAGACCCACCATTTGGTCCTAGCATAAACAGCTTCGTCCCTGACCACCCTCCTCGGATCGTCCAAGCACGTTGAAAGCTCACGAATGGCCGTCGTCTTCTGGGGGTGCAAAATATCATACCGGACCACACTCGGTAAGGTAGCGATATATCGCAAAGCAGCAACTCGAACGGCCTGGTGTAATGGGTTTATTTAGATGACTTTCGTTGATCAGGTTCACCCCTTGCATACCGATGACGGCATATCCTTCGCTTTCGCGTTTTTCAACATGACCGTTACCAATGAGCTGGCGTACTCGGATACCAGCTCGTTGTCTTTGCTGTTTGGATCGGTTGTAGCAATCAACGTGTTGATGACACCGACTCGGATTTCGTTATCCGGGAGGCTCAACCCGCGAAGTAACAACGGCATGAGCTAGACCCAAGAGGGTATCAACCAACCGATTCGGTGGCAGCCAAAAAGGTCTACTTACGGCAGGCATCTCATGGGCATACGTCGCCTTAGGTACCACCCTTATGAGTGACGATAACCCGACGAGGTAAGCTGTCTGGACAACAGGGTCTACTTGTTGTCAGTTCAACATTGATAACAGATCTGCAGCCGGTGCACCTGATGATCCTTGCGCGTTCTTCATCAACCTTGGTAACAACTCGTTCGTAAATTTCTGAACGGCAAGGAACTGGATGGTCAACAGCGATGAGCGCATGTCCATACGTCCAATTGGGTGACGCTGTGCACACCTTCGTGACAGCATAGTTGGTTTTCGTCAGGACTTCCGTCGCAGCCGCGATCTTCCCGATTGACGAAGCAGCATCCCAATTGATCGCCTCGTCAGAGAAGAGGTCGAAAAGGTTCTCCGTGAGAGTCAGCGTTCTAGGATCTCCCCTTACCAAAAGAGCCTTTACAACCTAGAGTGATCCGGGTTGTTCAAAAATCTATAACGAAGCCTCGTTGCACGAGCGTTCGTACCCATAACCACGCAGTCAAAGCATTCTTTCGAGTAGCCGCTGGAACTTCGTTATTCTTGACATACTCCTCCCAGAACTTGGGCAGCAACTCGTCCACGAACGATCCCAAGTCTATCACCCCAAGAGTAGCAATCAGCGTCCACATACGACAGTGAGTCTCTCCAGGACACGTACCAGAAGTCCGCTTGTTCACCCTCGACGCAACCAGATGCAGCGCTGAATCTCTCTGTAGGGTGTTCTGTGCCGCATTAACGCTCCAGACTAGCACCCGTCCGAGACTCTCATCTGGATCGTCCCAAAGTGGCGGAACCTACGTCCAAATTGTGCGTGGTCAGACGGGTTCAAGTCGAGTAACGCAAGGCCAGCATGCCCACCTCTTGACGAAGCTGCAGCACCGCTGCGGCAAGCAAGGAGAGAAGGTTTGCCAGTGACGGTGTCTTCCAAAAGTGCAAGTCAGTTAAGTGTCAAGCGCAGTCTCTCGAGCTGCAGCCCACCTTGAATGGAGTGAACTCGACGTCTGTAGGGAGCTTGTTATGCCCGGCGGTAATGACATCCGCCACCCCATTCCAATAGAGTGCGAACAATCCATTTACGAATTCCTCTTGTTTCCTAATGAGCAAATGGTTGGTAAACGACGCTCGGCCCACGAGCCGCTCTCTTACCTTGCGGGTAACACCCGAACAACAAAAGAGATTACCTTCCCAGCGACAACAAGCAACCTCTCATTCGTCGCAATACCATCCGATCTCTTGAGAGCAGACGAGACGAAAAGGTTGTACAGAGGAATGATCAACAGATCCAGATACTTCGGGATGTCCAAGTGATTCTCTTTGACCTTGACCTCCAAAACGCGAGATAGGGTCTGAAGCAGAGAATGCGCATACGCAGCAACGGGTTCTGTGTCCTCGGCGTCACCAGCACGAGAGAACAGGATATCAAGTTTCGCAGAAACTCGGATCACCAGGGTTTCGAACAAAGTAGGTTGTATACACAACCTCGCCAGAAGCTGGAGCACACGCCTATATTTCGAGATTTCTATCGGAGAATCACGAGAAGGTGCCTCGTCTGGAAGAGCGATGAACAGCAGGGGAAGGGTTCCGTCGGTAATGTGTCGTGCGGACGTTGCGGAAATAGATGTGAGCAACCTGATGTGAGCATCGCTTTGGCGACATCAGCTCCAGACTCTGTGCCAGAAAGCTCAAAGCATTCACCTGGTTTCCTCATCATCCTCTTCGTCCAGAATGACATCGTTGACGTTATGAACTATGAAACCCAGTTCTTCGTCAGTGATCAGCCCCTCGGTTTCCACCATACTCTTCAGTCCTCTGAGCGCAGACCTCCTCGAAGAGAACATCTTGAGCCCTGCAACGAAGACGCTAAGCGTCTCGTCCTTGAGAGAAGCCAAGTTACCCTCCCCGCTGATCACCAGAGGCGATCCACGAAGGGCTTCAGAAAGGTCCGCCAGATGAGATACAACCGAGTCCCTATTGCCGATTTCGTCCGGGTTTTGGAACAACCCAATTAGATGGGGCACCGCATTTGCGACCACGTATCGCGACACGGACGCTACGAATTCCATATAAGCAGGACAACTCTTAAACCGGGTATACTACTTACGCGTCGTTGATAACAATGCGCATATAGTCTTGATAGCGTGTCGCGCTTGGCTCTTCTCTGGCTGTTTCAGGATATCTAAACACTCCTGTGTAATCCCCCTCGCGAACCCCTTGACATCGTCGACCTGAATATCTTGACCCTGATAGATCGTTTTCACCAACACTTGGGTCGCTAAAATCGCGCTATCTTCTGTTTCCACGTCAACGGGTTGGAATATCTCCAGCCTCAAGCAGTTCCAAAGCTTCTTGGAGTTCGTCTCGGCTGTTCCAGATCCGTACACGGGCAGACACACATGTAATGCATCGAGTGTGTCCCGCTGTTGGGCGGGTAACAGTGAAGGCACGCGATCAGGAAAAAGATGCTCCTCGTTTGCGCCACACAAGATAACTGGTTTTCCTACCTTAGTTACAGGCGACCCCGCGGTCAACTTCTCTACGAGGAGGCTAATCCCCAATAGTCCAAATGCTGGAGTCGCATTTAGACACCCGCTATTTTTGGGAGATCAAATCAGGTTCTAGAGAATCACGCAGAGTACGAACAGCAGTTTCTCCTTGAGTTGCTCAGGCGTGATGCCGTACGGATCGTCCGGTGGAGGCCTGAAGGTGATGGGGAAATAGCAAAAGGTGACGTCAAAGAAGGACTGCATGTCACTGAGTCAACCCCCCATTTCAAGTGAGGACGGCGCTGGCACTCACCTCGACAAGAGAGGAAATGTCAAATTCGACCAACAGCACTCTGTCGATGGAAAAGGCAAGCAGCAGGTTCCGGGGATCTTTCTCCCCATCAGCAATGTTGAGATACCCAGCCAAGAACTCCTTTCCCATCGATTTCAAGCCTGTGTGATAATCAATCTCGTCAATTCAACGCTGAATCCGCCTGGAAAACGTAGAGCGCACTTTCACGGTGACCAGACACCAACGTGTCTAGAATAGAGAACACCGCGTACCTGGGATGGACCGTCAAAGCTTTCATTTTCACGTGGGCGAACAAACTGGGAGATCACAGCTAAGTTTTCATAGGACCGATAGGTAGAATTTTCTGTACGAACGCTTTGACCACCTCGACGCCATCGCTGGAAGTAAACTGTGGTAAAGTCACAAGGGTCATCAAACCCTGCAGAGACGGCACAATCGTCTCCGTGTCATCAAGTTTTCCACAATAGAATGTTGTCAATACCCGGACTGAGAGGGCGGATGAAACATCACGGTCCAAAAATCAATAACGAAAGGGGCGTAAGCGGAGGGGAGAAATCCGAGACGCGTACCAGCTTGTCGGCTGAAAGATTCCGGAGAAGATTTCTTCAGCACGACGGAGAGGAAACCGACGCCTGTAGATCAAACCACCCGCCTCGGTTTAGATTCGGGGCGTCACAGCAGCAGAAAACCCTACCCTTGGTTCGCATTTCGTCTTCATCGGAAGTGAGGTACTCCCCAAGACCCTGTACGACATTCAACAACGTGATTTGACCTCCGGATATCTCTTCACAATCTTAGCTTGTATCGTGGACGAGTCAGGTGGTGGTAAAAGTTTACCTGCAACAGCCTCCGTAACCTGAGCTTCCTGCTGTGTCGCCACCCATGTCTGAATGAGCCTTTCAACCTTTTCCATGCCTTTCTCTTTCGTAACGCGCGATGCCAGACGAGCTGCGGCGCTTAGATAATTGGATCGAAGGAGGGGCTGAAAGGAAACAAAACGTGTGGGAACTGGTTACCATATCGGGGTACTGGGCTATAAGTTAAGTAGTAAGTACAGCGAAGCGGATTCGGATCTGTGAGCCATTGAGAGCAGTGACAACATAGCGTACAGAAAGCAACAGTAAGGTGTAAATTAAAAAAAGAGGTATACGTTGATTGTTAGGATTTGAGTTTCAATGATAGTGTTTAATATTAATGGTTTCGCTAGCCCTCTCCCTCGTCACCGAAAGGAGGAGGCTGGCTCTTCAAGCTTCAAGCTCTTCCTCAGGTTCGGCCTTCCTCCTATTCGGGTTCCAGCACCACTTGAAGAGGATCACTGATTGGGACACTTCTGTGGGGCCCCACAGGCCGGGTCACCTATTTCACCATCGCAGGAAGTGACGGAATGTGTAAACGTGACCTCATACACAGGGTTCGAACCCCCCATCTCAATTCTGTGTCCGTGGTCGGCGCTTGTGTCAGCACCAGTCGCGTTCGAACCAACCATATGGTTAGTGGTCCAGTTCTCGAGAGTGTTGGTGGGTGGCTTTGATTGGGGACTCATTGGTTGAGGGAAGCAGATCTGTAAACGCCCCGATAGTGAACAGCCGAACGCTGGTAACAGACTCGGACAAAACATCACGTACTGGAAGCGTTAGGACAGAAGAGGAGACGTATCCAATGGATCCGAAAAGCCCGAGAACGTCCGTCCAGAACGCGTTTGTGGTGAGCGGATGAACTTCTCGAGTCCAATCAAGGCCCAGCAAAAGGAATGACGCTATAAAAACCACACGAAAGACGAGGCGCATTCTCTATTTCCGGAGGAGAATCGAATCAGCGTCACTGTGCCTCCTTGATATCATCGGCATGGTCTCACGTTTAACTCTTGGAACTTTACCAGTTGCAAGATGGTCGGTTGATCTACACCCCGCGTTTCCTGCGAACGAAGCAGCGTCAATGCCCAATCGACGAGAAATACAAAGGGTGTATTTACCATTTCTAGAATGTAAGCTGGAAAGCGGGCTCTGCATCCTGGGTGAACGGCAGAAAATATTTTAAGGGAGCAGAGTTCACGTACAACATCGGTATGAAACCGAGTGTGGGTACCAAGCTACCAAAGCCTCCCGCCACGAACGTCCATGATTGGCACTGTCAAGACGATCAGCCCACTACACCTGCAGCAGGGATCGAAACTCACTCTCATCGCGTTTTTGCAACCAATCCCCGCGACAATCGGCATATAGAGTGCAACCACGACCGATCCCACGACCCAAGCATGCATATACTTGCTCTTCAGCCAAAGCGCTTCGGACATCGAATTGAACAGAAAAAGCCAGCGGCAAAGTTCACCAAGATGGACGATACTGCAGAAATGAATCGCCCTGGAATTAGCCACTACCATCGCAAAGCGGGTGTTAAAGCAGTACATTTCGAATGCCCAACTGTAGCTGAACAGGATGGTCAGCGCGCATAACGCCTTTCTGTGTGCAGGTGTCCACGATTCGATCGGGTTTGGCACGATAACACCTGTTAAGATGGTCAACGCGAACAACCAGGGAGGGAGGGCGAATACAATGCAACCTTCAATACCAATGGCGACTAGACCCTCCTTATACTTCATCGTCGCAAAGCCAATGGAAAATGCAATCAAGCTCAGGGTCGAGGTTATGTACAAGTGCTGTTAGGTTATATATCAGTACCTTGACAATCTGCAAGACTTCGGACGAGGCGTACTATCATGATAAACCGGAATCGTCCAGACCTCGTCCCATCGTACCTGAATCCCTAGCGTCAGCTATAACACGCGCAGGAAGGGAAGCATATAACTCACTTGAGGCAACGGAATCGCTCGCAATTCCAGAGATACCGGACACAGTAGACACCAAGCTATAATCTTCATCAACCCATCCCCATCTCAACACACAAGAAAGAATTACTTACCGAAACGGACATAATGGCCCAAGTCAAGCACACCTGCGGGCTGAAATGGACCATACCTATCCCTCTCAGTGCACAAACCAACCAACGGCTTGTCGGGCTCTAAACAAAAAACAAAAAGGAGCGTTGGGCAGGTATAGAGAACCCGAAGTTAAACACAATGGGGATGGAGAAGAACTAAGCGAGGCTTTTCAACTTGAGGGTTGATGACCCATCTCCGCTCCCATCTCCACCTCAAACATCCCCAACGGGCACGCGGATTTGCGAATGCAGACTTCTTGGACCGGTCTCCTCTAAGGAAGAACCTGTATCCGGGTTTGTGAGCCGTCGGGTAAAGCTCTGATTCCGTTGTGTTGAGGGGGAGGGAAAGGATCTTTTAGACTCTTAAACGGTGTGTTTTGATGGCGGCAGGGACATTGGCTTCGCGACCGCACCGGAGGCCGGGCTGCTGCCAGCGAGCAGGGTGTTTAACATTTGGCAGAGACTGTCATGAGGACTGTCATTCGAGATCGGCACCGATTTCACGACCACTAGGGGCGGACGCTTTTCAATGGTGGATAGATATTTAGTGCAAATGGCATCACGCCACGTACTGCGTCGGCAATCGGACGCGAGCACTAACCTCTGAATCGCATAGAAGGGGCCGCCGGGATTTCAATGATCGCTGGCTAAGTAACCAGCCGTGACCAGGGTCTGTTGGGTATTTCCACCCCGACCCACTACCGACATCGACATCTTCTGTTTGCCCTAAGCCAATGTGCGGTAGTGAGGGGTGCCTGAAAGAGTGGGCCAGAATCAGGGTGGAATGAAGACCCACCGGCTCAGTATTGAACCGCAATGCCAGGTGTTGCGAATTGGTTTCAGCTAAGGCCACATCAGACTCATTGGGAACCTGGACGAAAATTTGATCCGCGCCGCCGTCATCAAACAAATTCGAAGCGGCGCGAGGGACTCAAGGTCATCGAACTCGGTCCTTATACAGTATATTCGTTACAACACGCTAGGAAACTACACGGCTATTCGGATCTGACGTCGGGGTGATGTCAAGCGGGGGTGCCACCTGATATCGAGGTTCCCGCATGATTGATGTCTGCGGATGTTTAACTTACAATCATTCGATATCGCTCGACATTGTAAATATCAGTGGATATCGCCACCCCCCCCAACCACGTTTGGGACCCGGCCAACCGCCTTTGGAATATCCGTATTCCCTTGCAACCATATAATGAGAGAAATGATTTATTGTTATATCGCCGCGTACAAATAAGACTCTGAGATTTATTCAGACATGGACTCAGAAGCAGCAACAAACTCGTCCATAGAGGACTGAACTTCAGACCGGAAAACACTTGCCAGCGCGGTGCGAGCCGAAGCAGAGACGTTGACAGGGGGGAACTTCTGCTCATCAGCATCCAAACATTTTACGAGGATCCTGTTACAGCGTCAGACATGTGCAGGGACAGTAAGATAAAACAGACTTACTCAGAGGCACTTAAACCATTGCCCGTGGCTGACTTCTCACGGATGTCCGCAAGCGTCTTATCGACGGATTTCCAGAAGGAATCCGATGGATCCTTGTGGTAAACTTCTCGCTGTTAATCATGACCATGAGCATCTTCCGACCATGAGACAAATGGGGTACATACGAGAAATGCAAGGCGGACGGCGAGGGTTATTGGGGTCCTCAGCTCAGTTTTGACCCATTTCTCAAGACTCCGCGTGAGTTCGCGAAGAAGGACAGTTATGTGAAATTTTTCCACAACGGAACGGCGAATCTATCAGATATCATCACGCAGTGACAGATGATGAGATACGTGAACACGTACCACGTCCTTTACTTCAGTACGCGCATATCTACACGATGCCTTCACCTTCGCTCGTAGTGCTTTGTATGCTTCACCTTCGAAATACTTTTTGTTGATTCCCGACTTGTGGCGGAGCCATTCCTTGAAATGCAACGAGTTCAGATGAATACACACCATGAAAACAAAGGGATGTACCATGAGAATAGCTCCTGGACCTGTTTTCAACCCCTTTCCCAAGGCCCGGTATCTGGACAATCTCGGGGAGAGGATGATCAGTCTGATGCGGTAATCAATATCACTCTGCGGTTGAAAGTGTCAGTATTTCGTCACAAGATGTCATGGCAGATTACCTTGATTTTTTCTGTGAGAACCAGCTGGTCACCGATGTTTGGCCCCTGGGTGGTTGCGGGCTCAAGACGGGGGTAGGTTTCACTCAGTTTAATAAGTGTTGCTTGCTGGTATATCAGCGCCGACCTCGTATCAAGCTCAGAGCGTTGGGTGAGCATCATGGGCAAGAGGTGAACGGGGAAAAAATACCTGGCTAAACCGGAGAAGTGATTCTTCCCCATTGGTGGTGAGTCGGAGGTTGCGTGCAGTGTTGACGGTGAACACCGTGACAGCGTTGGGAGGGTCTTGGGTATCTTGGTCACCGTCACCATTCTGTGACTTGTCGGAATCTGAAGATGACTCATCATCGTTATTTGCTATGAAATCCTGCTGCACTGGTGGCGGTGATGAGCCTGATGAGGGATTAATTACAGCAGCAGGAATTTGCTGAGATTGATTCGGGCCAACAATTTCGTCGAGGAAACTGGCCATTGGTCACAAAGGGAGGAGGTGAAAGTGGTGGTCAGGGGTTGAGTTGAAAAATACACACGAGGTTACCGGTCGCACCTGATCGGACCCCTTCGGCAGCCAAAGTCAGAGTCCACTCTTGTTAGATGGCTCACCAAACTGCATCCCGTCGACGGGCAGCAACACCAGAACGTGAGTGAGTTTCTGATTACAACATAGACAAATTTTGACTTGTATAGATCTTGAGCGAATCCCATCCTCAGACTGGAAAAGGTCCAGCGATAGGTTCCGTTGTACAGTCTGCATCGAGTACGGGTCAGACGACGAATCAAAAACGTTCACTCAGAACAATAAGAACGCCCACCTTCAGACTACAAAACACCGGGTCGCGTTGAACACTCGTATGCGAAAGCTGGAGGAAAAAGAGTCAGCACAAGCCCAAGACGAATACACCCCACCTGGGCAGTCTGTGCTTTTCCCACTTCCAGAGATACCTTCGACCCTTTCTGCCGGTCCAAACCATGGAAGTTCAGATATATTCAAAAACTTTCGTCGCCTTGGCCTTTCTTATCTTGACGAGAATGGGGAACAGGTGGAGTTTTCTGCGGGGGCAATCACGGACGACGACGAAGGTCACCAAACCCGGAGTAAAGATACCGAGACCGTTACATCTGAGAGCTCAGATTCTGAAAGTGAACAATTTGAATGGGATATGGAAGACAGCGTACCGGGGGACTATTGGCCATATCCCTCAAAAACAGTAGGTGACGAATTGTGAGCACAAAGTGTTTCGAAACTCACCTACTGGCTATCCAGATGCTTCTATTGGATGTTCTCGACAACATGCCACATCTGCGACTCTCTGATGATCACATGAAATCAGTCTTGTGGTTACTCAAAGAACTAAGCGTACCGAATGCGCCAACCCTCTATGGGCTTCGGGAGACACAGAAGAGGCTCGCAAAGGAGATGGATCTTCAACCGCGTGAGCACATCTCTGCGCTTGGAAATAAATTCCATGCTGTCGCTCCAGAAGATCTGTTGGCACTGGTTGGTGATGTTTCTCATTGAGTTTGAATGAATTACCTACGGCCCACAGGACTGGGCCAACCCGAATGTCCGGAAATTGATGCAGGTGTACCCAGAGGTCTCCTCATCAATTAGCGAGTCATGGCAGACAGGGAAATGGCGCGACGAGGTCCTACTAAAAGATTTATCCCCAATGTGGGCAGACTGGGAAAATTCGCCAGAACGACACTTCTACATTGACGAAGTTGCACACACTAAAGCGGGGCAGTATATTCTCCCCAAGCGGTGGATTGTGGTCGATGGGGAAGAGTGTGCCGAAGGCCACCCGGTCTACTTTAGTAAGAGTGTGAGTTGTGCAAAATACTTGCCCAGTGCTTTTCTGATTTTCTGCGCAGAAAGGGAAATATCGGGTCAGGAAGAAGGAAATTGTCCGGATTCCAGCGAACGGTATCCCGCCACAACTTCGTTGAGCGGACAGACACCAGTTTAGCAGAAACAACCCTTTCGAACATCCAAGGACAGTTTCCGAATCAATCCTACCAATCTTCGAAGACTCCAATCCTCAAACCCGC
>Ga0307515_10016542_pt1 | contig 13496 bp, 7 predicted proteins | sample 17_EM_MG_FD_194513 | JGI IMG/M metagenome (GOLD analysis project Ga0307515, IMG submission 194513) | Populus trichocarpa ectomycorrhiza microbial communities from riparian zone in the Pacific Northwest, United States - 17_EM | ecosystem: Host-associated > Plants > Roots > Unclassified | place...
ATATATATATATATATATATATTCAACAAATATAATTCAAATTCAAGATAAATTAATTATAAATTATGCAATACAAACACAATGCCAAACAAATATAATTTCAAAATTTAAAATATTTCTAAATAGTTAAGATTAAATAGATCTTTAACTTAAAGTAATTCAACTTAAACAAAATATCAAAATATTATGAAAGTAAAATGTTTTAACACAAATATTTTAAATATAAAGTTAGGTCAATGTTATCAAGGCTATTGGAATCTAAAGCATCTCTTGTTTTGCTCAAATTCCTACAAAGTATAAACATGAAAAAAACAACATGAATATAAACCATATATATTAATGATAAATCTAATTTTAAAAAATTAATATCATTGTTAATGCAAATAGTAATAATAATTTTCAATATTATTATTAATATCATTGTTATTGAAAATACTAATGAAAAATAGCTTTTTATAATTGGATGGTTTAATTAATTAAATTGAACAAGGTTCAATTTGATTCAGTGGCTTTTCAAGAACAGAACGGAACATGTGGAATGAAACCGGAACGTTCCAGGCGGAATTTAGCCGAAAAATCCGAAACGGACCAAGATTTAAAATGAGATGAACTTTGTTCCGTTTTGTTCTGCTTTTTGAATTGGTATGGAATGTTTCGGCCATTCCGGGTGAAACAGAATGGAATTGACAACCTTGCTTTGAATTATTATTAACCCTTTTACTGTACCGCACGCGTCATGCGTGCTGTTGTTTTGCCCAGCCAGGCCACTAGCTTGGGCCAGTGACTGGGCCGGGCTAGCTAGGTCTACCCAGCTTATATGGGCTGAGCTGGGCCCCGCCTCCAAAAAATAAAAATAAAAAAATAATAAATATGTGTATGCATAAATAAAAAAAATAATATAGATTTATTGGTTTATTCACTGACGCCAGAGTCAGGAATAAAAATATTGATTTAAATTTATTTTATTTTATTTAGCTACATAAAAAAATATGTGTATGCAAAAAAATAAATTTTATTTTTGTTTTTATTCACTATTTCTAGAGTCAAAAATAAAAATACGGATTTAAATTTATTTTAATTTATAACTATGTAATATTTATCAATGCCAGAGTTAGAAGTATCTGTAGTTGAATATTCTCTGGCGCCAGAGTCATGAATATTATAAGCAAATCATCATAGCATAAATTAACAAACATTTAGCAAATTAAGATAAAACCAGCAATGCAGTCTGCTTCAGGCAGAACGTTTAAGGAGTTATAATATCTTTCTTTTTACGTAACCAGTCCCGAACCATAGAATCTCTGTTGACCAGTTAGAGTTCCTAGTGACCATACTACTAGATGGCGACTCCTTAAACAAAATCGTTCCCCATCAAAGAATAGAATGCCAGAAATCTATTCTTTTCATGAAATTAGAAAATTTTTAAGGCCGCCGCGATGTCGGGTGTGACAAAGACTATTGCTAACCAACAATTAACATTAGATTAAATCTTGATCATTGACCTTATGGATATTCATATTCACAAGAAACGTACCAATCAATATTATCATTGACCTAATGGATGCTCATAAGAATTAAGTACCAATTAGCATTTTTATTCATCACATCATTGATGGGTAAAGTTTGAGCTAAAAAACAAAGTATATAGCATTGTAACATGAATCTTATAGTATTGAATTTGGTATTTGAGTCTGGATTATACCAAATGGCTCAAGACTTATGGCGGGTGATGGTTCTAAAATATAGATATTAAAAATTGTGAAGGATTAAATCTTACACGGAAGCCAACAATTGGCAAGATAAAATTAACTGGAAAGAAACTAGATTTAGCAGCAGAAAATCTGTTTTTTTTTACCCAAAAATATGAGAAATTGCACGGGAACTAAAAAGCATGCATACATACAAGACCCTTTTTTTTAATATATATATATATATATATAATAATTAGAAGTAAAGATACAAGAATCATCCCTGCTCGAGATGTCTACAAAGGCAGTAGAACAAGCCTAACAAGAGAATATGGAGGAACTGGTAACAACCCCAACAGACACAAAGCACATAGCAACTATCTAAGCATAATACAATACAATAAAATAAAATACAACAAGGACAGAACACCAAAGCAGACCCAAGGCAACAAATTCATAGGGACAAAAGTTCTTACGACTAGCTAGGACTTACTTTCTTCAAGACAGACACATATTGTATTTTGACTTAACTCATTACACAATCGGAGTGAACTACGGACACCTCCAAGAGATAGTTTCTCCTTGCCTGTCACACTAAACATGAGCCCAGCCTCATGCTTCGATTTATGGAGAGCTATTACTGCTGATCATCAATTGAATACCAGAAACCGAAATGCTTTCTTTCAGCTCTGATACGATAAATTCTTTCGCCATTCTCTTCCTCATGCATTGTCAAGATAACTTTATCTCCTTTCTTGAGCCCTTTCTGATGAACATAGTCATCCCATTCGCCCTTTAGCCAAGGTTTCGCATACTTACCTTCATTGCGGATGGAGACCTTAAGACTCCATTGCTGATCGTTCATGTCAAATGCCACAAATTGGACCGAGTTCTGACCATCTGGCATGGGGAAGGCCGAGAGACTCCTAGCCGGAAATTCGAGTCGCTTATTTTTTGCGTCGCTCTCAGAGAGTATTTTGTTCATCACCTCCATTTTTTGTTACAATCAAACGGGTTGAGCAAATGGTTTTGAAGGATTATAGTTCAAAGAAGGGTTAGTGGTGTGAGAGTTCAAGCAAGATAGTGATATATATATATATATATATATATATATATATATATGATCATATGAACATCTGAGAGTTAAAAAATTAGAGAAGTCTTAATCATAGCGTGATGTTAAGGTGGTGATCGAACGTTTACATGTCAATTTTTGTTAATCATCGCACAACACTGACCAGATTTTAGATTGTGATCATAACGATGCATGCAATGCTCTTCAGAAGGGTACTAGAGATACTTCCGATCATTTAACTTGGAAAATTGTTCTATATTTTGATGTTGATTAAAGCTAAAAAGCATGTTTAAAAAGTGGATGACCGGTGAATATAAAAAGGGAGAAGATGTGACTCATTTCTGAACATTAACAATCAACTATCATTTTTTAAAAAAAAAAAAAACTACAAACATTAAACTATCATATTGGTCTTTGACACTTATGATCTGATTTTGTTATAAAGAATAAAAATCATACCACACCTACGCACTCCTAAGTTCGTTCAAGTTCACACTAATTAAGTATCATCTTATGCACACTTGAGCAGGTATTTGCTTACGAAACCTGACCAAGAAAGTCAGGATCTGCCTGACTCCAGGCCCCGGACTCCAAAACCTTTGAAATATATTATTTTTCAATTAAGAAATAAAGAGTGGGTCCTTATAGCTTAAAGTGTGATGGTAGACCTTCTAAGTGTTTGAATAAATGTCAATGATCCTGTATCAATTCTATCTTATTCTACTGGTAGTTGAAAAGATACATAAACAGACACGTTACAAAACTGACAAAGACTTTTCCAACTTAAAAAACTGAAAGAAAGAAAGCAAAAGAAAAACCGGGGTCGATCGGGTGATTGTAGCTCGTTTACAGGTGACTTGGTGCGCGAAAATGGCCTTGTAGATTGTATTCATGATCCAAATCGTTTCACAGGATGGTTGCAAAGTTGACAAGTTCAAAGCAAAATATCACTAGTCTTTTCAGTTTGATCAAATTTTATCCTGAGATTCGAAATTGATATCAGACCATCTCACTCGAAAGTTTGTGTAATGTAAGCGCACCATTATATACCTTAAAAAAATCATATCAGATTTTTAATCATTTACTTTTCAAATAAAAATAGAAAATTAAAAAAATACATTTTCAGTAAATTTAATCAATTCTAGTCATTTCATTATTTATGTCACTTTTATTGATTTTGCGTGTGAAATTAAGTTAGAAACAAATCATAAAAAATGCAATAAAAAAGAAGAAGATGAGAACAAGAAAAAAAAATAAAGTTTGGGAGTGAAGTAGGACCAATAATTAAGTTTTACATATCAAAGATCATGTTTGGAAAGTTCAGTTAAATCTAAGAATGATTTAGATTATAATTGTTCATTTCTCAAGACGGTGATTATTAATGTTTTTTTTACTAATAAATTTATTGATGGAATGAGAATTCTAACGCGCTGACAATTAATGCTCTTTCTAATTGTGGTACACTTTTCTAATAGAATTACCTACGAAATGGAATTCTAATGCGCTGGTAATTAATGCTTTTTTTTTTTAACTGTTGATTGTTTACTCTTTTACCGACAGAATCATCAATAAAATAAAAAATTATCAGTAATATTTGGAGGGGTTTTTGAAATTTTTTGTGTGAATTGAAAATTTTACTTTGACTTAACATACGGAATCACCGATAAAAATTTTAAAGATATTAATATTCAATATTTCATCGGGAATTTTTTCAGTAAAACCTAATATAAAAGACCACGGACACAACATATGAGGATTCATCTTCTTCATTCTTCTTCTTTCATCCACTTTCTTTTTTTCTCTCTTCTTCTTCATTCTTTTATTTTTGTTCACGACCCGAGTTGAAAATCAAGCATCATCTTCTCTTATTGTCCTAAGGTATGTTGTTATTCTTTATTTTTCTCATTTTTCTATTTTTTAGCTTTTTTAACAATCTATTTTCATTTATGTTGTGATGTCGTGGTTATCGAGGGGGTGCCACGATGTCAGGGCGACGGTGAGGTTTATCTTGCCTCTTGAGGAGATGTGTGTTGTTGGAAAGGTTTTTAGATTTAATCATAAAATTATGATTAAAGTTCAGGAGTCACCACCTTGTGTTATGGTTGATAAGAACCTATGGTCTACGAGAGTCTGGATAAGGGACTAGTTGTGTAAGGAAAAGACACATCACCCCCAGTGCACCCAACCTAAGATAAGCTGCATTATTGTTTGATTGTTTTTCTAGGTCGGGTTTCTATTTGTTGATCTCATCTAAGGTTCAAGATAAATCTCCCTTCATAAAAGAGTCTCTACCTCATCGGGTTTAATCCTAACCGTTCTAAAATCTGAATTTTAGCATCACATTTATTTTATACCTTGTATCTTTAATACCTAATAGTGTATTCTATTATGTAATTTTACACCCCACAGATATTAAAGTCTACATTTAGACCCTAAAAAAAGATTGGTAAAGTGTTTTTGACATTTTGGTCAAATCCTAATGAATAATCATAAATTGGTTACTATATCCATTTTTTTTTACTTTTAAAACATGAGAAAGATGCAATTTTTATCTTTTTAAGAAAATATGCTTGGAAAATTTTAGGATTTGAGAGTATGCATGAAAACAAAATAATTTTTTTTAAAGAGAGATTAATTTAAAATTTTTAATTTTTTTTGAACTTTTAGAAATGTTTTAGAAATATTTCGGAGAAAGCCAAGTATTTTAATATCAGGTTTGTATCTCTACAGTGTAAAAATACAACCCAATATTAAGCAAATTTTGTAGAAAAATATGCAAGAAAATCACAAATTTTTTAAAGGATCTTTTTTTAAATTGTTTTCTGAATTTTTTTATTTATTTTTGTTTTTAATATATAATATGAAATATTATAATATATAATCTTATATTATTATACTTAAATATTATAAAATATGCAGGCTGGCCTGACCCAACTAACTAGACTGGACTCAGCCTAAAAAATGTTGGGCCGATCTCAACCCAACATATCTCTTTTTTTTTTTCTTTTTTTGGGTCTGGCCTGGCTCGACCATTTGGGTGGGGCCAAAGTTGGCTCGACCCAATGTTCACTGCATGAACATTGGACAAAAGAAGAGGAAGAGGAGCAGGCTACCTGGAGCGATGGTGGTCTAGTCGTGAATGATGGCGTGCGGCCAGTGGTTGCAGCAGTGGTGCGGGTGACGGGTGGCAAAGAAGGAAGAAAAAGAAAAAAAGCTTGTAGAGGAGAGAGAGGAGTTCACGGTGGCTGCTCTACCGTTGGTGAGGAGTTGGGTTGGTGGATTTGATGGTTGTCAAGCCAATGGTGAGTGTGGTGGTAGCCGAAGGCCACATCAAAGAGAGAAAAAAAAGAGAGAACTCGTTACAGAGGAAAAAAAATGGGGGAATCTGGTTTTCAGCCGACTTTGGACTTGAATTTCTCCCTACTCGGGTCATGAAATCCTCCCTTATTTATAGGGGATGGAAGAGAACAATCTTGTCTACACTAGAAAAACATATTAGCCCTTGATTCGGTTGGGAAGGATCCTACCTGTTAGTTCAAAGTAGGCACTATGAACTCCTTACTCAGGCCATAAGACTGCTTTAGTTTGTCACTTTAGATCAGCGCTAGGGCCGTTATGGTGTCATTCTACCTAAACTGGACTTACCCGAGATTAGAAGGATGTCAGGTGATAATTTTGGTTCAGGTGTTGTCAAATTTGGTGGACATATGAAGCATTAAATGCATCTGAAAATTAGTCACCTAGGTAACTTTTTGGCTGAAAAAAAAGAGGAAAGACAATGAACAGTTACCACACGACACGTCGTCTAGTCCTATAGTCCTCCAGCTTTCAATATTGTTTAGTTGCACCCTTAATTGACCTTAAATGTTTGACTTAGTGCAATTTAGCACCTATCGAACTTCAATATCAGCACCTAAATATTTACGTGTCTTTTTCACTATGGTCCTTAGTCTCGAATTTATGCAATTTGACACTTAATTAATTATTAAACTTTCAATTTCACCCCGGTTTCAATCAATTTCGCCTTTATAGTTTGATACTCTTTGCAAAGTGATCCTTAACTGTGAAAGTTTTTAATTTGACCCCTAATTGACCCAAAAACTTTGATTTTCTTATCATTTTGCTCTTAATTTCAATCAATTAACTTGTTAAAAATTAAACTTGGTCTTTCAAAATTTCAATTTTTTCAATTAAGCCTAAATTGAGCTCTTAAACTTAATTTTCACCAATTAAGCCCCTAATAAAATTAATTTGACCCTTTTAAAGTATAATTAAGTTTTTGCACCTAATTAAATCCTTTAACTGGATCCAAATTAATTATTAAACATAATTAAACTTCAATTTGGCCTATGATTAAATCAATTCATTCAATAATCATTTAATTTGACATTGAATTTGCATTGTTTCACTATTTTTGGGTATATTAGGATACAATTAGGCCTTGAATTTCCTCCAAAATTGTAGTTTGATTTTTTTATATTTTTGAAATCCTCCTCGGTCTGCTTTCTCCACGTTGTCAGCCTTTATTTTATTTTATTTTTTATTTCTTAATTTTATTTTGGAAGGAAAAATGTGTAATATTAGGGAATAACCCTGAAATGGGTTATGACGGTTATGACAGTGGTCACATAAATTAATTACCCTTGTTTAAACAAACAAGATAGTATAATGGAAGGAAGTAAAGGGTCATTCCTATGAGGAAAATCTAGTTCAGGTATTTATGTTACATGATTCAAAGTTAGGGGATTTTAAGGTTATCTAGGCTATGTTATGGTAAATAGAATAAAATAATAAAGATAAATTAAATAAATATGAAACTTATCAAGAGAAAAACCTTGGTCTCAAGTAAACGTTCACTTATAAAAATCAAAATTGATTATTGAAACGATACGTCAATTTATCTTCTAAATATCTATCTTTCCTTAACATTAATCAGTTAACCAATCTACAGTGTAACTAGCCCTAACCATTAAACAACCATAGTGTCCGCACCAGTAATTTAATTCAATGGCAACCTTAAGAACTAAATAGGTTGATAAATCTAGACAACATAACTGTCTGCAATCTATGTTCGATGTAATTGAATATTTTCCCTAAGATTAACAACATAGATCCATCATAATTATTAAACCTAGTCACTTCAGAAGGTTAAATATCTCAACTCTGGTTTTGATAGCAAATTTAGCAGTAGATTGGTTTAAAATAATAATTTAGAGTCCGCTCTAACAATGAAACTAACTAATCATAGAAAAACATTCATATTCATCATATAAACTAAAACGAAAAGATAAAATAGATCTCACAGTCTTTTGAAATCTGATGGTTTTTGTATCCTTTCAACCAAGAAAAATAACTTAGCATTGCATGTCCATTAAAAAACTAATTAAGAGAACATATAAGAATATAATTTCAAGTATAGGAGAAAAGGGTGGAGTTTTCTTCTTCTTTTTGGCTACCATTCTCTTTTTTTTTCTCTTTCTTTTTATTTAATAGAAAACCCTAATCCCCACATCCCTCTAATCCATTTTTTTCCTTAAAAAATAAAAATAATCCTTTTCAAAGTAGAAAATCTACATTTAAGTAGTACAATAACTATTTTTCTAAAAAGAAAAAAAATAGTCTTGCATAAAATCTTTAAGCTTTGACATTGGACTTAGAGAAATTAACTTGCTCAATTAAAGACCTTTTTCCATACGAAGAAACAATTGTCATGTCGGTTTGGATGCTTTGTAAGTAAGTTGGACTTATTTCTTCATAAAACCTGTCTGCTGACATAATTTATGGGTTGTCTTAAAAAAATCATATCTCTCTCATATGAGCTTTTTTTATACTGCAATTTGGTAGGTTGATAAGTCTTTGAGTTCAGAATCCAAAAAAATTGAGTGTGCATGAAATGGACATCTCTAATGCAAGATATTAAAGTCGGAATAGTCAAAGATTAAAATTGGTAGAATGTGAGACTTGTCTTTGAATGCTGTGATTTCCATCCCCCTTCTTCTTCTTTTTCTTGCCATATATATATAGAAAGATATAGATGTTAGCTTTCTAATTCCAATAGAATCACTTCAATTCAACCTCTACAACTCAATTTCTACATAAAACATCAATCAGAGGTCAAATCTGCCAATATTCGACACGAGTTGGAACATGGTCTGAATTTTATCTCCAATTTACTCTTTTTCGAATCTTACATCCAAAAGTGCCTTCAAAACATAAAACAAAGATTATCAAGGTATTTTATATATAAAACATGAACAAAATACTAGGTAAATATAGACAAAACTATCGAATAATATAGTTGCATCAATTTATTTTGTTTTTCTTTTTTAATTCTCAGTTGACACTATACATGCCATAAAGGTAAGAATTTTTCATTTCTTTTTCTTCTTTATTTGTTTTCTTTTGCATTTTTTGTCATTATTTTTGTTCAATTTTGTGTTTAATTTTAGTTGTTATTTAAATAATTTTGTCATTATTTTGAAGAATTTTAGTTATTTGTTTTCCAATTTTATTTTTCAATTTCAATTAAATGTGTAGGATTAATTTTAATTATTATTTTGATTTTTTTAATTTAGATTAATTTTTTGTAAATTTAGGATTAAATATATTGCCACTTAGAAAATGAGAATTTTGAGCAAAATCAACTGGTTTGCGGTATACATGTTGTGTATTTTCAGGTTTAAAAATTTTGAGTAGCCTCCCATATAGGGAAGGTGCTATTGAATTTTAAAAAAATAGAAATCATTTAATTTTTTTATTTATTAATTTATATAGATGCCTAAGGGAAAGTTTATTGCACATCGTGAGGACATGATCACTGCTAATTCTTTTAGCAGCGATGCTGACGACAACAAATCATTAGGTGCCGACCAATTACAGATACCTAAGGCACATGCAACGACTCACGACATGGGGTTGCCAAGTGCGATACTGCAACATTGAGGGGGGCTTCCATTCACAACAGGATCCATTTACCTGCAAGTACAAGGCCTAATGGAAAAATGACTTTTCAATGTAAGTTTTATTTGATTTCATAACGACATGTTTAATATTTTTTAAAAAATAATTTTATTTAATGAATGTAATTTTAGGTTTACAAACATTGAAGTTTCAAGAACAATAACATCGGTCTTTAAATTGTCAATGAAAATTCCATTGTTTTAATAAATTCAAATTTCCAAACATTTTAAATGGAAACCGCATTTCAAAGCATGAGTTTTAAAGTTTAAGTTTAGTATTAACTTATTTTTTTATTATTATTTTAATTTGGTTAGTTTATTGAAAGGATTTCAGATAGCCATATATTTCAAAGGTTGTATGGGTAGACTAAATTCAACACGTGATGTAACAGTCGGAATGGAGAATCGACACCGGCGTGTTCATGGTTCTATTACCACGCACACCAACGACTCTGTTCCGTTTGTTTCGCATACGAAGCGAAAGGTAATATTTTTTTAATTCTTCAATTTTTTTATTTTTATAAATATATTTAACTGATAACATTTTTATCTTGCATGCACGATTCTTGAACATAAGTTAAGTTGGATGAAACTTTTTGTTCATATGCGAAGTGATGACTGCCAAAAAGAGATGCAGCAGTTCATTGATAGTTGAGCTTAGCACTTTGTGGTATGTTGGTTTTCAACTATTTTTTTTATTAAGTTATAATTTCCTTCAATTTGATGAATTTATTTTTTCTTTTTAGAATACATATAACAGTTACTTGAAGGAGAGATACGAGGACGATCCTTCGACCCATTTGGATCTCGATCTAGATTTGTGATTGGACACAAGATCGTCTAGTGGGCCCGATAAAAATCGGGTGTATGGACTCTTTAACACTACAACAAAGAACTTGTGGGCAATCCATAATGTTTCGACCGTTGGATGCTCACAATTGGTTCCAAGCACTCACTCCCGAGTTTGAGGCAATGTTAGACCAACGAATACATGATCAGACGACCTATCCTAACAAAAAATACGAACGACTCATTGTAGATTATGAATAACTCCGCCAAGTGTTAATGGAGATGAGATCACAAATGGGTGGTCTAGGTGCTCCTCCTTATTGGCCTCACGGTCTCGACGACGACCAACCTCCTCCTCCTTCAGCGCCGCCTTTGTTTTAGATTTATTTTATTTGAATGTAAAAATGTTTAAATTTGTAATAAATATTTAATTTTTCTATTATTTTAATTTCTTTTTATATATTTAATTTTAATTATTTTTCTACTTCTGTGCAATATATTTTTTAAAAAATATATATATTTGAAAATAATACTGACGGGGTTACCGACGGACCACATTGTTAGTATATTTCAGAGAGTTGGAAAAGAATTATTGCAAATATTACCACTACTGTCAACTCTCCAATGAAATTACAAATGATATTCTGTCAGTGATATGTTGTATTTATCGATGAATATACTGATGTACAAACACCGATGAAATTACATATGATATTTTGTTGGTTATATGACAAAATTCTCGAGGGAAATACTGACTGAATGAAGCAAATAAATTGTTTTTGACCCACTTTGTTTGTCTGTAAATTCATCGATAAATTTATTATTGACGGACTTACCAACAGACCAAAAATTACTAATAAGATTTTTGCTGATAGATTATTTCTGTTCATGAATCTATTAGTAAAATACTTACCAAAAATTATGAATATAAATATCAACAAAAATTTTTATTGATAAAACTATTAAATTTGATATCATAAAACAAATTCTAAACCATTAAGCTAGCTACCAAAGATGCAAGCATCAAGGTCAAAATGTGAAGACCCACACCCCAACACTCGCAAGCTGTCTAGACTCTTGCATTTTGGTGTAGTTTGGAAACATGGGTTAAGCTGTATTTTTAAAAAAATCAATTTTTTTTTGTTAAAAATTAATTTTTTTATGTTTTCGGATCGTTTTGATGTGTTGATTTCAAAAATAATTTTTTTTTTTAAAATATCATTTTAATGTATTTTTAAATAAAAAACATTTTGAACTGCAATTGCAACCGCAACCACACTTACAAATAAAAACATCATCGATCGTTCGCATCTTGCAAAATTCAAGACATAAAGTGCAGATAGCAAGAAACTTTCAGTGATCTTGGAAAAAAATTCATATATAGCTTACATCGGTAAAAAAATTTTGTAGTGAGAAACGGTGGATAAATTTTTAGACAAAAATGTATTTAATACTCTTTAAATAGAAATATCATGCCATCGATCTTTCAATAAATTATTTGATTAGGTCTAATTCCTTAATTCAAATTAGTATTAATCAATTATCATGTGACACATGTACATTTAGCTACACTTCTGAAAAGTTTATACATCAAATCATATCATGACCATGTTGTCTGATAATTGACTAATTCTAATTTTAATTAATGAGTTGACTGGTAATTAATTACATGAGATTTATTTCTTAAGATACTATGATATTTGATCAATAGATTAAAAGAATCATGGTAGGTTGCTAGTAGGATTTTGGACCTTTTAAAATTATTGTCTAATTAATTTGTAATTTTGCTTAAGCCAAATCTTCAAAACCTTAAATAATTTTTATAATCATGGTAGAGTTTTATTTGTTTTAAGTTTTTCCTAAAAAAATTTTATTAGAAAAGATTAGTTAAAAAATTTTCTATGGTTTTGAGTTATAAAGATAAAACTCATGAATAACTTCTAATTCTATTATTCTCAGTGTACATTGCGTCAGGAAAAATCCTCTTTCATTAATTTCTAAATTTCAATCCACATTTTGGAAAGCTAATAGGTCGTTTTAAACTATATAACACGTTATTATATATATATATATATATATAGAGAGAGAGAGAGAGGATGCTCATGATTAATGAAGGTCTTATAAAAAAATAATATAAAGTTATTTTTAAGATATTATTTAATATCTTAAAATTTTAAATTAAAATACTTTTTCTATATGATATCCGCCACCAATGACCTTCACATATATGGCAGGGATCACGACCAACATCTTTTTATATCCATCTGTAACTTCAAAACATTGATTATTATTTTTAAAAAAACAACCCTTATTGATGAATTCTTATTATTTTCTTAAAACTTTGATGATTTGTTTTTATTGGAACTCCAATCCATTTTCTTCTTTTAAGAAAAACGTCAACGACGCTGATTGCCAGGATATAGATCTCTTGTCGTATAGTGGCTTTTTTTTTTAATTAATTTAAAAAATGGTAAGGAGGCACATGAGCTTCAAAGACAAAGAGATTGAAGAGCTTGCAAACTTATGGTGCGATATTAGGGTGATTGTCGCACGCTCCAATGTAACTTTTCTTAATTGTGGTGCGACAATGTGCAAAATGTCCTCTTGTTGAGATTTTGGATTTTAATATCTGTATAAATTTGAATTTTAATATCATTCTCTTTTTTATTTAAGATTAATTAATATCACAAAAAGATATGGTTCTATTCAAGTTTTAAGTATTAAAAAATAATATAAATTATATTAAATTGACTGATTCTACTTGTATTTGGAAGCAAGATAAATCTGTACGAAATTAAGAAAATGACATATCACACCACCTCCCTAAAGAAAAGGCCGTGCGAGTTTGGTCGTTTATCTGAGGAGTCGAAAAATAAATGAAAAGATTAATGTTTCATCTCCTTGGACCCACTAATCATATTGAAAAATTAAAAGAATCATTAAAGCAGTTTTTGTTATCTTATTTCAGACAAGTGATCAGATAGG
>Ga0307515_10016544_pt1 | contig 13496 bp, 12 predicted proteins | sample 17_EM_MG_FD_194513 | JGI IMG/M metagenome (GOLD analysis project Ga0307515, IMG submission 194513) | Populus trichocarpa ectomycorrhiza microbial communities from riparian zone in the Pacific Northwest, United States - 17_EM | ecosystem: Host-associated > Plants > Roots > Unclassified | place...
CGCTGTCCCTGTTCTTTGCCTCAACAAAATGTGAGCGCCGCCAGCCCACCGAGCCTTCCGTATGGGGCCGATCCACAAAAATTGGCGGTAGACGTTTTATCTACTTCCTTGAAAGATAAAAGCCGCCGGTAGCGTGTTTATATTCAGCCGAACGTCCACGTGAACAATCAAATCCAGTGCCATGCAAAAAATACCACATCCTCGCGGAACTAATTCTTCACGAAAGTACCTGATGAGTTCAGTCGAATATCCGGGAACGGACGCCGGATGATTGAGCTGGAGGCAGTTGCGCGTTGCTACCCCATGAATGGCCAGCGGGTGCACGCTCTGGCGGGGGTCGATCTTCGCATCGAGCGCGGTGAATTCGTGGCCATCACGGGCGCCTCGGGCTCAGGCAAATCCACGCTCCTCAATGTTCTGGGCTGTCTGGACCGTCCCGACGGCGGACGCTACCGGCTTTCCGGCATCGATGTCGGCTCTCTGAATGATGAAGAGGCGAGCTCGATTCGCAATCGTCGTATCGGCTTTGTCTTCCAGTCCTTTCATCTCTTGCCGCGCCTGAATGTTCTCGAGAACGTTCTGCTTCCCGGACGTTTCACTCGCGACACGCTACCCGGCGTTGAAGAGCGCGCCCGCATGCTGTTAGAAAGAGTGGGTCTCAGCGATCGTCTTCATCACCGCCCTGCTGAGCTCTCCGGCGGTCAGATGCAACGTGTCGCCGTTGCGCGGGCCCTGCTCCTCGAGCCGGATCTGTTGTTGGCCGATGAGCCCACAGGCAACTTGGATTCACACAGCGCCGCGGACGTACTGGATTTGATCGATGAAGTCCACGCCGCGGGCCAAACGGTCGTCGTCGTAACCCATGACAATGAAGTCGCCGCTCGTGCACCCAGAAAAGTGCGCCTCAAGGATGGCCGGGTTTGTGATGACATGCGTCAGTGAGCCGTGGTGGGCTTTGAAGTCGCTGTACATGTTTGCCTGCCTTGTCGCGGCGCCGCCGCTGCTCGCCTTAGGCAAAGCGCCCGCCCCGGCCATCACAGGCGAAGTCCGCTCACTCCAGGCACAGCCCATTTACACCCCAGCCGCAAACGGCGCACCCGTCGTCCTTCGCTATTACATCGAAGACGGAGCAGAGGTGCCGGCAGGCCAGCCGGTCATGCGCATCGACCCGGGCCAGTACGCCTCGCGACTGCGAACGATTACAGGAGAGCTCGAGAAAGCAGAAGCCAAGTCCGCAAGCGAAATCGCGGCACTGGACGTCAAAGCGGTGGATGCCGAGTTGGCTTTGATCGATGCGGAGACCGCCTTCGCGAAAGCGCAGATCGATGCAGCCTTGCCCCGCGAGCTGGTCAGCGCGCTCGATTACGACCGCTATCACGGCGACCGCGATCGAACCGAACGGGAGCTCTCTCTCAGACAACGAGAGCTGACCGCCGCGCGCGTTGCAGTGGAGCGCAGACGTCAGGACTCTCAGCTCGAGATCGAGCGCTATCAGCTCGAGCAACAATTCCTGCGCGCCAAGCTCGAAGGCGCCGAGGTGCGTGCCGAGAGAAGCGGCATCGTGTTGCATGCGATCGATCCGGCGGGCAAGCGCTTCGATGAAGGCTCCACCTCCTTTGCCGGATTGCTCGTTGGTGAGATCGTCAGTCCCGGCGCCATGGCCGTGCGCGCCTATGCGCTGGAGGCCGATCGAAAGCACTTCTCGGCAGGCGCCGCCGCGAGTCTGGAATTCGACGCCCTGCCCGATGTGACGATGACCGGCCACATCGAATCCATTTCAGCAGCACCCGCCGAGCGTGCAATCTGGGGCGAAGGACGCTACTTCACGATCGAGATCACGCTGCCCGAAACAGCACAGCAACTGCCCCTGCTGCCGGGTATGAGCGTCAAAGTTCGTGCACAACCCCTGCAGGCTGCCGTGGGGAAGTCACATCAATGAAGCGCTTATCGTCATTGTTGCTGATGGGCCTGAGCACGCTGGCGAACGCAGCGCCGCTCGAAATCGAAGGCGAGATCATCGCCAATCGCACGATGCCGCTTGCGCCGCCCGCGTTGCAGGACGTCTGGCAGCTCAGCATCGCGGAGCTTGCCCCGGAAGGCGGAAAGGTCAAAGCCGGTGATGTCGTCGTGCGCTTTGAGGTGGGAGATCTCAGCCGGCAACTGCTGGACAATCAGAACAAGCTCACCGAGAAGACACGTGAGCGCGAGCAGTTGTTGCTGGCTTTGGCCGAGCGCGAACGCAATGAGGCGCTGACCACCGCGGAAGCGCGCGCAGACCTCGACAAAGCCGTGCGCAAAGCCTCACAACCTCAGGATGCCATCCGCTCCATCGATTACCGCAAGCTCGTGGTGGAACGTACCCGAGCCGAAAAGCGCATGGTCTTGCAGGAACGGCGTGAGAAGCTGGTGCGCAATCAGCGAGCCGCGGAGCTGCGGCTCGTCGAGACCGAGATCGCACGATTGCAGTCTGAAGTGGACCGGCTCAGCGGATCCATCGCGGCACTCAGCGTCAAAGCGCCCATCGGCGGGATGATGCTCTATCGCAGTAATTTCCAGGGCGAGAAGTTCGCCGTAGGCGCCCAGGTGTGGATCGGCATGGCGGTCGCGGAGATTCCGGATACGACATCCTTGGCCGTACGCGCCACGCTTCCCGAACGCGAGCTGCTGCGAATTTCCAAGGGAGATACCGCACGCGTGCGTATCGACACAGCCGCAGGCACCCTACCAGCACGGGTCGTGAGGATCGGCCAGGCCGTTCATAGCAAGTCCGGCGTTCAGCCCATTCCTGTGGTGGATCTGTATCTTGAGTTCGATCGCAAGGCGACGGCCGTGCGGCCCGGGCAGCAAGTGCGCGTAGAGCTGGATCCGCCTGAGCGCCGGCCCATCGTGCAGGAAAAATCCTGATGCGCCTCGCCGTGCTCACACTGCTCATCGCACTGTGCTGTGCTGCTTGCAAGCGCACGGATGAGAGCGCCGTCCCCGTCGAGAAAATCGTCGTCGGCCCCGTGCGCCTGGAAGTGGCAGTCGAAGGCGAAATCCGTTCATCAAAGGCCACGCCGCTCACAGTACCCGGAAAGCAGTGGACCTCACGCGAGCCCATCTGGCTCCTCACGGACGGGGAGCCCGTAATCGCCGGCCAGCTGATCGCACGCTTCTCCACCCAACAAAGCGAGCTCGAGCTTGCGCAAATCGTCATCGACCTCGAGCGTAATCAGCTCTCGCGGCTCGCCAAGGAGATCACGCTCGACAGCGATCAGAGTCACGTGAGCATCGACCTGATCGATGTGGCCACACGTCTTGCCATTGCCGGCCGTTATGCGGACCTGGACCTTGCCAGCTACTTCTCGCGCAACGAAGTGCTGGATGCACTGGATGATAAGCAGTTCCTCGGCACGCGACGCGATGTGCTGGAATGGAAGCGCAGACAATCGAAGGCCCGTGGCGAAACCGAGTTCGCGGTGTTCGATGCGCAGAAAGCCAGTCATGAGCGCAACGCCTCGGTGCGGCGCAAAGAGCTCGATGCCTCGGAGCTGCGCGCGCCTCACGCAGGCGTGTTGATGCTGGCGACGAATTGGGCGGGTGAAAAGCCGCGGGCCGGTATCAACATGATGGCCGGGCAAGTGCTCGGGTATCTGCCCGACATTGAACAGATGGAAGTCGAGATGAAATTACCGCAGACGGCCAGTGAAGGCCTGAGCATCGGCCAGAAGGCGCAGGTGCATCTGGTGGGGCGTCCCGCCAGCAAAGTGGTCACGGCCTTGTCCTCCGTCGCAGCAACCGCGCAGCCCCGCAACCGGGAGAACCTGGCCCCTTACATCACGGTGAAAGCACCGTTGCCGAAGAGTTCGGTGCGCGCGCTCGGTCTCGTGCCCGGCATGCGCATCGAAGGCCGAATCCAGCTGCTCGATGCCGCCTCAGGGATCAGTGTGCCGAACATCGCTGTGATCGAGGAAGGCGAACACAGCATCGTCTATGTGCAAAAAAGTCTGAAACCCGAGCGCAGAGAGATCGAGCTCGGAGTTCGCGGGATCGCGCGATCGGAAGTCCGCAAAGGATTGAGCGCCGGCGAGCTCGTGGTGCTGACACCGCCTCGCGAAACAGCGCCGGCATCTTCATTGGTCCAAGTCTCCGCCTCACGATGAGGCTCACTGAGTGGAAAGAGGCTTTGCAGGAGCTTGCGCGGCGCAAGCTTCGCACAGGGCTGACGCTCCTCGGCCTAGTGTTCGGGGTCGGCGCCATCGTGGCCATGCAGGCGGTGGGCGAAGGCAGCCGCCGCGAAGCCTTGCGCCTCATCGAAGGCTTAGGCCTGAACAATCTGATCGTCGATGCAAAGCCCGAGGACGATCAGCGCCTGCGCGAGCTTCGTAAGCGCAGTCTGGGACTGACCGTGGCGGATGCGCTCTCCGCACAAAGTGTCGTGCCCGGCGTTCAAAGTTTCTCGGCGGAAAAGCCCATCCGCACACATTCGGTATTCAGCCGGCACGCCGCGAGTGATGCAGGAGCCAGCGGCGTCACGTCGGCCTACTTCGGCATGTCGTCCTTGCGAATTGCTCAAGGCCGCGCCTTTACGGCAGAAGACGAAGCAGAGCTTGCTCCCGTTGCAGTGCTCGGGCATCAGGCAGCCGCCTCGCTCTTTCCCAAAGGCGATGCCATCGGCCAGGAGATCAAGGTCAATCATGTGTGGCTGTATGTAATCGGCGTGCTCGTCGATCGCGATCTGAGCAGCGACAAGTTTGAAGGCGTGCAGCTCGCCTCGGAAGGCAATCAGATCTTTACGCCGCTGGCTTCGGCGCGCGCGCGATTTCAGTTCCAGCCGCGCGAAGATGAAATCAACCGCTTCACGTTGCGGCTGACCGATCCAAAGGAGCTCGAGTCCGGCGCACGCGCGCTCGCCGCGCTATTGGAACAGCGCCATGCAGGCGTGGGCGATTATGCGCTGGTCGTGCCGCTGCAGCTCTTCAGACAACACCAGAGAACTCAGCAAATCTTCCGCATCGTCATGAGCGCGATTGCCGCGGTCAGTCTGCTAGTCGGTGGCATCGGCATCATGAACATCATGCTCGCTAATGTTCTCGAGCGGCGGCGCGAAATCGGGCTGTTGAGAGCGCTCGGTGCCCGGCGCACTGATGTCATCGAGCAGTTCATGCGCGAAGCGGCGCTCATCTGCATCGTGGGCGCCTTGATCGGCATTGTCTTCGGGGGGCTGCTCGCCTACCTCATCGCCGCACTTGCAGACTGGCAGGTCGCCTGGGCGCCCCTGCCCGTGCTGCTGTCCGCGGCCGTATGCGCGCTGGTGGGACTGGCGTTTGGTGTCTATCCCGCAAGGCAAGCCTCTCGGCTGGACCCCATCGCAGCCCTTCGCGCTGAGTAGCTCCTGTCAGAAACGCGAGCGGTCTCGGCGGCGCAGGCCTTACCACCGCCTGCCAGTGCGAGGGGCGCACAACGATTCTTTAAACGACACCGATCCAATAGTGTTCTTTGTTGCCTAAGGCGTACCATATATGGCACTGTACTACTTAAGGTACGATAAAAGAAAAATAGCCATTCGATGGCCGTCAGCATGAAGAGGATTTACGCTGCCTTTTACGAAAACTTTTCTGGAAGAGCGCCGGTGCGGGAATGGCTTCTGTCGCTGGATAAAGCTGATCGTCAGATCATCGGGGAGGACATTGCGACCGTTGAATTTGGCTGGCCTGTCGGTATGCCTGTGTGCCGCCCTCTTGGGCATCGGTTGTGGGAAGTTCGCAGTTCATTGCCCGGCAACAGAACTGCACGCGTGCTTTTTTCCATTGCAGGCGACCGCATGCTGATTCTGCACGGATTCATTAAGAAAACGCAGAAGACACCACCCGCCGATTTGGCGCTGGCCCGGAAGAGATTGCAGGAGATTGACGAATGAAGACAAAAGCGAAAGCCAGCAAGAGGGGCCGCGTTGGCCAACTCTTTGACGAGTTTCTGAAAGAGGACGGAACGTATTACGATGCGCACGCGACGGCTATTAAACGTGTGATAGCTTGGCAACTGGCCGAAGCCATGAAGGCGAAAGGAATGACCAAGACCGAAATGGCTAAACGCATGCGCACCAGCCGCAGTCAACTCAATCGGCTTCTCGATCCAAAAATCGGGGGTGTCGAACTTCAGACGCTGACCCGAGCCGCACAGATCCTAGGACGGAACCTGCGCCTCGAACTCGTATAGAACGTAATTTGAGATTGCGGTGAGAATAATTCCCTTTAAAACATTCGCCCTAGAACTGGAAGTAGATGAAGGGCCGCGAGCCCTGTTGCGCCAACATATATGAAAAAATGATTGCCGCGACTAGCGCATAGCGCCACGCGATTGCAGGCAGCCGCCCTACACTCACGCATGCTACGAGCGCAGGCCGATTTCGCTGCAGCCACTCCGCAATCACCAAACTGAGGATGAGCAACCAGAGTACGGCGGGATGTACGATCTGGGCTCTCAGTACAGCGGGCACGCCTTCCGGCGAAAACAAATGCGTCAGCATGTACCACGCCTCGCTCATGGACTCCGCGCGGAAGAATATCCAGCCGATGCAAGCGATGACGAACATCACGCCGAGCGAGAGACTGTGAATAAGCCGTGCATTTGATGCAGCCGCTTGTCCGAGACGGCTTTCAGGAGCAACGTCGACGGATCGCTCCATGGCGAAAAGATATAGCGCGATGATCACTCCCCAGTACAAACCAAACACAATGAAGGTCCAACTCGCGCCGTGCCATAAGCCGATGAGGGTCATGGAGATGATGTGTGCTTTGTATCGGTTTGCCCATCCGCCTTTGCGCATGAAGCGCATCGCCAGCGGAAAGTACAAATAATCCTGAAACCACTGCGACAGACTGATGTGCCAGCGCTGCCAGAACTCCACCGGATTGCGCGAAATATAAGGATGGTCGAAGTTTCTCACGAGCTCGAAGCCGAGCATGCGTGCGGTGCCGCGAGCGGTATCCGAGTACCCCGAGAAGTCGCAATAGATTTGAAACGCAAAGAACGCCGTGGCGGTCATCAAGGCTGTGCCCGAATATCCTGCTGGATGCAGATATACGGCATCGACATAAGGAGAAAGGTTGTCTGCAATCACGACCTTCTTGAACAAACCCCACACGGCCAACTGCAGGCCGCTATCGATCCCCGCTGCGCTCCAGAGCCGTTCGATCTTGAACTGCGGGAGCATATGCGAAGCTCTTTCGATGGGACCGGCGACTAGTTGCGGAAAGAAAGCGACGTACAACGCAAAGTCGATCGGGTTTCGTTCGGCCGGAATTTTCTTGCGATACACGTCGATCGTGTAGGCCATCGTTTGAAAGGTATAGAACGAAATGCCGATCGGCAGAACGATTTCCAAGACCGGCAGGCTTGAAGGGACGCCGAGCCATGCGAGAAACTCCGCGGCCTCACTCACGAAGAAGCCCAGATACTTGAAGCCCCCGAGGACCGTGAGATTCATCACGATGCTGCCGATCAGAAACAGCTGCCTGCGCCGCGGATCCACGCTCCTATCGATCAGAATGCCCCATAGGAAATCGAGCAGCGTGCTGCCGATCAGGAGCAGCAGAAATTTCCAGCTCCACGCGCCGTAGAACACATAGCTCGCGACGAGTAGCAGGAAGTTTTGTATTGTCCGGACGCGCACTGTCCAATACAGCGCGAAGACGCAAACAAAAAAAACAACGAAGCTAAGCGAGTTAAACAGCATTGGATCGCTCAGCTCGTCGAGTCGGCCTCGATACGGTCGCGAAGCTCGCCGAGAAATTGAGCCGCGCGCATGCCGTCGCTCATTCGGTGATCGAACGTGAGCACGAAATCCCGATGCCCCGTACCTGCTCGCTCGCCGCAAATGCCGAGTGTCGCAGCCTGCCGCTGATTGAGCACCGGCACGAAATGCGCCACGCCGTAATGCGATAGATCGCTGATGGTAAATGTGCCGTCCGAGAGATCCTCGAGCCGCAGCTCGTCGCGCAGGTAGCGCAACGAGAGGTCTCGAACGCAGCGCGCGACTTCGATTTGCGGTATCTGCGCCGCTCGGCGCACGACGGGGACACGCAGCGATTTGCCGAGGTTGATAGCGAAGCCGATCGCCACATCGTCGTGTCGCCACGCGCGGCCTTCGAAATGAAAGCCATTCAGATCGGGAAACTCCGTCAAGACTCGTGCGGACTCATGAATGACCAACTCGAGCAGACTGATGGGTCCGGCTGCTTCACTCACGCGCCGTAGGTGCTCGGCGGATTTTTCGCAGCTCACGGCAATGCTCACCGTGCTCGGCACGACCTGTCGATAAACCTCGGCGAGCGCTCGCGCTTCGATGAGCTTCGCGGGTGTTTGTTCGAGCGGTTGCCTGCCACTCATAACGGCTGGACCAGACGACACCGTGCGCTCGCGCGTCACGCGCTCAACTTCGGCTACGTCAATGCGATCTGATGTCGTGAAATCTGCCGGAGACAGGCCGTGTTGCTTCATTGAGCGCAAGGCCTTGCGAGTGAATCGCCTCTCCTGCTTCTCATTGGGAACGGGATCGGCGACTTTCGCATCTGCTGTCGCCACGACCGGGGGCTCGCCACCTTGAGTCAGGCGCACGATTGTGTCACCGACAGCGATCAGCGAGTTGGGCTCGATCTCATAGAACGCAAATCCTTCGCTGGGCGCGTGCACATCGAAGGTCGCTTTGGTTGTCTCCAGCGTTGCCAGCGTGGCGCCAGCGGTAACGCGGCTACCCGAGGCAACATGCCAGCGCACCAGCACGGCATGCTCGTCGTTGGGATTCACCTGCGGCACAACGACGGCAACAGTTTCACTCATCGAATAGCTCCAAGCTTGCTTCGATGACATCGTCCACACTCGGCAGAACTTGCTGCTCAAGTACGAGCGCGCTAGGTATGGGCAAGGGCGCGGCGGCGACACGACGAACGTGCAGGCGTTCCATTCCGCAATAGGCGATGCTTATCGCGGCAATAACCTCGCTACCCAAATCGAATCCGCTGGCGCCCTCTTCTACCACCAGTAGTTTTCGCGTTCGCGAAACCGACTGCACAATGACTTGCGGATCCAGTGGCGACACTTCCAAAGGGAAAACAAGCTCTGCGTACACCTCTTCATGCGCAGCCAGACGGGCGGCCGCTTGCTCGGCGAGGGCACTCATGCAACCGAAAGCAACGATAGTAATATCAGCTGTTTCGGCCGGACGCAGGATGGTCACCGGAAAACGGCCTGAAGTTTCCCAAGCGGTATAACCTGGAGGCAGAAGTGCGTCGCCCCGAGATCGATATAGCAGTTTGTTCTCGATGATGAGGACCGGTGATTGCTCGGTCCGCAGACTCGTCCACACTCGGGCGACGTCCGTACGCCCATGAAGAACTAACACGCGCAAGCCGGGAATGCCGACAAAATGCTTTTCGAGATTCTGGCTGTGCGTGGGTCCATACCCGCGTCCACCTCCCATCGGCGTGCGCACGACGAGGGGATTCGTCACTTGGTGGTTGTACATGCCGCGAAACTTAGCCGCGTGATTGAGGAGCTGATCGAAGCACAGCGTCAGGAAATCACCGAACATGATCTCGACGATCGGTCGACGACCCGCTAGCGCAAGACCGTTACCGATGCCGACAATCGCGGCTTCGCTGATCGGCGTGTTGAGCACCCGATCCGGAAATCGCTCCGAAAGGCCTCGCGTAACTTTGAAGGCGCCACCGTAAGGCGAACGGATGTCCTCGCCGATCACGATGACCGTCGAATCTTCCGCCATCCACAAATGCAGCGCGCGATTGATCGCGTCCAACTGTGTGCTCGGCGCAAGTCGTGCGGGACGAAGCTCATCGCAATTCTCACTTCTGGGCATGAGCGTTTCGAGCGCGAGTATCGGAGCCTGCTCCACGCGCGCGATCGTTTGGTCGATGCGCTGTTTGATCTCATCGAGCGGTGACGGGTCCTCGCGAGCCCAGCGCTCGAGCAATCTGTTTACCGGATCGCGCTTGGCATAGCGCTCGATCTCGCCAGGATCTCGGTCGTCGTCCCCTTTGGAATGTGCGGCGAGGCGATAGGTGTCGATACGCACGAGAGCCGGAACGGAATCTGTTCTGACCCCATCGACCGCTCGCCGCAGCTCTCTCGCCAGTAGGCCCGAGTTCCAAGTGTCAGCGTGAAAAGCCGGCATACCGAACGCGGTAGCGCGCGCGCAGATGTCTCCGGCAAGTGTTTCGGCTTGCGAGGTGGATTGGGCATAGAGATTGTTTTCCAGAACGACCAGCAGCGGCAGCTTCCATTTCACCGCGATGTTGAAGGTTTCATAGATCACGCCTTCGCCTAGCGTTCCGTCCCCGATACACGCGGCGATGATACCTTTGCTGCCTTCAAGCTTTTTCGCAAACGCCAGTCCCGCCGCTACCGGAACGATACCGCCCTGAACGCCATTGCTGAAGAAACCCCGCGCATGCAAGTGCTGACTGCCGCCAAGCCCGCCGCAGGTACCGGTACGCTTTCCCATCACTTCGGCGAGCAGCCCTTCGACGTCATCCGTCCAGGCAAGATAGTGACCATGACAACGATGATTGGAGAAGACGATGTCGCGCTCGCGATCGAGACACTGTGCGAGCGTGATGGCTGCCATCTCCTGTCCGATACAAGTGTGAGTCGTGCCGGCGATCTTCCCAGCGGAGAAAAGCGCCAGAAGCTGCTCTTCCACCAAGCGCACGAGCGCCGCTCGATGCATAGCGTTTTCCGCCAATTCCGTCACGACAGCCTTTGCCTTAGGCACTCTTCGACCGCGGCGATGCTGATCATGTCCGTGGCATCGGCACCATCGAATCGAACACCGAACTCGGCCTCCAGGGCGACGATGAATTCAACGTGCTTCAGCGAGCTCCATCGAATCTCGCTCGCGCGCGAAAGTGAGGGAGAGAAGCCTACTCGCGGCCCGAAGACGCGCCCGAACACTTTTTGAATTCGCATCAAAAGCTCGTTTGTCGACATCAACTGCCTCCTGGTCATCCGGCCCAATGCCTTGGCGGCGTAGCTCTGCCAGAACTTGCTTTGCGATCAGCGCGTGTCCTTGCGCATCGGGATGTCCGCCGGCTCCGAGCGCGAACAGGCGTGTGGGATCTTCTTGGGAACGAAACAGCGCCGCACCGTCGATAACCGGCAGTGCCTGCTCGTGGAGAAGGCGCATGACACTCTCATAGCGCACCTGCTCGGGACGCTGTCCCAATAGAAGCCCGTATTCAGGCATTACCACGACGAGCAGTCGGCCACCCCACGCGTCCGTGGCTACTCTTGCGGCCTGCAAAGCCGCGCTGAACAGCGAAAGATCCGGATGCGCCACATTTTCTTTGTGCCGTGGCCCCAATTGCTGTCGCACCTGATCCAATTTCGGAACGCGGCGAAACCGTTCCGCACGAGCACGACTCATCTCGGCCTTCAGCGCTCGATCCCCTGCTGCTCGAATCGGCGGTGAAAGATGACGGACCGCCGCGTCAACCTCATCTTGCCGCCGAATAAGGCCTTGCGAGAACCCGGGCTCGAGATACCGCACTAAGATCGGATCACGGCTTTCTTCGGTATCTGCCGCGAATCCAGGATTGACGACCCACAGAACGATCCGCGGCCGCAAAGGCTCTACATACTCGCGAAAACTCGCGAGCTGGGATAGTGAACGCGTGTCGGCAAGTCCGAGGTTCACCGTTCTCGGATGCGCTCGCCGAATGACATCGACGAAGCTTCTCCCTGCTTTAACGCAGTGACCCAATGCATGCGATTCTCCGACGACGGCGATATCAATTCTTTTTTCGCCGAGAAGCAGACCGCTCGGATTGTTGAATCCCAACTCATCCGTCCGATAAACCAAGTACTCCCCATTCTCGTTGCACTCAACGATTGTTGCGTTACTCGCTTGCGACAGCGGATAAAAGTCGGGGGCAAGCTGCGAGCGCACTTCCGGCCGTCGTGCCCAGCCACGACCGATTCCCGGCAGTGCATCGACTCCTTCCGCGCGCAGATCGTTCACGACCTCCGAGGCCGTCCGTGAATCGAAATCGATGCCGAGCTTAGTCGCGAAACCCTCGCTTTGTAGCGACTCGCGAGCGACAGGGTCGGCAGTCCAAGTCGCGGGCCGCACGGAAATGATGCAAAACTCCACGGCTATCAGAACAAAAACCAATGTCACGATCTCTAACGCCAAACGTTGAGCAACCGGTGCTTTCGCGCGGAGCGCCGCGAAGACGAGTCCCAGAGCGAACGCCGCTGTAGCGATCATCAACAGAGGCGCGCGAACAGCCCCAAGGGCGTCAATCCAGTACTGACTCTGATGAACGCTCACAGCTACAGCTCCCACTGCGATGACTATGAGCACAGTCCGGCTGATATAGCTGAGAGGGGGCCGCATCTTCTTCCTCCCATAACGTGCTCGCATGAGCGAGCACTTGAGGGATTCAGCCATAAAGATGGAAAGCAGCACGGCTTGTTCCCGATGCGTCCCCAATTTGGCCCTCGCCATGGGACCCGGATTTCAAGTCCCTGTCTCCAAAGCAAAATGGGAATACCGGTCGTTCGAATTATTTTTATTGTCGAACGGCCATGCGATCGAACAAGGCAGTCAAGAACGCACGCCACAACCCTAGCGTCGCCGCAGGACACTACAGGCCGGTGCTGTCGAAGCTTGTGCGAACACGATCAAGACGACCCCATGAGTGTCGCTCCGCGCGTTCGAGCGGCAATCATGACAAGCGCACGCTGATCTGTAGTGCGATTCTTTTGATAAACTGCGGATGGAATATGCGCGGCTACCAACCCTCTTAAGAATTATCGGCGACTGGAAGCAATCCCAAAGAATTGCACTGGAAACAGCGCCATCTAGGCGCGAGAAATATGCGATTAACGCGAAGCGCTCTAGTTACTTCAATCCTTATTGCGATCGGTGGATGTGGCGGGGGCGGCGGCACGGCCGATAACGACGGCGACGGTGGAACTACTCCGCCTCCACCCGCGGCCACGTACACAGTTGCCGGCACCGTTTCGGGCGTAGCCGGACCTGGCGTGACCTTGCAAGTCAATGGCCATAGCGACACCGTCATTAAAAGCGATGGAAGCTTTATATTTGCCGACCGCCTGTCGAGCGGCGCGCCATACAAAGTAACTGTCGCCACGCAGCCGGCGAATCAAACCTGCTCCGTGAGCAATAGTGCCGGGACCGTCAATGACTCTGACGTAACAAACATCACAGTTAACTGCCTTACTAACACTAGTCGCATCGGGGGCGTCGTATCCGGGTTGTCTGGATCCGGCTTGGTATTACAAAACGGGGGCGGTAACAATCTCAGCGTATCAGCGAATGGCCCGTTTGCTTTTAGTGCCGCCATCAGCAGCGGCGCGACGTACAGCGTCAGCGTGCTTACCCAGCCCGCCACTCCTTCCCAGACGTGCATAGTCGCGAACGGCTCCGGCACTGCGAGCAATGCAGACGTCACGGGGGTTCAGGTCGTGTGCAC